>Ga0335072_10004376_pt1 | contig 21020 bp, 14 predicted proteins | sample Lox_Sample_21_FD_206725 | JGI IMG/M metagenome (GOLD analysis project Ga0335072, IMG submission 206725) | Soil microbial communities from Loxahatchee National Wildlife Refuge, Florida, United States - Lox_Sample_2.1 | ecosystem: Environmental > Terrestrial > Soil > Wetlands | place: USA...
TCCTCGGCGAGCACATCATCTTTCGCACCAGCTATTTTCACAATGAGTTCGGCCGCGAGATTGAAGGCGTCGGCCTCGATCTTGTCCCTGCGCTGCTGCCGAGCCTCACCACGGCGCAGCAACAGCAGCTTGAACAGATCCTGCAGGCCAACTTCGCCTACGAGCTTGACGTCAACTCCGAGTCGTTCCGTGCGGAGGGTGTGGAGGCGACAGTCGAGGGCGGCATCGGCAAAAACCTCTTCCTCCGCGGCGGCTACACCTATCTCGATTCCGTCGTGCAGCGCTCCTTCACCAATGACGACCAGGCTCTGCTCGGCCCCATTCCCACCTTCGACGGCATCCTCGTCGGTCCATACGCCCCGCTCAGAGGCGCGCGTCCATTCCGGCGTCCGCCGCACACTGGCTTTCTCAGTGCAACGTACTCAACGGGCAAGCTCAGCGGCATCTTCAGCGCCGCCTTTGCCAGCCGCAGCGACGACTCTACGTACCTCGAAGGCCAGGACGCCAGCGGCGGCAATTCCCTTCTGCTGCCCAACCGGAACCTCGACTTCGGCTACGCGAAGCTCGATCTCGGCGGCAGCTACCAGCTGCTCCGCTGGATGAGCATTTATGCGCAGGCAGACAACCTGCTCAGCAACCAGCACATTGCCCCCATCGGCTACGCCAGCCTGCCGATGAGCTTCCGCGCTGGGCTCAAGCTTCAGTGGGGTATCGGTCGCGGCCACTAGGTGCATTACCGCTCGCTTACATGCCAGATCCGGGTGCCTCATCTTTGGCGCGTTTTGTGCGCCTAAGGTGGGAGTCCAAAGGACCCGGATCTTCCCTCGTTTTTTAAAACTAAATTAACGTCCATCCCTCAAGCGATCTCTGCCCCAAACGCTAAAATCGACGCAGAGTTCCTTTCGTACCCGCATCTCGCCTCGGCAGTTTGTTACATATTCGCTAAAAACCTAGACCTCTAAGTTCGCTTTGAATCATCTGGCCGGCATTTCATACCCAACGGGCGACACGCCATAAGTGTAAGCACACGAAGCAACACAGCAAATTTTGAGGAGACGCAGAATGACCATTTTTCGGAGGATTGTTGTTCGGTTCGCCTTGGCCCTGCTCGCACTGCAAATCAGCACGTCAACCGGATTCGCGCAGCAGACCCTCGGTTCGCTCAACGGCACCGTTCTCGACGCATCCGGGGCAGCCGTTGGCAGCGCGGATGTAACCGCGGTCAGCGAACAAACCGGGTTGACGCGCGTAGGCAAAACGCAGAACTCCGGCTTTTGGCAGATTCTCGACCTTCCGGTAGGGACCTATCATGTGACCATCGCCCATGATGGCTTTGCGACCGACAGTTTTCCCAGCCTTGTCGTCCAGGAAGCGCATGCCACCACCATCAACGCGACTCTCAAGCCGGGCAGCGTCTCTGAATCCGTGACCGTCGCAGCCAACCCCCTTCTGAATTCCACTGATACCACGAATGGCTACACGCTCAGCGAGCAACAGATCGCCGAAACACCGCTCGCCACCGGCAGCTTTACGCAGTTGGCCATTCTCGCTCCCGGCGTCAGCTCGCAGTTCATCGCCGGCGTGGGAACCAACCAGGGCCTCGGCAATCAGAACATCTGGGCTAACGGCCAGCGCTCCACATCGAACACCATGACCGTGAACGGCATCGATATTACCAACCGGTTCAATGGTCAAACCGCAAGCGAACAGGTTTCGCAGCGCTATCAGTTCAACATCGGTGAAGGCAACACAACCGGCGGCCAGTCGCAGGACAACATCGCCGTCTACGGTTCGAACGGCAACGGTCTCGCCTCGCCTCCGCCCGAGTTTCTGCAGGAGATCAGCATTACCACCTCGATGTACGACGCGCAGCAAGGACAAACCAGCGGCGCGCACATCGGCATGATCACCAGCAGCGGCTCGAACGCTTTTCACGGCCAGGTCTACGGCCAGCGCGGCACCAACTTCATCAACGCGGATCCTTTCTTCTACAAGCAGCAGGTGCAGCTCGGCACCCTGTTGCCCCAGTACGAAAACCCGCAGTTGCACAAATGGGTCGCTGGCGGTACTGTGGGCGGTCCGATCATCAAGAACAAGCTGTTCTTCTTTCTCGGCTACGACCATCTCTATACCTCCGATCAGTACGGCGCGCTCTCGCAGTTTCAGGTTCCGTACGGTCTCAGCAACGACCGCAGCGTAGCGGGCATCGCCGCTGCATGTACGAGTTACCAGACCGCCACGGTGTATGGCACCACGAAGGCGCCCGGCACCTGCCCGACCAGCAACAACTGGAACGGAGCCTCGATCGCACTACTGCAGCAGCAACTGCCCAACGGCCAGTTTTTGATCCCGTCGGCGAATGCCAACGCGCAAGTCGAACTGGAGAATGATGAGGCCGACGCCACGCTGGTCGGTACTTCGGTCTTCAAAGGCGACCAGGCTACCGCTTCGCTCGACTACAACGTCTCCGCCGCCGACCATCTGTCGGGCAAGTACTTCTACCAGCACATGCCCACCGTGAGCCCCTACGCCACCAGCAACATGACCGGCTTCCCCGAGTACGAAGACAACGGCGCGCAAGTCGCTTCGCTCAGCAACACGGTTAATCTCGGGTCGCACATCAACTGGGTGCAGCTGATCGGTATCTCGCGGCAAAAAGTCTATAGCAACTTCTCTTCACCCTATACGGCATCGCAGTTCGGCATTACCATGCCTTCCGGCAATTCCTTCCCCGGTCTCGACCTTGTTGATTTCGGCCAGAACAACAGCAACTCGATCTCCTCCAACCTCGGCCCGTATTCATCCTTCGTCGACTCGGGCTATTTTGAAAATCGCATCTCACCCTCCTCTGACCTGATCTGGTCGCATGGCCGGCATACCATCACCGTGGGCGGCAACTTCAGTTTCGATCAGCTCAACATCCGGAACCTGGACGAAGGTCACGCAAAAATCGAGATGAAGGCCTTCACGAGTTTCCTCACCGGCACCATGTATAGCGGCTCCGTTCTTGCGGGCAACTCCAACCGCTATTACCGCTCTCACGACATCGGCGCCTATGCCATGGACAAATGGCAGATCCTCTCGAATGTCAGCATCACCGCCGGAGTCCGGTACGATTTCGATGGTCCGCTGAGTGAAAAGTATGGCGACTTGTTTAACTTCGATCCATCGCGTTATGCAGCCACCGACAGCCAGGTAACGAATTCCGGCTTTATCGTCGCCGGCAATAACAAGCAATTCGGCACTCCCGGCGTGAGCGATTCAACACTCAAAGGCCGCCAGTGGGGTATTGGTCCGCGCATCGGCGTGGCCTGGGCCCCGAAGAGAGACAGCGGAAGAGTGGTTTGGCGCGCCGGTTACGGCATCTACTACGATCGCGGCCAGTATTTCCAATATCTTTCTCCGCCAGCCGGTTCCGGCATCAGCGGTCCCTTCGGCGTCACGCAGGAAGCGCCCTTTGCAGCCTATACAAACATCAATGGGTCTACCCTGAGCCAGCCATTTACGAGCCTTGTCGCTCCAACAACTCCCGCCAACATTGCCTCAATCATGCCTACGGTGAATTCGATCGAAGCGGCCTGCACTGCCTATAACGTCTATAACGACGTTAAGGCCGATATGACAGGCTTTAGTTGCAACGACGGCGCGCCGAACGCAGGCCTCGTCATCGGCAATTACAACGTCAATAACAAGCTGCCCTACACCGAAGATTGGACTCTCGATTTCCAGTGGCAGCCGAGAACCGACATGTCGTTCGATATCGGCTATGTTGGCAATCGCGGAAAACACGCGGTCATTCCCCTGCCCTTCAACGAGCCCGTGCTGTGCACTCCCGGCAATTATCAGAGCATCGCCGCCTGCCATGGCCAGCAGTATTCCTATGGCGTCCAGGTTCTGAGCACCGTCAACAATCCCACCCCCGGTGGGACCAAGACCACGCCCTACGCCATGGCCAATGAGCCCTACGACACGTACAGCGGCGGCAACGTCGATCTGCGCGTGCCCTACGTGGGCTACGATCCCAACTCCACTTCATTTACAGCAGCCGGGGTTTCCTCCTATGATGCGCTGCAGGCCCATCTGGAAAAGCAGATGCGGCACGGCCTTCAGGCTGGCGTCTCTTACACCTGGTCGCACACGTTGGATGAGCAGAGCGACGTAGGCCTGTTCTTTACCGGAGATAATCCAAGCGATCTCCGCAGTTCGTATGCCGATGCCGACTTCGATCAAACTCAGAACCTGACCTTCAACTTCGTGGCCCAGGCTCCCGAGTTGATCAAAGATCACGGCAATTGGCTTCACTACGTCACCAATGATTGGTCCCTGCTGGGCATCGTGGTACTTGAGAGCGGCCAACCCTACAGCCTTTACGACTATCACGGCTCTGTCGGCAACCAGTACTTCGGAGCCAACATTGAGCTCGTCAATCCTGTGCTCCCGCTCGCGCCCGGGATACTTCCCTCGCAGGCGCGCACCGGAAAGTCCGGTGCTTACACCACCGGTTCGGCTGCCAAGCCGCTCTATAATCCCGCTCTGAACGCGAGCGATTTCCAGATTCCGCTCATCAACCCGGGAGTGAACGGTGTGCCTCCGTGCGACACCGCCACCGCAGGCGGCAATGCAGGCCCCGGTGGAGGAGCGCTTTGCGACGTCTATGAGACCAGCTTCGTCCCAGGACAGCGCAACATCTTCCGTCAAACCCCGCAAAAACGCGCCGACATCACGATCCAGAAAAACATTCAGGTCAGGGAGAGATACGCGCTCCGCTACCAGCTTGAAGTCTTCAACGCCACCAATACGCCAAGCTTCGACGTTCCCACCAACAGCATCAATCTATCGCCCACCTATCTCGAACTCAACGCGACAGAAGACGGTACGCAGGTTCAGCCGAAATCCAGCAACTCGGTAACTACACCCTCCGGAACCGCAAGCTGCTCCGGCTCCTCGGTGAACTGCGCCTACGAGCTGTACACAACGCCGGGCAGCATCAGCAATAAGCTCGGTGTCGTCACCAACACCATCGGCAGCAGCCGCGTCGTCGAAATGGCGATGCACTTCACCTTCTGAATTCCGCAATTTCCCATCGCGAAACACACCCAAAAAGAAGACTTGAGCGCAGGTCTTCTTTTTGGGCCTCCCATCCCGCGTCCCAAGGGACGTTCTTTACCAAATTTTCACGGAACGGGTGTACTCTGAACGACAAGGGACTCACAGCATTTTTTCACTTCATCTGATGCAATTGTGCACAGGATGACGTATGCCGGAGATCTCCTGAGGCTTGGCGCGACGGTGGATCGGTTCCAACGTAGATCGCGCCTAAGAGACACATAGAGCACCACTTCTTTGGAGGGCCAATTATGAAATTCCATCACCTGCGCAAGGGCTTTCTCTGCCTGGCGCTCATCGCATTTACCGCTCTGACCTCCGTCGCCTCAAGAGCCCAGTCCACCACACAGGGCGCTGTCGCAGGAACCGTCGAAGACCCAACCGGCGCCGTTGTCAGCGGAGCCGCAGTCTCGATTCGTAACAACAATACGAATGCCACCGTCCAGGTGACAGCCGATGCCAGCGGATACTTCAATGCCCCGCTCCTCGAGCCGGGAACCTACACCGTCACGGTGACTGCGCCCGGCTTTGCCTCTTATCGGGCCGATAGTGTGACCGTCGTGGTGGGCCAGGTCACGAGCCTCATCCCGCATCTTGCGCTGTCTTCATCGACCACCGAAGTGGTGGTTACCGAGCAGACGCCGGTGATGAACCTCGTATCTCCCGATTTTACGGACACACTGAATCAGACCGCGATGCAGAACATTCCGATCAACAACCGCCGCTGGTCCTCGCTCGCAATGACTACGCCGGGCGTGGTCTCCGATTCCAACGGCTTCGGACTTGTGAGCATCCGCGGCGTAAGCCCGATTCTGAACAACGTAGAAATTGACGGTGCCGACGATAACCAGGCCTTCTTCTCAGAGGAACGCGGCCGCACCCGCGAGGCCTATTCAACGTCAGGCAACGCGGTCCGCGAGTTTGCCGTGAACACCGGCGTCTACTCCGCAGAGTATGGCCGTGCGGCCGGCGGCGTGATCACCTCGGTCACCAAGAGCGGCACCAACCAGCTTCACGGACAGGCGTACTTCTACGATCGTGAAAGCAACTGGAACGCTTTCAACGATTACACGACGATCGCCGAAGTCGTGAACGGCGTTAATACGCAAGTGCACATCAAACCCGAAGACCTCCGCAAGATCTACGGTTTCACCGCAGGCGGCGCACTCGTCAAAGACAAGCTCTTCTGGATCTACACCTACGACCAGCACACTCACGTATTCCCCGAGGTGGGCATTCCGTATAATCCCGCCAACTTCTACACGCTCCCGGCGGCGGCCGTACCTTCCGGTGCAGCTTGCTACCTGACCGGCTCAGCTACGCCGCCAGCCGTCGCTTATCAAAACGGCTGGATGAGCGGCGACACAACGGCAACCAAGACACAGGATTCGGAGGCGTGCACGCTGGCGGCGCGCCAGGGTATCTCCTACGCGCAGGCGGCGGCCGACTGGGCAGCGCTCATTAATGGTGGCACGCTGCACAACGGCCTCACGGATCTCGGCCTCAACTCCGCTCTGGGGCAGGTCGCGCGCTTTGGCTATCAGGAGATCAACACCCCCAAGATCGATTGGCAGATCACCCCGAAAGAACACTGGAGCACGCTCTATCATCGTCTTCGCTGGGACTCGCCCGGCGGCGTACAGACCGGTGCAGCGGTCAACTATGCGCGTGATTCCGACGGTAATGACTTCGTCAAGCTCGACTACGGCCTTACCAAGCTCACCAGTCTCATTACCTCCACAATCAGCAATGAGCTGCTCTACCAGTATGGCCGCGAACTGGACGACGAAGGCCAGCAACCCTTTACGCCCTACACCCTCGTCGACGAGAACAACAAGAGTGGCAATTTCCCCTATGTGCAGATCGGAGCATCATCCTCCGGCTGGGGATTCAACTCCGGCTCACCCTATTACTCATACCGCGCTGCCTACCCGCTCGAGAGGAAGTGGCAGATCGGCGACACGCTCTACTGGACCAAAGGCAATCACAGTTTCAAATTCGGGCTGGACATGGTGCACAACTATGACTTCCAGAACAACCTGTATGAGAGCAATGGCGACTATGTTTACCAGTACATCGGGCCCTACTTTAATGACTTGCTCAATTTCAAGAACGGCGTAACTGTCGGAACATCCACCAAGGGCTGCGATTCCAACTTCACCGAGTTTGCGGGCCAGTACGGTTCCGGAAGCTCAACCAAAAATGCCGCCCCTGTGGTTGCCAATTATCCCTGCTATCAGGATTTCTACCAGGGATTCGGAACGCCGTCCTTCGGGCTCAACACTCTGGACACCGGCGTCTTCGCGCAGGACAACTGGAAGTTTTCACCACGGTTGACTCTCGAACTCGGCCTGCGTTGGGATCACGAAAACCTTCCTTCACCTGTTTCCGCTTTCACCACTGCCGCCGGCGTCTTCGCGCCCTACAATGGCATCAACAACCATCCCACACAGTGGTCAAACCTTGGACCTCGCGTCGGCTTCTCGTATGATCTGTACGGTTCAGGAAAGACTGTGCTCCGCGGCGGCTATGGGCTCTACTACGGTCGCATCACCAACGGCAATATCTTTGAGATCCTCTTCAACACCGGCAGCCCTGCCGCGCAGACTTCTCCAACGTTCTTTAACGCGCCGACCGCTTCGGTGGCCCAAGGCCCGCAGTATCCGAACATCTTCGCCAGCGGCGCCAGCACGGCAAAGCCCGCCTCCTATTTCTTCTCCCCGAACCTCAAGATGCCGCAGGTTCAGGAATTCGATCTGCAGATTCAGCAGGCACTTATGAAAGAAACTGTTTTGTCGGTCAGTTACCTGGGGTCGCTGGGACGAGAGTTGCCTAACTTCCTCAATGTGAACATCGTGCCCTGCTCCGCCTCGCCCACAGCCTGCGAATCAGTGACGATCAATGTCTCCGATGCTTCCGGTAAAGGCCCCATTCCTGCCGGCTCTCTGACCCTCAACAACATCTACACCAGCTACGGCAACACGGCGCTGCTCGGCCCGAATGCCACATCCTTCACTTCCATCACGGAGATGGTCAGCAACATCAATTCGAACTACAACGCTCTTGCGGCCGAGATCGTCAATCACTCTCTCAAGCGCGTCCAGTTCGATGCCAACTATACCTGGTCTCACGCACTCGATTACTCGCAGAATGCCAATACTCAAGGCACAACGGAAGCCTGGTACGATCCGTACGGCAATTACCGGTTGAACTATGGCGCTTCGAATTACAACGTTCCCAACCGGTTTGTTGCTTACGCCATCTACAGCTTGCCAGGCCTCTCCTCCGCAAACCCACTCAAGTGGGTGGTGAATGGCTGGAGTCTCGACGACAGCTTTTCGATGCAAAACGGCTTGCCCTACACGGCCGGCTGGAGCGGAAAGCCAAGCGGCGCTCTCGGTAGCGACGTCAACGGAGCCGGCGGCACCACGATTATTCCCGGATACATCGGCGTCAACACGGCGCGCTATCCGCGCCACATCGTGGATGATGCCCGTGTGCAGAAGGAGTTCAGCATCGAGCATTACATTCGAAGCATCCAGTTCCTGCTGAATGTCTTCAACGTCGCCAACCACCAGAATGTCACCTCGGTCGGCACTACCGCCTACACCCTGTCCGGATCAACTTTGACCTATCTTGGACAGGGCTCCGCTTTTCCCTCCAACAACACCCTGGGCGTCCCAACCAACTCCAACTCGAGCGGCTTCCTGTTCACGCCGCGGCAGGTGGAAATCGCCGCCCGCATCAACTTCTAAAGAACACCAATGTTCAACCAGCGCGGCGGCCTCGGTCGCCGCGTTTTCTTGCCTGCGAACATACACCACCCCTCATTGTCCAGCACCGTATGACACAGAAGAGTGATTGTGCGCATTACGGGGGAGAATTACCTTGGTACCAGAATTTTCATGCTTTCTTGTTGAAAAAGCGGTAGAAACCCGGCTACTGTTGGACTTTCCAGTAATCCTAGTGCCCTTGGTAACTATTCGCTCCCCCGAGGTGTATCATGCTGTGCCCGAAGTGTCAGTCCAACGCAATCTCAACCATTCCGGCCGAGATCCGTCTTTATCGCAATACCCCTCGCACACTGAGCCATCCGCCCATGACTCCCTCACCGGATGTCCAGGTATGCCTGGACTGCGGCTGGTCCGAGTTCTCGATCCCGAGATCGTGGTTATCGGCGGGCTGGCTGCGCCCACTGCGTCCGCAGGCCGTACCGAGCGCACCGAAGATTGCCATTGCCAGCTAGTTAGCTGGCGTTTTGCTTTTAGGGGACGAACACAGAAGACTCGCAAGAGCGCACGCCAAGCCGCGCCGTCAAACTCAAAGGCTCACACACACAAAGGCCCCCAGCCAAAGCTGGAGGCCTTTTGTGCATCTCGTCGTTGAGTCACAGCCGCCAATCCGCCAGCCCTCTGCTGAGAACTGTGAACTGCCAGCTGCGAACTGTTCTCAGTACATGCCGTCCATGCCGCCGCCGTGGCCGCCCGCCGGAGCAGCAGCCTTGGGCTCGGGCAGTTCGACCACCAGCGCTTCGGTGGTCAGCAGCAGGGCCGCGATCGAAGCCGCGTTCTGCAGCGCCGTACGGGTCACCTTGGTCGGGTCGATGACGCCGGCCTTCACAAGGTCCTCAAAGCTGCCGGTCAGTGCGTTGTAGCCGTAGTGCGCTTCCTTCGACTCCAGAACCTTGGCAACCACCACCGCACCCTCTTCGCCGGCATTGGCGACGATCTGGCGCAGCGGCTCTTCCAGTGCGCGGAGCACGATCTGAGCGCCGATCTTCTCGTCGCCCGAAAGGCTGTCCACCAGCTTCGAAACCGCCGGAACCGCACGCACCAGGGCCACACCGCCGCCCGGAACGATGCCTTCCTCGACTGCAGCGCGGGTTGCGTGCAGGGCGTCCTCTACGCGAGCCTTCTTCTCCTTCAGCTCGGTCTCGGTCGCCGCACCCACCTTGATGATGGCCACGCCGCCGACGAGCTTTGCCAGCCGCTCCTGCAGCTTTTCGCGGTCGTAGTCGGAGGTGGTCTTTTCGATCTGTGAACGGATTTCTTTCACGCGGCCTTCGATCTCGCTGGCCTTGCCCGCGCCGTCAACGATGGTCGTGTTGTCCTTGTCGATGGTCACGCGCTTCGCCTTGCCCAGGTCCTCGAGCTTCACGCCTTCCAGCTTGATGCCCAGGTCCTCGGTGATCGCCTTGCCGCCGGTCAGGATGGCGATGTCGCCCAGGATTGCCTTGCGGCGGTCGCCGAAGCCGGGAGCCTTCACGGCCGCAACGTTCAGCGTTCCGCGCAGCTTGTTGACGACCAAGGTCGCCAGGGCCTCACCCTCAACGTCCTCAGCGATCAGCAGGAGGGGCTTGCCGCTGCGGGCAACCTGCTCGAGCAGCGGGAGCAGATCCTTCATCGCGCTAATCTTCTTCTCGTAGATCAGGATGTACGGATCGTCCAGAATCACTTCTAGGCGCTCGGCGTCGGTCACGAAGTAGGGGCTCAGGTAGCCGCGGTCAAACTGCATGCCGTCCACGGTCTCGAGGCCGGTGTGCATGGTCTTCGACTCTTCGATGGTGATCACGCCATCTTTGCCCACAACCTTCACCGCGTGCGCAATGATGTCGCCGATCTCCTGATCGCCGTTGGCCGAGATGGCGCCCACCTGCGCAACCGATCCCTCGTTCACCGGCTTCGACAGCGTGCCCAGAGCGCCGCCTTCAGTCCACTTGCCGTCCTTGTCGCGCTTGCCGATCACGGTAGCCACGGCCTTCTCAATGCCGCGCTTCAGAGCCGTCGGGTTCGCACCTGCCGCGACCGTCTTCACGCCTTCGCGGAAGATCGACTGCGCCAGCACAGTGGCAGTCGTCGTGCCGTCGCCGGCAACGTCCGAGGTCTTCGAAGCCACTTCACGCACCAGCTGCGCGCCCACGTTCTCCAGCGGATCCTTCAGATCGATTTCCTTGGCCACCGTCACGCCGTCCTTGGTGATGGTGGGCGAGCCAAACTTCTTCTCGATCACGACGTTGCGCCCCTTGGGGCCGAGCGTCGCCTTCACAGCGTCCGCCAGCGTGTTCACGCCGCGCAGAATCGCCTGACGGGAGTCCTCACCGTGCAGAATTTGCTTTGCCATGCCTGATTCTCCTAGTTCCTAATGCTTAGTTCTTAGTTTTTCGCTAACTCGCAAACACGTCCGCAACGCGGACGGCTAACTTGCTAACTCGCTACTTCTTCACGATGCCGAGGACTTCTTCCTCGCGCATGATCAGGAACTCCTCACCGTCGATCTTGATCTCGGTGCCGGAGTACTTGCCGAAAAGAATGCGGTCGCCTGCCTTCACATCGAGGGGAAACACTTTGCCCTCGTCGTTCGATTTGCCCTTGCCCACGGAGATCACTTCACCCTCCTGGGGCTTCTCCTTGGCGCTGTCGGGGATAATGATGCCGCCGCGGACGGTCTCAGTCTCTTCCAGCCGGCGGACCAGGATGCGGTCATGGAGCGGGGTGAAAGTCGTTGTTACAGACGTTGCTGCCATTGCTCTGCTTCTCCTTCGCGCGGAACGGGTTGAGCCCGGGCCGCGGATTTAAGGTGGATGATCTATGCCTGGAATTCCGCGGAGCGCTGCCCCGCGCCGGCTGGTGAAGAACCCTGTCCAGGCGAAGCAATCGCCTGCGTTCTAGCACTCTCGCCGTCCAATTGCTAAAATAGGTAAGTAACCCTGAACTTGTCAAGGCCCTCCAAGAAGAAACTTGAGCCTTGCTCGCTCAGAAAGTCTGCGTTTTATCAAAAAATAACCTGAATTCCATCCGGTCCCAGCTGACCTCCGCCTCTCTCTGCCGGCTTTGGGCTGCGGCACACCTTTCTGCGGCCGCTGGAAAAAGCATTACAATGAGAACCATGTTTCGCCGTACCTTTCTCCGTTGCAGCCTTCTGCTCGTCCTTTCCAGCTTCGCTGTCGCCTCCCTGACCGCGCAGGATAACGATTCCAACAAGTGGACCCGCAAATACAAGACTCCGCCCCAGTCCTCGCGGATTGAAGTCACCATCCTGAAGGATTTCAACGGCAAGCCCATCGAGAATGCCGCGGTGATCTTCCACCCGATCGAGGGTGATAGGGACAAGGGCTCGCTGGAGCTGAAGACCAACGAAGACGGCAAGGCCATCATCGACGTGATTCCCATCGGCGACACGGTGCGCCTGCAGGTGATCGCCAACGGCTATCAGACCTACGGCCAGGACTACAAGATCGACAAAGCCGAGATGTCGATGGAGATCCGCATGAAGCGGCCGGGCTCGCAGTACTCCATCTACAAGAACAACCACGCCTCCAATTCTGGCGGCAGCTCGGGTTCCGGCGATAAAGCCGCCCCATCGAAAGACTCCGCGCCACCAGCTCAAAGCGACAAAGGCTCCGGTTCGTCCAGCCAGAATGACCAGCAATCCGGCCAGAACGAGAGCCAGGATAAGAAGCAAGCCCAGCCGCAGCCCCAGTAAACACCCGTTAATCGCCCAATGCGTCACCGCGGATGGCGGGCTTTGTAACAGAGCACGACTTCAGTCGCGCTGAAAACGCAACAGAATCAGTGTCCGGCTTCAGCCGCTGCAGGTTTACGGTCGATTACGATCTCTTCGAAATATCCCTGGCGCCCGCAGGGACACGGCGGGAGGCAGGGGTTTCAAGCCCCGCATGCTGTCGGCACAAACCGAAGAGGGGCTTTAGCACTGGAATCCCTGCGAACCGCTAGTATCTCTTCATGCAGACACTCCCGCTCAGCGGCAAATCTGCCCTTGTCACCGGAGGAGCCCGCCGCATCGGCCGCGCCATTGCGCTTGCGCTGGCCCGCGCCGGCGCCGATGTGGCCATCACCCACCGGACTTCCCGAGCTGAGGCTCAGCAAACCACAGAGGCCCTTCAATCGGCGGGCGTCCGCGCACTCGCGGTCGAATGCGATGTCCGTTCTGAAGCATCGGTGCAGCAGGCTATCGTCGCCACCACCGCCACCTTCGGCCGTCTTGATGTGCTCGTGAACAACGCCGCCGTCTTTGAGACCGCTCCGCTCGAATCCCTTACCACCTCTCAATGGGACGCTGTCTTCGAAACCAATACCCGCGGCCCGTTTCTCGTGGCCCGCGAAGCGCTACCGCATCTCCGCGCCACGCAGGGGCGGATCATCAACATCGGGTCGCTCGGCGGCATGCACGCCTGGGCAACGCACGCGCACTACTCGAGCTCAAAAGCCGCCCTGCACATGCTCACCCAGGCCATGGCCAAGGCCTTCGCTCCCGAGGTCAGTGTGAACTGCGTAGCGCCCGGCTGGATCGAGCTGGAAGACCGCAGGGAAGATGAATCAAAGAGCGCCGCGCGCTTCGCCGCGCGCACGCCCATGGCCCGTAATGGCTCTGCCGAGGATGTAGCGCAGGCCGTCCTCTTTTTCGCCGCAGGCCCGCACTTCGTCACCGGCCAGATTCTATCGGTCGACGGCGGACTGGGACTCTCATAGGCGGCATCAACGCAGACCTCGCAGCTTGCAAGAAGATGCTTTGAGAGGGCTTTGTAACAGGGTATGACTTTCAGTCATGCCGATAAGGCCGCAAGAGTCGATGTGGGGCTTCAGCCCTGCGGGATATCTCTTCTCAATCCGTCGAAACTTAGCTGGCCCAAACCGCCCTACCGCACCGCCAGCGCCTCGACCATCGACGCGAAGATCTTCCACCCATCCGCCGAGCCCAGCAGCTGCTCGCTTGACCGGTCCGGATGCGGCATCATGCCGAGCACATTGCGCTTCTCGTTCAATATCCCGGCGATGTTGCTCAGCGAGCCATTCGGATTCGCCGCCGCACTAATCTCTCCGCCCGGCGTGCAGTAACGGAACGCGATGCGATCCTCTGCTTCCAGCCGCCGCAGCTCCCCCGGCTCACAGAAGTAGTTCCCTTCCATGTGCCCGATGGGGATCTGCAGCACTTCGCCCTTCTCGAGCTGGTTGGTGAACGCGCTGTTCGTCGTCTCTGTGCGCAGATGCACCTGCTTGCAGATGTACTTCAGCCCCGCATTGCGCATCAGCGCACCGGGCAGCAGTCCCGCCTCGGTGAGGATCTGGAAGCCGTTGCAGATGCCCAGAACCAGCCCTCCGCCGGCAGCAAACCGCTTCACCGACTCCATCACCGGCGAAAACCGCGCGATCGCGCCGGTACGCAGGTAATCGCCGTACGCAAACCCACCCGGAATCAGCACCGCATCGACGCCCTGCAGGTCTTGCGAGTCATGCCAGAGCAACGCAACCGGTTGATGAGCAATCTCGGCGATTACGTTGTAGGTATCGTGATCGCAATTCGAGCCAGGAAAGACAGCAACGCCAAACTTCATATCTTCAGGGTATCAGTTTTGCAGGAAACGCTGGAATGGCCCCTTCCACTCGGTCGAACTGATTCTATGATGAAAATGCGGTGTGGATCACACGAAACCCGTGTACACTGACCTCGTATGAAAGACATCACCTTGAGCGCCGACGAAGATCTGATTGAGAAAGCGCGCACCGTTGCCCATGCGCAGCGCCGGACCCTGAATGCAGCGTTTCGTGATTGGCTCGCCCAATTCGCGGCAAGCGAGGGAGACGCGCAGAGCTTCGACGCATTGATGCGTCGCATGCGCCACGTGGATGCAGGCAGGCACTTCACGCGGGAAGAATTGAATGAACGATAGGTTTTTCCTGGATACCAACATCTTCGTGTATTCCTTCGACCGTAGCGCGTCTGCAAAAGCGAAGAAAGCAGAACAGCTCATTTGCAAAGCACTGACAACGAAAAAAGGCATCGTCAGCTACCAGGTGGTGCAGGAGTTTTTCAACGTAGCTCTGAAGCGATTTTCGCATCCGATGCACTTGGCCGATGCGGAGCAATATCTGACCACGGTAATCCGCCCGCTGCTCGGCGTACATTCGTCCCCAGCTCTATATGGTGAAGCTTTACGTATGCAAAGTACCAGAAAGTTATCGTGGTATGACGCATTGATTGTGTCTTCCGCAATTCAGGCGAATTGCGACGTGATCTATACCGAAGATCTCCAGAATGAGCAAAAATTCGGAACTCTTCAGGTGAAGAATCCCTTTATCTAAAAGGCAATGGTACTCTGCCGCGAGTCCCGCTGTTCCTATGGATATTTCTTGGATCTGATGCGCTGATTCTGCCGACGATCGCATTTCGTTTCCTGAAGCGAGCGCTTCGAGCAAAGGTCATCTGGTCTTACGATTCAATTCAGCTCGTTGGCAGAAGAGGGCACCAACTGCTTCGAATCGACAGCATTGTCGGCAGGAAGAGTGTTCGCGAGGAGCGAGGTTGGAACGTCGAGCTCATTTCAAAAGATCGCGATGCAGAGAGGTTCGTGCTGCCTATGGAATGGGTCCTGCCCTTTGACGCAGATTTTAAAAGCTGGATACGCACCATTCCTGAAGTGGACGCCAAGCCTAAGATGAAGGAAGGACCAAAATAGCAAACATTAGACAAGCAGGTCGCGCTCACTACCAGGAACCGCAGCGATTGGACAACGAATCAGGCGCTCGCAATTGTTGCGCTTTCTTCCGCTAGCCTCGGTTCCGCGATCTTCCGCACCGCCCACCCGGCGATCAGCAGGCTGGGAGCCTGCACCTCTGCAGCCGTCGCGCCCAGCTCACCCAGCGTCGTGTGCACCAAACTCTGGTCAGCCTGCGCGGCACGTGCGATTACCGCGCACGGCAGATCGGCGGGCAAACCTTCGGCCATCCATTGCTCGGCCAGCAGCGTCAGATCACGGCCTGGCATGTAGACTACGCGGGTTGCGTCTTCCAGCGCCGGCAACGCCGCGCGGTTGTGCGATTGCGCGTGATGCCCGGTCGAAAAGATCACGTTCGAAGCCCAGTTGCGGTCGGTGAGCGAGCACCCAATCGCCGCCGCTGCCGCGAACGCCGCCGACACACCGGGGACAATCTCGTACGGCACATCGGCCTCAGCCAGCGCAGCCATCTCTTCCGCTGCCCTGCCAAACAGCAGTGGGTCGCCGCTCTTGAGCCGCACCACACTGAACCCTGCACGCGCATGCTCCACCATCAGGGCGTTGATCTCTCCCTGCGTGATGGACTTCGTGCCGCACCGCTTGCCAACGTTCACAACAACTGCCTGGGGGAGGGCCAATTCAAGGATTGCCGCAGGAACAAGGTCATCGTGTAGAATCACGTCGGCCTTTTCGATCAGCCGCACCGCCTTCACGGTAAGCAGCCCGGGATCACCAGGCCCCGCACCGACGAGATAGACCGTGCCTGCGACCGCAGCTTCCCTGCCTCTGCGCGCTAAGTCCCTGGTCGCACAAAGAGCCGAATCGCAAATCCTGCGATGTGCTAATTCGTGCAGTAGCAACCGGCGCTCCTCGCTCCGTGGATGGGTCGCGAGCACCTCGCGCCGCAGATCCCCGAGCTCCGCGAGCCATGGGCCTAAATCTTGCGGCAATTGCTCGTCAATCTCCCGCCGCAGCCGTTGTGCCACTGCCGGGCTCTCCCCCGCCGTCGAGATGGCGATCTGCAGATCGCCCCGGCTCACTACTGAGCCGAAGAAAAAGTCGCAGTTCGGGATGTCGTCTACGCTGTTACACGGTATCCCGCGCTCCAGCGCAGCCTGATATACCGCCGCATTCACTTCCGCGGAGTCTGTCGCCGCAATCACGATAAAGTGCCCGTCGAGATCCGCGGGCTCAAACGGCTTCTGCGTCCAGACGAGCTTGCCTTCGCGCGCCAGCTGCTGCACTTCTGCGCGCGCCTCAGGCGCCACCACGCGTAGCTTCACGCCGGTCTTGAGCAGCGAGCCGATCTTCTCCAGCGCAACCGTACCCGCGCCGACCAGCAGGCCCGGCCGGCCCTCGAGGTTCAGAAAAATCGGCAATAAGCTCATTGCGTAGTCCTCGCCCTATGTTCGATCAGAACCGACAAAGAACCCGTAAAGTTGGTTCCAAAAATCTTGGTTTTTGCACATTTAGGCCTGATCTAAATCGTGAGCGCGCCGGAGACTTGTCGGAAACCAGGCCTTTTGGCACCCCCAACGATGCTGCAGCGCGGCCAAAGCAAACCTTCAGGACCGGTAGCTCTACTCCCTATTCCCTAGTTCCTAGTCCCTATCCTTCTCACTCTGCCACGCCGTGCGGCACCGGCGCGGTGGGCAAATCGCGTTCGACACCGGCCAACACTTCGCCGGCAAGTTGAGCGCGCAGCTCATCGTCGGTATGGCGCGCAAACCAGGCACGCAGGCTCTCGCTCTCGCCGCGCCGAGACAGATACTCCCGCAGCAGCCGCTCGATCGCCTCCGGCACCTGCGCCGCCGGGGCACGGTATCCCACGGTACGCGCGATACCCGCGTGTTCTCCTACTGCGCCGCCCAGGCAGAAATAATAGGCATCAGTCAGCTTGCCCTCATGCTTGATCTTCTTGCCTTCAAGGCCTATATCGGCAATCCAGTGCTGGCCGCAGCCATTGGGGCAGCCGGTTACGTGCAGTTTCAGCTGCTGGTCGAACTGTGGCAGCCGCTCCTCGAGTTCGCCCACCAGCCAGCGCGTAAAGCCCTTGGTCTCTGAGATCGCCAGCTTGCAAAACTCCGTGCCCGTGCAGGCAATGGCTCCGCGCCAGAACATCGAGCCTTCTACTTGCAGCCCAATATGACCCAGTTCCTTCGCCAGTTCGTTCGCCTTTTGCTTCGGCACGTCCACAATCACGAGATTCTGCGAGATGGTGCAGCGCAGCGATCCGCTGCCGAACCGCTCCGCCAGTTCGGCTGCCTGCTCCAGCTGCTCGCCGGTCAGCCGGCCGCGCGACACGGATGCGCCCACGTAGCAAAGCCCGGGCTGCTTCTGCGGATGAATCCCAGCATGATCCCGCAAAACCTCATCCGGTACGTTCTCTGCCACACCGGCATCGAGCTTATAGCCCAGCCTGCTGTTCAACTCGTCAAGAAAGCTCTCCGCAGTCCAGCCCTCGCGCAGGAAAAGATACTTCAACCGCGCCCGGTCGCGGCTTTCGCGCAGCACCTGCTGGTCGCGGAAGATCTCTGCCACGGCACGCACCACCTCGACGGCTTGATCCGGCGGCACAAAGGCATCCAGCTTCACAGCCAGGAAGGGCTCTTTCGACAGGCCGCCACCCACGCGCAGCGAGTAGCCCACTTCATTGCCGCGCTTCACAGCCGTCAAAGCAACATCATTGATCTCGGGATAATTGCACCAGGACCGGCAGCCGCTCGCCGAGATCTTGAACTTGCGCGGCAGGTTGTAGAAGTCGGTATTCCCTTTCAGCTCGCGGGCGATAGCGAAAGCAACGGGCGAGGCATCGATCAGCTCGTCGGCGGCTACGCCGGCCAGCGGGCAGCCCGTCACATTGCGCACCACGTCGCCGCAGGCGCCCTTCGGCGAGAGCCCGATCTTGTCCAGCGCATCCACAATCTCCGGCAGCGATTCAATGGTCAGCCAGTGCAGCTGGATGTTCTGCCGCGTCGTGATATCGGCGAGGTTGCGGCCGTGCTGGCGCGCGATCTGGGCGATGGTGCGGAGCTGGCTCGCCGAAACGATCCCGTTCGGAATGCCGACGCGCAGCATGAAGTACTCGGAGGCCAGTCCCTCGCCGCCCTTGCCGCCGGTCGCGCCCACGCCGTCGCCTTGCGTGTACACGCCCCACCACTTGAAGTAGGCCGACGCCCATTCCGGCACCACACTGCTGCGGCCGGCGCGGGCAAAGGCACGCACTTCATCAAAGGCTTCCCAGGGATTCTTTTCGCGCTTCAGGCGCTCCATCTTCTGAGCTTTGGTCTCTTTCACTGGAACAGCTTCGGCCATCATTCCCCTTTTTCGTGCCAGAAATACAAAACCCGCGGCAGTCGAGATTCGCTGCTACGCGGGCGTTCGGAAATCGTGGTTTCTAGAAATCAGACTGTCAGACCCACGTCACCGCTGCGCCCAACGGAGCATACAGCAGCGACAACAGGCCATCACATCCATGTGTTCATGATAGCTAGAGACACACACAAATGCAACTGCTTTGTCGATAACATCAACAAAGTCAGTCCCAAGAAGCATCAGATCTCGGAGTTCAGCTCGGTCAGAATGCGCTCCACTGCCTCGCGGGAAGCCCTTTCCGCCTCGGGTGAAAGACTCATGCGGATCGGCTGCTGCGGATCGATGGCGATCGCGTAAAGAACCACCTCCCGCCGCCCTCCCTGCATATAAAACACGTCCAGAAGGTCCTTCACGCCCACATCGTGCGCAGTGAGCGTCGGCGGATAATCCCGCGAGAACCGCGGCGTGGTCCGCGTCACCGTCCCAATGGGGTTGCCGTCCGCCGCCGCATCGATCAGGACCACGCGGCCGGCCTCCTCCAGCGGCTCGAGCAGCGTAAACCCGCCCGTCCCGCCGTCGAGGCATTCAACGCCCTCCGGAAGCGCATGGTACCCCAGCGCGCGCACCGCGTGCACGCCCACGCCCTCGTCGCCCATCAGCACATTGCCGAGGCCCAGGACCAGTGTCTTCTTTGCACTATTCTGCACGTTCCTCCCGGTCGAATTTCCATCCGCCAATAATCGACGAGACGGTACCCCGCCCCTCGATGTAGTCGTGATAGAAGGACAGGTATACGTGCACAATGATGAAGGCCACGAAGAACCACAAAAAAAGATGGTGCCAGTAGCGGACCCGGAATTCGCCGCCCATCAACGGCACAATCCACGTAAACATCCGCGGCAGCCACGAGTTGCTCATGCTCGAGTACAGCGCAAAGCCGGTAATCGACTGCGCCACGAATGCCAGGAATGTGAAGAAGTAGATGAGCGCAGCCAGCGCATTATGCCCCGTTGAGATCGAACCGTGCATCTTTGTCTGCAGCACGTCGGTTTTGATGACGTCTACAATCTCCTGCCGCTGCTTCTTGGTTAGCGGAAAAAAATTGTTCCACTTTGCATACTTGTTACCGACAAATCCCCAGTAAAGCCGCGCCACGAAATTGAAGACGTAGACAAATGCGGCCACGAAATGGATGAACCGCACCCATCCAAACCAATACTGCTGGTAGGCCTCGCTCGCATAAAAGGCACGGATCGGCGCTCCGATCAGGTAGCCCGTCAGGCAAAGCGCCACCAGCGCCACTGCGTTGATCCAGTGGTAGACCCGCACCGGTAGCTCCCACACGTACACTCGCCGGTATTCCACCGGTTGGCCACCGTTCGCCGCAATCTCTCTGCCTGCATGTGCTGTGCTCATAGCGTCACTCGAAAGAAACCTGGTGCAGGTGCTTGCCCTGCGGATCGTAAAGGTGCACGGCGCAAGCCAGGCACGGATCGAAGGAATGAATCGTGCGGATGATCTCGACAGGCTGCTCAAGATTCGCGACCGGCGTGCCGATCAGCGCCGCCTCAAACGGCGAATGCTGCTGCCTGGCATCTCGCGGTGAACCGTTCCACGTCGTCGGCACCACCAGCTGATAATTCTCGATTGCCCCATGGTGGATCTTGATCCAGTGTGCCAGCGAACCGCGGGGCGCTTCCACCAGGCCCACTCCCTCGGCATCGGCAGGCCAGGTCTTGGGCTCCCACTTCTCGCCGTTGAAGGTGGAAACCTCATTGATCCTCACCCGGTCCATCAGCTCGCCGAAGAACTCCTTGAGCCACACCATCGCCAGCGCCGCGTCAATGCCGCGCGCCGCCGTGCGCCCGAGCGTGGAAAACAGCGCCTCCACCGGAACGCCGAGCTTGCCCAGCGTAGCGCTGACCACTTCCTTCACATCCGAATGACCTGCCGCGTAGGAGACGATCAGCCGCGAGAGCGGACCTGCCTCCATCGCGTTGTCCTTCCACCGTGGCGTCTTCAGGAACGAATATTTGTCGTATCCCTCCAGCGTCTCGAAGGGAGGCTTGGGACCCGTGTAGCGGAT
>Ga0335072_10004377_pt1 | contig 21016 bp, 11 predicted proteins | sample Lox_Sample_21_FD_206725 | JGI IMG/M metagenome (GOLD analysis project Ga0335072, IMG submission 206725) | Soil microbial communities from Loxahatchee National Wildlife Refuge, Florida, United States - Lox_Sample_2.1 | ecosystem: Environmental > Terrestrial > Soil > Wetlands | place: USA...
CGCGGCACCCAGCCCTTGCCGACGTGGTTCTCCTCCGGCAGGCCCTTGGCGAAGCCGGCTGCCTGCCACCAGCGAGCCAGCCGGACGGACTGGAGGGTGAGCTCCTGGTACCCCTCCTGCTGGGTCACTGCCGGCTCAACGCCGAACAGTTCCTTGGCCAGGACGCTCAGGTGGGCGGCGATGTCCAGGTCGGTGTCGGCGATGCAGAACCGGATGCCCTTGGCGTGCAGGCTGCCGTCGCCCATGAAGTACCCGACGATCTCCGCCAGGTCCGGCGTCACCATGTCAGGCACGTAGGTTCGCCGGTCACCGGCGTAGTACGCCTGATCGAGGACGGGCAGCGGAACCCGCCTTGGCTCACCAACCAGAGTGCGCATCTGCATGGGCAGCAGGTCGCCGGGGGCGATGTCCGCGAGGCGCTTCCACTCCCAGGTCATCGTCGCGGGGTTGACGACCTTGACCCGGTGGGCGAGGGTTCCCTGGATCTTGTAGCCGCCAGCGGTGACGATGCGCCGGGTCGGCTCTTCGCCGTTGATGAAGAACTTGGTCGCCTGGCGGGGTCCCTCGTCGGTGGACACGGTGAGGTCAAGGTCTTGCCACCGGTCGCCGTACATGTCGCCGAGCTCACCGAGCCGGACGAGGCCACGGTCGGTCGTCACCAGAGTGTCGGGGACGAGGCATCCGGTCGGCGCCAGGAGCGAAGCCTGGGCGTTGCGGTAGCCGTTCTCGTCGCCGAGCTTCACGCACTCCTGCCAGGTCTTGCCGGCCAGGTCGATGATGCTCCGCTCGATGGTGCCGACCGGGCGGACCTCGTCGCTGGCGGCGGCGTGCTTGCGGATGACCCGCTGGTGGGCCGTCGCGTTCTTCTCGTAGCCGACGTACGGCCCGACTACCCCGGCGAGCTCGGCCGACCGCTTGTAGGCCGAGCCCGTCATGAGCGAGGTGATCGCGGCCGCGATGGCGCGGCCACCCTCGGAGTCATAGGCATGGCCGGTGGCCATGAGCAGGGCGCCCAGGTTGGCGTAGCCGATGCCGAGCTGGCGGTAGTCCCTGGTAACGGCGCCTATCTTCTCTGTCGGGAAGTCCGCGAACGTGATGGAGATGTCCATCGCGGTGATGATCAGCTCGCTGACCTGAGCAAACTTGTCAGTGTCGAAGGAGTCGTCGGCTCGCAGGAACTTCAGCAGGTTGATGCTGGCCAGGTTGCAGGAGGAGTTGTCGAGGCTGAGGTACTCCGAGCAGTTCGCCACCACCGTGCCGCCGACGATATAGGAATGGTTCCTCGGCTCAGTGAGGTTGTAGGTCACCTCGTAGCCGAGAGCCTTCCGGCTCACCACGGTCACGGTGCGGTCGACCTTGTAGAACTCCTTCTCCGCGACGATCTGGTCTAGCTTCGCTTGCTTGCTGGGCAGGCTGAACCCGATGTGCCGCTGGAATTCCCTGATCCCGTCAGCCGTGATGCGCAGGTCGTAGGACGGCCCGTCGCTGCCGTAGCGTGCCTGGCTGCCGTCCTTGCGCGTGTACTGGAAGCTCTCCCTCTTCTGGTCGCTCGTCTTGTAGATCCGTGCGGCGATACCGAAGGAAGCAAGCAGTTCCTGAACACCGATGAGCAGTTCCTCGGACCGGCTACCGAGGCCGACGTATCGTGTTCCCTTGGACTCCTGGTTGACAACACACCCATCCGCGTCGAACAGGCCCTGCAGGAATGCGGACACTGCGTCCTCGGGGGCCTCGAACACAGCGTCAGGAACGACCTTGTCAGCTGCCCGCCCCTCGGCGACGCCCAGCGCGTGCAGGAATCGTCCGAAGGCTGCCCGCGTCACCCGCAACTGCAGGGTGCGATTCGACTGGACGCTCGGCTTGCTCTCGAACCGCGCGATCTTGCTGAGCAGTCCGTGATGCCGCGGGAGGACAAATTCCTGGTCTTCCACCGAGCCGTAGACGGTGACCGGGATCTGGGTGTTCGCCTGAATGCAGCCGTCGCCAACGAGCCAGCCGAGATAATGCGCGAACTCAGGACTCCACTTGCCTGGGAGCTCGAGCAGCTTGCGTGAGCGGTCGCCGAGGGCCGCGGCGAGCGCCTGCGCAGGCAGGTAACGGCTCGCCATGGTCCGCGGGGCGTACTGGAGGGAGCGAACCACCCTGTCGTCACCCGTGAGTTCCTCGGCATGGACCCAGCCCCGGTTTGCGGTCCAGATCCGGTGGCCGGGCGTGCACCGGATCCGGGAGCCATCGGAGAACCTAACCTCGATAATCTCGTTCCGGCCCGTGATCATGTACCGGGTTGGAATCGTCGCCACGATCCGGTCCCCCGGGTTGCTCTCGGCCGTCACGTCGTTGGTGTAGACCGCGAACTGCTCCTCATGCGCGGCGCGCTGCACAAGGTCACCAATCTTGATGAGACCCTTGTCGGTGACGACACGCTGGTCAGCCGGGAAGCACGGGTTGCTCGCGGTAATGCGGCCCGACTCCGGGTTGGTGTGCCAGTCGTTGATGGTGCCGTCGTACTGGATGCCGGGGTCCGCGCATTCCCAGGCGGCCTGGGCCATCTTGCGGAACAGGCCCTTGGCCTCGACGGTTTCCAGGCTCTCGCCGGAGAGGCGGGCCCGCAGGCTGAAGTCCGCGCCATTCTCGACGGCCCGCATGAACTCGTCGGAGACTCGGACGGAGTTGTTGGCGTTCTGGTACTGGACGCTGACGATGTCCTGGCCACCGAGGTCCATGTCGAAGCCGGCGTCGCGCAGGACGCGGATCTTGTCTTCCTCGCGGGCCTTGGTCTGGATGAACTCTTCGACATCCGGGTGGTCGACGTCGAGCACGACCATCTTGGCCGCCCGGCGGGTCGCGCCGCCGGACTTGATGGTCCCGGCGCTGGCATCGGCCCCGCGCATGAAGCTGACGGGGCCGCTGGCGGTGCCGCCGCTGGTGAGGAGCTCCTTGCTTGACCGGATGCGGGAAAGGTTGACGCCCGCGCCTGAGCCGCCCTTGAAGATCAGGCCCTCTTCCCGGTACCATTCCAGGATCGAGTCCATTGTGTCATCGACTGCCAAAATGAAACACGCTGAAACTTGCTGTGGTGACGCCGTGCCGACGTTGAACCAGACCGGCGAGTTGAACGAGAAGACCTGGTGGATCAGGGTCCACTTGAGCTCGTGATCGAAGATCTCGGCGTCCTCGTCGGTGGCGAAGTAGCCGTGCTCGCGTCCGGTCCGCGTGTAGACGCTGGTGACGCGGTCCACGAGCTGCTTGAGCGACCACTCGCGCTGCGGGGTCCCCACCGCGCCGCGGAAGTACTTGGTCGTCACGATGTTCGTGGCGTTCACCGACCAGAAGTCGGGGAACTCGACGCCCTTCTGCTCGAAGTTGATCGAGCCATCCCGCCAGTTCGTCATCACGACGTCCCGGCGCTCCCAGTTGACCTCGTCGTACGGGTGGACGCCAGGCCGGGTGTAGATCCGCTGGATGGTCAGCCCCTTGCGCGGCTTCTTGCCCTTGCGTGCCGCCTGGCCACTCGTCGTCTCCGTCATGACCTTCCTTAACCCCCTGCTCGCTGTCATCACTTCTCATCTGCTGCCGCGAGGCGGCCGTTCCCGGCAAGCCCGGGAAGGGTGCCTTACGGCGGCGGATCAATGCCTTAGCCGGGCATGGCTGCCCGCACCCGCGCCAGGCATGGCTCCGCTCACCGGCGCTGCCACGCAGCCCGGTTTCGTTCTGTCGCTATCGCTGCTCGCTGTGCCCGTCACCTGGGGCGAGGGCACTACCCGGCGGGCTTGCCGCCAACCAGCGGTACCGCAGGCTCCTCGTGCTCCGTGTGCCGCTGCCGGAGCGCCGTGATTTCCTTGTCGAAATCCTCGAGTGACTCAAAGCCCCGGTATACCGAGGCAAACCGGAGGTAGGCGACCTCATCCAGGTCGCGGAGCGGACCCAGGATGGCCAGTCCCACTTCGTGGGATGGCACCTCCGCGAGGCCGCGCGCCCGGATCGCCTCCTCCACGTGCTGGGCGAGCAAGGCGAGCTGGTCTACGTCGACCGGCCGGCCCTGGCAGGCCCGCTGGACGCCACGGACGATCTTGTCCCGGGTGAAGGGCTCGGTGACGCCGCTTCGCTTGGCCACCATCAAGATGACCGACTCTTGCGTGGTGAAACGGCGACCGCACTCCGGACAGGACCGACGCCGGCGGATCGCGGTGCCGTCATCGGCGACCCGGCTGTCGATGACCCTGCTGTCAGGGTGCCGGCAGAACGGGCAGTACACGCGATCACCTCCTGGCGTGGTTAATCAGTACTAACCATCATACCGCTATCCACCATCGTTATCCACAAGCTGTGGATGAACCACAGGGATGTAAGTACTAGATGTTGTGGTCAACGGTAGAACAGAGGAGAGCCTACCGCAAGCGGAAGACGGCCGTCGATCCAAGATTCCCCGGCCGCCGGGTGATGCGATGGCAACCGGCGTGTCACCTGCGCGTCGCCCGCCCGCCGCCCGCGTGTCACCACGTCACTTAGGTCTCCCTTGTGCACGGATGACTGACTGGATCACAGGTGGACCACTGCCTGGGCCGTGCTGGCCAGGACCATCGACACCACGGCGACGACCAGGACGACCGTGCTGGTTAGCGCCAGCCGCCCGCGCCGGGTCAGCCGCAGGCGTCCCTGGCCGCGCGGCCGGTCTGGCCGGGTCGCCACTGGGCGCGCCCGCCGGGCCGCGGCCTGGTCTTCCGGTGGCGTGCTGGGCTTTTCACCCGGTCTCCGCGCACTGGACTCGAACACCGGGTCCAGCAGTCGCCCGTGGTCGGCGACCAGGCGAAGGTGCGGCGACCGCTGATGCGGCGCTCCCCCTGGCGCGTGAGTACCAGGCGCCGGAGCGGCCCGAAGGGCCGTTCCCGCCGGGGTTTCCCAGGCCTGCCCGGGCGCGGCGGAACTGCGGGACATGCCATTTGGCGAGGGCACGGCGGTAGCCGGTTGCCCGGGAAGTTGCCGGTGAGCCGTTCGGGGATTCGGCTGTGACCTGCGACGTTGGCTTTGCCGTGGGCCTTGATTTCGAATTGCCCGCGCTCTGCCGCCCCGTTCTGCTACCGTCGCGTTCACGTCCGCCTCCCTACCAAACGCTCATTCGATGGTACGCTAGTTCGATAGTATAGTAGTTCGATCGAACAAAACAGGTGGATGCGGCATTAACTTGGCGCTGCGAGGGCCGGACATTCTGGGCGACACGTCGAACAGATGTTTGGCCCTGACGCGTGCGACAGTTAGGCTCGTATCCGTAAGCGACAGCGTCCGTAGCAAAGACAGTGATCCCGGAGGTTTCATCCGATGGAAGACACCGAAGAGCGCGTCGACGCGCCTGAGGTACCCGTCAGGCCTAAGGGCCGGCCTGGCCGCAAGCCCAAGGGCAGTGTCCCCGTCGTGCCCGTGGAGACGCCGGACAAGCCGGATCCCGACCACGTGCTGACGTGGCGGCAGCGCAAGGTCCTGCAGGTCATTCGCGACTCCGTGCAGAAGCGTGGCTATCCGCCCTCGATGCGCGAGATCGGCGAGGCGGTTGGGCTCACCAGCACGTCAAGCGTTTCCTACCAGCTTTCCACGCTGCAGAAGAAGGGCTACCTGCACCGTGACGTTGGCCGTCCGCGCACGGTGGAGGTCCGGCTGCCCGGGCACTCCCCGATCCGCCCCGAGGGCGGCCGTGAGGTCGAGGCTGAGACGGAGGCGATGGCGCCGACCAGCTTCGACATCCCCTCGCAGGAGGCCATCTACGTCCCGCTGGTGGGCCGGATCGCGGCGGGTGGTCCCATCCTGGCCGAGCAGTCGGTTGAGGACGTCTTCCCGCTCCCCCGGCAGCTGGTGGGCGAGGGCACGCTGTTCCTGCTGAAGGTCGCGGGTGACTCGATGATCAACGCCGCGATCGCCGACGGCGACTGGGTGGTCGTGCGGCAGCAGCCCGATGCGCTCAATGGCGACATCGTGGCCGCCATGATCGAGGGTGAGGCCACGGTCAAGACGTTCAAGAAGAGCGACGGCCACGTGTGGCTGATGCCGCACAACCCGTCCTACGCGCCGATCCTCGGCGACGAGTCCAGCATTCTCGGCAAGGTCGTCGCGGTCCTCAGAAGGGTCTGAAAGGGGAGCACTGGACTCGATGGCCCTTGGCCATCTTCGCCGGTGCTCCAGCCCTTCGTACCTTCCGGGGAACGACCCCCGACAATTAACCCCCACCGGCGAGCTGCCCGCCGACGGAGCGAGGCCTTCAGCCGGTCGCAGGTCCTCTTTATCACCCGAGGCTCTGGGGTGACCTTCTCCTGATGGCAGGAGAGCGAGGCCGCGATCGGCTGGCCACTTCTACCGCGCGACGATGTTAACCAGCTTCGGCGGGCGGACGATCACCCGCTGGATGGCGCCCGGGTCGCTCAGCGCACGGGTCACGCCTGGGCTGGCCAGTGCCAGCTCGCGCAGCTCGTCCTCGCCGATCGCCGGGGGAACTTCCAGGCGGTCACGAACCTTTCCGTTCACCTGGACGACGCAGGTGACCGTCTCCTGAACCAGCAAGGCCAGGTCAGCGGCCGGCCAGTCAGCCCTGGCGACCGAGGCCCGCGGCCCGGCGGCCGCCGCCCGGCCCAGGTCTTCCCAGCACTCGTCGGCGGTGTACGGGGCGAACAGCGAGACCATGATCGCCAGCGCCTCGGCGGCCTCGCGAACGGCAGGGTCGCCCGCGCCCGGACCGGAGTCGATCGCGCGCCGGGTGGCCGTGACCAGTTCCATGAGCCGCGCTACGGCCACGTTCAGGTGGTGGGCTTCCACCTGGCGGGTGACCTCGTCGATGGCATGGTGCGTGGCGCGCCGCAGCGCGGCGTCGCCCTCGGCGGGGACTGACCCTGCTGGGCCGCCGGCCGCGGCCACGTCCGCGGCGATCCGCCGTACCCGGCCCAGGAACCTGACCATGGCCTCGGGGTTGACGTCGGCCCAGTCGATGTCGTCCTCGGGCGGTGACGCGAAGATCATCGTCAGCCGTACCGCGTCAACGCCGAACCGGTCGATCTGCTCGCCCAGGTCGACACCGTTGCCCAAGGACTTGGACATGGCCTTGCCCCCGTTGATGACCTGGCCCTGGTTGACCAGCCGGGTGAACGGCTCGCCGAAGTTCAGCATCCCCATGTCCTGCAGCACCTTGGTGAAGAACCGCGCGTACAGCAGGTGCAAGATGGCGTGCTCAACACCGCCGACGTACAGGTCGACCGGCGCCCACCGCTCCATGTCCTCGCGCCGGAACGGCCCGCCCTCGTAGCCAGGCGAGCAGTACCTGAACTGGTACCAGGACGAGTCAACGAACGTGTCCATCGTGTCGGTGTCCCGCTTGGCGGGCCCGCCGCACTTCGGGCACTCGACGTTGACCCAGTCCTCGGCGGCCGCCAGCGGTGACACGCCCTTCGGCGACAGGTCGGAGCCGCGCAGGTCGGGCAGCACGACCGGCAGCTGCTCCTCGGGAACCGGCACCTCGCCACATGACGAGCAGTGGATGATCGGGATCGGGGTGCCCCAGAAGCGCTGCCGTGACAGCAGCCAGTCCCTCAGCCGGTAGGAGATGGCCGTCTCGCCCAGGCCTCGCTCGGCCAGGATCTCCACGATCCTGGCGATCGCCGGAGCCTTGGACAGCCCGTCCAGGGGCCCGGAGTTGACCAGGACGCCGTCGCCTGGGGTCGCGACACCGGTCTGCGCCGGGTCCGAGGCGTCGGTCGCCACGACGACCCGCACCGGCAGCCCGAACTTCCTGGCGAAGTCCAGGTCACGCTGGTCGTGCGCGGGCACGGCCATGATCGCGCCGGTTCCGTAGTCGGGCAGGACGTAGTCGGCCGCCCAGACGGGGATGCGCTCGCCGTTGACCGGGTTGACGGCGTGCACGCCCAGGAAGACGCCGGTCTTCTCGCGGTCGGTGGACTGCCGCTCGATGTCGGTCAGCTTGCGGACCTGCGCCAGGTATGCCTCGAACTGCTCGCGCTGGGGGTCAGAGCACAGCTCAGCGGCCAGCGCCGAGTCAGCGGCGACGACGAAGAACGTCGCGCCATACAGCGTGTCAGGCCGGGTCGTGAAGACCGTGACTGGCTCGCCGCGCCCTTCGACCGCGAAGTGCACCTGCGCGCCAACGGACCGGCCGATCCAGTTGCGCTGCATCGTCAGCACCCGCTCGGGCCAGTTGCCCTCCAGCGTCTTGGCGTCCTCAAGCAGCCGGTCAGCGTACTCGGTGATCTTGAAGTACCACTGGGTCAGCACCCGGCGGATGACCTCGGTCCCGCAGCGCTCGCAACGGCCCGCGATGACCTGCTCGTTGGCCAGCACGGTCTGGTCCTTGGGGCACCAGTTGACGTAGCCCCCCTTGCGGTAGGCCAGCCCGCGCTCGTAGAAGCGCAGGAACAGCCACTGGTTCCAGCGGTAGTACTCCGGCTCGCAGGTGGCCAGTCGCCGGGTCCAGTCGAACGAGACCGCGTACCGGCGAAACGACGCCGCCTGGGTCGCGATGTTCGCGTACGTCCAATCGGCGGGATGGCTGTTCCGCTTGATCGCGGCGTTCTCAGCAGGCAGCCCGAATGCGTCCCAGCCAATGGGGTGCAGCACGTTCTTGCCGCGCAGGAACCAGTACCGGGCCAGCGCGTCGCCGATCGCGTAGGCCTCGGCGTGCCCCATGTGCAGGTCGCCGGAGGGGTACGGGAACATGTCGACCAGGTAGAACCGTTCACGCGGGTCATCGGGGTCATCGCTGGCCAGGAACGGGGCGACCTCATCCCATCGCTGCTGCCACTTGTCTTGAATCTCGCGGGGGTCGTAGGCCCGCGTCTCCTCGGCGTTATCGGCCGCTGTCATCGTGTCCTCATCATTGATTTAGTCCGGCTGGGGATGCTCTGAGGGCCATGCCCGCCCGCTGCCGACCAGGGGTGCCCGCCCCGGTCAGCAGCCGCGTTGCCGCCAGGGACGCTGTGCCTGCCCCCGAAAACAACAAAGGCCCCTCGCGCACGAGAGGCAGCCGCGCCGGCGACAGATCTAGGCCGACGCGGCTAGGTAAGAAGCAGCCGGACGGAACGCATGCCTACAGGATAGCGCAACGGCGCCTCCGGCCGTCGCGAGCTCGCCGGGGAGGGCCGCTTCCGTCCGGTGACGCCGGCCGGCCCCACCCGGCGGCCACCCGGCTATTGACGGTGACACGTCCAGCCTGACCTGGGCGGATAAGGCCGGTCCGCAATCGAGCGGCACCACGCGTGGCGACATTTCCGGGCATATGGTGACGTTACGCCGAGTACCTTGACCAGTGGGATTCATCGTCAATACAGTGAGCCCACTCCGCACAAGTGTGCCGCGTAACCCCTGTTCAGCCAGCTCTCCGGCACAGCGGAACCTCAATCCCAGCGCGGCGCGGGTCCGCGGGGAGTTCGTGAAGCAACGGGGAGACATGGACGTTTCGGGGGAAAACTTGAGTGCGGTGCAACCGGTTGCAATCGTTGGCGTCGCGCTGCGTTTCCCCGGCGCCTTTGATCCCCTTTCGTTCCATGACCTGACGCTGTCAAGCCGGCGGCTTTTCCAGCTCGGCTATGGCCCGGGCGGTGACGGGATCACCCCTTGCCACGCGCTGGCGGCACAGGCGGCCGCGACCGCGATCGCGGACGCCCGGCTCGACCGCGACTGGGCTAAGGGCGGCCTGGCCCGGCACGGACGGTCGGGGGTCATCGTCGCTAATTGCCCGTCGGTCGCCCCCGTTCCTGCCCCCCTGGTGCCCCCGATCGGCGCGTGGGTCGAGCAGCGGCTCGGCCTGGCCGGTCCGGTGCCGTCCGGGCAGTGGCTGTCGCCTGAGCAGGTGGCGACGTCGGCAATCGGCTGCTCACTGCGCGCCGTCGCAACCGCCTGCGAGTCCCTGGCCAGCGGCGAGTTTGATTTCATGCTGGCCGGCGGCGTCGCGTTCGGCAGCGGCGGCGACGCCGGGAAGCGGGACATACGGGTCTATGACGCGAATCCCACCGGGATCGCGCCCGGCGAGGGCTGCGGGATGGTCATGCTCATGCGGGCCGCCGACGCACGGTCGGCGGGGCTTCCCGCCTACGCGGAGATCGCCGGCTGGAGCACCCTGGCGGACGGCCCGGACCTGCGGGCGGTCATCCGTGCTGCCTACCTGCGGGCCGGGATCGACCCCGCGGATGTGCAGCTGGTCGAAGGGCACGGCGCAGCCACCGCCGCCGATGACCAGGCTGAGCTGTCCGCCCTGCTTGACGTGCTCGACCGGGGCGAGAAGGGGGGCGCGGGCCGGGCGGGTGCCCCGCCTGGCTGCGCGCTTGGCTCGGTCGCCGCCAACCTCGGGGACACCGGCGGTGCCGCCGGCCTGGCTGCCCTCTTGAAGACCTCGCTGGCCATGGCGGCCGCGACGATCCCGCCCGCGACCGGCTGCGTGGAGCCGCACCAGCTGCTGCGGGAGCGGAACGAGACCCTCAGGCTCCCCCGGATGGCCGAGGAGTGGCCCGACATCAAGGTCCAGCTGGCGGGGGTTAACTCCCTGGGGTCGGTCACAACGTCAGGGACTGGCCGTTCTGGCGGCACGCACCTGGTCTTGCGTCGTGAGCAGGACTCCCGCCTGGCCGGGCGCAGGCCCCACGCCAGCGGTGCCCGCGGCATCCCGCCGCAGGGCAGCGCGACCCGCAATGCCGCCTCGGTCCTGCCGCCGTGCCCGGGGCGGCCCCGGCACCTCATCGTTCCCCGGCCGCGATTGCCCCGGGACTTCCAGCCAGTGTCCGAGCCGGTCGTTGAGGCCCGGCCCTTTCTCAGCGCCCCGCCCGGTGAGCCGAGGGAGGCCGACGGGCCGGGCGAGGCGGAGCCAACGTCGTCGTCGGCTCGGCCGCCAGCCTCCTACCAGCGCCTGCGGCAACTGCTTGCCGTGGAGTCGGCGGCGATCGTCGACCGGCTCGCCGCGGCCAAGCCGACCGCGCCGACGGCGCTGCCCGAGCGCGGCACGAAGCGGCTGACCGTCCGGGCGGGAGCCAGCGGAGCACCGATGATCGTGGCGCTGCAGGGCCGGGACCGGGCCGAGCTCATCGCGCGGCTTGAGGAGATCGCGATCCTGGCCGCCACGGAGCCTGCCATGGCGGCGGCCAGCGGCACGGGCCCGTCGGCCAGGGCGGGGGACGACGGTGCGCGGGCCGCCCTGGTCGCGGGCGGCCCGGCGGAGGTCGTGGCGCTGGCCCGGCAGGCGGCCGACATCCTCCGCGCTGGCGGCCCAGGCCCGCTGCGCTCCTGGCCGCAGCGTGACAGGACCGGCCACACGCCCGTCGGGAGCGGTCGGGCGGTACCCGGCGCCTACCTCTGTGAGGGAGGACGGGGCCGGGTGGCCCTGGTCTTCGGCGGCCTGGCCTGGACGTCGGCGGAGCACGTCAGCGCCCTGTCCACGTCGGCCGCGACCATCGAGTGGGCAGGCCGGCTGGGGATCGACGCCGCTGTCGCCGCCGGGTTCGGCCTCGGCGAGATCATCGGCCTGGCCTGGGCCGAAGCCATCAGCCGCGATGACGCCGCCCGGCTCGCGGCGCTGCGCGCGGAGATCCTGCGTCCGATGGGCGGCCTGACGTCCATGGCCCGGGTGCATGCTGACCGCGAGACGACCGCGCGCCTGCTGGCGGGGACTGCGCTGGTGCGCGCGGTCGACGAGGGGCCGGCGCAGCAGGTGGTCGCCGGCCCGCTGCCGAGCGTCCGGGCGCTTCCGCATCGGGCCGTCAGCCTGGGCGTGCAGGTGGAGCTGCTCAGCGCCACCTGCGGCCTGCATTCCCGCGAGATGTGGCCGTGCGTTCCCCCGATGGCCGCGATCGCCGCCGGGACCCCGGTCGGGCCGCTGCGGCGGCGGCTGATCTCCTCGGTGACCGGCATTGACTTCGCCTTGTCCGGGGCACCCGCTGACTTGCTCGCCCGGCAGCTGGAGCGGCCCGCGCTGCTGGCCAGTGCCATCTCGCTGGCCAGTGCGGATGCTGACCTCGTCCTGCTGGCCGTGCCGGAGCCGGCACTGGCCGAGGCGGCGATGTCGTGCTGCGATGTTCCCGTCTTGCTGCCCGCGGTGGACAGCGGGAGCGACCCGGCGCCTGACCTGCTGGCGGCACTGTTCACCGCGGGTGTCCTCGACGGCGCCCGGCTGACCGCCGGCCCGCTGGCCAGCCCCGGACGGGCACCCGTACCTGGGCAGGCACCGAGAATGGCTCCGGGCTCGCGCCCCAGTCGGGACCGGGGCGCGAGTGTCACCGTGGGCTGAGACCGACCGGGACCCGCGGGAAGCGGGAGGCCTGCCGCCTAGCCCTCGGCGGCGGCGCGTGCCAGCGACGGCTCCCAGTTCGGGCGCAGCGGAATCCCTGAGGTTCCGTCCGCGTGCAGCTTGACCCCGAGGATCTGGTGGAGCTGGACGACGTTGGTGTCGAAGCCAAGCACGCAGCCAGCCATGTACAGCCGCCAGACGCGGGCGGTGCCCTGACCGACCTCCTGGACCGCCTCGTCCCAGTGCGCGTCCAGGTTGGCGCACCAGGCGATGAGCGTCTTGGAGTAGTGCTCGCGCAGGTTCTCCTGGTGGCGGATCTCGAAGCCGTTGTCGTTCATGGTGGCGTTCAGCCAGCCCGGTCCCTCGAGCTCCCCGTCGGGGAACACGTACCGGTTGATGAAGCCCTCCTTGAAGATGGCGGGACCCAAGTTGTCAGGCCGGGTGATGCAGTGGTTCAGCATCCGGCCGCCGACCTTGAGCTTGCCGTTGAGGAAGCTGAAGTAGCCGGGGACGTTCTTCATGCCGATGTGCTCGGTGATGCCGATCGAGCTGATCGCGTCGAACCCAGTTTCCGGCACGTCCCGGTAGTCCTGGAACCGCACCTCGGCCAGGTCTTCCAGGCCTTCCTTCTTGATGGCCTCCTGCGCCCAGAGGGCCTGCTGCTCGGACAGGGTGACACCGATGGCCTTGACGCCGTACTCGCGGGCGGCGTGCCTGACCATGCCGCCCCAGCCGCAGCCGACGTCAAGGAGCCGCATGCCGGGCTTGAGGTCAAGCTTGCGTGCCACCAGGTCGTGCTTGTACCACTGGGCTTCCTCCAGCGTCGCGTCCGCCGTCGGGTAGCACGCGCAGGTGTAGGCCATCGACGGGCCGAGCACCCACTCGTAGAAGCGGTTGGAGACGTCGTAGTGGTGGGAGATGGACTCGGCGTCGCGGTTCTTGGAGTGCATCCGGCCGACCGTCAGGCGGCGGCGGTTCGGTACCACCTCTTGCGGCGGCGGCGCCAGGCGCGGGTACAGCAGCTTGACCCCGCCGAGCTGCTGCAGCAGCTTGAGGGCCTCGCCTGCGCCGATGTTGTGCTCCTGCGCCCTCGTCATGCGCGACAGGGCGGCGATCATGTCGCCGTCCACGTCGAGATGCCCGGAGACGTAGGCGCGCGCCAGGCCGAGTGCCCCCGGAGCCTGCGCCAGGTAGCGGACGGCGAGTGGCGACCGCACGGTGATCCGCACGTCCGAGCCTGACGTGCCCGCGACCGAGCCGTCGTAGGCGCGGAACTCCACGTTGGCGTCGGCGCCGACAACCCGCTCGAAAATGTCAGCCAGCGGCATGTCCGTTTCCTTTCTTCCGCTCTCCTCGGGCGGAGCGGCACAGTCGTGATCGAGCAGCCCTGGTCGGGCGGGCCCGCCTGGAACGAGGCGGCTCAGCGGCCGCGCACGCACTTGTCATAGAGGCCCAGGAGCCTGCCCCCGCCATCGTAGGCCGCCTTGAGCTTGTCATAGGCCTCGCCGTTGTAGCGGCGGCGGAACTCCTCCTCGTCGTAGAACGAGGTGGAGTACAGCGACTTGTGCCCGCCAAGCGCGCTCACCTCGTCCTCGATGCGCCGGTTGTAGTAACCGTCGCCCTGCTCCTCGGGCAGGGGGGCCATGCCCCAGAAGCCAAAGTTCACGTAGACCTCACCGGGCTGCAGCGGGTACAGCGGCCAGGTCCGCTCGCCGCGCAGCCGCAGCGGGCACATCCACACGGGGGTCATCTGCACCACGCGGGTGAAGAACTCAAGGAAGTCGGCCCCTTTTTCGACGGGAATCTCGACGTCCTGGATGACCGACTCCTTGGCCGGGCGGCCAGCCCTGGCGTCCAGCTTCGCGGTGAGGCCGTACTTGCGGTCCAGGGCGACGAGCTTGCGGTACACGTCGGAGCGACGGTAGCGGCGCGGCCACAGCGGGCGGATGTACTTGTTCTGCACGCCGAACGGCTTGGAGCACCAGAACCAGTCGGTGTCCCAGCGCCACAGGTAGTCACGGATGGTGAGGAAGTCCTCGCGGGTGGTCTGCTGCGACTGGTAGAAGACCTTCTGCCCGGTGTAGTCACTGCGCCACGGTGCCTTGTCGCTGAATGCCCCGACGGTCAGGTACAGCTCATCCGGGCTGAAGGCGGTGCCGTCGATGAAATCGGCCTTGTGACCGGAGTACGCGCCCGTGGTCGCGACCTCGGAGATGGCGTCCATGCAGGCCTTCGGGTCGCTGAACGCGAAGTGGCGCAGGTGGACGTACGGCGAGACCGGCTCGAGCTCGATGGTGAGGGCCAGCGAGTAGCCGAGCGTGCCATAGGAGTTAGGGAAGCCGAAGAACAGGTCGCGGTGCTCGTTGTCGGCGGTCGCGGTGACGACCCGGCCGTCGCCGGTGAGGATCTCCATCTCGATCACCGACTCGTGCGGCAGCCCGCTGCGCAGCGAGGTCGACTCGATGCCGAGGCCCGTCACCGCGCCACCGAGGGTGATGGTCTTCAGCTGCGGGACCACGAGCGGCATCAGCCCGTGCCTGAGGGTAGCGTCGGCCAGGTCCTCGTAGGTCGTCATGGCGCCGACGACGGCGGTCCGCTCGGCCGCGTTCACGTGCAGGACATGGCTGAAGTCGGAGACGTCGAGGTAGACACGGCTGCCGGGGCGGGCTGACGTGTCCCTGAACCTGAAGAGGTTGGACGTCGGCTTCGCCAGCCGCACGGAGACGCCAGGGGGTACCGCCGCGTAGGCCTCACGCAGCCGGGCAACCGCCGCCTCGTGGGCGGCGAGCTTTGCGGGCGGCAAGCCGGCCAGACCGGTCACGTGCTCCTCCTCGGGTCGGGCTCCCCCACGGCCGTGGGGGCTTGTCGTTCGCTCAGATAAGCATGCGCACTGAGCCGCGAGCTGGGCAAGCGAGTGCGCCGAACCGGACGAACGGCTCACGAATCCTATCGGGTAGCCGCAGGTCGCCCGCATCGCGAGGTCACCCACGCCCGCCGGCGCCCGGCCGCCGCGTCCCGGGCAGGGGCGGCCGGGCGCCTGCGGGCCTCGTCAGGTGGGATCAGGGCCTGGTGGGGTGGCCTCGCCCGCGTCATCGTCTTCCCACTCGTCTGCCTCCTGATAGCTGGCTGCGACCTCTTCCGGCGTCATCGGCAGCCGCGCCAGCCGGGGCGGGGCACCCGAGTCGATCACCTCGCGCAGCAGCCGCGCCATGGTGTAGCCCGGATCGTCGGCCTGCGCCCGGTCAAGCGCCACGTTGGCCAGCGCGCCGTTGCCGTTCTGCCAGGCGACGAAGGCGAGCAGCGACGCGGCGGCCGCTACGTAGCCGGGCCGGGCCCGCCTGGTCAGGTCGGTCCACAGTCGCAGGTGCTCCTTCATGTGGCGGTGATCCATGCGGGACCAGGCGTCATCCCGGACGCGCAGGTCCCGCAGGGCGACAAGCAGCCACGCCGCGTCGCTGTCGGAGGGGAGCTCCCCGCGCGCCAGGCAGGCGTCAAGGGCCTGGCGAACCGCCTCGAGCCCGGCACCGCGAATCACCCGCCGCGCGGCACCATTGCGGGCCGAGGTGGCCGCCCGCGCGATCAGCCGGGCGCTCCGGTCCTCCGCGCGCAGGGTGGCCTGGAACATCGCCTCCCCCTCCGGGCCGCCGGTGGGGGCGACGAGGGCGGCAACCTCCTCCCGGCTGGCCAGCACCGGGTCGGCGCCCGCCTCGGCGAACGCCGCTGTCACCGGGTGCCCGGCGACGTCATACGGCTCGCCGTCTGGTGAGCAGCAACTGGGCTCGGTGCACAGGTAGGACCAGTAACGGCCGGCCTCGGCGCGGAGGAACTCGGTAAGCCGGAACCCGAGGTCGGCTGCGCGCCTGCGGACCGCGTCGGCGACGGGGGTGACCAGGCGGCCGGGACCATAGCCGACCGCAACACCAGCCTGGAAGCCCTGCGCGACCAGGACGCCCAGCGCCCGCCGGGCGATCTCATCGGCGAGGACGGGGTCTGGTCGCGCGGGCAGGTCAAAGCGGACCGTCAGGCGGACCCGCCCGCGAGGCGGCTCCGCGCCGAGCACGACAAGGCTCATCCTGGGCTCGAACTGGAGCAACTGCGGAACGATGGCCAGCAACGCCGCTGGCGACCCGATCCGGACCGCTCGCTCCTGGTCGCCGACGCTGAGGCCGGCCCGGGTGCTCATGCCCGGGGCGGCTGACGGCTGGACGGTAGTGGATTGCGCGTCCTGATCACCCGCGCTGCGCTTATCTGTCATGAACTCAGCGTCAAGCCGACACGCCGGAAAATGTAAAAAAACTTTTCCCGCTTGTGGATAAGGCCCATCTATCCACAGGGAAATGATCACTTTTGACGACTGGCCCGGCTATGCGGTAACGGGGCCGATCATGTCCCACTTGTTGCCGGCGATGTCGCGGAACACCACGACCCGGCCGTAGGCCTCGTCGCGCGGCTCGGTCACGAACTCGACGTCGTGAGAGCGCATCCGCTGGTAGGAGGCTTCGAAGTCGTCGACGGTCAGGAAGAAGCCGACTCGTCCGGCGGTCTGGTCGCCCACCGCGGCCTGCTGCTGCTCACCGTCGGCGCGGGCGAGCAGCAGTCCCGTGGCCGCACCCGGCGGGCGCACGACGACCCAGCGCTTGGGACGCCCGTCATTGGTCAGCGACGGCGAGTCCTCGGCCAGCTCGAATCCCAGGATGCCGACGAAAAACTCGATCGCCTCGTCGTAGTCGCTGACCACGAGGGCGACAAGGTTCAGGTGCACCCGATTAGGCTATAGCGCGATGCCGAGCAGGGCGTCGGCCGTGTCGCGGACCAGTGCCGCGTCCGCCTCGAAGACCGCCCCGTTGGCGATGACGCTGTCGGCCCACTCGTCGATCGCCGCGAGCGCGCCCGGGGCGTCGAGGTCATCGGCCATGCGCGCGCGCACCGCGTGCAGGACGGAAGAGGCGAGCGGGATGGCGGGGCCGGCCAGGCCGGCCGGCCCGGCCGGGGGCGCGGTGCCGACGTCGGCAGCGCCGGCGCCGGCGGTGCCGATGGCCACGGCTGACCGCCACCGGGCGAGTCGCTCGATCGCCTGCGACAGCGTCTCTGCTGTCCATTCCCAGTCGCTGCGGTAGTGGTGGGCGTGCAGCGCCAGGCGGATCGCCATGGGGTCCACCCCGGACTCGCGCAGCCGTGAGATGAAGACAAGGTTGCCGAGCGACTTGGACATCTTCTGCCCCTGGTAGGCGACCATGCCCGAGTGCGCGTAGAGGCGCGCGAAGGCGAGTCCCCCCGCCGTGGCCGCCAGGGCCACCCGGGCGTGGGATGCGCTCAGCTCGTGATGCGGGAATACCAGGTCGCTGCCGCCGGCCTGCACGTCGAAGGTCGGGCCGAGGTACCGGGTGGCGATGGCCGCGCACTCCACGTGCCAGCCCGGCCGCCCGCGCCCGAACTGGGACTCCCAGGCCGGCTCGCCGGGTCGCTCCGCTCGCCAGACCAGCGGGTCCAGCGGGTCCTTCTTCCCGCTACGGCCGGGGTCTCCGCCCCGCTCCCCCGACAGCTCGGTCATCTCCGCGACGGTGAAGTCCGACGCGGTCCCCGGCCCGGACAGCGCGCCGAATCCCGGGTCGTAGGCACGAGCGAAGTACACGTCGCCGTCCACGTCATACAGTGCGCCCCTGGCCGCGATCCGCTCGGCGAACTCGTCAATGACAGGCAGGGCCTCGACCGCGCCGATGAGGTGGTCCGGCGGCAGCACCCGCAGGGCCTCCATGTCGCCCCGGTAGCGGGCGATCTCGCGCAGCGCCAGCTCCCACCAGTCCTCGCCGTCCCGGTCGGCCCGCTCGAGCAGCGGGTCATCGACGTCGGTGACGTTCTGGGTGTAGGACACCCGGTGCCCGGCGTCCCGCCAGGCGCGAACCAGCAGGTCCCACGCGCTGTAGGTGGCGGCGTGGCCCATGTGCGTGGCGTCGTAGGGGGTGATCCCGCACGCGTACAGCGACGCGGTCGCCCCGGACGCCGCGACGGCCAGGCCCCCGGTCGCGGTGTCGCGAATTTGCGGCTCGATCCCCTGGCCAGGCAGAACAGGGACCTCCGCGGCACGCCATGCATCCATGATCCCAGGTTATCGCCTGGGACCAGGAGTAGTATCTGGCGGATCGTCTCCTATCCGCCGTTTTGGCATCATTGTCGAAAAGAGGCGACGCTGCGGGCTAGGGCGGGGGGCCGTCGCGCCGCTGTGGCCTGCTCAAGCGCGTAGGCGAGGGAGATCAGCTGTGGCTCGCTCCACCGCTCCCCGATGAAGCTGACCCCGACCGGCAGGCCGGACACGTAGCCGCCGGGCATGCTGATAGACGGCCAGCCCGCGACCGCGGCCGGCGAGGACGTGCCGAACACGTGATGGTCCCCGAGGACGTAGTCGGTCAGCCAGGCCGGGGTCCCGGTCAGCGTGAGGATGGCGTCGAGCCCATGCTCGCGGAACGGCGATTCCAGGGCGCCGGCGGCCAGCCTGGTGGCCGCGCCCCGCAGTTCCAGGTAGTCCCGGTCGGAAAGGTCGCCGCTCAGCGCCTGGGACTCCTCGAAGATCTCCTGCCCGAAGCGGGAAAGCACCAGGGCCGAGTTCCGCTGGTTGAACTCGACCAGCTCCGCCAGCGTGCCCGGGACCCCCGCGCCGGTCCCGCTGTGACCGGCGAGGTACCTGAGGTAGCCGTTGATGCCGTACTTGAACTCGTACTTCAGCGCACCCCACTCCGGCTCGCCGATCTTCTCGGCGTCGGGCAGGTCCACCGGGTCGATGACCCGCGCGCCCAGGGCGGCGAGCTGGGCCACGACCGCGTCAAGGACGGCCACCGTGGCCGCGTTCGCGGCCACCGATCCTGCCCGCCAGATCCCGATCGTGGCTCCCTCGAGGGCGCTCGCGTCCAGGGAGGCGAGGCTGGAGGCAGCGGTGAGGGCTCGTTCTGACAAATTGGACGGGGAATCCGCCGCGGGATCGAGGGGGTCGGCGGCGGCGAGCACGGAAAGCAGTGCGGCCGCGTCGGCTACGGTCGCGGCCATCGGCCCGGCCGTGTCCTGGACGGGAGAGACCGGGACGATGCCAGTGCGGCTGACGAGGCCAGCGGTGGGCTTGATGCCAACGACCCCGCACGTGCCCGCCGGCGAGACGATCGAGCCGTCGGTCTCGGTGCCCACCGCGAGGGGCGTGAGTCCCGCGGCCACCGCGACGGCCGACCCGGAGCTTGACCCGGACGGGTTCCGGTCGAGGGCATAGGGGTTCGCCGCCTGGCCACCCACGGTCGACCAGCCACTCGTGGAGTGGGTGGAGCGAAAGTTCGCCCACTCCGACATGTTGGCCTTGCCCAAGATGATCGCGCCCGCCGCCCGCAGCCTCGTGATGATGAACGCGTCCGGCGGGCGCGCGTCAAGCAGCGCGGGCGAGCCTGCGGTGGTTGGCATTCCCGCCACCTGGACGTTGTCCTTGACCAGGACGGGAATGCCGTCGAGCGGCCCGAGGGAGGCCCCGCTGGCCCGGCGCTCATCGCTCGCCTCGGCGTCCGCGATGGCGTCTTGCGTGACGGTGATGACCGCGTGCAGCACGGGGTTCAGCTCGTCGATGCGGCTCAGGTAGTGCCCGGTCAGCCCGACCGAGGTGGCCTGCCCAGCGGCCATGGCCGCCTGCAGCGCGGTCACCGAGTCGCCGGGGAACGGGGCATGGGTGGAGGGGACGGTACCGCCCACGTGGTCCGACATGGGGGAAGAATAGCGGTGCCCGCGCCCCCGGTCAGCCCTGGGCAGCCGCGAGGCGCTCGCTCAGCAGCGCGGCGGCCTCGCGGACCTGCCCGAGGAGTCGCTCCTGAAGCTCGGCCGGCGCCCTGACCAGCGGCGACGGCACCGTGAGCGCCGCCACGGTGGACCGGCCGTCGGTGACGGCGGCGGACGCCGCCCACACTCCCCGGTCGATCTCCTCCTCGCTGACCGCCCAGCCCCGCTCGCCGGCGACCTGGGCCGCCTGCTCCATGCGGGCCACGTCATCGGAGTCCTTCGCCGCGAACTGCCTGAGGTAGTCCTTGCGGACCTGCGGTGACAGCCCGGACAGCAGGACCTTGGAGCTCGCGCCGCGGTTAAGCGGCAGCGGCTGGCCCGGCTCGAAGGCGGCCCGCAGGTGGTGCGTGGACTCGACGCGGTGCACGCAGACGGGGGACCTGGCCACCAGCCGGACCAGGATGACCGTCTCCCCGCATTCCATGGCAAGGGCGCGCATGACCGGGTCAGCGATCTCGATGATGGATTCGGCCGCCTCGGCGGCGCGAGCCAGCGAGATGAGGCGGGCCGACAGGTGGTAGCAGCCCCGCTCGTCCCCGATGAGCAGGCCAGTCTCTCGCAGCAGCGCGATGTACCTGTACATGCTCGGCAGCGGGATACCGGTTGACTCGGCCAAGTCGCGCGCGGTCAGCGTGTGCCGTCCTGGAGTGAATGCCTGGAGTACCGCGAGTACCCGCCGGGCTCCCTCAGCCCCCGTGACCGCGAGAGAGGCATTCGAATGAGTGGCCAATTAGCTCGTCTCATCCAATCATAATGTGATTTCCGGCCCACGATAACGACAGCGCCGCGGCAGCGTCAAGCCACTCGCTGTATATGACGTGAACGGGTCAGGGCAGCCAGTCAGGGCAGCCAGGAGACGTGGCCGACCAGCAGGGCGTAACCCACGAACGCCACGCCGTCGATGAGCGTGTGCGCCACGATCATCGGGGCTGCCCGCCGCCACCGCAGGAA
>Ga0335072_10004378_pt1 | contig 21016 bp, 19 predicted proteins | sample Lox_Sample_21_FD_206725 | JGI IMG/M metagenome (GOLD analysis project Ga0335072, IMG submission 206725) | Soil microbial communities from Loxahatchee National Wildlife Refuge, Florida, United States - Lox_Sample_2.1 | ecosystem: Environmental > Terrestrial > Soil > Wetlands | place: USA...
GTCGAGCAGGGTCAGCTTGAACATGTGGCGCTGCGCGAAGTCGAGTTTGGAGAACATCTCGGCCTCGGGGCGCCCCGGATACGGGGCGAGCGACGACAGCCCACCGACCTCCTCGGTCAACTCGCGCAGCACCTCGAGCCCGTCGGCGCCGTCGACCTCGAGCGAGGTGACGACGGGGAAGTGGTTGATGCCGGTCACCGACGCCGACACTGCCTCGAGGGGGCGGCCGAGCGCGATGGCCAGGTCCATGCAGAAGTTGCCCACCTCGTGGCAGAGGCCCACCGTCTTGATCGACGTCTCGCGGGAGACGGCCCGGGTGAGGCACGTCATGGGATTCGTGATGTTGAAGAGCCAGGCGTCGGGGCACCGCGCCTCCATCGCCTTGCCGATGCCCACCAGGACGGGGATGTTGCGCAGGGCCCGGTTGATGCCGCCCGGCCCGACGGTGTCACCGACCGTCTGGGTGATGCCGTGGGCGGCCGGAACGTCCAGGTCCACGGCCATGGAGCGGAATCCCCCGGTCGAGATGCACACGATGACGAAGTCCGCACCGTCGAGGGCGGCGTGCAGGTCGGTCGTCGTGGCGATGGTCGCCTTGGCCTCCATCGCGTCGTTGAGCTTGTGCGCCAGGGCCTCCATCTTGGGGAGGGGCGCCGGGTCGATGTCCTCGAGGACGAGATGCATGCCCGCCAGGGCCGGCGTCCCGAAGAGGTCGGCCATCAGCTCGGGCCCCCACTGGTAACTCCCCCCACCCACGATCGTCACTTGCGTACTCACGCCGCCACAGTACAGGCCGTCCGCTCGGCGAACGCATTGGCGTCACGGGGCTCGGCTGAGATCCTTCTCGCCCCAGAAGCACGCGAACGGGTTGTCGTTGTAGGGCGGCACGTCGACGTAGCCGACCGAGCGGTACAGCGCGAGCGCGTGCACCTGCTTCGGCCCGGTGTCGAGCCGCGTCGTCGCGTAGCCGAGTGCTCGCGCCTCGCCCTCGAGGGCGACGAGGAGCGCCCGCGCCACACCGCGCGAGCGGGCCTCGGGGCGGACGTACATGCGCTTGATCTCGGCCACGCCTGGAGCGAGGCGGCGCAACCCGCCGCCGGCCACGGCCGCATCGCGGTCGTAGGCCACCAGGTACGAGCCGCCGGGCGGGCGCAGCTCTGCCGGCTGCAGCGGCGGATTGTCGAGCCGGCTGAACGTCTCGTAGGTGTCGTTCAGCTCGATGCGCATGGCGGCGAGCAGGTCGGCTGCCGGCACGTCGCTGGGGTCAGCGCGCTCGAAGCGGAGCGCGGTCACGCCACGCGGTCGGGATGCAGGGCCTTCGCCATGCGGTGCATGCCCTCGCGCCAAGGCACCGTGGTCTCGCCCGCCAGCTCGTGCATGCGGGTCGTGTCGATCTCGACGCTGTCGATGGTCTGCTCCGTCGGCTCGAAGCGGGCCTCGGTCCCGGCGAGCCCCGCCAGGTACCCGCACCACTCCTCGATGCTGACCGCCTCGCTGCCGCCCCAGTTGACCGTCACGGCCGGCACGGCAGCCGCGGCGAGGAGACGCGGGACCATCGCCGCGATGTCGTCGGCGTGGAGCGGGTGGTAGACGCTCGGCGCGTTCACATGCACGGGGATGGCGTGACCCGACAGCATCATGTGCAGGTGGATGGCCGGCCAGCCGCCGTTGTCGCCGTAGGGCACGGACAAACGCGCAATCGTCGTCGGCAGCCCGAAGCGCTGCGCGCCCCATCGCGCGGTGCCCTCCGCGGCGATCTTGCAGATGCTGTAGGTCCGCAGGAACGGCCACACCCCGTGGTTGTCACCGAGAGGACCGTCCTCGGCGAACACGCGGTGGCCGTCGGGCTTGTAGACGGCCGTCGATGAGCAGTGCAAGAACGCGCGCGCGTGCTGATGGTGCTCCATGAGCGCCGCCAGCCCACCGCTGTTGGCCGCCAGGTCCTTCCCCCAGTCGTTCGTCTTGGCCACCGCGAAGTGCAGGACGTAGTCGGCGTCCGCCGGCAGCCCACCGACGTCGCCCGCGACAAGGTCGACCGGCACGCACTCGATGCCGTCGGCTTCCAGTGCGGCGCGGGCCGCCGGATCCTTGAACCGCGCCGCGCCGATCACCCGGTTCGAACGGGCCAGCGTCGTGGCCAACGGGCGCGCCACCTGACCGGTCACACCGGTCACCACGATGGTCCGATCCTGCAATGCACTCTCGGTCATGGGTCTTTCGTAGTCGCTACGCTGCCCGGCGTGCACCTCTACGCCGCGTATTTGGGGGGCGAGCTGACTCCGGGGCGGATGGGCGAGGACCACGAAGTGGTGTTTGTGGTGGCCGAGGACATGCCGGCGGCGCGGCGGGCGGCCAAGGCCAAATGGAAGGGCGATGGCCGGGCCCACGTCGACGCGCTGACGCGGATCGACACAATCGACGGCTTCGCCATCGGCCTCGAAGAGACCGGCGGCGGCGACGCCACCGAGACCGAGGGCTACAACGCCTGAGGCCGGTCGGGCGCGCCGCCCAGCTGCGCACCCCCGGGCGCGAGACGGTCGGTCGCCCTCCTGAGCGTCACGCCTAGACGGCCGGCGACATCCCTCCGTCGAGGTTGACGGCCACCCCGGTCACGTACGACGCCCGGGCCGAGAGCAGGTATGACGCGAGGTCGGCGAACTCGTCGGACCGCCCGAACCGCCCGAGCGGGATTCCGGAGTCCTTCGCCGATCGCTCGTAGAACTCCTCGACGGTCGTGCCCGCTGCAGCGGCCGCCCGCACCCATTGGCCGCTCTCGATGAGCCCGATCAGGATGGCATTGGCCCGGACGCCCGACGGGGCGAGCTCCTTGGACAGCGCCTTCATGAGCGCCATGCCGGCCGCTCGCGTGACCGAGCTCGGTTCGCTCGCGCCACCGGGAGCCTTGGCCGAGATGGCCAAGGTGAACAGAATCGATCCCTGGGTGGCACGCAATTGCGGCAGCGCGAGCCGGCTCAGGCGGACTGCCGCCATCAGCTTCAGCTCGATGTCCGCCTCCCACTTGTCGTCGCCCACGGCGTCGATCGTGCCCGCGGTCGCGCGTCCTGCGTTGTGCACAACCCCGTCGATGCGGCCCCAGCGCGCGGCGACCGCGTCGACGAGCGCTCCGAGGTCCTCGACGCGGGTCACGTCGGCGCGCTGGACCAGGACCTGGCCGCCGCCCGCATCCTCCAGCGTCTTCTTGGCGGCCTGCAGGCGGTCGTCGTCGCGGCCGCACACTGCGACCGAGGCGCCTTCGCGGGCCAGGTGAGCGCCCAAGGCGAGTCCGAGTCCGTCCGTCCCGCCGGTGATGACGACCACCTTGCCACCGAGTTCGAGATCCATGTCAGCCCTCCTCCGTCGCGGCATTGCTCGTCGTCAGCTTGGGTGCCGTCGCGGCCTGCACCCCGGACAGGAATCCGTCCGCCTCCCGTTGTGAACGCAAGCGGACGAAGCGCAGGTGGCCCCACTCGGGACTCAGCGCGGCGTCGGCGTAGCGCTGGCGGTACTTCCCGTGACGCGTCGCCGTCCAGGCGATGATCGACTTCTCGGGGTTGAGCGACCACAGGTTCGAATACGGCTCGCGGTTGCCGTTCCACAGTTCCTCACGGGTCAGCGTCCGCCGCACAGTGCGGCGGATCGTACGGCCCAAGACCGTCAGGTACGGCAGGTCGAACCAGACCACGGTGTCGGCGCGATTCCAGACGATCGCCCAGATCGCCGAGTAGTTGCCGTCGACGACCCAACGACCGTCTCGCGTCGCGTGGTCCACCCGCTGCCGGAACTCCTCGTCTTCGAGCTGGGTCCAATCTGCTTGGTGGTAGATGGCGTCGAGCTCGACGTGGCGGGCACCCAACGCCGTCGCGAGATCGCGCGCCAACGTCGTCTTCCCCGAGCCCGAACAGCCCACGACGACGACGCGTTCGATCTCAGCGCTCCTGCTCGGTCGGGCGAATGAGTACCTCGTTCACGGCGACACGCCGCGGTTGGGTCACCGTGTAGCGAATGGCCTCGGCGATGTCCTCGGCGAGCAGGATCTCGGTGCCTTCGAAGTTCGTCGCCATGTCCTCGAGGATCTCGGGCCGGTTGTGGAAGGCAAGCTCGGTGGCGGTGGCGCCGGGCTCAATCAGCGTCACCCTGACGTGGCGCCGCGTCACCTCCTGGCGCAGGGACTCGCTGAACGCGCCGACGCCGTGCTTGGTCGCGTTGTAGACGCCGCTGTTGAGCCGGGCGACGCGCCCTGCCACCGAGCTCACGTTGATCACGTCGGCGACCGCGCGCGGTCCGGAGTCGGCCGCAGACAGCAGGTGGGGCAGCGCAGCATGGGTGCAGTACAACAGGCCGAGGAGGTTGAGGTGCACCATCTGCTCCCACTCCTCCACCGGAGCACCGACGATCGGGCCGAGCAGCATGACGCCGGCGTTGTTCACGAGCGTGTCGAGCCGGCCCAACTGCGCGACGGTTGTCGCGATCGCGTCCTCGGCCTGCGTCCGGTCCGTGACGTCGGCCTCGATCACGAGGGTCCGAGCGTCGCCGCCGATCCGCTCGGCCAACTGCTCCAGGCGGTCCTTGCGTCGCGCCACCAGGGCGACGGCCGCACCTTCCTCCGCCAGGGCCTGGGCCGTGGCGTCGCCGATGCCGCTGCTCGCACCGGTCACCAGGGCGACCGTCCCTTCCAGCCTCTTGCTCATGGCGCCTCCGTCCGCGTCGATCCGGTCCTCGGTTGTCCTCGGTCTAGTGGACGTCAGAGGGGGCTCGTGCCGTCAGCGGGACCCCGTTGGCTCCCCCCGTGAGGCTCTCCCCACGGGCGGACCATCGGATCGCCGCCTGCGGGCGGGTCCGGCGCCTGCGGGCGGGTGGCCGGCTCAGTTGCGGCGTGTGTCGGTTTGGCCGATCCCCTCTCGAAGCTTCTGCAGGCTCGAGGCCAGCAGCCGCGAGACGTGCATTTGGCTCACCCCCACCGCGACCGCGATCTCGGACTGAGTCAGGCCCTCGACGAAGCGCATGTGCAGGATCGACTGCTCGCGTGCCGGCAGCGTGGCGAGCGCGGGCCCGAGCAGCACTCTGTCCTCGACCGAGTCGTAGTTGTCGTCGTGCTCGCCCAGCCGCGCCGAGAGCGGGTCCTCCTCGCTCTCCGACGCGTCGATGGAGGCGGCGCGATACCCCTGGCCGGCCTCGATCGCCTCGATGACAGCTTCTTCGGTCGCCCCGGTCTCCTCCGCCAGTTCCTTCACCGTCGGGTTCCGGCCGAGCTGCTGGGACAGCGCGGCCGTGGCGTGTCCGAGTTCGAGGTAGAGCTCTTGCACCCGGCGGCTCGCGCGTACGGCCCAGCCCTTGTCGCGGAAGTGCCGCTTCAGCTCGCCGATGATCGTCCGCGTCGCGAACGCAGCGAAATCCACGCCGCGATCGGGGTCGAAGCGGTCGACCGACTTCACCAGGGCGACCGACGCGACCTGCACGAGGTCCTCGAGGGGCTCGCCACGATGCAAGAAGCGCCTGGCGAGCTGTTGCGCCAGGCCAAGGTTCGAGGTGATCAGCTCTTCCCGCTCCGCCGGGTCGAGCGCCGGGCGATCCTCTTCGAGTGGCGCGTCAGACTGCGGCTCGGGGTCGTGCGCCCGACCCACCGTCACTCCGCATGCCCCCCCCGCTGCTTCCGCATCCAGGCTCGCACCTGCCCGTCCTTGCTCTCGCGCCCGTGCTCGTCGACGAGCGCGCCCAGGATCTGCTCGCTGAGCTGGGCGCTGTCCTCGCCCTCGACCTCGGTCCTGCCATCACCCGCCGTCGCCCGCTCCAGGGTCGAGGCCACGCCGATGGCGTCGTCGAGGACGGTGAGCACGAGGCACAGGTCGCCCGAACGCGCGTCGCTGCCCTGCAAAGTGAGCAGGCAGAGCTCTCCGACCGCGAGGCGCAGGTCTTCCAGCTCTTCGATGTCGAACCCGGCGCGGGCAGAGATGGCGCTGGTGACGAGCCGAGCGAGCACGATGAGGTCGCCGCGCGCCGGGAACTTCAACTCGATGCGGTCGCCGCTCTGCAGCGAGTCGGACGTGTCGGTCACTTACGCCCCCGCGGCTTGCAGGGATTCCGCGATGGTGAAGACGTTCGTGAGCCCTGTGATCTCGAAGATCTTCATGATGCGCGGATCGGCCACGACGACGTGGAGGTCGCCGCCGGCCTCCCGGCAGCGCTTCAGTGCTCCGACGAGCACACCGAGAGCGGTCGAATCCAAGAACGTGACGTCGAGGAGGTCGAGGACGATCGTCGACTCCCCCTGCGCGATCACCCGGTGCAGGCATTCGCGCAGCTGCGGCGCGGTGGCGACGTCGATCTCGCCGCTGACTGCGATCACCGGAGTCGAGCCGCCCGCCCGCTCCTCAATCTGAAATTTCTGCTCCACTCGTTGCTCCTGGACGCCTCGCGTGCATGTCTTCTTACCGGCCAGCCGCCTCGCCCCGCTCACCACGAGGGCGCCCGCCCAACCGTGAGGTGGCGCGGTGCTGCAATGGCGATTGTCCCGTGCGTTCTATAGCCGAAGGCCAGAAAACCTAAACCTCCTGGGTTTTTGCTGGGTTTCCCCAGCTGGACACCGGGGTACGTGAAGGCCGACACAACCCCGGTGAACGACGGGTCAGCCCTGGCGCGGACCGGCGGAATAGCGTTTCAGGAAGCCCGCGGCGGTGACCCGGGGAGAGGCCAGTGCCAGAACAAAAAGACGACGAGCTTCAGATCAGCTCACGGAGCCTGCGCGCGGAGCGTTCCGAGGCCGTCGCCACCCTGGTCGCGCTGGTATACGTCTCGACCGTCGCGATCCTGTTCGCGATCTACGGGGGCAACATCTCCCTGGTCGGGCTGCTCGCCATCGGACCCTTCATCGCGGCGCCGTTTGCACGGCCGTCACGGGTGGCGATCGTCGGCCTCTTCGCCACGATCTTCGCCCTCGTCATCAGCACGCCGCCGCACAACTACGGCGAGCTCAACCACACGCTGCGGGTCCTCACGCAGGTGGCGGCCACCGCGCTTGCGATGTGGATCTCCTACCTACGCGGGCAACGCAACGTTCTGCTCTGGACGGCGCGCTCCGAGACGAGGAACGAGCGGCGCCGCCGCGTCACCGCCGAAATGGTGCAGCGCATGCAGACGATGGCGCGGGCGCTCACGACCGCCGCCGACCCGGCGCAGGTGGCAGACGCCGTGTTCGCCACGCTGCGAGACGAGCTCCGCGTCGACGCTGCGACCTTCGCCCTGTTGAACGAGCGTGGGCAGCTCCTGACACTTCGACGTTTCGGCTACCGGCCCGGTGAACCGACCGACGCCGTACTGGGGACGCTCAAACCCGACGGCCCGGTGCTGGGACAGAACCTCGCGTTCTTGGCCGAGTCGCTCGAGGACCTGCACAAGCAACGGCCCGACCTCTTCGCAGCGACGGCTTCGACACGGTTCCGGGCCCTGGCGGTGGTGCCCCTCGTTGTCTCGGACCGCACGATCGGCGCCGTGGTCGTGCACTGGGAGGACGACCGGGAATTCTCAGAACCAGACCGCAGCTTCCTCTTCACGATCACCGGCGCCGGGGCACAGGCAGTGGAACGCGCGCGGCTGACGCTGACCGAGTTCGTCAGCCTCGAGCGGACGGAGCACCTGCACCGCCTGAGCTCCGCGCTCGCGACTGCCTCAACGCCCGGCGACGTCGCGCACGCCGCAATCGCCGAAGCCCGGCGCGCGCTCGGTGCGCAGTCGGCCGTGGTGCGCGTCCCCGCGGCCGCGGAGCGATCCCTCTCGTGCCTTGCGAGCAGCGGTCACCCCGCGCTGCTCTCGCGCGCCATGGTGCCGATGGAGGGGAGCCGTGCCGGCGCTGCCTTCTCGCGCAGCCGAACTGAGATCGCGCGCATCGGGGACGATCATGGGCCGGGCGACGACGCGGTCCAGACGGAGGTTCCGCTCGACACCGACGGAAGCTCGGCGAGTACGACCGCCGATGACGCAGCTGATGCCATCGAGGTCGAGATCGTGCCGAGGGTGCTCGGGGAGCTGGACCTCCCGGTGACCGTGATCAGCGAGCCATTGGTGGGCAACCTGGGCACACTCGGTGTCCTGTCACTGGCCTTCGAAGCGCCGAGCGAGCTCGGCGAGCCCGAGCTGCGCTTCCTCTCCACCCTGGCCGGGTTGACTGCACAGGCCTTCGAACGCGCGCAGGTGTTCGAACACGAGCGAGAGGCGCTGCGGTTGGCCGAAGCGGGACGCGAGCGCCTGTCCCTCCTCTCTGAGGTCACCCGGCTCCTCAGCTCGAGCCTCGAGCCGACCACTGTCATCCGCCGCACGATGAGCCTGGTCGAAGGCAGGCTCGCCGACTCGTGTGTCGTGCAGGTGCCGAGAGACAGCGGGCTCGAGCGTCTCGACGTGCGCGACTCGAGAACGGCGGCGCGGGCGATCGGGCCGGGTGGCGTTGACTGGGACCACGTCCCCTACTCATCGGACGCTCCGGCGGCGGTGGCGTTCCGCACCGGCCGCACCCAGTTGGCGCCGCTCGACGTGAGACCGACCGACGACGAACCCTTCGTCGAGAGCGGCCCGGAGCGGACGCTTGCCGTCGACGCCGAACACGGTGACGCCTGGACCGCGCTCTCCGTGCCGTTGACGGCGAACGGCGAGGTCATCGGCGTCATGACGTTCGTCGACGGGCCCGGACGGTTCTTCGAGGCGGACGACGTCTCGTTGGCCACCGAGGTGGCGAGCCGGGCGGGGGTCGCGCTCTCCAATGCCACCCGCTTCCAACGCGAGCACATCGTGGCCGAGGTGCTCCAGCGCGCGGTGTTGCCCGATTCGCTGCCGGCGGTCGAGGGGCTGGTGCTCGACGCCGAATACCGTGCCGGCGTCGCCGGCACCTACGCCGGCGGCGACTGGTATGACGTCTTCGAGCTCGGCGACGACGCGATCTTCTTCAGCGTCGGTGACGTGATGGGCAAGGGCGCTGCCGCCGCCGCGCTCATGGGACAGGTGCGGAGCGCCATCCGCGCGTACGCGGTGAGAGGGATGTCCCCCACCGAGGTGCTCTCTTCGCTCGACGCCTTCTTCGACGCGCTGATCGAGGACCGCGTCGTCACTGCGGTCGTCGGCACGATAACCCCGTCGACCGGTCAGGTCGTCTTGAGCAACGCCGGTCACCCCCCGCCCTTGGTCGTGCGGGCGGACGGCACGACGACGTTCTGCCCCATGCAGCGCTCGCTGCTCATCGCTGCGGGCCTCGACGGCGCCCCGAGGCCACGCGACGAGTTGGTGCTCGAGCGCGGCGACTCGCTCGTCATGTATTCGGACGGCCTGATCGAACGGCGCGGCGAGATCATCACGAACGGCATGAAGCGCCTCGCGGCCACCGCAACGAAGATTGCGCGTGACGGCTGGCCCGATCGCCCCGCCGAGACGTTCGCGTCGATGTTGAGCGCCGACGAGCGGACGGACGACCTCGTCGTGCTCTGTCTCAACTACGCCGGTGTCACTGAGCGGCGCATAACAGCCGAATCCCTGGGTACGTCACGGGATGGCATGTCAACGCTGCACCTCGAACCAGTAGTCGAGAGCACGCCGGTCGCCCGCCACTGGGTGGCCGCGCTCATGCGCGACCTCCCGCCGGACGTGTCGGGCGTCGCCACCCTCTTGACGTCCGAACTCGTGACCAACGCCGTCCTCCACGCGGGGACGCCGATGTGTGTCACCTTGCACATCCTGAGCGACCGCATCCGGATCGACGTGGCGGATGGCAACCCCGCCTTCCCGTCCATCAAGGAGTACGGACAAGACGCTGCAACCGGACGCGGCCTCACGCTGTTCAACACGCTCGCGTCGAACTGGGGCATCCAGGCGGTCGACGGCGGCAAGATCGTCTGGTTCGAGTTGCCGGTGGACTACCCCGTGCGGCCGCCCCGGGTCTCCGACGGCAGCTTCCGCTTCGACCTCACGGGCATCGCGCACGCGACGTCGCGCGCGGACGGTGACGTGCCGCCCGAGATCACCGTGCACCTCATCGGCATCCCGGTGATGCTGCTGCAGAAATCGAGTGAGGAGTACGAGGCGCTCTTTCGGGAACTGCGGCTGATGAAGGAGCGCGCCGACTCGGCGCCGCTCGCGCCGGCGCTCCCGGAGCGTCTCGCGGTCCTGGTGTCCGAGATCGGGACCCGCTTCAACGGCCTGGGCCCAGGGATGGACGAGATGTGGCAGCAGGCCGTGGACGACAGGGTCGAGTTCTTCGACTGGACGGTGGACCTGCCCCAATCGGCCGTCGTCGCGTGCGAGTTCTACGACGCCCTGCTCGACGAGGCCGACGAGTTCGGCCTCTCCCAGCGCCTACTGACATTGCCTGCGTCGCCGAGCAGTGTTGCCGTGCGCCGCTGGTTCCTGGGCGAGTTGATCGGGCAGCTGCACGGCAAGGCGCCCGTCGCCTGGTCAGACAGCCGCTATCACACGGCACTGCAGGCGGTTCCCGCCCGCTGAACGCCGGCGACGGCCGTCAGCGCGGCTCGCGCGGTTTGACGGTCGCCTTCTTGAACACCTTCCCGTAGTACTCGAGGCCTTCGCTCGATAGCGCGGCGGCCGGGCCGCTCGCGATGGACACCCGCTCGGGCACGATGCCCCACACCGGGACCTTCAGGTCCGTCCACCACTCGATGGTGGCCTCCAGGTCGTTGGTGCCGAGGCGCGCCGAGCAGACCACCACCCCGGCGGGCACGTTGCGCGGTGTCATCTCGAGCGTGGTGAAGACCCGGTTGGGCTCGACACCGCCCGCCCTCGTCGGGATCACGACGGCATCCGCCTTGCCGAGCGCCGCCTGCACGACGGTCCCCTCACCGGGCGGCGTGTCGACGACGACGATGCCGTCGTCCTGGCTCATCGCCTTGCTGACCGTCCGCACGGACGGGCCCTCCACCAACTCGACCCCCTCGAGCGGGTCGGTGTCGTACCACTCGGCCGTCGATCCCTGGGGGTCGGCGTCGACCAGGGTGACGGGGCCGCGGTTGCGCTCGGCGGCCACGGCCGCCAGGTAGACGGCCGTCGTCGTCTTGCCAACCCCGCCCTTGACGTTGCTCACGACGATGTTCATGGGGGGTCCTGTCTGTGGTGTCTCGGGTGCTCGGGTGTCGGGCGCTCGGAAAATGCGGCCCTACGGTACCGGTCTGCCGAGCCCGATGGTCACGGCGCGTGCGCCTGCCCATGGGCCGCTCGGGCCGGGCCTCAGGGCAAGAGCAAGAGGCCGAGGCGCCGCCGGGTGATGAGGATCCCGGCCACCGCCATGGCGAGCAGATAGGCGATGTGGCCCAGCAGCGTCCAGCTCCAGATGCCGAGGTCGGCGGCGCGGACGAGGACGACACCCTGGTAGAGCGGCGTGCAACGGACGACCGCCTGGAGCCAGCCGGGGTAGACGGTCAGCGGGTAGAAGGTCGCAGAGAAGAGGAAGAGCGGGATGAAGGCGAGCGACACCATGTCGAAGTCCTGCCACGTCCGCATGTAGGTCGTCCCGGCCATGCCGGCCGAGGCGAAGGCGAGGCTGATCAAGATGGCCGCCGGCCAGCACAGCACGGCCCAGGGCGAGACGATGTAGCCGAGGATCGCCATGATGGCGAGGAACGCCCCCGAGTAGAGCGCGCCGCGCAGAACGCACCAGCTCAGCTCGCCCAGGGCGACGTCGCCGACGCCGAGCGGCGTCGCCAGCATGGCGTCGTAGGTCTTGGCGATCTTGAGCTTGAAGAAGACCAGGAAGGTCGAGTCGAGCATCGCCCCGTTCATGGCCGACGAGGCGAGCAACCCCGGCGCGACGAAGGCCGTGTAGGGCACCAGCTTTCCGTCGACGTTGATCGGCCCGACGAGGTGGGACAAGCCGACGCCGATCGAGAGCAGGTAGAAGAGCGGCTCGAAGAAGCCCGAGACGATGAAGATCCACGAACGCCGGTAGACCAAGATGTTGCGCTCGAGCACGCGCGACGCGTGCCGGCCGCCGAGGAACGAGAGTGGCGTGATCCGCAGCGCGACGCCGGGTGGGCGCTGATCGAGCGCGGTGTCGCTGGCCGAGGTCGTCGTCATGGCGTCACACCACCAGCCTGCGGGCGAACGTCCGGCGGCCGGCTGCGTAACCCACGGCGACCAGCGCGCACAGGTAGGCCGCATGCCCGAGGTCTGCCCACACCACCTGGCCGAGGACCAGGTCACGGCACAGCGCAACACCGTGGTAGAGCGGTGTGACGTACGCGACAACCTGCAGCCAGGTGGGCAACTGCGAGATCGGGAAGAACGTCCCCGAGAACAAGAACATCGGGATGATGGCGAAGCGGTAGAGCGTCGAGAACGAGGAGTCCTTGTCCTGCGTGGCGGCGAACGCGCTGACGGGGGCGGAGAACGCGATGCCGGTCAGCACCGCGGCGGGCAGGGCCAGGATCGCCCACGGCGAGTACACGACCCCGAAGGCCGCCATCACCGCCAAGTAGATGGTGACGACGATGGAGAGACGGACCGCGATCCAGGCCAGATGGCCGAGCAGCACGTCGTAGACGCTGAGGGGTCCCGCCAATTGCGCGAAGTAGGTGCGCATCCACTTGAAGCCGGCCATGACCGGGTAGGTCGCGTCGTTCGTGCCGATCTGCATGCACGTGCCCGCCAGCAGCCCCGGCGCCAGGAAGGCCACGTACGTCACCCCGTCCACGCCGTGGGAGTGTTTGTCGATCAGCGAGCCGAGGGCCACGCCCATGGCCGCCAGGTAGAGGACGGGGATCAAGAAGCTCGTGACGACCGAGCTGCGCCACGTCCGCTTGTACTGGTACGCCCAGTAGGCAGCGGCGCGCCACCACATGGGCGTCGAGCACCGGCGCGCCGTTGCCGCGCCGCGGTCGGCGCGTCCCCGCAGCGGCGCCTCGGTCCCGGACGCGCCCGCGCCGCTCACGCCGCTCACCGCCGTCATGGCTCAGTCGACCAGCGAGCGGCCGGTGAGACGCAAGAAGACGTCCTCCAGCGTCGAGCGGCGGACGAGTGTGCTCTCGGCGACGTGGCCCATGCGCGCCACCTCGGCCAACGCGGCGTCGCCGTCGTCGGTGTAGAGGAGGATGCGGTCGGGCAGCACCTCCTGGCGCTCGGCCAGCTCGACCAGTGACGGTGCCACCACCTCGTGCTGACCGGGCGCGAAGCGGAGCTCGACCACTTCTTTGGTCGAGAACGCCTCGATCAGCTGGCGCGGGGTGCCCTCGGCCGCGAAGCGGCCCTTGTCCATCACGACCAGCCGGTCACAGAGCTGTTCGGCCTCGTCCATGTAATGGGTCGTGATGACCAGGGTCACGCCCTCTTGCTTGAGCCGGTAGAGCCGGTCCCACAGCAGGTGCCGCGCCTGGGGGTCGAGGCCGGTCGTGGGCTCGTCGAGGATGAGCAGGTCCGGGTCCGAGATGAGCGCACGGGCGATCGTGAGGCGGCGCTTCATCCCACCCGAGAGCGGGTCGACCCGGTCGTTGGCGCGGTCAGACAGCTGGGCGAAGTCGAGCAGCTGCTCTGCGCGCTCGCGGATGACCTTCTTGGGCATGTCGAAATAGCGCCCGTAGATCATGAGGTTGTCGAGGACGGTGAGCTCGAGGTCGAGCGAGTCCTCCTGGGGCACCAGCCCCATGCGCGAGCGGATGCGCGGCCCGTCGGCGGCGGGGTCCATGCCGAGGACGCGCAGTGTCCCGCCGCTCAGCGGGCTGATGCACGAGATCATGCGCATGGTCGACGTCTTGCCGGCGCCGTTGGGCCCGAGGAAGCCGAACGACTCGCCTTGCGCGATGGTGAAATCCACGTGATCGACCGCGACGAAGTCGCCGAAGCGCTTCACCAGCCCGTGCGCTTCGACCATGGCGGTACGTGGTGCGGCCCCCGGCGCAGAGCCCGGCGCGTCGGGCCGGGTCAGTTCCGAATCGGGGACGTCAGTCATCGGCGAGGAATGTGACGGCATCGTCAGGGAACGATACCGTGCCTCTCACGGAGCCAGATCCTGGGGAGGCGACGCGGATGGCTGGGACGGAACTGGGGCGGGCGTTCCCGGAGGACTTCTCGTGGGGCACGGCGACGGCGGCGCACCAGATCGAGGGCGCGAACGTGAACAACGACTGGTGGGCCTTCGAGCACACGCCGGGCTCCGGCTGCAGCGAGCCGTCGGGTGACTGCTGTGACTCGTGGAACCGCTGGCCCGAGGACGTCGACCTCGTCGCCGGCCTGGGCTTCGACAACTACCGGTTCTCGGTGGAGTGGAGCCGGATCGAGCCGGCCGAGGGCGAGATCTCGCATGCGTCGCTCGAGCACTACCGCCGCCAGTGCATCGCGCTGCGCGAGCGGGGCGTCGACCCCGTCGTCACCTTCCACCACTTCACGACCCCCCAGTGGCTGACCGCGCTCGGCGGCTGGGAGTCCGACGAGACCATCGAGCGCTTCGGGCGCTTCTGCACGGTCGTGGCGGACGCGCTCGGCGACGTCATGGCGCGCGCCTGCACGATCAACGAGCCCAACATCGTGGCGACGATGGGCTGGCACGCCGGCATGTTCCCACCGGGCAAGACCGACCTCGCACTGTCGCGCGGCGTGGCGGCGCGCCTCGGCGCCGCCCACCGCGTCGCCGTCGACGCCATCCGCGCCGCGGCCCCGGGCGTGCCGGTCGGGCTCACGCTCTCGATGACCGACTACCAGGCGCTGCCCGGCGGCGAGGAGAAGCTCGAGAGCATCCGGCACCACGCCGAGGACGTGTTCCTGGACGTGACCGGGGGTGACGACTTCTTGGGGATCCAGGTGTACACCCGCATGTTGATCGGGCCCGACGGCTGGGCCGGCTACGAGGAGGGCGTCCCGGTCCTCGACATGGGCTACGAGTTCTACCCGGCGTCGCTGGCCAACTGCCTGCGGCGCGCGTGGGAGTACACCGGCGGCGCGGTCCCGCTGCTCGTCACCGAGAACGGCATCGGCACGACCGACGACGAGCAGCGCATCGACTACGTGCGCCAGGCCCTGGCGGGCGTGCTCGACGTGCTCGAGGAAGGCGTCGACGTGCGCGGCTACACCTACTGGTCGCTGCTCGACAACTTCGAGTGGGCGCTCGGCTACACGCCGCGCTTCGGGATCGTCGCCTGCGACCGGGAGACGTTCGCCCGCACTCCCAAAGCGAGCGCCGCCTGGCTGGCCTCGGTCGCCGCGGCCAACGCGCTCGGCTGAGGGGCGCCCAGCTCGCCGCGGTCCGCCCGGGTTCGCGCAGGTTGCGCGCAGGGTCGATCAGGAGTTGGACAGCTGGGCACACCCGGCGTCGGCCAGCGTGGTGTCGAAGACGAGGCAGTACGACGACAGGTGCAGCGAGAAGTCCGACGGGGCGTCGCTGTAGGGCATCCCGTCCTGGGGCCCGAACTCGATCCCGAACGGGACCGTGTCGAGCCAGTAGCGGTTTTCGAAGTCCGTCCAACCGAAGTCCCGCTGGAGCACCGAGCCCACGGTCGAAAGTGCCGCGCTGAGGTCGACGCTGACCGTCCCGTCTTTGACCACGTGCGACCGGTTCAACACGACCCAGACCGTGCCACCCCATGGCACCGTCTGTCCGTTCCGATCGACGTTGCTCACGTACACGGACCACGCCCGCTGTCCCGTGTCGACGTGTCCGTTCGCCGCAAAGGGAATGGTGGCGGCGCCGGCGTCGAAGGCCCCGTACGGGAGCGCCCGCGTGTCGTAGTCGGTCCAGACCATGACCTCGACGGTGCCATCCGTCTTGCAGGGCGACCGGGTACCCGACGCGTTGAGCCACATGTCATACGCGATGTCGTAGGTCACATGGGGCGTGCGCGCGGTATACGCCGTCGTCCCGATCAGGTCGTCGGGCAGGCTGGCGACCCGCACGGGAAGCCGCAACGCCGACGACGCCGGCGGCGAGAGCTTGGGTTGGCACTGATCGAGGCCGTAGAGCACGCTCGGATACGCCCGCACCCAGGTATTGGCGCTCGGCGCGATGCAGGTCGACTCGAGGCACGGCGGCGCCTTGCGGAATGCGCCGCGCACGGCCAAGGTGCCGGGACCGTCGAGGCGCATATCGAGGTGCCCGGCGGCCGAGGAGCTCTTCGAGAGGTTCCAGTCGTCCGGGCTCAATTGCGCAAAGCCCACGTTCGGCGGCACCGTCTCACACGTGGGCGACCCGGCCGGGGTCCCCGTCTCGCACCCGGCCGGCGCGTGCGCCGTGCCACCCCCACCCCCGGCGGGAAGGAGGACGACCCCACGTCCCGTCGCACCCTGCCCACACCCCGCCAGGACGGGCGCGATCAGCAACAGGCTGGCTGCGGCCGCAACCCACGCCGGGGCGCGACGTGCGGGGGCCCGACGTGTGACCGCCGACACGTCAAAAGAGGTGCAGGTGCGGATGCCCGTCGCGGTAGTCGATCGCCATGACCTTGCCGACGACGGAGCTCGCCGCAACGGGACCGATGACCCGCGAGTCGCACAGGTTCGAGCGGTTGTCCCCGAGGACGAAGTACTGGCCTTGCGGGACCTTGGTCGGGGAGATCGGCACGCCGTTCAGCGGCCCGTAGCGCTGGTTGTACCAACCCGGCTCGCTCAGCGGGCGGCCGTTCACGTAGATCGTGCGCTCGCTGGACGAAATCGTCTCGCCGGGGAGGCCGATGACCCTGAGGGCGAGGTCCTGACCGTTCCCGTCGCTCCGGCACACGAGGACGTCCGGCGTCTTGACGACCACGAGGCTTCCCCGCGAGATCCCACCGTTCAGCGCCGACCACGTCACGACGAGGGTCCGGTCCCCGCTCTGCAGGGTCGGCGTCATCGCCGCCGACGTGACGGTGTAGGGCTGCACGACGGTCAGGCGGAGCACCACGCCGACGAGCACCGCGACCGCCAGCACCAGCAGCCACGTGGCCGTCAACCGGCGGAAGCGACGCCGTCGCGGCAGGTTGCGGCTGGTGGGACGGGGCTTGTCGGGTTCCGGGCGGCCCGACGCGACGTCGATCCCCCGCAGGCGGTAGTCCGGTCGCCGGGTTGATTCGGGGGTCCTGAGGGCGGCGGGGCCCTTGGTGTTCTCCGGTGCGAGCAGTGCGCCGGTCCCGGAGGCGGCCATCTGCGCATCGACCGTCTCGGTCACGCCGACGTCCGCTGACTCGTCGACACGGGTCATGACGTCACGCCGCCCGGTCCGGACCGAGTGCGACAAGGAAGCGTTGCAGTCGGTCGATCTGTTCGTCGTTCATCCGGTCGAACGCCACGCCGAGACGGTTGCCGTCGTCCACCTTCTCCCGCCAGGTGACGATGCCACCGACTTCGAGGCTGATGCGCGAGCCCGCCCGCTCGCTCTCGAGCACCAGATCCGGTTCGAGCCGTCGCCCGATTTCGGGCGTGGACTTCGACTCGATGGCCTGACACTGCGCGCCCCCGGTGCTGACGTCGACGAGGGACGCGCGGGCGAATGCACCTTGCTCGCAGATGAGGTGCGCCCGCCCGACGACCCGGACTCTGCCGTTCCGCCTCCGCTCGGCCGTGACGGGCGGCGCGGTGGAGTCCGGTCCCGCCAGGCGGTCGGCGATCTTCTTCAGGTCGATGGGAGCGAACTCCAGGGCCCAGGCGCGCTTCTCGACCGGAGCCAGGTCGGACCAATTGGCGGGCATGCGACGGATCACCGAGGGCCCGGCTGCACCCAGGAGGTCCGACGACAGCTGCGCCCCCCAACTCGCCGCGATCTCGGTCGCCTCGGCAAGGCTGACGGACTTGCTGTGGGCGTCGTAGGGAAGCTCGAAGAGGCCGATGTCCTCCTGCCAGACCGTGCACGCAGCGGTGATCGCTTGCGCGACGTCAGGCCAGCGCACCCGGGCAAGCAGATACGGGTTGGCGTGATCGGTCAGGACCAGATACTGCACGTCCGTTTTTTCGGGCTCCATACCGCCTCCTGGTGTCCCCTCGCTCCTGACGTTCAGGGTGACCGGCCGTCGCCAACGGTCCCGGTCGTCTGTGTGATCTGTGTCGTCTGGGCCGGCGGCGCATGTGCGTTCCCGCCTGCTCGGACGTGGACGGCCGCCGGGTCACGCGTCGCGCCGGGGTCCGTGGCGGCGACTGCGGCGCTGACGGTCCCGAACAACACGGCGAGCACGAGGGCGACGACGAGACCGGGGGTGAGGAACGCCGTCCAACGGCGATTCTCGGTGCGAACGCGCTGGACCTCAGCCCGCCGTCGATATTCGTGCGCCGGCACCGCTTCCGCACGCAGGTTCCAGAGCGCGGCGATCGGCGCGCAGACGAACACGGCCGCCTGGATGCAGATGATGAAGATCAAGAACGGGGAGGGGTGCGGGCGCAGAGCCAGCGCGACCGCCGCCGCGACCAGCGCCGACGTCAACGCGATCTCCCATTTGCTGAGCTTGAGTGCGGTGCGCACCCGGTGACCGGCTGAGCCGGTCTTCGACGTCCGCAGGAACACGCCTTCGCGCCGCAGCAAGCCTTCGATACAGGCCAGCGCGGTGATCCAACACGCGGACAGGCTGATCACGGTGCCCAGCAACGCCCGGCGAATCGAGATGGTCGTCCACTGCCTGAGCGTGAAGAGCAAGCAGATCGTGGCCACGACGATCAGCGACATCGGGACGAGCGCACGCTCGCCGCCGAGAGGCGACAAGGCGAAATTCGAATTCGCCAGCAACAAGCCCGTCGTCACCAGCAACAGCAGGGCGAAGACGAACATCAGCAGGTCGCGGAACCACCCGAGACAGCCCATCAGGTAGTCGCGTCGCTGGCCGCTCGTGAGGTGGTTGTCCGGCGACCGGTCCCAGGGCATGAGGCTCCGCCAGTGGAGGCGGAGGATCTGCATCGCCCCGAAACACCAGCGGTGTCGCTGCGTGTTCAAACCCTTGTACGTGGGCGGGACGATCCCGCGGCCGAAGCACCGCGGAATGTACAGGCCAGACCACCCGGCCTTCTGCACCCGGAGCGACGCTTCGGTGTCCTCGCTGATGCACCACTCGTTCCAGCCGCCGACCTCCATGAGCGCGCTCCGGCGAAAGAGGCCCATGGTCCCCACGAACGGAGGCGAATCGCGCTCGTTGCGCGAGGACATGACCGCCATGTAGAAGGCCTGGTACGAGTCGACGCACGCCGTGTAGTAGCTGCTGCCCTGGTAGTCCCGGTTCCCCTCGAAGGTCTGGACGAACCCGACATGGGGGTCCGAGAAGTACGACGCGGTCTCGCGGAGGTAGTACGGCTGGACCATGTCGTCGGCGTCGACGAGGCCGATGATCTCGGCGCGCGGATTCGTGTAGCGGCGCAGGGCCAGGTTGCACGCACCGGCCTTGTAACCGGGCCACGGTGCCACGTGGACGAACCGGACCTTCTCGCGATCCCGGCAGTACTCCTCGACCGGGCCGTACACCTCGGGGTCAGCCGTGTTGTTGTCGATGACGATGATCTCGAAATCCGGATAGTCGATCTGCTCGACCGCCTTGATCGTCTTGATGAGCAGCTCGGGCGGCTCGTTGTACGCCGGGATGTGCAACGACACCATCGGCTTGTACGTGGGGTCCGCCTTGGGCAGCGGCCGTGACCGGCGTCGCCGGCACAACACGTCGCTCACGTAATTGATGTTCGAGTTCCAGATCAAGAACGCAGCCAGATCCAGCACGATGATCACGGACGAGGTGATCGTCTCGGGGATCGACTGGGGCGCCGACGCCGTCTCGAACGCGGCGTAGGCGAGGAAGACGAACCCGGCGGCGGCGAACGATGCGTAGAACACCTGCCCGACGACGTTGCAATCGGGACGCAGAATGATGACCGCAATGGAGACGAGGACGAGCAGATAGGCCGCAGGTGCGAGCCCGGCGGTGGGCAAGTCCCAGAGCCTGGCCGCAACGAGCACGGAGACCGCAGCCACGGCAATAGCGCCAAGGCTGGCCAGCAGCACCTCGGAAATCCGGGAGCCGGTCCACGAGAATCGAGTGCTGATGAAACGCGCGGGACTCAGCACGAGGAGGGTCGTCACAATGAGCTGAATGAAGCTCAGGACGAACAAGTCGTAGAGAGAGAAATCGTGAAGCACCCAGGTCCGACACCCTGGGCCGCTACCGCCCCCTCGCGAGGCCACCTTGCGACGGAGCAACCCAAAAACAACGTATCGACAAGGACGTGAAAGCATTTGGACAATTCGCGGACAACAGAGTGACAACAACATGTCCGTTCGACATCCGTTTGGCGACGGTGGGCTTCAGACCGCCGCGAGCTCGGTGTTGGCGACGATGGCGTCGGTGACCTTCCCCCACAGCGCCTGCGGCAGGTCGTGGCCCATCCCCGGCACGGTGATCAGCTTGGAGCCGGGCACGGCCGCCGCCGTCGCCTGCCCCCCGCTCAAGGTGACGAGCGGGTCGTCCTCGCCGTGGATCACGAGGAACGGCATGCGCACCGAGCGCAGCCCCTCGGTGCGGTCGGGCGACGCCAAGATGGCCGCCAGTTGGCGCGCCGTCCCCTCCGGCGCGTAGCTGCGGTCGTACGCGGCGGCGGCGCGCTCGCGCAAGATGGCCTCGTCGGTCGGGTACTTGGGCGACCCGATGACGCGGCTGCCGGCCAGGCTCGCCTCGACGGCCTCGTCGCGCGTCGTCGCCATCGGTCGCAGCAACGCGGTCAGCGCCTCCCCCGTCGGCGCGCCGACGGACCGGTCGCCCGTCGTCGACATGATCGACGCCGCCGACAAGAAGTGGTCGGGGTGGTGGATCACCAGCGCCTGGGTGATCATGCCGCCCATGGAGACGCCGACGACGTGCGCCTGCTCGACGCCGAGCACGGCCAGGAGCCCGGCCGCGTCGTCGGCCATGTCCTCGATGGTGTAGCGGGCCGACGACGTGTCGCCACCCAGGAGCCCCGCGATGTCGGGCATCCCGTCGAATTTCGTCGAGAGGCCGCAGTCCCGGTTGTCGAAGCGGATGATGAAGTACCCGCGTGCGCGCAGCCCCTCGACGAATCCCTCCGGCCAGGCGATGAGCTGCCCGCCGAGACCCATGACCAACAAGAGCGG
>Ga0335072_10004379_pt1 | contig 21014 bp, 18 predicted proteins | sample Lox_Sample_21_FD_206725 | JGI IMG/M metagenome (GOLD analysis project Ga0335072, IMG submission 206725) | Soil microbial communities from Loxahatchee National Wildlife Refuge, Florida, United States - Lox_Sample_2.1 | ecosystem: Environmental > Terrestrial > Soil > Wetlands | place: USA...
CCAGGATGGTGGTGATCTGGGCGAAGGGAATGAAGAAGGCGGTGGGAGCAGCGGGTTTGACGCGGAAGCGGTCGGCGATACGGTTGAGAGCTTCTTCGCTCTCGACCCAGATGCCGGAGGGCTCGACGCCGACGAGGGTGACGGTTTCAAGTTTTGGGTCTTTGGAAGCGTTGTCGAAGAGGGCGGGGCCGAGGACAACAATTTTGCGGCGGATCAACTTCGAGAGCTGCATGTCCATGGTGTAGGGAGACGCACGGTTGGGGGCCGAAGTTGGCTGTGCGGAATCGTGGCCATATGCGGTTTTTGTGGGATATGCGATTGCCGCTTATCGCGGAACTTGTGTCATGCCGGACACGGCGTGTCTGACGCGACACGCAGAGAGTCGTCCATTGGCTGGATAAGGCTTTTGTTTTCTGTTCGGTGACGTTGGTCCGCGGCTTGCACTTTGGCGTGGCGCAAGCGAGGCCAAAGATGAACGACCTGAAGAAAACTCTGATTGCAGTCAGCTGCCTGGTTCTTTTCGTTGTGCCGGTTCGGTCGCAGGCTGTGCCGGTAAAGCGGACATATGTCACCGCGACTGCTGCGGCCACGACCCGCGCGAAGGCCGTGTCGGACACGCGTCGGACGGCGGTGGGTGGAGTCGCAAACCGGGTTGTCGTGGTGAGCCTTGAGGATCGGCGACTGGCCCTGGTGGAAGACGGGGTGGTGAAGAGGGTCTATCGGGTGGCGGTGGGGAAAGAAGCGACGCCGAGTCCGACGGGGACATTCACGATCATGGACCGGGTGGAGAACCCGACGTATTACCACGAGGGCGAGGTTGTGCCGCCTGGACCTGGAAATCCGGTGGGGACGCGGTGGATCGGGCTGGACAGGAAAGGCTACGGGATTCACGGAACGAATATGCCGCACTCCATCGGGAAGGCAGCCTCGCATGGGTGCATTCGAATGCGGCAGCGCGATCTGGAGGAGTTGTTTGCTCAGGTGCGAAGCGGCGATCAGGTGGAAATCATCGGCGAGCGCAATGACGAGACTGCGGCGATCTTTGGCGGGCCTGTGATCCCGGCACTGTTGAAGGCTCCGGCGCAAAGCGTGCTGGCGCAGGCAGTGCCTGAGGAGCCGGCGCTGCCGACCACGGCAGTGGATGCGGCGGCTAATGCAGCCGTTCCGGCGATGGTAACGGTGAACCAGTAGGAACCAGGACCAAAGGAGGATCGCCATGGAGCTGTTTGCGGAAGGTCTGAGCGTGGTGGGGGCGATGCTGCTGAGCGTCTCGTGCTGCCTGCTGCTGGAGGAGTTGCTGTTCGGAGGGCTGGTCCGTCTGTTCTTCGCTCGACAGCGGGTGGCCAGTGTCGCAATGGAGCGAAAGGAAACGGGAGAGAGACCATGCTTGCGATAAAGGATGTTCTGGTGGTTGTTGGACTGGTGTTATTGGTGACGGCGCTTGGCATCGCGCTGTACGACCTGTGGAAGGTGCTGGACTATCCGCGGAAATTGGCTCGGATAGCAGCGGTTGGCGATGAGGGCTCGAAGAAAACGGTGATGGAACCGGGCCCGGTGCGGTGGCAGACATGTGTCGGACTGGTTATCGTCGCGTGTCTGCCACTGCTGATTGTGGACAGCATTGTTGTCATTCCGGCGGGAATGGGCGGCGTGCGTGTCAGCCAGATTCGGGGGACGCTGCCGGGGACGCTTTACGCGGGGGCGCATTTTGTTACGCCCCTGGTGGACAGCGTTCAGATTTTCGATCTGCGGGACAAGCTGTTCACTTCCGGGCTCGTCGAGGGACTGGCCGTCCAGGCAAAGGCGCCTTCGGCGCAACCGCTGGATGTGCAGTCGAAGGAGGGGCTCGACATCAGCCTGGCAATTACGGTGCGGTATCGGCTTGACCCGCGGCGGCTGGACTATATCCAGAGCCATTTGCCGCAGCCGGTGGATGCGCAGATGGTGCCTGCGGTGGTGGCGAGTGCGTGGCGCGATCTGGCGCCGGGCTACACGGTGCGTGAGATTTTCAGCACGGATCGGGAGCGTGTCCGACAGCAGGCGGCGGGCGTGATCACGAAGAAGCTGGGGGCGGACGGGATCATTGTGGAGGAAGTGATGCTGCGGAATATCCAACTGCCGCCGGAGTATGCGAAGGGACTTGAGGACCTGCTGCTGAAGGAGCAGCAGGACGATCAGATGGCGGTGCAGACGGACATCCAGCAGAAGCAGGTGCGCATAGCCGAGTTGCAGGCCGAGGCGGAGGCGGCGCAAAAGGTGAAAGAAGCCGAGGGTGACGCGCACGCGAAGGTGGTCGAGGCGAAGGGTGAGGCTGACGCGATGCAGTACACACTGCCGCTGAAGCAGAAGCAGATCGAGCAGTCGAAACTGGAGGCGGAGGCGCGGAAGGAGGCGACGATTGAGAATGCCGATGCCGAGGCGCAGGCTAAGGTGATCGACAGCAAGGCAGAGGTGCAGCGGCGGAACCTGCTAACGGACGCGGAGGCGAACCGGATTCGCGTGACGGCGGCGGCAGACGCGGACCGAATGGCAAGCGAGGCGAAGATGCTGAACCAGTCACCGCTGCTGATCAACAAAATTATTGCGGAGCGTTTGTCGGACAAAATTCAGATGGTGATGGTGCCGTCGGACGGGAAGTATTTCTTCGCAAGCGACGTCTTTAAAGGAATGGGGATGGCTGCACAAGGGGATAACCCAACTGGCCAGAACCCAGGCCGAAGCGATACGCCTGGTCAACCTGCCAATCAGTAAACGATGTTGATCCTGCGAACTCGGCTCGTCGGAGACGGGCTCTGGAGAGAGCGGGTGATCCACCTCGGTTGTCGGACATGGCAGCCGAGGTGGAGGACTGCCCGTCCTGGCAGACGAGTAATCCGGGGACAGTGTTGGTGGAGCATGGCCGATGGAGAGCGCAGGATATAATCCGCCCCAGCGAATCATGATGATGAAGTGCTGGGCTGTGGTGGTGGCTGTGCTGGCGTGTCTGACACCGGTGGCGCGCGCGGCCAACTGGGACCCGGCGGTGGCGGAGCTGGCGAAGCGGATTGCGGGTCTCAGCGGACCCGGGCCGGCGAAGCTGACCGTTCGCAATGAGTCAGGCTTGGCGGCGACCAATGTGGCGGCGGTGCAGCGGCAGCTGCAAAAGGACCTGCGCGGGTTCGGAGTTGTCGCCGGAGAGAGGGACAGCGCGACGCTGATTCGCGTGACGCTGTCGGAAAATCTGCAGGGCGGGTTGTGGATCGCTGAAGTCGTCGAGGGCACCGAGACGCGGGTGACGATGCTGGCCGTGAATCTGGGTGGGGCGACATCGGCGGCGGGGCCATCGAGTCTGGTGGTGCAGCGTGCGCTGATGATCACGGTGCCGGAGCCGGTGCTCGATGCGCAGATCTATACAGTCGGAACGCTGGCGCGTCTGGTGGTGCTGGAGCCAGAGCAGATTGTGACGTGGGTGAGGAGCAGCGCCGGGCTTGCATTTGCGGGTACGCCAGCCGGAGGAGGATGGGTCGAGGAGCAGAAATTTGCGATTGAGCACACAAGGCCGTATCCGCGGGATCTGCGTGGGGAACTGGTGGCGGCGCAGGATCATTTGTTTGACGCGTTCCTGCCGGGAGTGCAGTGTGGGGGAACAAATACCGGCGCGCAAATCGCCGTAACTTGCGCAGAGAGCGATGATCCGTGGCCGGTGTCGGGTCCGGTCGGCAGCCAGGTGGCCGGGATGGTAGGCGGCCCGGCGGGGGTACCGCAGCGGGCCTTCTACAACTCCATGCGGGATTTCTTTACCGGGATTTTGGCCCCGGGATATGGGATGGATCTGCCGGCGTTTTATCAGGCGTCGGACATTCCGCGTCCGACAGGGACGGGGCTGCTGCTGGACACGGTAGATGGGCGCCTGATGCTGATCGAGAACAGCGTGCTAAAGCCGGTGGCCGGCGCGTCGGACTGGGGCAGCGACTTTGCCGTCGTTCGGTCGGAATGCGGATCGGGGGTGCAGACGCTGGTGTCGGGGTCCGGAGCCGCGGCTGTCGGCGACAGTCTGCGGGCGTATGAGATTGTCGGACGCGAGGCGGTGGCAGTAAGCCCACCACTTCCGGTGGAGGGGGCGGTGACGGCGATCCACGCAAACAGCAGCGGAACCAGTGCGACGGTGGTGGTGCGGAGAGATACGCCGTTACGGTATGAGGTGTGGAATGGCTCGGCGCTTTGTCATTAGCAGCCGTTACGTTGCATGGCTGGCGCTCGCGTGTCTGACATTGTCTGCCGGGGCGCGGACGCGTCCGCATTACGGTGGAACGCTGCGGATCGAGACGCAGGGCGATGCCTGGCAGATGCCGGATGGGATCGCGCGTCGGCTGGTGCTGGATACGCTGACGACCGTGTCCGACACGGGCGGTATACAGCCGGCGCTGGCGGTGCGGTGGGAGTCGCAGAATGGGGCCCACCGCTGGGAATTCTGGATTCGCACGGGTGTGCATTTCCAGGATGGCGAGCCACTCACGTCCGACGCGGTGGCCGCAGCGCTGACAGATGTTTGCAGCCGGGGAGCAGTGGGGATGTGTCCGTGGCGGACGGTGCGCGGGGTTGGGGCATCGGTTGTCTTTGTCAGCGACTCTGCGGAGCCGAATCTGCCGGAGCTGCTGGCACAGGCAGAGTTCGCGATTGCCCGGCAGGATGCGAAGGGGGCGGTGATTGGAACGGGACCGTTCCGGGTGACCGGATACGCGAACGGCGGGCTGACGCTGGCGGCGAATGACGATTGCTGGTCGGGGCGGCCATTCGCGGATGTTGTGGAGGTGCGGACGCGCCGGACGGTACGGGACCAGTGGCTGGACCTGAGTGTCGGACGTGCCGACATTGTGGAGGTCCCACCGGAATTGCTGCGGCAGGCGCAGCAACAACGGATGAGTGTGCTGGTGTCGCGGCCGGTGGATTTGCTGGCGCTGACCCTGGCGCCGTCGGGAGGTTTGGCGAGCCGGGAGATGAGGCAAGCGGCGGCGCTGGCGGTGGATCGGGCGGCGCTGTACAACGTCATCTTTCAAAAGCAGGGTGAAGTGACGGCGAGTCTGCTGCCGCAGGGACTGAGCGGCTTTGCATTCCTGTTCGCGTCAGACAGAGATCTGGATCGTGCGCGGGCACTGCGCGGCGGAGCGGCGACGACGCAGTTGATACTGGGCGTGTCGGACACGGGCGCGACAATGCAACTGGCGGCGGAGCGGCTGGCGCTGAACCTGCATGAGGCCGGCTTCAACGTGCAGGTGGCAGCGGCAGAGTCGCGTCCGACAGGAGCACTGGAGCTGACAAAGGTACATCTTGAGGTAACGGATCCGGGAGCGGCTCTGGAGGCGATGCTGGCGAGATTCGGGGAAAATGGTAGCGTGAGCGGCGCGGATGCAGCATCTTTGTGGCAGGAGGAGCGGGCGGTCCTGGATAAGGACACGGTCGTGCCGCTGCTGTGGCTGCCGCGCGCCTGGGCAGTGGGGGACAGGGTGCGCGATGTGCGCCTGTTGTCTGACGGGGAACCGGATTTGTCCGACGCGTCGCTGGAGGGAGGGAAGTGACGCTGCGGCAAAAGATGCTGCTGATGCTTGCCGTGACGGTAATGGGAGTGGTGGCAGCGGTAGGCTGGGCCGGCTCAGTTCGGATCGGGCATGTTTTTGAGGCGATGGACCGGCAGCAGACGGATCTGCTGGTGGGGCAGTTTCAGCGCGAATTCAATCAGCGGGCGGGCGAGACGGCAGCGGCGATGGAGCGCATGGCGGCCAGCGATGTGATGAAGCGCATCGCTTTCGATCTGTCGAACCACGGGGACAGTGCGACGTATTTGACGGTGGCGCTGCCACTGGCGCAGGAGTATCGGCTGGAGTATCTCGAGCTGGTGGCGCACGACGGGAGCATCATCTCGTCGCTGCAGTGGACGGCGCGGTTTGGGTACAAGGAACCGGCGATTGCGGCGGCGGGAAAGCCGGCGTTTCTGAAGCAGGAAGACCTGCCCGATGGCACCTCGCAGATCGGGGTGTTTGCGACGAGGGCGGTAACGGGGTCGGATCCGCTGCTGTACGTGGTGGGTGGCCGGCAGCTGGATGCAGGCTTTTTAAAGGATTTTTCGGTGCCTGCGGGGACGCAGCTGCTGATCTATCGCAACGTATCAGGCCCGTTCGAAACGCGTAATTTCGCGGGGCAGGGCGTCGATCTGAAGAGCGCGGGAAAATATCAGGCGCTGGTGGATGACGCGCGCGCGAACGGGAACAATGCTGAAGGCATTGTGTATCTGACCAAACGCAGTGAAGACAGCATGAGTGTGACGGCGATCCCGTTGAAGGCGCCGGACGGACAGGTGCTGGCAGTACTGGTGGTGGCCAACTCGCGCCGCAGCATGGTCGAGGTCCAGAGTCATATTCGCGATATCGCATACGGGATTGCGGGGCTGGGGATCATCTTCGCGGTTGTGGCCAGTTTGTGGATAGCGGCGCGCATCTCGGGTCCGATTGAGGAGCTGGCGCGCGCGGCGGGTCGCGTGGCGGCGGGTGACTGGGAGACGCGCGTCGATATTCGCAGCATGGATGAAGTGGGCGATCTGGCGCGCAGCTTTAACAATATGACGCGTCAGCTTTCGGATCAGCGCGACAAGCTGGTGCAGACCGAGCGCGTGGCGGCGTGGCGCGAGCTGGCGCGGCGGCTGGCGCACGAGCTGAAGAATCCGCTGATGCCGCTGCAGATCACCGTCGAGAACATGGTGCGGGCGAAGAAGCTGCCGAAGAAGCAGTTCGATGAGGTGTTCAAGGAAAGCACGGCAACGCTGACGGAGGAGATCGAGAACCTGAAGACGATTGTCGGACGCTTCAGCGATTTCTCGAAGCTGCCGAAACCGGAAGCTGTGGAGATGGATGCGCGCGAGGCGGTGCGGCGGGTGGTGAAGCTGTACGGGCCGGCGCTGGAGGAGAGGCACATCGAGCTGGGCACGTCGATTACGGCGGAGCCGCTGCCGATCCTGGGCGATTCGGAGCTTCTGCATCGAGCGCTGTCGAACCTGGTGCTGAACGCGATGGACGCGATGCCGGAAGGTGGGACGCTGACGGTGTCGGCGGTGCGGGCTAAGGAGACGGCGCGGATTTCCGTGTCGGACAGCGGTGCCGGACTGACACCGGAGGAATGCGAACGGCTGTTTACGCCGTACTACACGACCAAGCAGCACGGGACAGGTCTCGGTTTGGCGATCGTGCAGTCGGTGGTGGCGGATCACAACGGGACGATTGCGGTGGAGGGTGCGGAGGGTGGCGGGGCAAGGTTCGTGATTGGGCTGCCGCTGGTGGAGAACGGGAGAGGATGAGCAAAGCCGACATTCTGATCGTGGACGACGAGGCGAACACGCTGGCGTCGCTGGCGCGGGCGTTTCGGCTGGCTGGGCACGAGGCGACGGTGTGCGACAACGCCGCGAAGGCGCTGGAACTGGCAAAGTCGCGGCCCTTCGATCTGATTTTGTCGGACGTGGTGATGCCGGGGCGGGACGGGCTGGCGCTGCTCGAGGATCTGAAGGCGAGCAGCGTGGCGGCGCCGGTGGTGATGATGTCCGGCCAGGCGCACATCGAGATGGCAGTGAAGGCGACGCGGCTGGGCGCGATGGATTTTCTGGAGAAGCCGCTCTCGACAGACAAGCTGCTGCTGACCGTGGAGAATGCGCTGCGGCTGAAGCGGCTCGAGACAGAGAATCTTGAACTGCGACGGCGCGTGGGGAAGCACGAGCTGGTGTGGAGCGGTGAGGCGATGCGGCGGGTGATGGCACAGATCGATCGGGTGGCGCACAGCGAGTCGCGAGTGTGCATCTACGGCGAGACCGGCACCGGCAAAGAACTGGTGGCGCGCACGCTGCATGAGAAGAGCACGCGGGCCGCGGGTCCGTTTGTGACGCTGAACTGCGCGGCGATTCCGGCGGAGCTGATCGAAAGCGAACTGTTTGGGCACGAGAAGGGATCGTTTACCGGGGCGACGCAGCGGCACGTGGGGAAGTTCGAGCAGGCGCATCACGGAACGCTGTTTCTCGACGAGATCGGAGATATGCCGCTGGCCCTGCAAACGCGGATGCTGCGGGTGCTGGAGGAGTCCGAGGTGGAGCGGATCGGCGGCGATAAGCCTGTTGCTGTTGATGTGCGAGTGGTGGTGGCGACGCACCGGAATCTGGAAGAGATGGTGGACAAGGGAAGCTTTCGCCGGGATTTGTATCACCGTGTGGTGGTGTTTCCGATTATGCTGCCGCCGCTGCGGGAGCGCAGGGAAGATATTCCGGTGCTGGTGGAGTACTTTGCGCGGCAGGTGAGCGCGCAGAACGGGTGGAAGCCGGTCCCGTTTTCGGCAGAGGCGGTGGCCGCGTTGAGGGAGTACGCATGGCCGGGGAATATTCGCGAACTGCGGAACGCGGTAGAGCGCTTGTTGCTGTTAGCTGGCGAGAGCGTGGATGCAGCGACAGTGGAGATGGCTCTGCCGCATCGGATGTCGAGGATGGAGAAAGGCGACGTTGATTCCGGTTCGGGTCCCCTGGCCGAGCGGGTGGCGGGTTTCGAGCGCGCGACGCTGCTGGCGGAACTGGAGCGCAGCGGCGGGCATGTGACAAACGCGGCGAAGGCGCTGGGGCTGGAGCGGAGTCACTTCTACAAGAAATGCCTGCAACTGGGGATTGATCTGAAGGCGGAGCGGGCCTGACTTAGTTCACGTCGATTTGGCTGGTTGGCAGACCCGCTGACCACGCCCCAAACTAGCGCACGCCGGTGGCGAGCAACGTTGTCGTGCTCCCGTGGCGTCGATGAGCTGTCAGGCGCGGCGGCGCCGGTGGCGCGTAGCTGCGATAGACGGTGACGTGGAAGCAGGCCTGGTAGAACTCCTCTTCGACATCGATTTTGCCGGAGGTCTGCAGCGGCAGCAGCCAGGCGCGAAGCCACGAGATCTCGGAGAGGCTCAGGCCTTTCTTGCCGATGTCGACGGCGGCCCCGGTGAGGTGGGGTGAAGCGACATCGCCTTCGGCGGGCGCGGCGTTGCCGTTGACGGCAATCAGAGCGCGCTGGAAATCGACGGTGCGGACGGCGGAGTTGACCTGGAGCGGCCGATGGAAGCGGGCATAGTGGGCGGCCCCGAGACTGGTGAGGAAGCGCGAGGTCCAGGGACGGCAATACCGGCGGTTGGCAGGGAGATCGGGGTTGATACGGAGCGATGCGCCGGCGGGGAGGGGGACGATATCGCGGGCTGCTTCGAGCTGCTGGAGCTGGGCATCGTCTTCGATGCGGGTGAGGCCCTCGGCATCGTTACGCTCGTTCTGGCGCACCAGCGAGGCGAGCGAACCGCGGAGCGGCGGGACAAAGTGGATGCGCTGCAGAGGCTGAATCTTCGCTCGGGCGCGCGGGGAGCGGGTGGTAAGGGGCGCGGGGTGTGTATGGGCGTGGATGACGGCCGCGGCTCTCGATGTTCGTGCAGGCGCGCTGTGACTGCTCGAAACGCAGTTAACGGCTGCCGGATTGGCCAGAACCGTGTGGGAGGCATGGCCTGCAACAGGGCCGCAGTGCGATGAGGCGGCCGGGTGATGAGACCGATGATGGCGAGAATGTGGGGCAACCGGCACTGTGGAAGCAAAGACCGGCAAGGCCAGGATGAGACTGGCTGTGGCAACGAGGGAGGCTGAACTGCGCATGCGGGACCTGCGGGGTTATCGAAAGAGCAATACCAGAGTATCTGACACGGACTCGGGAGAAAAGTAACGCTGCGGGTACAACCTGGAGGCGCGAAGCCGGGGCAGTTTCGCGTAAGCTAGTCTGGTGTTTCCGGAATTTCCTGACTGCGGCGAGATCCGCCGAAAAGCAGGCCCGGCTCGCTTTACTCAGGTTCCGATCGGGATGACAGGGGCAGGGAATTTCAGAAAACACCTCATCGGGGAGAGAATTCTCGAGGCTGGGAGCAGCGCTTCAGGGTACGGGAAAAGTGCCGGGGGCGGCATCGCGCGACGAGGGTTGAGCATCCCGGTGATTGACACGGGTTCGCCAGGATAAGCGGAGGGAAAGCAAGCACATGGCAACGGCAGCGGTGGTGAAGGGTCTTGAAGGGGTGGTAGCGGCGAATTCCGGAATCTGCTGGATTGACGGCTACGCCGGTGTGCTGGCGTATCGGGGCATCGATATTCACGAGCTGGCCGATCACTCGACCTTCGAGGAAACCACCTATCTGCTGTGGCATGGAAAGCTGCCGGACCGCGCGCAGCTGGACGAGTTCTCACGCAGGCTGACGGAGGCGCGGCACATTCCCGCGGAGATCTATGACCTGCTGCGGACTGTGCCGAAGACGGCGACGCCGATGGAGGCGCTGCGGACGGCGGTGTCGGCGCTGAGCTTCTACGATCCAGCCGAGGGTGCGGTGGATCATGACTCGAACGTGCGCAAAGCCTTCGCGCTGACGGCGCAGATGGCGATGCTGGTGGCCGCGTACGATCGCATCCGCAAGGGCAAGGAGATCGTTCAGCCCGACCCGTCGCTCTCGCATGCGGCGAACTTCCTGTGGATGCTGCATGGGACGAAGCCCATCCCGGCGGCGACACATGCCTTCGACATCGCGCTGATCCTACATGCGGACCATGAGCTGAACGCGTCGACATTTGCCGCGCGCGTGATCGCGGGCACGATGGCGGACATGCACTCGGCCATTACGGGGGCGATCGGCGCGCTGAAGGGTCCGCTGCACGGCGGGGCCAACGAAGAGGTGATGAAGATGCTCTTCGAGATCGGCAAGACGGGCGGCGATCCGGTGGAGTACGTGAAGGCGCTGCTGGCGCAGAAGAAGAAGGTATTCGGGTTCGGGCACCGGGTGTACCGGACAGAGGACCCGCGGGCGACGCACCTGCGGAAGATGTCCGAGCAGCTGAGCAGGGACTCGGGCAATACGAAGTGGTTTGAGATGTCGCGGCGGATCGAGGAGTTCGTGAAGGTGGAGAAGAAACTGAACGCGAACGTGGACTTCTACTCGGCCTCGACCTACACGACGCTGGGCATTGACCTCGACCTGTTCACGCCGATCTTCGCCGTGAGCCGCATCGCTGGATGGACGGCGCACGTGATCGAGCAGCTGGACGACAACCGGCTGATTCGGCCGCGGGCTGAGTACACCGGGCCGGATTATCCGGTGAAGTACCTGGCGCTGGAGCATCGATAGCGCCGGCGTTGCCGACGATGACGTCCGTTGCGCTGGCGGTCGCGCTGCTGCAGCGAACCTGGTCAGTGCTTGCCGGCGTCGAGGACGGGTGTGACGCCGCCTCCGATGAAGAAAGTGCAGTTTGCGCCCTGGTGCGTACACACTTCGCGCTGCATGATGATCCGCTGCAGCTCGATGAATTGCTGCGGAGAGAGATCCATGGCCTGCCGGTAGGCGTTGTCGGCCTGGGCGCGGCTGGTTTCGGCGGCCTTGCGAGCGTCTTCGGCGAGCTTGGTTTGCTGTTCGGTGATGACGCGTTGTTCCTGCTGCGCGGTGGCGATGCGCTGATCCTTAACTGCGTCGGGGGGATTGATGCGCCCCACGTTGAGCGCGGTGATGAGGATGGGCACGCCGCTTTGCTGAACGATCTGGGCCGCTGAAGTCCGGACCTCCTGGCCGACGGCATCGGCGGCGCTTTGCGAGATGGCAATGTCCTGCATGTCGCGTTGCTTGACGGAGTCGCGAACGGCGGTGCGGAAAGGTTGATCGAGATTGCGATTCCAGAAGCCCCAGTCTCCTTTGTCGTCGACATCGGCACCGAACTGGCTGACGAGCTTGACGGAGTCGGTGATGCGAAAGGTGACGACGACGTGGAAGCTGACGGGCACGCCGGATTTAGTCATCATGTCGTCGAACATCATGTCGACACGCTGCGGGAGCATGTTGACGTCGATGGCCTGGCTGGTGATGGCGCCGTAGGAACGGCCGGTGCCGACGGGAGTTGGGTCGACTCCGCCATGGCCGAAGATGAGAGGTTTTTCGACCCAGACGACCTGATGGCCGGCGTCGGGTGCTGCTACGGTGCATCCGGTTAAGACAACCGCTGATGCTGAAAGGACGACTGCAAGAAATCTCCGATCCATTTCCTGCTCCTTTGATCGCACACAGACTATGGTGAGTTGGAGGGTTGCACAATCCCCCTTATGCCGGAGGATGGGACAGCGTTTCGCGGCTGAGAAGGTGGAGGATGAATTCGCCTGCGCCATAGCCGACCATAGGAAGCGCTCCGGTGGGGTCGCCGATGTTACCGGGGAAGAGCTTGCAGGGCAAGGCGACATACATCTCCGGGATCAGGTTATGGTCGGCGGCGGAGCGATCGACGATGCGTTCGAGCATGGCGTCGGCGCGGGAATTGTCGCCGAGGTGGCGGGAGAGCTCGGCGAGATTGAGGTCGACGAAGAGGAATTCCTGGCGCTCGTACCAGTACTCGAAGATGGCGGGATCGGTGTAGGTGCTGCGAACGCGCCGGTAGCCTCCGGAGGAAACTTTGAGCAGCTCCATTCTGTTCATCGTGTCGCGGATGACTGTGGGTGAGGGGACGACGCCGAAGTTGACGATCTGCAGCAGGGCGCCGTCGATGTCGTTCTTGACGCCTTCTTCGAGGGTACCGCGGAGTTCGCCGTCGCGGATGAATGCCGCGTCGAAGCCTTTTTGCAGGAGGGCAACCTGATCGAGGATCGAGGATCGCGTTCGATCATCGCCGGCGCGATGCGCGATATCGGCAAATTCCTGGAGGCCCACGATGGCCATGGCGGTTGAAAAGGCAAAGTGCTTCTTGTCCTTTTCGCGCTCCTCCCAGATGGATGTGTCGGCAACGACGATGCGGCCGCCGGCGTGGGGTTCGGTGTTGGCGAGCAGCGGCTCGACGATAAAGGCGCGCGCGCTTTGGTAGAGGGGGCCGCGCCAGGTGGGCGTTGTGAGCAGGGCGGGGTCGTGGTATCTGCCGAGATATTCGCCGAGAGCCCAGAGGACCTCGCCCCAGTCATCGAACTCGATGTTGGTGCTGCCCTCGTTGGTGAAGAAAGGCTCTTCGGCGCCGTTGCCGAAGTAGCGCACGACGGAGATCTGGTAATCGGCACCGGCAGTTTGTGAGCGCATTGCTCCGGTGGGCTGTGCGTTGAAATACGCCAGCAGTGCGGCACGAGCTTCGGTCTGGTGGCCCATGCGAGCCAGCGCAACGGTGGCCCAGGCCATGTCGCGAACCCAGGGAGTGAACCAGGCGCCATCGGGCAGGCTGGCGACGATGAGCCCGTTGCTGTGGCGGTCCCCTCGATTGGGCTCGCGGCTCTGGGCAATGCGGAGCATGACTTCGCTCTGGCGCCACAGGTGACGTTCTTTTTCGCTGGCGAAATGGATGTGCGCAGTGACGCGCCAGCGTTCCAGGTCTCGAATCTCTCGCTTCGCCAGGGCTTCAGGGGAGAGCTCGGCCTGCCAGCGGAGAAACTTCCTTGCTGTTGGCTCGGGTTCGTCGTCTTTTTCGAGTGCGATCAGTGCCCACGCGTGGCTGCCGGCCAGGAGCTGAGAGCCGGGTGCAGGATTTGAAAAGGGTTGACCGAGCGGAATGAGGAGCAGAGACTCTTCGACGCCCTCAAAGGTCAGCAGGTGCAGGGTGGCGCCGGAGAGAAGTAGGGTCTGCTGCGAGCGGACGGGGTGAGCCCATTCAACGTGGAAGGCGCCTGCCTGTGATTCGGATGCGACTGGCTGCCAGCTGACGATGAGGGCAGCGTGCTCAAAGCCAAAGGGCATGAAGCAGAGACCCTCGCTATCGCTTCGGTGCATGTAGATGACATGGGAATCGTCCTCGTAGTCTGCGGAGGAGTTCGTGGCTGCCGGATCACTCCAGGTCAGCTCTCGGATAAAGTTCGCGGTTGGGATGCCTTCGCTGAGACCGTCGCGGGGATCGGGCCGCATGAAGCTGTAGGGGTGGGTGTAGAAGCTGGTGAGGGCGCCGGTTGATGGGGCGACGACGGCGAAGCCGAAACCGTTGCCGGTGACGAGATTCGAGGCGGCTGCAGGCAGGCACAGGAGCAAGCTGATGAGAATCTGAGCGGGAAGGTACGCGATGCGGGACATCGTTCTCTCGGCTGATGATCTGTTAGGGCAGACGGCCAGGGCGCCAGGCCATGCCGCGGAAGGGCTGTTCGCCACGCTTGCCCCACCACGCGGCCATAAGCAGTGCGATGACGACGAGCAGCGGAAGAACGATGACGCTGCCTTCGGGGCCAGTAGCGCCGCCGCTCCAGATCGGCCTGCCGATGGGGTGGGAGGCGAGAAGGTGGCCCTGGGCGACGAGACCGCTGTCTGCGGTTCCGAAGAAGAAAGACTGGCCCCAGTCCCAGGCGGCGTGAAAGCCGACCGCCCACCAGAGCGAGCCGGTGTACCAAAGGCTGAGGACGAAGATAAGGCTGGCGGCTGCTGCGCCGACCAGACCGATGGGAGATTCGCCGGGATTGGAGCTGTGCAGGAGGCCGAAAGGAAGGCACAGCAGGAAGGCTCCCCACCAGAAGCCGATGCCGCGAGTGAGCGTGAATTGAGCAAAGCCGCGGACCATGGCCTCTTCGCAAAAGCCGACGCAGAGAAACATCGCGCCCCAGGCAAGGCCGTATTTGACGGCCGGTGTCCCGTTCATCGTGCGGCCGTCAAGAGAGAGGTAGCCGAGCTGGCGCAGGAGGAGGACGACGATGGAGATGGCGATGAAGCCCCAGACAAATCCGGAGACGAGGCGGATGCCGCGAGCGCGGCCCCGGAAGCCGTAGTAGAGAACGGGGCGGTGCTCGATGGCTGCCATGATCGCGGTGGCGATGACGACCGGAATGAGCTGCGAGAGTTCGAGGATGAGGCCGGTTAAGGGTGGGATGGTCATTCCTGGGTGGAGATGGAGGAAGGGGTCGACGGCAGCCGCGCAGACGATGATGAGGATGGCGCAGAGCGTGGCGTAGATGAGCAGCGACCAGCCCGCACGGAGGCCCTGGGGGCCGAAGAAGAGCCACTGGCCAGGCGGTCCGGGGCGGTTCTCGATAGCGCGAGGTGCGGGGTCCGGCATCTCGGTCAGATTCGACGCCCGATCGCTCAAAGTTTCTCCAGCGCGTGGCCGACGCGGAAGACAGTGGCCTCGTCAAAGTGTTTTCCGAGGATCTGCATGCCGATCGGGAGACCGGCTTTCGAATGGCCGCAGGGGACCGATACGCCGCAGATGCCGGCGAGGCTGGCGGTGACGGTGTAGATGTCAGCGAGGTACATCGCGACGGGATCGTCTGATTTTTCGCCGAGTTTGAAGGCGGGTGTGGGCGCGGTAGGCGTAACGATGGCGTCGACTTCGCGGAATGCGGCGAGAAAGTCTTCAGCGAGCAGACGGCGCACCTGCTGTGCCTTGCGGTAGTAGGCGTCGTAGTAGCCGTGGCTGAGAACGTAGGTGCCGAGCAGGATGCGGCGTTTGACTTCAGCGCCGAAGCCGAGGTCGCGCGTGCGCCGGTACATGGCGGCCAGCGTGTCGGATTGCGGGGCGCGGAGTCCGTAGCGGACGCCATCGAAGCGGGCGAGGTTGGAGCTGGCTTCGGCGGTGGCGATGACGTAGTACGTGGGGATAGCGTAGCGCGTGTGCGGGAGCGAGATGTTGCGAATTTCGGCGCCGGCGGCGCGCAGCTTGTCGATGCCGGCTTCGATAGCAGAGCGGACTTCGGGGTCGAGGCCTTCGGCAAAGTATTCGGAGGGAACGCCGAGCTTCATGCCCTTCACGCTGCGATCGATGGCGGCTGTGTAGTCGGGCACGGGGAGGGGCGACGAGGTGGCGTCCATGATGTCGTGGCCGGCAATGACGCCGAGGACGGTGGCGGCGTCGCGAACGCTGGCGGCGAAGGGGCCGATGCGATCGAGTGACGACGCGAAGGCGATGAGGCCGTAGCGCGAGACGCGGCCGTAAGTGGGGAGCACGCCGACGACGCCGCAGAAGGATGCGGGCTGGCGGATGGAGCCGCCAGTGTCGGTACCGAGCGTTGCGACGGCCATGCCTGCGGCGACCGCAGCGGCGGAGCCTCCGCTGGAGCCGCCGGGGACGCGGTCGAGATCGTGGGGGTTGTGGACGGGACCGTAGGCGGAGTTCTCGTTGGAGGAGCCCATGGCGAACTCGTCGCAGTTGAGCTTGCCGAGAAAGATAGCGCCGGCGTCGGCGAGTTTCTTTACTGCTGTGGCTGTGTAAGGCGGGCGATAGCCTTCGAGGATCTTTGAACCGGCAGTCGCGGCGAAGCCTTCGAGGGTGAGGACGTCCTTGATGCCGAAGGGAACGCCGGCAAGCTTGGGGAGGGGATCGCCTTTGGCGGCGCAGTCGTCGATACGGGCGGCCTGGGTGAGGGCGTAGTCATTATCGACGCTGAGCCAGGCGTGGATTTTGTCGTCTTCGCCAGCGATGCGGGCCTGGTAGATTTCGGTGAGGGCTTTCGCGGTGGTTTCGCCCTTTGCAATGGCGGAGCGAATGCCGTCGATGGAAGCTGCAGGTGCTGTAGTGGCGGTACTCATCGCTCGATCACCTTGGGGACTTTGAAGAAAATGGAATCGGTTTCAGGGGCGGAGGCCATGACAACGGCGCGGTCGAGACAGGGACGGATTTCATCGTCGCGCAGGACGGATTGTTTTTCCGAGGGCCCTTCGCCGGAGGTGGCCAGGACTTCGGAGACCTGCGCCATGGGCTGGACCTGGGCGGTGTCGAGTTCACCGAGCTGCGCGATGTAGTCGAGGATGGCGTTGAGGTCGCGACGCATGCGCGGTTCCTCGTCGGGGGTGAGCTCGAGGTTGGCCAGTTCGGCGACGCGGCGCACGTCGTCCAGAGAAGCTCGTTCCTTGTCGGGCATAGTTTCAGTTTAACCGGCGTGCCACGGGGTGGCCGAACAAGGCTGTTGACAGATGCGCGCGGCCAGGTACAATCTGCCCCATAACGACAATCCCACGGGCTCCTGAACACCCCATGAATACGGTCTGCAAGCACCCCAAGGTTCGCGTAGTGGCGCGCGAAGATGACGTCGAATTTGTCGAGTGCCTGGACTGCGGAGAGGTGTTCGACTCCGACGAATTTCGCGATATGCAGATTGAGGAGTTGCAGGACGAGGAAGAGACGGCGTGAGCCGAGCTAAACGCCAGTCAGCTGAAACCCGGTCAGCTGAAAACCGGTTAGCTAAGAGGCGGTCAGTTTAGAACTGGTCAGCGATTCGCTGGCCCTCTGGTCATTCCCAAAACCTGCTGGGGAGTCCAGCCCTTTTCGCGCAGCGTGCGGATGGCGAGCGCATCGTGGCGTTTGGCGAGGCGTTCTCCATGTTCGTCGTTTACGAGGGGGCAGTGGTACCACTTTGGCTCGGGCCAGCTGAGCGCGCGGTAAATCAGAATTTGGCGCGCGGTGGAGAGAAGCAGGTCGGTGCCGCGAACGACTTCAGTGATCTGCATGGCGTGGTCGTCAGCGACGACGGCGAGCTGATACGCGGGGACATCGTCGCGACGCCAGACGGGGAAGTCGCCGAAGTCTTCGCCGGCAATGAAGCGCTGCGGGCCGAAGTGGCCATCGTTGAAGGTGACGGCTTCGCCGTCGGGAACGCGGAAGCGCCAGTTGAGGTTGGCGGGCCCCATTTCCCCAACACCAGGGACATGGGGCACCCAGGGTTGTGGCGATTTTGGGCGGCAGGTGCCGGGATACATCGGACCTTCGTCGCCTTCGAAGCGGCTGGGGATATCGTCGTGCGGAGCCTGGGCGATGCTGCTGAGTTCGCGACGGGAACAGGTGCAGGGATAGATGAAGCCGCAGTCGAGGAGCTGGCGCCAGAGGCTCAGGTAGTGATCGCGACGCTGGCTTTGGGAATAAGGGCCGGATGTCCCACCAACATCCGGCCCTTCCTGCCAACGGATGCCGAGCCAGTTGAGGTCTTCGAGCATCGCATCGACAAACTCGGTTTTCGAACGCTGCGGATCGAGATCTTCGTTCCGGAGAATCAGAGTTCCGCCAGCGTTGTGCGCGCGGACGAAGGCGGTCCAGAAGGTACGCGCGTGGCCCACGTGCAAGAAGCCGGTCGGTGAGGGCGCAATGCGTCCTCGATACCGGGAAAGAGAATCAGTCACGCCGACAAGTGTAGCGGTCGGCTCAGTCCATCATGCGGCGCGATCGGACTTGCGCCGCTTCTCCGCGATTTCTGCGAAGGTGAAAACGGGTGCGGTTTTCTTCGGCCGCGGGTCTTCGGACGGAATCGCGTATTCGAACAGCAGACCCAGTCCCTGGCCCAGATAAATTGTCGCGAACACGGCGGGGGCTCTCCATGCCGCACGGAAACCGTGGCTGGTGGCGATCTGCATGGATGTGAGCAACACCGCGACAGGAATGATGGCCAGGGGCGCAGTCACGATGGCCGCCAGGGTGGGGGGCAACCGAGCCCACGCCAGGATGGAAAGCACCGTGGCGAAGAGCACGGTGAGCGGAGCAATCTCGGCCAGCGAAGAGCGGTCGGGATGTTTGCGCATCCAGTGGCTGGCGCCGCGACCGTGGCGGAACATTTCTGCGAAGAGGCTGTGGAGTTTCTGAGGCGGCAGTTCGTGGATGGCGAGACGCGGATCGCAGTACGCGTGAATGCCGGCCTGGCGAACGCGTTCGTTGAAGTCGAGACCGGTGCAGGCGTCGAAGGTTTCGTCGAAGAGGCCGATGTCTTCGAAGACGCTGCGGCGGAAAGCGCCGGCGAAACCCGGTGGGTCGAGAAACCCGGCTAGATCGGGAGGCGCAGAGCTGCGACCGATGCGAGTGGAGCGGGCGTAAGCGATGGCCTGGCCCATACGGGTCTCGGGAGGCGCGAGCAGAGGCTGAGGACGGCACAGGCATCCGGCGCCGGTGGTTTCGAGAATCTCTGCAGTATCTGCCAGAAGATTTTTTGAGGGGATCGCGCAGTGTCCGGAGAGAAAGATCATGGCGTCGCCCGATGCGGCGCGTATGCCGGCGTTGCGCCCGGCTGCGACCGTGCGTTTGGGGTTGTCGAGAACACGGACTCGAACGCGACGATTGCTGTAGCGGCGGCGGATCAGGTCCGGCGTACCGTCGGTGGACCGGCCATCGACAACAAGAATCTCGTACAGCTCGACGGGATAGTTCTGTTCGAGCAGCTGATCGATCAGCCGAGGCAGCATCTTCCGTTCGTTTCGAACGGAGACAATCACAGACAAATAGGGCAGCATGGAGACGTCCTTTGTGCGTCTTCTGTGCGTCGTACTGCTTGGTTCGATGCTCGTTTATAGCATTGGAAATGAACTGCGAACGACCGTTGCCGGCGACTCTTTGGTGAGCGAACTTCGGGGTTCGCAGTAACAGAACTGTGGTGTTGGAAAGGTGTCTGTCGTTTCAGGAAGAGGGAACTGTGGTCAGGTGACCGGGGCGGGGGGTACTGCTGCGGAGGATGTTTTTGGTGCGGGGGGACCCACCCTGTCGCATGGGCGGCGACAAGGGTGGGGCACCCGGACATCGGTTAGTGGCGATAGCCATCGTGGTCGTGATCGCCGTGGATGAGGTCAACGGCGGTCAGGAGCGAGCCGCCCAGCGTGAATCCGTCGCCCGAGGCGGTGGCGTGGACGAACTGGAGGTTGGCATCGTCATCGAGGTAGTGGCCGGCCTGCGATGAGATCGCGAAGCCGCCTGCGCGCAGGACGTCTTCGACGGGCTGCACTTCTTCCGGACGCAGGGCGAAGTCGATGTCCAGGGTGATATTGGATCCGCCCTCGAAGGGAACCTGGATATAGAAGCTCTGGCCGACGCCGAGACCTGACTCAGCTCGGACGTCGTCGAGGGAGATGGAGTGCTCGTCGGGACGGGGAAGATAGAAGGCGAAGACGAGGTCGAACTGCTCGACGAATCCTTTGTCGAAGAGCTTCAGGACATTCGGCGGCAGGATGGTTGACGGGTCGAAGACGTTGTCGGTGCCGGGGATGACGTTAACGCCGAGCTGCGGGTTGTGGATGGTGGCCAGCGCGGTGGCGAGAGAGGTGGCCAGATCAGCGGCGCCGCCGTGGGCCTCGAACTCAACCCAGATGAGTTTCGGCGAGTCGAGCACGACATGGCTGCCGATGCCGGTAATGTGGATGTGTTTGTCGGCACGGAGCGCAGCCTCCAGCGCGCTGAGTTCACTTTCCTGCGCGGGAAGAGAGCCATCGGCGAAAAAGTAGCTGCTGTCGTTGCGGATCGGTTTGAAAGCGACGAAACCGTTTTGTACGGCGCATTCGGTTGGAGCGACGCCATTGACGGTGAATGTGAGGTCGGAGCGGCAGAGTTCGAAGCGCAGGACGTTGCCGGGCATTTCGGTGCCGGAAGCGCCCAGGACAGTTTGGATGGGGGTCCAGTCGGGGGCTGCAAAGGCTTTCTCAGCGGCAAGGGAGAAAACCACGACGGCCAAAGCGAGCAGTTTGACCAGAGGACGACGGCTCAGGGATACAAATCCGAGTGCGGGCATTGGGGAAACGCCTCCACGGAGAAGATTTCCTGTCCATTGCGGACGAAGGGAATCCTACGCCCGGCGTATGGGAGCGGTCATGAATATTCCCACGAGGCACGAAACAAGGCACCCAAAAATACTAATAGGTGCGTAAATTTTTCCTCAATGAGTTTTTTTTTAAAAGGGTGAGAGAGAAACGCCCCATGTAAACCATCAACGAAGCCACGACACAATCAACCGCTTTGTCGAGGACGACCTGTTCGAAATGGACCAACATGGGCTGCATTGCGATGGATGTTAGCACGAATTTGCCGCCGCGTTGCCCGATTTATTTGGGGGATATTGGGGCGGACTCATCGACACGACGATTCGGCCACCCACTCTTGTCGCACAGGCAGCGACAGAGGAGGCGCAAGGCTACTTGTCCATGGTGTAAGCGCTGTTCGGGGCTTTTGCACCCGCCTGCGATGGCGTTGGCAACTGCGAGCGATCCCATCCGCCGCCCAGAGCCTGAACCAGCTGAACGGTGGAGATCATCTGCGATACGTGGAGCGCATTGAGAGACTGCTGATCCCC
>Ga0335072_10004380_pt1 | contig 21014 bp, 18 predicted proteins | sample Lox_Sample_21_FD_206725 | JGI IMG/M metagenome (GOLD analysis project Ga0335072, IMG submission 206725) | Soil microbial communities from Loxahatchee National Wildlife Refuge, Florida, United States - Lox_Sample_2.1 | ecosystem: Environmental > Terrestrial > Soil > Wetlands | place: USA...
GGCGAGGTCTGGTGGGCCGAGTTCGGCGAGCGGCGACCTGTCGTGCTGCTGTCGGAAGAAGAGCCATCCGGGTTCCGGGCGATGTGGGTCGTCGCTCCGGCGGATACCGACATCTCCGGCCTGGGAGTCGAAGTGGCAGTCGGCGTCCCGGAAGGACTGCCCTTTGAAGGCGTGCTGCGGTTCGCGTTCCCGTGGCCGGGCTTTACCCCGTGCACCTGGCTGAGCACCCTGAGCCGGGACGACCTGATCGAGCGGGCGGGCGCAGTGTCCGCCGCCAAGCTCAGCGAGATCGACGACGCCCTGCGTGCCAGCGAACAAACGACGGAGTGGCCCCCGGCCGCGGCGGCCAGGCTCAGCGAGATTAAGGATTCCCTCCGTCGGCGGACTCAGGCAGACGGAGAAGGAACGGACGCCCACGCCGACGAAGGCCGGTCTCGTCCGCATGACCGACGGTCCGTGGCGCCTCAGCAACAAGATCACGATCTACGGCTGGAGTACTAGGACGGCTTGAAGTGGCTCCACTTCAAATCGGACATCCCGATGTCGGCTTGAAATGGCCCCAGCCGTAGACACGGTGACATGAGTTGCCGTCCTGGAGTGTCGCCTTTCTCGACTGCTGCCTGATCGCTGGCGACGAGGCGCAGGTCAAGGTGGAGCGCCCGCAGCGAAGCGAGGACGACGACCTTGAGGTGCGGTGAGCGCCTGCCACGATGGGGCTGCGAGGAAGGCCTGGTGGGGCCGAATCAAAGGCGTCATCCGATCTTCGGGTGGAGCCAGATGAAGCCGGGCGGGTGGAGCCAAACGAAGCCGTCATAGCCACCCGAATGGCTGCTGCGGTACCAGGTGCCTGGCGGACCTGGAGGAAGTCACGCCGAGGTGATCTGGCCTGGACGCTCGCGGACCTGATCACGCGATCGGTAAACCCGTGGCAGGTCCCGTGCCGGACGCCGGAGAATAGCCGGCATGCCCAGGTTCGCCGACATGTTCACCGATCCGGATAAGGACCCGCGGGCCGACCCGCCACCCCGCGGCAGCGAGCGGGACACGCTCGTCGCGTTCCTGCGCTGGCAGCGCGAGACGCTGGAGTTGAAGTGCTCAGGCCTTGATGCCGGCAGCCTGGCCCGGCGCTCCATCGGCTTCTCCACCATGTCGCTGCTCGGCCTGCTGCGGCACATGGCCGACGTGGAGCGCGGCTGGTTCCGGCGGGTGATGGCCGGTCAGGACGCGCCCCGGCACTTCGGCTCCGCCAGCGACCCGGACGAGGACTTCGACGGCGCGGTGCCCGACCCGGCGGTCGTCGAGCAGGCCTGGGCGGCCTGGCGCGCCGAGGTCGCATTCGCGGAGCGGTTCGTCAGCCAGGCGCCCAGCCTCGACCTGGCCGGAAAGATCCCCGACAACTGGCGCGGGGAGATGTCGCTGCGCTGGGTACTGATCCACATGGTGGAGGAGTACGCACGGCACAACGGGCACGCCGACCTGCTCCGGCAGGGCATCGACGGAGCGGTCGGCCAGTAGCCAGCAAGCGGCCTCCGGAAATAGCGCCGTCAGGCCAGACCCCGCCGGTTCCACCAGCACACCCCTAAACCAGGACTATGCCCTGGTCAGCCAGCGATTGGCGGCTGCCGTACTAGGGAGCAACTGGCCATGACCCCGGCAAGCCAGCCACATGTGGTCAGGCTCCGCTCGGGGAACCTCGTACGCGTCCGCCAGGTGCGGCCGGGTGACGCGTCGGCCGTGGTAAGTGCCTACGCGCACCTGGGCGAGCAGTCCCGTTACCGGCGGTTCTTCGCCGTTATGCCGAGCTCTCCGAGGCCACCGTCAAGGCGGCGGTCGGGGTCGATCACACCGATCACGAGGCGCTGGTGGCCGTGCCGCTGCAATCGGAGGAGATCGTCGGGGAATGCCGGTTCGTCCGCCTCGCAGACCAGCCCGACACCGCGCTGATCCGGGAGACCGGCAAGACAGCGCCATGACCGCGTGCGTACATCTGCGTCCGTCGGGCCCTGAAAGCGCCTTCGCTGCAGGGTCACAAGAAGCGATAAGTGCGCGTTGGCGACTACCGCATCGTATACGAAGTGCGTGACAGCGAACTGGTTGTGCTTGTCATCTCCGCAGCTCATAGCGCCTTACCGGCAGTTCCGCGGAGTGGGGCGGGTGGGGCTCGAACCCACGACCGGCGGATTATGAGTCCGCTGCTCTGACCGGCTGAGCTACCGCCCCGGCATCGGGTGCACATTACACCAGTTCGCTGCCGCCCGACGAGTTAGGGTAACTGTGGTCCGGCAGACGTGGAGGCACTGGAGGGGACGATGTCAGTGCAGGATCAGGAGACGTTCGGCTTCCAGGCGGAGGTGGTCCAGCTCCTGGACTTGATGATCAACTCGCTGTACAGCAACAAGGAGATCTTCCTGCGCGAGCTGATCTCGAACGCGTCGGACGCCATCGACCGGCTGCGGCTGGAGTTGCTGTCCCAGGGCGAGAACCCGGAGGACGAGGGGCCGCTGCAGATCCGCGTGTCCTGCGACCGGGACGCGGCGACGATCACGATCGAGGACAACGGGATCGGGATGAGCCGGGCCGAGGTGATCGAGCACATCGGCACCATCGCCAAGTCCGGGACGCGGGAGTTCTTCGAGGCCCTGACCGGCGATCAGCGGCAGGACGCGACCCTTATCGGGCAGTTCGGGGTGGGCTTCTACTCCGCGTTCATCGTGGCGGACCGGGTGGAGCTGACCACCCGGCGGGCCGGGCTGGCCGCGGACGAGGCCGTCCGGTGGAGCTCGGACGGCCGGGGCCAGTACACGCTGGAGGCGGCCGAGCGCCCGACCCGGGGGACCACGATCGTGCTCCATCTCAAGGACAACGACCGTGACCTGCTGAGCGGGTACCAGCTGCGCGGGATCATCCAGAAGTACTCCGATCACATCAGCTTGCCGATCGTCATGCCGGCGGAGAGGGACGGGGAGACGGCTGACGAAACCGTCAACCAGGCCTCGGCGCTGTGGACGCGGGCCAGGGGCGAGATCAGCGATCAGGATTACACCGACTTCTACCGGCACATCGCCAGCGACTTCGCCGATCCGCTCAGCTGGGTGCACAGCAAGATCGAGGGGACCTACGAGTACACGCTGCTGCTGTTCGTCCCGGCCCGCGCCCCGTACGACCTGTGGCTCCTGGACTCCTCCCGCGGCATCAGGCTGCACGTCCGGCGGATCTTCATCATGGAGGACTCCGGCCAGCTGATGCCGCGCTACCTGCGGTTCGTCCGCGGCGTGATCGACTCGGCCGACCTGCCGCTCAACGTGTCCCGGGAGTTGCTGCAGGGCAGCCGGGTGGTGGACCGGATCCGGTCCAGCGCGGTCAAGAAGGTGCTGCAGCTGCTGAAGGACATGTCCGAGAAGGAGCCGGACAAGTACGCCACCTTCACCAAGGAGTTCGGTGCCGTCCTGAAGGAGGGCATCGTCGAGGACCTTCAGAACCGGGACGAGATCGCCCGGCTGGCGCGCTTCACCACCACCCAGGGCGAGGACGTCCCGCTGGCCGACTACGTGGCGCGGATGAAGGACGGCCAGGACAAGATCTACTACCTGCTCGCGCCGACGCTGACCGCGGCGCACAGCAGTCCGCACCTGGAGGCCTTCCGGGCCAAGGGCGCGGAGGTACTGCTGCTGACCGATGTGGTGGACAACTGGCTGGTCACCACGCTCCGCGAGTTCGAGGGCAAGCAGCTCCAGTCGGTCGCGCAGGGCACCGCTGACCTGGGCGGCCTGGAGGACGAGGCGGAGAAGGCGGCCCAGGACCAGGCCAGCACGGACTTCGCCGGGTTGGCGGCCAAGCTGAAGGAGCTTCTGGGCGGCCAGGCCTGGGACGTGCGCGTGACCAGCCGGCTGACCACCTCGCCCGCGTGCATCGTGGCCAACGAGCCGACCTCGGACATCAACCTGATGCAGCGGCTGCGCGGCTCGGGCCTGCCGGGCCAGCCAGTGCTGGAGATCAACCCGAAGCACCCGCTGGTGGAACGGCTCAACCGCCATCAGGATGACCCGCGGCTGGCCGACTGGGCCTCGGTGCTGTTCAACCAGGCGGTGCTCACCCTCGGGGCCCGGATCGACGACCCGGCCGCGTTCGTCACCCGTCTCAACGACCTCCTGACCGCGCTGACCGTCGATCCAGCAGAGTGAAACCCGGGTTTCATCTCGAATCGAATGGGGGGCGGCGGCGGGACGTCAGACGGGGGGGAGGTGGACGCTGATGACGGCGGAGCGGCCGCCACGGACGACGGCCAGGGCGTCCTTGAGGACCTGCGGCAGCTCGTCGGGGTCGGCGACGGTCACGGCGTAGGCGCCGCCGGCCGCGGCGGCGATGGCGGGCAGGTCGGCCTCGGGCTCGAACGAGACGTGGAAGTCGTCCGCCGCCGCGGCGGCCCCGTGGCCGTGCACCCGGAGCGTGGAGAACTTGGGCGCGGCCCAGCCCCGGTTGTCGTAGATGACGGTCAGCGACGGGGCGTTATACCTGCGGGCGACCCACTGCGCGGAGGACGGCACCCCGAACAGGTAGGAACCATCACCGACCAGGGATACCACGGCCCGTTCGGCAGAAGAAGCGAGCTTGGCCCCGACGGCGCCGCCGCCGGTCCAGCCCAGGGAACCGCCGCCGGACCCCAGGTACGACCCGGGGATGCTCGGCCGCAAGTGCTCGGCCACGATCTGGTAGTTGGTGATCGTCTCGGTGAGCACGAGCGAATCGGTGCCGGCCAGCAGGTCGCGTACGCACGCGGTCAGGTACCTGGGCGTGATCACGCCGGCCTCGGGCTGCTCGAGCGCGCCGAGCGCGGTGATGCGGGCCTGGTTCGCGGCGGCGATCTCGGCCCGCCGGTGCTCCACCACCTGGGCTTCGGCCAGGTTTTCAGCCCGAACGAGCCAGGCGATCTGCGCTAGGGCCACCTTGGAGTCGGCCGCGGCGAACCGGCGCGCGGCTACCTGCCACAGGGGCATCGTGGGCCGCAGCGGGTCGACGTCGATGACGTAGATCGCGGCGTCGGGCGAGGGCCGGTTGGTGGCGGGGATCCACGGCACGTGGCTGTCGACGACCAGGATGACGTCGGCCTGGGCGAGCACGGGGTTCTGTTCGGTGGTGGTGAACTGGTAGCCGCAGTGCAGCGGGTGGTCGCCGGGGAAGTTGACGCAGAAGGCGGCCGACTCCAGCACGCCGATGGCGAGCTGCTCGGCCAGCTCGACCAGCACCGGGACCGCGTCCGGGTTCCGGCCGAGGTAGGACGTGACGATGAGCGGGTGCCGGGCGCGGGCCAGCGCGGTGGCGATCTCCCTGGTCACCCCGGCGGTGAGCGCGGCGGGCTCGACCGGCCTGAACTGGGCCGGATCCACGGTGTACGGCTCGAGAGGCTCCTCCATCACCTCCCGCGCGCCGACCAGGTGGACCGGGCCGGCCGGGTCGCTGCGCGCGATCTGCAGGGCCCGGTGGACGAGCTGCTTGACGTTGCGCCCGGTACGGATCTCGTTGTCGTACTTGACGAAGCCGCGCAGGATGCCGCGCTGGTCGCGGGCGTCCTGGAGCCAGTGGATGAACTCGTTCCGGCTGCCGGGCAGCTCACCTTCCTGCGTGTACGGGGAGGCGCCGGCGAAGATGAGCACCGGGGCGTGGCCGCGCATCGCGTTGTTGACCTCGCCGCCCAGGTTCTGGGTACCGTCGCCGACATGGACGATGACGGCCTGCGGCTGCCGGGTCACGCTGGCGTAGGCGTGCGCCGCGGACAGCGCCACCGTCTCGTGCGGGCAGATGATGAGGCGCGGGAACGCGTCTTCCCGGCCTTCGGCCCCGGCTTGCGCGTACACCTCGATCAGGCCCGGGTGGTCACTGCCAAGGTTGGCGAAGACATAGCTGACGCCCGCCTCAGCCAGCGCCTCGAGAAATGCCGAGCTGGTCGTGTAGTAACCAGCGGGCACGTATCAGTACCGTCCGGCGGTCTGCATCGACATCGCGTGCTCGACCAGGGTGACCAGGGTCGCCTTGGTCGATTCCCGGTTCCGCGCGTCGCACGGGATGACCGGCACGTCGGGCGAGATGGCCAGCGCCTCGCTGACGTCCCGGGACCGGTGCGGGAACTGCCCGTGGAACCCGTTGATCCCGATCACGAACGGGAGCCCGGACGCCTCGAAGTAGTCCACCGCGGGGAAGGAGTCGGCCAGGCGCCGGGTGTCGACCAGCACGACGGCGCCGATGGCGCCCTGGATCAGGTCGTCCCACATGAACCAGAACCGGTGCTGGCCGGGGGTGCCGAACATATACAGCACCAGGTCCTTGTCCAGCGTGATCCGCCCGAAGTCCATTGCCACCGTGGTCGTGGACTTGTCCGGCACGTGCGACAGGTCATCGACGTCGGTACTGGCCACGGTCATCACGGCTTCGGTGGTCAGCGGCGTGATTTCCGAGACCGAACCCACGAAGGTCGTCTTGCCTACGCCGAATCCACCAGCCACGACGATCTTCACCGACGTCATGGCGGGAGCGTCGGACCTGGGCTGGGCGACGCTAGATCTTACGGAGTCCACTGAGCACCCTTTCGAGCAGATGGAGGTCCGGACGGCCCTCCGAGTCATCGCGCTGATGGATGCGGACAAGCCCGTCCGCGCTCATATCCGCGATGAGAATCCTGGCCACGCCGAGCGGCAACCGCAGTACCGCCGACACCTCGGCCACCGACCTCCAGTCCCGGCAGAACTGCAGGATCGCCTGGCATTCGGGTGCCAGCACGGATAGATCACGAGGCTCCAGGACGGTGGCGGTCACGAGCGCCTCGATGGCGAGCTGGTACCGGGGCTGAGTGCGCCCACCGGTAACCGTATACGGCCGGACGAGCCTGGTGGCACCATCCTCTTCGGTCGCGAAGCCGAAACCGGATCGCGCCGGCCCCGGCCCCTCGTCCCACAGGCCGGCCCGGGTCCCTGCACCCTGCCAGGACCCAGGCAAGCCGAATGGTGACCGGTCGTCACCACGCCCTTGGCCCGCCACTAAAACCTCCGGTCACCTTCGCCCGTCACCGGGGATGGCTGCTTGCATGACACCGCGGGTGGCGGGCGTCAGTACTCGCCCGGCCCGCTCAACCAGCAGGGTCATCTCGTACGCTACGAGACCGAGATCGCAGGTGGACGCGGCTAGCACAGCAAGGCTCGAGCCATTGCTTATCGCCATGATCACCAGCACACCTCGCTGCATCTCTACCACAGTCTGGACGACTGCGCCGCCCTCAAACACGCGCGAGGCGCCTTGAGTCAAGCTGGTCAGCCCCGAGGTCACGGCCGCTAGCTGGTCGGCCCGTTCCTGCGGGAATCCGGCGCTGAACGCGAGCGGCAGGCCGTCGGAGGACACTACCACCGCGTGGGCAACATCGGGGACCCGCTCCACGAAGTTGGTGATCAGCCAGTTAAGGTCCTGCGCGGGGCGCCCTGGCGTGCTCATGGGCACTCCTCTCGTCGCCCGTTCATACAGGTTCCTCCTCCTGGTCTGGCCATGCTGACCTGGCCGCTTGCGGCGGCGGGGCCTGGGACTTCAAAATTCATCGGTCCTGCGGCTCCTCGATCTGGGGTGTGGCGGCGCGGCCCTCGCGCACGCCTCGCTGGAAGCTGGCCATGCGGGTTCTGGCCGCGTCCGGCGATCGGGTGGGGGCGTCGGCTTCGGCGTCGCCGCCGCCGACCGAGCCAGGTACGAGATTAGCCCTCGGCACCCGCCTCGGGAGGCCCGCCTGCGTAGTATCCCCCGCCGCCGGTGCTGCGAGGGCCCGGGCTGCGCGCCAGCCTTCGTCGGCGGGCGAGGTCCACGGCGGCTGCGCGGCCGGCTGGCCGGCCTGGACCCCTTGGCCCCCCGCGGAGGGCCGGGCCGAGCTGACCGTCTTGCCGCTGCGGCGGAACCAGTCGGACTCGAGTGAGTCGAAGATCGGCAGCCGCTGATCATGGGTGGCGGGCGGCGGGACCGTCACCTGGCCCGGATCGGCTCCGTCGTCGGTCTTCTGGGCGCCGTTCGTCCCGGGGTCAACCGCGCTGGGACCGTCGCCGCCGCGGACGTTCTGGCTGCCGATCGGGGGGACCTTGGGTGGCTGCGGCGCCGGGGAGGCCGGCCCGCCGCCCCCGCCGAACGCGGGCAGCCTGCTGGGTCCCGAGCCGGGGCTCCCCGAGCCGGCCGGCGCCGCCGGGGCCCAGGGGATCGGGTGGTCCGCGCCGTCGTCGACCGAGCCGTTGGCCGTCCCGGCGGTGCCGGTGTCGGTGCCATCGCCGTTGCCGTTCCCGGCATCCCAGCCGTTCCCGGCGGGCCGGTCTGACGGGTCAGCGCCCGGCGGGCCGACGCCCGCGGCCGGGGTGAAGGAGGGTGACGACGGCTCCGACGGCGGCATGGACGAGAACCTCGGGATGCGCGCGGCCGCAGTGGCCGGTGCGCCGGTACCCGACGTCTGGGGCGGGGCGGACAGGGACGGCACCGGTCCGTAGTCGTCGGCCTCGAAGCGGCGCAGCCGGCCGAGCGGCGGCGCGACCTCGGGCGCGGCCACCGTGTCAGGCAGCCAGATCAGCGCGGTCAGGCCGCCGGCCTGCGCGTGCCGCAGCCGGACCCGGACGCCGTGCCGGGCGGCCAGGCGGCCGACCACGAACAGGCCCATCCGGCGGGACACCGCGACGTCGACCACGGGCGGGTTGTCCAGCCGCCAGTTGGCGTGCGACATCTCCTGATCCGAGATGCCCACGCCGTTGTCGGTGATGTCGAGGAGCACGCCGCCGCTGCTCAGCGGCTGGCCCGAGACGTACACCTGGGTGTCCTCGGGCGAGAACGTGGTCGCGTTCTCCACGATCTCCGCGACCAGGTGCACGACGTCGTTGACGGCCTGGCCGACGACCACGATCCCGGGCTGCACGTTGAGGACGACGCGCTCGTACTGCTCGATCTCGGAGATCGCCGCGCGCAGCACGTCGACCAGCGGCACCGGCTGGCTCCACCGCCTGGTCACCTCGTGGCCGGCCAGAACCAGCAGGTTCTCGGAGTTGCGGCGCATGCGGGTGGCCAGGTGGTCCAGGCGGAACAGGCTGGACAGCCGGCCCGGGTCCTGCTCGCTCTGCTCGAGGGAGTCGATCAGGGACAGCTGCCGCTCGATCAGCGACTGGCTGCGGCGGGACAGGTTGATGAACATGGCGTTCAGGTTGCCGCGCAGCATGGCCTCGTCGGCGGCCAGCCGGACCGCCTCGCGGTGAACCTGGTCGAAGGCCCGGGCGACCTCACCGATCTCGTCGGTGGAGGTGACCCCGATCGGCTCGATCTCGACGTTCTCGTCGGTGCCCTCGCTCTGGCTGAGCCTGCGCACCATCTCCGGCAGCCGGTGACCGGCCACGTCGAGCGCGTCGGTGCGGAGCTTGCGCAGCGGGCGGGTCAGCGAGCGGGCCACGATGGTGGAGATGAGCAGCACCAGGAGCAGCAGGACCAGGGCCACGATGCTGGTGATCAGCAGGTTCTGAGTGGCCTGCGACCGCAGCGTGTTGGCCCGGTCGTTGATGCTGGTGACCAGGCTGTCGGCCACCTTGCGGGCTCCGCCGATGGTGGCCGCCATGTTGGCGTACCAGCTCTGGGCGGTCAGGCCGTGCGAGGTCAGCGGCGTGCTGGGCGACTCCTGGCCGATCTCCCCGGCCAGCGTCTCCTGGGAGGACGCCACGTCCACCTGAGTGCCGCTGACCGTGTTGTTGAAGTACTCGAGCTCGGCCTCGTTCGTGGACGCGGCGAAGTCGGACTGGTCCGCCGTCTGCGACTCGAAGGCCTGGTTCAGCGTGTTCAGGTCGCCCGGCCCGAACGTCCTGGCCGGCGAGCTCAGCGCGGCGAACAGGACGGCCCGCTGGACCGACATCTCGTTCTCCACGCGCAGCAGCGCGCCGAGGGTCGCGACGTTGCCCTGCAGGTCGGCGTCGTTGGCGCCGGTACCGGCCGAGGCGCTGAAGGTGTTCGCGGCGGCGATGACGTTGCCGGTGTAGACCCGGATGATCTGCGAGGCCGGGAACGCCGAGGACGTCACGTTCTGGCGGATGTACTGCAGGTCGTTGAGGTTGTCGATGAGCGCGCCGAGGTTGGTGACGACGGCCTGCTGGTAGCCGGCGCCGGGAGTGACGTCGGCCGCCTCGGCCAGCACGGTCCGGGCGGCGGCGCTGGTGGCGCTCTGGGCCTGCTTCAGCGGGTTGATGAGGTCCGCGTTGGCCGTCCGGTCCGCCGCGTACCCGGCGGACAGGTCACGCTCGTCTTCCAGCGCCTGGGTGAGCTTGACCACCGAGGCGTTGAGCTGGGCCAGGTGCTGGATCCGCCCGCTGGCGACCCAGGTACTGGCATCGCCGTAGATCAGCAGCGCGCCCAGGGCGGCCGCGATCAGCGTGGGGAGCGCGATGACGGCGGCCAGGCGCCAGCGGACGCGCCAGTTGGCCAGCGCGAAACGGGATTGTCCCGAATCCTGCCGCCGCGAGCGGGTCGTCACCGGGCGGGCGGCGGAACCCGTGTCCCGGGGACCGGCGGGCGGAGCCACCGGAGCCAGGGCGGTACCGGGCTGGGCGGCAGGCGCGTCCTGGACGGCGGTCCCCTGGGCGGGGGACGGGTCCGGCGGGGCGCCGTCCCATCTGGCCGTGGCCGGACCGTCGGTAGTACCGCCGGCTAGAAGCCCTGAACCTCCCCCATCTGGCTGCTCTCCGTTGACGGACCCGGCGGTGTCGCCGGGATTCGTCACCGATCGTCTACGCACTACGCTCGCACCTCGCATCAGCTGGACTCGCCTGGGCGTATATCGGGCGGCGACCGCAGAAGCCGCACGACATACGCACCCCTCTCTCCCGCCGCCGGCGATCGCCCCGTCAACGATCGCCACGGCCTGGGTTACAGGGCAGCCGAGGCCACACTCTCGCGTTACAAAACGGGTAAGGACATATAATCATCTTCTGGGTGGGCGCCATGGGGCATTCGCCAGTAAACAGGTCGAGAACTTCACGAAGTAGGTTACCGTCGCGGCCGCGAGGGTCACGCTGAGGCGCGGCCCTTTGACTTGTGCGTGACATCATAGTTACTCCCCGTGATGACGGCGGGACTGCCCAGAGTATTCTCAGAACCTTGGTTCTCCTCGGGCGCGCATGCGCTTGCCGGGACGGTAAAGACGGTATGGAAGCGGTCCCGGGCACAGGGTTCATTAATCAGTCCATAATGATATAAATTGCCCGCAATTATCGTGTCATTTGGGATTAGCGGGCTACCCCGAGGCCTAGCTCGCGGGCGATGAGCATGCGCTGCACCTCTGACGTGCCCTCGCCGATCTCCAGCACCTTGGCGTCCCGGTAGAAGCGCCCGACCGCCGAGGAGTTCATGAACCCGTAGCCGCCGAACACCTGGGTGGCGGCGCGCGCGTTGTCCATGGCCGCGTTCGAGGCGGTCAGCTTGGCGATCGCGGACTCCTTCTTGATCGAAACGCCGGCCACCAGCCGGGCCGCCGCGTCGTACCAGGCCAGCCGGGCGGTGTGGGCCCGCGCTTCCATGTCGGCGATGGCGAACTGGATCGCCTGGTGCGCCTCCAGCCGCTGGCCGAACGCCTCCCGCTGCCCGGCGTACCTGACGCACTCGTCCACGCAGCCCTGCGCCAGGCCCGTGGCCAGCGCCGCGATCGCCACCCGGCCCTCGTCCAGGATCTGCAGGAACTGGGCGTAGCCGCGGCCGCGCTGGCCGACCAGGTTCGCCGCGGGGACGCGTACGTTGTCGAAGGACAGCTCCCGGGTGTCGGAGGCGCACCACCCGACCTTGGAGTACTCCTGACCGGGCACAAATCCGGCCGTTCCGTTCGGGATAATTATTGAACTGATCTCCTTGCGGCCCCGCTCGTCGCGGCCGGTGATGGCCAGGACGGTCACCAGTGAGGTGATCGCGGTGCCCGCGTTGGTGATGAAGGCCTTGCTGCCGTCCACCACCCATTGCCCGTCCTCCAGCCTGGCCGTGGTCCGCATGCCGCCGGGGATGTCCGATCCCCCGCCCGGCTCGGTCAGGCCGAACGCGGCCAGCCGCTCCCCCGTGCACAGCTCGGGCAGCCACCGGCGGCGCTGCTCCTGCGTGCCGAACCGGTAGATCGGCATGGCGCCGAGCGACACCCCGGCCTCCAGCGTGATCGCGACCGAGGAGTCGACCCGGGCCAGTTCCTCCAGGGCCAGGCCGAGCGCGAAGTAGTCGCCGCCCATGCCGCCGTACTCCTCCGGGAACGGCAGGCCGAACAGGCCCAGCTTGCCCATCCGGGCCACGATGTCGTAGGGGAACTCGCCGCGCTCGTAGTAGCCGCCGATGACCGGCGCGACCACCTCGCGGGCGAACTGGGCGACGGAGTCCCGCAGGTCCTGCTGCTCCGGCGTGAGCTGGTAACTGACCATGACACCACCTTCGCACGCGCGAGTCCGGCTCGACCCCCCCGGGGATACCACCACATGGGCTCGGCGGCGGCGGTAATCTAGCGTGGGCGCGTCTTTCTACCTGAGAGTGAGGCCATGGTTAGCCTGAGCTGCCCCGACTGCGGCGTGAAGGTCCAGCCGGAGGATCTGATCTGCTTCCGGTGCGGCGCGAACCTGCCGCGCGCCGGCGGTCCCGACGACGACATGCTGACGCCGACCATCTCGCAGAAGTTCATCGCGGCGAGCGACCCCTCGGCGAGCTGCCCGCGCTGCGGCACCCCGGTGTCGGACGCGGCCGACGTGGTCTGCACCACCTGCGGGGAGCCGCTGCCCACCGGCCGCCGCCGCCGCATCTCGCCCGTCGTCATGCGGATCACTTTCCCCACCGGCAACGTGGACATCCCAGCCGGAACGTCCGTCATGCTCGGGCGTGACCCCGCCGAGTCGCTGGTCGCCGCGGCGTTCGCCCAGTTCGACAACGTGTCCAGGCGGCACGCCACGGTCCAGGTGGACGACTCGGGGCACGCCTCGATCAGGGACGAGAACTCCACCAACGGCACCTACGTGAACGACGACCGGGTGCTGCCCGGGGCGGAGGTCCGGCTGGTGGACGGCGACCGGATCCGGCTGGCCGCGGACGTGACCGGCGACGTGTCCCTGCCGCAGGGCGAGCCCGATCCCTCGGGGCTGAGCCGCTACGGCCGTTAGGGGACTAAACGGGGGTCGCCTCCGGTTGTGAGTGACGTGGATGGGTTTGTTGCTGGGGTGATCGCCTGAGGTTTCGGGGGCTCGGCCATGCCACATGTCATGCTGTCCTGGCAGTACGCGCTGATCATCGCGGGCGGCCTGGTAATCGTCGCGGCGGCCAGCAGGGTACCGCGGGTGGCCCGGACGTGGACCGGATGGGGCCTGTGGGGCGGGGTGGCCTGGGAGGCCGGGCTGCTGTTCACGCTGTACGGGCTGTGGCAGTTCGCCGGGTCGTTCACGGTGATGAGCCCGGACGGGGCGCTGCCCAGGGCCCGCTGGCTCTGGCACGCCGAGCGGGCGCTGCGCCTGCCCAGCGAGACCAGCGTGCAGCGGCTGTTCCTGCCGCACCCGCTGCTGGTCCAGGCGTTCAACCTGTACTACGACATCCTGCACTTTCCGGTCCTGGGCGCCTGCCTGGTCTGGCTGTACGTCTGGCACCGCGACCGGTACCCGTCGATCCGGACCACCGTGGCCCTGTTCACCGGGGCCAGCCTGCTCATCCAGTTCATCCCGGTGGCCCCGCCGCGGCTGCTGCCCGGCACCGGGCTCGTCGACACCGCGGTGAAGTACGGCCAGTCCGTGTACTCCTGGCACGGCGGTTTCGATCCGGATGAGCTGTCGGCCATGCCCTCGGTGCACGTGGGCTGGGCGCTGATCGTCGCCTTCGCGGTGATCACGGTGTCGCGGAGCCGGTGGCGCTGGCTGGCCGCGGGCTATCCGCTGCTCACGTTGCTGATCGTGGTGGTGACGGCCAACCACTTCTGGCTGGACGGGATCGCCGCGGCACTCCTGGTCGCGGCGGCGCTGGCCGCGCAGCGCGTGATACGGCGGCTACGGCCCGGCACGGCTTCCCGGAGCCCCGGGCTCACACCTGCGCGCGGGGAATTGTCCATGCGATCATGACGCCATGGGTGATCTCGAGGTGATCACGTTCCGGCCGTCGCCTGAGCAGTACGCGTGGACGTTCGGCGGGGCCGCGCCGGTCGCGCGGATCCGGCCGCCCGTGGTGCTGGAGGTGTACACCGAGGACTGCTTCGCCGGGCGGGTGCGTTCCGAGAACGACCTGGTCTCGCAGGTATGCGAGTTCCCGTTCCTCAACCCGCAGACCGGGCCGTTCTTCATCGAGGGCGCTTCACCAGGAGATACGGTCGCGGTGCACTTCGTGTCGATCGAGCCGGCCCGGTCCTGGGCGGCCTCCACCACGGTACCGCTGTTCGGCGCGCTGACCGGGACCCACCTGACCGCTCTGCTGCAGGACCCGCTGCCCGAGGTGGTGTGGCTGTGGGAGCTCGACGCTTTGGCGCGGACCTGCAGGTTCACCGCGCGGCGGGGTTCTTTTACGGTTGATCTGCCGATGTCACCGATGCACGGGACGGTCGGGGTGGCGCCTTCGAACCTGGAGGTGCGCAGCGCACTGGTGCCCGACGCGTTCGGCGGGAACATGGACACCCCGGAGATGCGGGCCGGGGTCACCTGCTACCTCGGCGTCAACGTGCCCGGGGCGCTGCTCTCGCTGGGCGACGGGCACGCCCGGCAGGGCGAGGGCGAGACGTGCGGCGTGGCCGTGGAATGCGCGATGAACACGGTCCTGGTGGTGGACCTCATCAAGGGAGTGCCGTGCCCGTGGCCGCGGCTGGAGTCCGACACGCACATCATGTCGGCCGGCTCGGCGCGGCCGCTGGAGGACGCGTTCCGCATCGCCCAGCACGACATGGTGACGTGGGTGGCCGCGCTGTGCGGGCTGGACCCGCTGGACGCCTACCAGCTGGTCACCCAGGCGGTGGAGTCGCCGCTGGCCAACGTGTGCGACACCAACTACACCTCGATCGCCAAGATGCCCAAGCGCTACCTGGGCGGCTTGGCGTCCGGTGCGGTCATGGCCGGCGCCCACGACCGGCTCCGTGAACTGGCCGAAGAGTACCGCCGCTGAGGGTCGGCGGCCACGATGCCTTGACCGCATGCCTTGACTTTGCCCGCGGAATGTTTAAAAGTGGGCGGTCTGTCGGTTTTTGCCGAAACAGACCGGGGGGCGCCATGGTCCGGAAGATGACGGCAGAGCTACTAGGGACGGCGATTCTGGTCTACTTCGCCGTCGGGGTGGCCACCCTGTCGTTCGGATTCGGCACGGCGGGGAGCAGTTTCGCGTCCGGGGTGGTCGCCACGGCGCTCGCGTTCGGGCTGGTGCTGCTCGCCCTGGCCTACGTGCTCGGTCCCATCTCCGGATGCCACGTCAACCCGGCCGTCACGATCGGCGCGTGGCTCTCCGGCCGGATCCCGCTGGCCGAGGCGGCGGGATACTGGGTGGCTCAGTTCATCGGCGGCATCCTCGGCGCCCTGCTCCTGTGGGGCACGTTCAGCTGCTCCCCGCTCTACAGCAGGACGAAGACGGGCCTGGGGGCCGACGGCTGGGGCGCGGCGAGCCACATCCACATCAACGCGGGCGGCGCCTTCCTGACCGAGGTCATCCTGACCGCCCTGTTCGTCTTCGCCGTTCTCGGGGCCACGAGCAAGACCGCCAACGCCGCCACGGCCGGCATCGTCATCGGCTTCAGCCTCACCGTGGTCCATCTGATCGGGATCCCGATCACCGGCACCTCGGTGAACCCGGCCCGGAGCCTCGGTCCCGCCCTCGTCGTGGGCGGGACCGCCCTGAGCCAGGTGTGGCTGTTCATCGTCGCGCCGCTGGTCGGCGGGGCCGTGGCCGCGGGGCTGCACCGGGTCCTGTACCCCGAGCCGCCGATTGAGTCACTGGCCTCCGGAGAGGTACCGGTCTGACGCCTGGCGCTCGCTGTCCGGTGCTAGCGTTCGCTGTCCGGTGCTAGCGCTCGCTGTCCGGTGCTAGCGCTCGCTGTCCGGTGCTAGCGCTCGCTGTCCAGCATGGCGACCTGGGCCGCCTCGTACCGGCCGCCCGCCACCTCGCCTGCGGGCACGGCGGCCTCGATCGCGGCCAGGTCGTCGGCGCTGAGCGTCAGCTCCAGCGCGTGTAGCGCCTCGGCCAGGCGGTCGCGGCGCTTGGTCCCGATCAGCGGGATGATGTCGTCGCCGCGCGAGGCGACCCAGGCGATGGCCAGCTGCGCCGCGGTGACCCTCTTCTCGTCCGCGATCGCCTCGAGCGCCGCGAGCAGTTCCAGGTTCCTCGCGTGGTTCTCGCCCCGGAACCGGGGGAAGCGGGCGCGCGGGTCGTTACTGGTGAGTTGCGCGGTGCCGCTGCTCAGCAGCCCGCGGGACAAGATTCCGTAGGCGGTCACGCTGATGCCGAGCTCCCGCACGGTGGGCAGGATCTTCCGTTCGATGCCCCGGCTCATCAGCGAGTACTCGATCTGCAGCGCGGCCACCGGATGGACGGCGTGCGCCCGGCGGATGGTGTCCGCGCCCATCTCCGACAGGCCGAGGTAGCGGACATACCCGGCCGCGATCATCTCGGCGATGGCCCCGACCGTGTCCTCGATCGGGACCCGCGGGTCGAGCCGGGCCGGCTGATACAGGTCGACGTAGTCCGTGCCCAGCCGGGTCAGCGTGTAGGCCAGCGAGTTCTTCACCATGGCCGGGCTGGCGTCGTGCCCGACGAACGCGCCGGACGGGTCCCGCTGCCCCCCGAACTTGACCTGGATGAACACGCTGTCCCGCGGGATCCCGCGGCGCAGGGCGTCACGGAGCAGGAGCTCGTTATGGCCCATGCCGTAGAAGTCGCCGGTGTCCAGCAGGGTGATGCCCGCGTCGACCGCCGCGTGGATCGTGGCGAGGCTCTCCTGGTCGTCGGCCTGCCCGTAGATGCCCGACATGCCCATCAGGCCCAGGCCGGCCCGGGACACCACCGGCCCGCCGCGGCCCAGCGTGGTCCTCTCCATCACCCCTGCACCCTACCGGCCGCTGTGGGCCTGATCGCCTGGGGCTGATCCCAGCCTGGGCCGGGACGTTTCGGCACTACCCTGTAAAGGCGAGCGAACCGACACACCAGCGAAGAACCCGGACGGATGCATGGAACCCGAACCCACCGTGCTGGACAGCCTCCGCAGGGCGGTCGAGGCGATGCCCGACGATGTGCCGCTGCGCCTGCACCTGGCCACGATGCTGCTGAGCGGCGGCCAGCGCGACGAGGCCATCCGGCACGTGGGTGCGATCCTGCAGCGCGATCCGGGCAACGCGGCGGCGCTCGCCCTGCTGCGGGAGCCGCCCGCGCCGGCTGAGGCCGCGGCGCAGCCTCCCGCGGGTGCGACGGATATTTCTGCCGAACGGAGCGTGGTTCGTCCCCCGTCCGCCGGTCCCGCGCCATCCAACGGGGGCGCCGCGCCGTACGACTGGTCGCAGGCCGAGGACGAGCTGCGCGACGTGCTGCCCGCCATGTTCGTCGGTGACGCGCCGGGAGCGGACTCAGCGTCGGCACCGGCTTCGGCGGAGGCTGCTTATGACGCCGAGCAGGCCGGGCTTTCGCTGGCCGACGTGGCCGGGATGACCGAGGTGAAGCAGCGCCTGGAGGCGGCGTTCCTGGCCCCGATGCGCAACCCGGACCTGCGCCGGCTGTACGGCAAGTCGCTGCGCGGCGGGCTGCTGCTGTACGGGCCGCCCGGCTGCGGCAAGACGTTCATCGCCCGCGCGGTGGCGGGTGAGCTGGGCGCTAAGTTCATCGCGGTGTCGTTCGCGGACATCATCGACATGTTCGTCGGGCAGAGCGAGCGGAACATCCACGAGCTGTTCGAGATCGCCCGGCGGAACGCGCCGTGCGTGCTGTTCCTGGACGAGGTCGACGCGATCGGGCAGAAGCGCTCGCAGCTGCGGCACACCCCGATGCGCAGCGCGGTCAACCAGCTGCTGCTGGAGCTGGACGACATCTCGGGCAACAATGAGGGCGTGTTCCTGCTGGCAGCCACGAACCACCCCTGGGACGTGGACAGCGCCCTGCGGCGGCCGGGCCGGTTCGACCGGACGCTGCTGGTGCTGCCGCCGGACGCGGCTGCGCGCGAGGGCGTGTTCCGGTACCACCTTCGCGAGCGGCCTGTGGCTGGGATCGACCTGGCCAGGCTGGCCAGGCAGACCGACGGGTACTCCGGCGCCGACATCGCGCACATCTGCGAGACGGCCGCCGAACGGGCCCTGCTGGACTCGGTCCACCGCGGTGAGCCGCGGATGATCGGTCTTGGCGATCTCGAAGCCGCGATCGGCGAGGTCAAGCCGTCGCTGGGCGCCTGGTTCGACACCGCGCGCAACGTGGCGCTGTTCGCCAACGAGGGCGGCACCTACGACGACCTGGCCGCCTACCTCCGCAAGCGCCGACTGCTGTGAGCCGGCGCCAGCCATGATCGAAACGCAGCAGGAACTGGCGCGCGCCGCGGCGATGCTCGACGTCAAGCGGTACGACGAGGCTTCGGCGCTACTGTCGCGCGTCGTGGCGGCGGACCCGGACAGCGGCCGGGCCTGGTGCCTGATGGCCCGCGCGCACCTGGGCGCGGACCGGTACGCGGAGGCCATCGAGGTGGCCAACCGGGCGGTGGCCCTGGACCCGTCGGACGAGTGGCCGCACCGCCTGGCCAGCAACGCGCTGGTCCACCTGGGCAACTACGCCGACGCGCTGCGCGCGGCGCACGAAGCATGCCGGCTCGCGCCCATCTACTGGCAGACGCACGTGTGCCTGGCCCAGGCCGCCCTGGCCGCCCGGCGGCTGGACACCGCCACCGACGCGGCGGCCCGGGCCCGGGCCCTGGCCCCCAACGAGCCCGACGTGCACTTCCTGTCCGGCAAGGTGAGCCTGAGCCGCGGCGACCTGGCCGCCGCGCGCGAGCATCAGGAGCGCGCGCTCGCGCTGGATCCTGCGCACAGCGGCGCGATGAACGAGCTGGGCCGGATCAGGCTCCGCCGGAACGACCCGATCGGCGCGATCCGGCACTTCCTGTCCGCGGCCCGCGCCACGCCGGACGAGCGGATCTACGCCAGGAACATCGACGTGGTGATCCTGCGCACGGTGTCCCGGACGATCTACGTGTTCACGCTGATCGCGCTGATCCTGATCTGGGTTCCCGCGGTCACCCACGTGAACAGGCTGCCGTTCGCGATCGGTCTCGGCTCGCTGGGCGCCCTGACCGCCGCGGGGTTCGCCTGGATGGTGCTGCGCCTGCCGCGCGAGGCTCGTCGGGTGGTGCGCCGGACGCTGCGGACGCCACGAGTCGCGGCGGCGCTCGCCCTGGCCCTGGGCGGGGTCGCGGTGGCGTTCGGCATCGTCGCGTTCACGCCCGAACTCGACCTGGCGCAGATGCTGCCGATCGCGGTGGTCATCACCGTGGTGGCGCGGCTGGCCGCCTTCGCGGCCCTGCGCGCCGCGGCCAGGAAGCAGCAGTAACCCAACGGCCTGCTGCGGCGCCCCGGCTGGCCCCGGCGCCCCGGCTGGCCCCGGCTTCCGGTCGACCCAGCGGACGGCGCGGACCGACGGGACGGCCAGCATGATCGCGCTGCTCAGGATCCCGTAGACGGCTCCGACCCCGAAGACGAGCGCGGGCCCGACCGCGGCCGCGAGCGGCCCGTCGACCGCGTACCCGATGACGCCGATGCCGTAGGACGGGAACAGCGCGAGCGAGGTGACCCGGGCCAGCCGGTCCGGTGGTATCTGCTGCTGCATGGCCGTGCCCTCAAAGGTATTGAAGACCGCCGATCCCGCCCCGCAGCCGAAGGCTGCGAAGGCCACCCAGGGAGCGGCGGCGTGCAGGGCCATCGGGATGTCAGGCAGCGCGTAGAAGAACGTCCCCACGGTGGCGATCACCATGGGCCGCCGGGGCCGCCGGCCCAGGCAGAAAAGCCCGGCCGCGATCGCGCCCGCACCCTGGACGGCCATGATCGCGCCCCAGACTGCGGCACCGCCCAGGTAGGCCCGGCCCATGACCGGCCCGAGCAGCATCCAGGGCGCCCAGGTGATCAGGTTGAAGAAGGCGAACTGCGTCGTCGTCGCCCACACCCAGGTCCGGGACCGGAAGTCCGCCCAGCCTTCGGCCAGGTCAGCGCGCAGGCTCGAGCGGGCCGCCTGCTGCGTTCCGTGGGTCGTCGCTGGCTTTCCCGGCGCGATGCGGAGCAGGCTGAGTGCCAGCACGCTGACCGCGTACGACGCCGCGTCCGCGGCCACCACCACGGCCGGCCCGGTCAAGGCGACCATGACCCCGCCCAGCGCGGGGCCGGCGATGCTGGTCGCCGAGCCGGCCAGCCCGTACAGCGCGTTCGCGTTGGCCAGCTGATCCTGCGGCGCGATCTCGACCGTCAGCGCGTCCAGGGCCGGGGTGAAGAACGCGGTGCCCGTTCCGCCGAGCCAGGCCAGCACGATGAACAGCCACAACGTCGGCCGCCCGGTGGCCAGCGCGATCGCGAGCGTCGCCTGCGCGCCGCAGCGGAGCACGTCCGCGCCGAGCATGACCCGGCGCCGTCCGAGCCGGTCGGCGATCGCCCCGGCCAGCGGCAGCAGCACGACCTGGGAGACGACGTTGGCCGTGAACACCAGCCCCAGGCCGGTCGCGCCGATCTTGCTGTCCAGCACGGCGAAGGCGATGGCCACGGTGGACATCGACGAGCCGAGCAGGGAGGTCACGAAGCCGACGTAGAAACACCGGAAGTTCCGCTCCGCCAGCACGCCAACCCGGCGCTGCAGCCACTCGTTCCTCACGGAACCGGATCATGACACTGGCTTCGAGACGGCACAATCCGTGATACTAAAGAAAGCTGCGCCGTATCGGCTCAAGTTTGGATGAGTGCGGGATGCAAAGCCGCGGCATGCCCGGGCTCGGCCGCCAACCGAAGAAAATCTTGGTAGGACTAAGGTTTCTTGATGGATGATGGCTCTACTTTGGG
>Ga0335072_10004381_pt1 | contig 21009 bp, 19 predicted proteins | sample Lox_Sample_21_FD_206725 | JGI IMG/M metagenome (GOLD analysis project Ga0335072, IMG submission 206725) | Soil microbial communities from Loxahatchee National Wildlife Refuge, Florida, United States - Lox_Sample_2.1 | ecosystem: Environmental > Terrestrial > Soil > Wetlands | place: USA...
TGATGGACGTGACGGAGAGCCTGGCGTTATTTCCTCGCGGAAACCTCTCTTACCCCGACTATGTGGACTGGAAGCGAATGAACCGTGTATTCAGTTCGCTTGACGTCTATCACGGTGACAGCTTTCTGGTAGAGATGCCGCAGGGCGCCACACCGGTGCCGGGCATGCGCGTAAGCTCCGGGTTCTTCCGTACGCTTGGCATTCGACCTGTGCTTGGGCGCGACTTCCGGCCGGACGAGGACTCCGTGAGCGCTGCACCGGTGGCGCTGCTCAGTTACGGCGGCTGGCAGAAACTGTTCGGAGGACGACCCGATGCAATCGACCAGACTGTAAAGCTCAGCGGTGTGACCACCACAATCATTGGCGTGCTTCCTGCGAGCTTTCAATTCGCTGCGCAGGGGGATGCCGAGATCTTTGCGGCGCTTCAGCCGACGGATCCATGCTCCAGGAGAAGAAGCTGCCACGACTTGTTCGGCGTTGGCCGCCTGAAAGACGGAGTGACTCCGGAACGCGCACGTGCCGACATGAAAGAGATCGCGTTGGCATTGGAGCGGCAATACCCTGACTCCAATCGCGGCCAGGGTGCGAGTGTCATGCCTTTGGCGCAGGCGATTACGGGAGATGTCCGGCCCGTGCTGCTGGTGCTGCTGGGAGGCGCCGGCCTGCTGTTATTGATTGCATGCGTAAACGTCTCGAATCTACTGCTGGTGCGTGCAGAGAAGCGGCGGCGCGAGATGGCAGTGCGTGGAGCGCTGGGTGCGTCACGGACACGGCTGGTGCGGCAATATGTCACGGAAAGCAGCGTGCTTGTGGTCGTGGGCACAGTCTTGGGGCTGATACTCGCCCTAAGCATGATGCGGGTACTACACAGCCTTATATCCAAAGACATGCTTGTGGGCATGCCCTATCTGGACCATATGGGATTCAACGCTCATGTTCTCCTCTTTGCTGCCGGAGTAGCAACGCTCGCTGTGCTGTTCAGCTCCGCGGCGCCCATCCTCCGCCTGCCGGTCGGCGAACTGCGGGATGGGATGAGCGACGGCGGACGTGGCAGCGCTGGCCGCATATGGCAGCGGATGGGCAAGAACCTCGTGACTACCGAGGTTGCCGTAACAGTGGTTCTCCTGTTTGGCGCCGGATTACTGACCAGGAGTCTATTGAACATGTTGCAAGTGGATTTAGGCTTCGAACCCGGAGATCTGGCCACGTTGCAAATCGAGCTTCCTGATACAGGTTTTGGGAAAGAGGCGCAGCAGGCTAAATTTGCACGGCAGACACTGGATGCCACGCGCAAACTGCCCGGAGTGCAGTCTGCCGCGGTCACCACGCTGCTGCCGGTAACCTGCAACTGCAATACCGATTGGGTGCGCTTTGTGGGCAAACCCTATAACGGAATTCACAATGAGGTGAACGATCGCCAGGTCAGCCCGGACTTCTTCCGCACGATTCAAGGGCGCCTGGTGAGTGGCCGCTTCCTGAACGAAACAGACGATGCTGATCACCCGAAGGTTGTCCTCATCAATCAGGCCTTTGCGAGGAGGTACTTTCCCGGTGAAGATCCGATTGGCAAACGGATGGGGGACACCGATCTCAGTCCCGGATCGCTTCGCCGGATAGTCGGTGTGGTTGGTGACATCAAGGACGGAGCCCTGGATGCAGAGATCTGGCCCACAGAGTACGAGTCGTTCGCGCAGGACCCGAGTACCGATTTCTACGTGCTGGTGCGCACTTCGCAGAGCGCGGCATCCGTCCTCCCCGAGATGAGCCTGGCCATTCGCAAGTTGAACCCGCAAGTGGGCATACAGAATGAGAGCACCCTGGAGATGAGGATCCGGGATTCTTACGCCGCGTCGCTGCATCGGATGGCAGCATGGCTGGTTGCCGGATTTGCAGCGCTGGCGTTTCTATTGAGCGTGGGTGGGCTGTATGGGACGATTGCCTATTCGGTGGGCCAGCGGACGCGTGAAATCGGCGTTCGCATCGCACTGGGAGCACAGCAAAATTCCATTCGAAGGATGATTCTGGGAGAGGCCATGCAACTGACCTCAACTGGCACTCTGGTTGGTCTCGTTGGCGCATTTGCCTCAGCACACCTCATACGGGGACTGCTTTTTGGAGTGCGCACCTGGGATATACCGACCATGACCGCAGTTGCTGTGGTACTCACAGGCGCGGGACTGCTGGCAAGCTATCTCCCGGCCCGTCGCGCCGCCGGCGTCAGCCCCGTCGAGGCGCTGCGCGCCGAATAAGGCAACCACTTACCGGATGCCGCTCGAAGGCTTGCCAAACAGGCGATGACTTGTGCGGTCGGGGTGTCAATTGTTGGCGACAGGACAAATCTCTCGTCCAGCCTGAACAGATATTGAGAGCCAGTGTCCTGCGACTCGGACAACCGCTGGGTGATCCTTTCAGCGGATGTTCCTTACTTTGTAACGCGATCATAGCCGGTCAACCGCCCAGGACCCGCGAATCCGGAGATTCCGACCCGCCGTGGCTGGAATCAACGCGTGAGTTGGCGATTGTGCGTAAGCTGAGGGTGATCGCTGACGACAAAACGTTCGTCAGGATCGTCTGGATCGCGATAGTCGCGAATCTCGACGGCTGTGAGTAATGCGCCCGATATCTGGAGATGACTAGACAGGAGCATAAACTGTCATTATGAAAGCGAAGAGAATTCAGGCCTCAGAGAAAGAATTGCGCGGCCGCGATCTGCGCGGTCAGAGCTTCGCCGGGCATGACTACCGCAATGCGGATTTTACCGGTAGCAATCTCGCAGGAGCCGATTTTACCGAAGCGAATTGTCACGGCGCACGATTCACCGAATGCACGCTAGATTCAGCATCCTTTCAGAAATCCAATCTGTCATCATGCGCCTTCATTGGAGACGACATTTACGGAGTCGATTTCCGCAAAGCGAACCTGTCGAACGCGAAATTCATACGCGTTTTTGGCAAGGACATTAGCGCGAGCAGCGCCAAATTACGCGGAGTTGAAATCTATAACTCGCACTTTGTGGATTGTTATTTCACTGCTTGCGATTTCGTTGAGGCAGATGTGGCGAACACAGTCTTCCACCGATCCTCGTTCGACCTTGCGGGTTTCGAAAATGCCTCTCTTTGGGAGGCGGGCTTTCTCGAGAGCCGTCTTGTTTCGTGTACGGGTTTGGATAAGCTCCGCAATGTCAGGGACGTTTCGCTCGATCCTTCCACCCTCTTCACGCCCGGCGCGACCCTTCCGCGACCTTTCCTACTTGGCGCGGGAATCCCCTCGATATTGGTCGATTACCTGCCTTCCATGGTCGGCAAGCCAATCCATTTCGAATCCTGCTTCATCAGTTATTCCACCGGCGACATGGAATTCTGCCGTACACTCCGGCTCGAAATGCTCGAGCGGGGCATCAACGCCTGGCTTTTCGATGAAGATGCTCAATGGGGAAAATCGATGTGGGGCGAGATCGACAAGTCGATCCGCATTCATGATCGCGTTGTCGTCGTCTGCTCGGAACGTTCTCTGAACAGCGCGCCGGTGCTTCGGGAAATCGAGCGAGCTCTGAGGCGCGAAGATGCCGAGGGCAAAGACGTCCTATTTCCGATCCGAATTGACGATTATATCTTCACCAAGTGGCAACATCCTCGTAAGGACGACGTGACGAGCAAGATCGTAGGTGACTTTACCGGATGGAGGGATGCGATGAAAATGCGTGTTGCGCTCAGTCGGTTGACCGAGAGCCTCAGGATCCCCGGACCGCGGGACGATTCAAGTGCGTCCTTCCCTGTGCCGTAAGATCATAGACCGAAGGTGCTATGCTTTCTTGCGAATCGCCATTTGCAACATGATCAGCGAATTCAGGAGCTGTACGATGGCTGACGCCTTGAATGCAAATATCCTCTATTTCCCTCACATCGAAATCGTCGATCCGGGAATGCTCAAAGGAGCTCTCTGCGTATGGGACGCCGTGTATCGAATAGTCCCTGAGAACGTCGCGCCCGATGATTCTGACGAAGTTCGCGAAGCAGTGGATTCCGGAAGGCTCCGCAACATCATTCTCGCACCAGAAGATTTGATCAATGCTCGTACTGCCTATACCGAGTTCTTGAACGCGCAGGAGGCGCTACCCTCCGCATTGGCTCACACAGAAGAGGGCAGCTACGTGCCCATTCACGAAGAGAAGATAGATCACGTGATGCAAGAGGAACTCGCCGATGTTCTGGGTACCATCACGCGCTCTGGAAATTGGCTGCAGTTGCCGAAAGGTGTCGCAGATGGATACATGCTCTTCTTGTCCGACTCCGTTGCACGGAGGCGCAAACTAGCGAAGTTCACGGACAGCGAATGCCTTTTCGTGGCAATGCAGTATTTCGACGCCGACGGAAACATCGACGGAGACTACGAGCTCCCCGAAACGGGCGAAGACAGCATCGCTTCACTAATCCTCAATTCGTTTGTCCCTGCGGGTATTGAATCCGCCAAAATGCGCGATGTCCTCCGATTCTGCGAAGCCAACGCTGAAGGCAAAATCTCATTCAGAACAGCTATGCATGAAATTGCCTCAAAACTGGTTATGGTGGACGACCCGAACTACCTGCGCGATCTGGCAGAGCAAGAGAACCACCGACTGGAGGAGGCTTCTCACTTAACACTCGCCCGGATACGCGAGAATTTCTCTGATTTTCAGTCCCTCATTATCTATCTTGGGCTTCCGATGGCGGGCAAAATAATAGATGTCCTCACGGGGCAACACGACTACGTCGGACAGTTTGCTTGCGTCGGTGTTGCTGGGATAGTCGCGCTCGCGGACATTGCGAAGAGCCGGAGGAAGGAGTGGGTCTCCAGTGAAGCAAGCTATTATGGTCACCTCAGACGCAAATTCGATTCCAGGGATCCGATTCCGCGACCGTCATCGAGCCTGTACCGGATGATGGAGGAGTTCGTAAACGACTGAAGCAGAAAAATCTTGGGCAAATCGGCACCTTACGATTCGCACTCAAAAGTGGGCCAGTCTCCAGCGATCCAGCATGTTCAGATCTCAAGCGTTGCATCCAGGGCGAGGCACTCATCCAGCCTTGCAGAAGTCCAAATATTCTGGTTCTGGGCACATCGTCGGCGATGCTGACCTTTGAAAACTCTTCGCCCCGGATTTCAGGCCATTGCACCGATTCTGCGGCATTTCCAGACTCCACCAAACTGCTGAATCACGGATCGAAAGCAGGATCGGACAGCACGATATTGTTACTTGGTAAACACCTCAGAGTGGGAGGCCTCACCCCGGTGTCCCGGTGGAGACTTTCTTCGTTCAGCCCATCCCGGCAGTGGCAGGATTCCGCTATATTAGGTGGCAGCAAAGCACCATACCAGCACGGTGACTCACTCGGCCTCCCGGCGCCCGATGGATTCCCTCTTGCATCGCCCGTTCTTCAGCAAGGACATGTAACTTGGCGGACTGCAGCAAAACCAGGTTGCTGTCTCCTGTTGAGCTTCGGCCAAGGTCGCTCGTTGGGGTCGCGTCCGCTCAAGACAAGCGGCCCCGGAATACACCTACCCCGGTTTTGCTGCACGCAGAGAATTAGCACCTCTCGGCGCATAATCTCTCTATGAGCAGGAGCCACGCATCGAACGTGTATAAATCAAACAGAAGGCGAAGAGTATCGTATCATATTGCGGGAAAGCCCAAGGATAAATGCACCCCCCATACCCCCCTCACAGTTTCTGTGATTTTTGGTGGTTTGCGGATCACTATAATTATAAAAATCAACAACTTAAAAATTTGAATTCGGTTACCAGTAAGTTACGTAATTCACATTCTTTTAATATAGTTTTTCTCAATTCTAAAGGACTTAGCAGCGACCAGGCTTGGCCCCCGCGCAGAGAGGGTTCGCGTTCGTCTCGCATTGCGGTCCAAGGAAGTGTCGCTGAACATCCGCTCTCTTACAACCGCTTCTCGTTCATCACCAGGGCCACCGCGCTCCTGAGTCGCGCTTTGCCGCCCTCCGCCGCCGCCCGCACCCGCGGCACCCGCGCCATCGGACCCCGCCTGAGCTCCGCCTCGATCCCCGGCCCCACCAGCTCCCAGCGCGTCGTGATGTCGCCCACCACCACAATCTCCATCGGCGCCAGCGCCGACGACACCATCCGCATCCCGCGCCCCAGCGCCGCACACATCTTCGCCACCGCCCGCTTCGCCGCCCGGTCCCCCTCCGCCGCCAGTCCCAGAAGAGTCTCAAAATCCGCCGCCGGCCTGCGCGCAATCTCCTTGAAATACCGCAGCCCCGCCCGGTTCGAGGCCAGCGTCTCCCAGCACCCCCGGTTTCCGCACGCGCACATCGGCCCCTTCGGGTCCAGTTGCACGTGCCCGAACTCCCCCGCGTACCCCCCCTCGCCCCGCAGGATCCGCCCATTCGCAAAGATCCCCGTCCCGATCCCCTCGGAGACGTTCACCACCACCAGATCATGCTCGCCGTCGCTGTTCCCAAACCAGATCTCCGCCAGCGCGCATGCGTTGGCCACATTGTCCACCGTTACCGGCAGCCCCGTCGCCTCTGCGACCCGCTGCCGTATGTCCCGGATCGGCCACCGGATATTCGGCGCAAAGAAGGAGTTTCCCGATCCCAGATCGAACCGTGCCGGCAAGCTCATCCCGATTCCGTCGATCTTCCGCTCCCGGTGGGTCCCAAGCATCCGCCGCACCGTTCGCACAATCTGGCCCACCACCCGTTGCGGGCTGTCCGGCAGCTCGATCCGGCACTGCTCCAGAATGCGCCCACCCAGGTCCACGATCCCCAGCATCGCGTGCGACGGGTGCACATCCAGCGCCAGTACCCCCCGCTCGCTGTTTAGGTTCAGATACGTCGGCCGCCGTCCCCGTGGCAGCCGGCCCATCGGCCCCTCGACGATCCACCGCTCCGCCAGCAGCTCCTCGACGATCAGCGAAACCGTGCTGCGCTGCAGCCCCGAGGCGCGCGCCAGGTCCGCCCGCGAGATCGGCGCCTGCGTCCGGATCTGGTTGAAGACCAGGTTCCGGTTGATCTGCCGCGGCGTCCGATTGCTCGCGCTCGCCGTGTTCGTAAATGAGAACCGCAGTGCTGTCATTTCCTGTGCCCGTGCTCTGAGCTCCGTGCAGGTCCGGTTGATGCACCTTTTGTTTCTTGTCTTTAGAGTCTATGCCTGCCGAGGCCATCTGCCCAAATCCTGGCGCAGACACGCACCCCTCACGCTTCCACTTCAGGGCTCTTACCGGGAATCTCCCCGGCAGGGCACACCGTTGCGTTGGAGGGGAGCGTATTCCCACTCGGGAGGGCATGATGCATGATGCAGGACTCTCCCGGACCCCCGTTAACCTTTGCACAGCATGGATGCGAATTTCCATCTAAATATAATAAAAATAAGGAAATACGACATGAATCTACCGGCGAAGCAGCAATGAGGCCGAGGTCCTTACCAACGCCTCGCAGTCTTCGCTGATGGGATCTTCACGGGCTCTTTTCCGGTCAACGGCCACGATCGTACTGCCCGCGCCGCGCCGGCAGAATCTCGATATCATCGAGATCCTGCGGACGCTCCTTCGGTTGCTGCGGTCCGGCGGGCTGAGACTCGGGCGGCTGCGGTTGCACCGCCACCGGCCGCGACGTCTCGACTACCGGACTGTCGCGCAAGAGCGTCGGAGCCGGTCCGGGTTCCGACGCCGCCATCTGCAGCGGCCCGGTTGTCCGCGGCGGAGCGGCTTGCGACCCTTCCGCAAGCTCGGGCTGCGCCTTGGCGGAACTTCTCGGCTCCAGGGTGAACATCAGGCTCCGCAGGCTGCTCAGCCGCGATGCCGTATCGTGACCCGGCTCGTCCGCCTTGTGCTCTACTGCCTCGGCGACTCCCACTTCTTCCTCGCCGGCTGATTCCGGAACCGGCGCGCTCGTCACCGGCCCTGCCGGTCCTGCCTCCATCCCCCCGGCTACATCCCTCGCCGAATCCTGCGACCCTTGGTCGTGCGCTGCTACCGGTTCATCCGGGCACCTTGGCCGGACTTCCCCCCAAAGCTCCGACATGCCCCGGCGTTCGGTCTTCGCCGGCGTCGCCGCCCCCTCTGCCCACCACGGCCTCTCGCTGTCTGTCTCCACCATCGATCCCCCCCCGGGGTCCCTCCACTCCGGCTTGCCAAGCGGCCTGATTCGCCCTGCCGATTCCTCTTTCAATACAGCCAACTCGTCCGGCAGTCAGATCCTCATTCCGACTTGCGGGACCAGGATGCGACGCCGCAGAGCCGCCCGGTTCGCGCGCGGCCACTCGGGCGCCTGCAAAATTGCGAACGGGCCAACGAGGCGTTGCGGCTTTCCGGGGACATGCTTCGAAACCCCCGGCAGCGTCGCAATATGCCGCCACACCTTTTGATGGTCCACGCCGGGCAGGGCCGAATTCTTCGAACCCGGCAACCCGAAGGCGTCGTAAATCTCAGCGTACACGGGAACCCATGGCAGATGCACCACTTGTGTCGAAACTGTTGTTAAAATACCATCCGACAGAGGCTCATTCCCATTTTCCGGCTGCGGCCCATGCATCAATCCGCCGTCATCTCCCGCCCCCTGGCCTCGCGCCCCAGCGCGGCGAGCCCCGCCAGCATCAACGCCCCTGCCGCCACCGTGGACGCCAGCACCGCCGAATAGTTGTGCCAGTGCTCGGCCGCGAGCGCTTGGCCCTTGTCATTCCAGCTGGTCACCAGCGCCCCCAGCGTATACGCCAGCCCCGGAGCCGTCGCGCGCACCGGGCCCGGCGCGAGTTCCGTGAGATACGCCGGAACGACGCCCCACGCTCCCTGCACCATGAATTGCATCAGCACCGCGCCGATGCACAGCGAAACCGCTCCGCGTCCATACGCATACAGAGGAATCACGGGAATCGCCAGAAGGGCTGCGGTTATGATCGCACGCTTGCGTCCAAGTCGTTCGGAGATCGTCCCAAACACAAACCCGCCGGCAATCGCACCGATGCCGTAAAGCAGCCCGATCAGCCCTACGGTCTCCGGGCTGAGGCGCACATGAACCTCCAAGAATGTCGGATACAAATCCTGCGTGCCGTGCGAAAAGCTCATAAACGCCGTCATCAGCAGGATCAGGAAGGCCATTGTGGGCAAAAAACCGGTGAGGTTCCGGTACATCGCAAGATTCTGCTGCAATCCGCCGCGGCTCAGCCGCCTCTTCGCGCCCGCCAGCCAGACCGGCGACTCGGGTACGCCCATCTGCACATAGAGGGCCACCACCGCCGGCGCCGACCCGAGCACAAACAGTCCCCGCCACCCGATCCGCTCGAAGAGCAGCCCAAACGCCGCGGAGGCCAGAATCGACCCCACGGCGTAGCCCTCCTGAAGAATCCCGGAGAACATGCCGCGGCCTTCTTTGGGCAGAGTCTCGAAGGCCAGAGCCGCGCCCACGCCCCACACGCCGCCCATCGCCACGCCGAAGAGCGCCCGCAGCCACAGCAGCGCGCTCAGCGAGGGAGCGAACGCACACGCCAGTTCGATCCCCGAGAAGCTCAAGATATTCGCGATCAGCACCGGGCGGCGGCCATACCGGTCCGCCAGAACCCCAAAAAGAAGCGCCCCCACCGGCCGGAAGGCTTGTGTCAGGAACACGGCCCCCATAATTGCCGAGGGCTCCACGCGGAAGTCCGCCGCCATGGCCTTTACGCAGAAGATCAGAAGGAAGAAGTCCAGGCTATCCAGCGTCCACCCCAGGAACGCTGCGATAAAGGAATTCTTCTGCGCCCGCGTCAATCGCCCGAACTGTTCCAGCGGCAGCATAGCCGCGAGCATATCAGACGCCTCGCAGCCGTCCGCCGGCTCGCCCGCGCATTCCCTCCCAACACTCCTGACACAACGCTGTCAGCAGCCCCGTTGCATTCTCTTTCCATGAACAAGCCGATCACATGGTTCGAAATCCCCACCCTCGACCTGAGCCGGGCCAAGTCCTTTTACCAGCAGATTCTCGGAGTCAGCCTCCGCGATGAAGCCATCGGCTCCTCCCGGCTCGCGATCTTCCCCTACAACCGCGAAAACTCGACCGGCGGCTGCCTCATCCACGACGAGGACTACCACCCCGGCTCCAAAGGCCCCGTCGTTTACCTCAACGCCGGCTCGTCGCTCAATGCCGCCCTCAACCTTGTCAATCAGGCAGGTGGAACCGTCCTGCTGCCCGAAACCGTTCTCCCCGCGGGGATGGGCTCATACGCGCACATCCTTGACACCGAAGGCAACCGCGTTGGCCTGCACAGCGCCACCGCATAATGAAGCAATGCGCCGCGCCGACCGGCTCTTTCAAATCGTGCAGCGCCTTCGCGCCCGGCGACTGACCACCGCTCGGCAGTTGGCTCAGGCCCTGGGCGTCTCCGAGCGCACCGTCTATCGGGACGTCCGGGACCTGTCAATCTCCGGCGTTCCCATCCAGGGCGAGGCCGGCGTCGGTTACTCGCTCCATCCATCATTCGATCTTGCCGCCCTCATGTTCACTTCCGATGAAGTAGAGGCAATTGTCGTCGGGCTCCGGATGGCCTCGGCGTTCGCTGGACCCAAGCTGCGCGCCGCCACGTCCACGGCGCTCGACAAGGTGGTCCTCGCCTTGCCCAAGGCCCGACGCGCCGAGGTTGAACGGCCCCAGATCTACGTTCCCCCCGTTTACCGAAGCCTCGATACGGTCTTCGAGGCCCTTCGCTCCGCAATCGACGATCATGCCGTCCTGAGCCTCGACTACACCGATGAGAGATCCAGTGCTACCCGCCGCTCCATTCGCCCCCTGGCCTTGCATTTCTGGGGCTCCGTCTGGACTCTGGCAGCCTGGTGTGAGCTGCGCACAGGCTTCCGGAGCTTCCGCCTGGACCGCATCCAGGAGTGCTCGCGCACCGGTGTAGTCTTCGCCGACGAGCCCGGCAAAACTCTGGCCGACTTCCTTCGCTCCGTCGGCTCTGAGGCGCGTCGCGGCCTTGGTCCCGAGTAGGCTCAGAGATCGCACCTTTTCAAGATATTGGGAGTCTGCACGACCTGCCTAAACGGGGGGCGGGTTGCGGCCAGGGAAGTTGCGCTGGTGCCAGTAAGGATATGCGGGCTGCTGGGCGCTGGCCTGGTCTAGGCGGGCAATCTGTTCAGCGGTGAGGCTCCAGCCGATGGCGCCGAGGTTCTGGCGTAGCTGCTCCTCGTCGCGGGCGCCGAGGATGATGGACGAAACCGTTGGGCGGTGCAGGAGCCAGTTGAGGGCGACCTGGGGGATGGACTTGCCGGTCTCGGCGACCACCGTGTCGAGGGCGTCAACGACGTTGTAAAGGTGTTCGTCGGGCATTTGCGGACCCACAGCGGCGGTCTTGTGCAGGCGGCTGACTTCGGGCAGTGGATGACCGCGGCGGATCTTGCCGGTGAGCCGGCCCCAGCCGAGGGGGCTCCAGACGAGGGCGCCGATCTTCTGATCGAGGCCGAGGGGCATGAGCTCCCCCTCGTAGTCGCGGCCGACGAGGGAGTAGTAGACCTGGTGGGCGACGTAGCGGGTCCAGCCATAGCGGTCGGCGACGGCAAGGGACTTCATGAGGTGCCAGCCGGAAAAGTTGGAGCAGGCGATGTAGCGGACCTTGCCCTCACGGACGAAGACGTTGAGGGTTTCCATGACCTCTTCGACGGGGGTGAGGGCGTCGAAGGCATGCATGTGGTAGATATCGACGTAGTCGGTGGCGAGACGGCGCAGGCTGGCTTCGAGAGCGGCGCGCAGGTGATGGCGCGAGGTGCCGACGTCGTTGGGGCCGTCGCCCATGGGGAAGAATGCCTTGGTGGAGATGAGCGCCCTGTCGCGCTTGCCTTCGAGGGCTTTGCCGAGGATCTGCTCGGAGAGGCCGTTGGAGTAACCGTCGGCGGTGTCGAAAAGGGTAACCCCGGCTTCAAAGCAGATGTCGATGAGGCGGCGGGCCTCGGCGACATCGGTTTCGCCCCAGGCTTTGAAGAATTCCGTGCCGCCGCCGAAGGTGCCGGCGCCGAAGCTCAGGACGGGCACTTTGAGGCCCGAGCCACCCAATAAACGCTGTTCCATGAGCGTTTGGATGCGGAAGTACAAGCCAAAGATGCGGGCGGATGCGCGGGTATTTGGAAGACGGGCTTGAGCCGTCGCGGATGTCGCATACACTGGGTGCGAACCAAATTTCTTGCGAGGCCCCCCAATGCGTATCTCTGCATGTGCGTTTTTGCTTGCCTTTTCTGCTCTCAGCTTCCACTCGCAAACGGGCCTCGCGCAGTCGGCAGTTGACCGCGCGTATCGCAGGGCCGTCGAAGGCGGTCCGCTGACGCTGTATGCATTTCTGGTGGAGATGCCGAAGGGCGCCGATCTGCATGTGCATCTTTCGGGCGCGGTGTATGCGGAGACGTTTATCCGCGACGCGGGCGAGGACGGGATGTGCGTAAATCCGGAGACGCTGAGCTTTGCCAAGCCGCCGTGCGTGGGCGGGCTGATTCCGGCTGGTGACCTTTCAGGGAACATCACGGCGGCGAACCAGTCGCTTTACGACAAGCTGATCGACTCGTTTTCAATGCGCAGCTTTGTGCCGTACGCGGGCTGGAGCGGGCACGACCAGTTCTTTGCCACATTCGGGCGGTTCGGGGGCTTGAAGAAGAGCCACCTGGGCGAGTGGGTAGACGAGATCGCGACGCGGGCGGCCTGGCAGAACGAGCAGTACCTGGAACTGATGGACACGCCGCCCTTCGGCAACGCGGTGAAGATCGCGAACGAAGTTGGATGGAGCGGGGAGATGAGCAGCGCCGATGTGGGACCGCAGGAGTTTGCGCGTTTGCGGGAGGAACTGCTGGCGCGCGGGCTGCGTGAGGAGGTGGCTGCCGACCAGGCCGAGGTGCAGGACGCAGAGGTCGGGCGCGAGCAGTTGGAACACTGCGGAACGCCGGAGGCCACGCCGGCCTGCCATGTGGAAATCCGGTACATCTATCAAGTTCTGCGGGGAAATCCTCCGCAGCAGGTGTTCGCGCAGACGCTGCTGGGGTTCGAGACCGTCCAGGCGAGCATCGACGCGCACGAGAATGGATTTTTGGGCATCAACTTCGTGCAGCCGGAGGACGGCTACATCTCGATGCGCGACTACACGTTGCAGATGAAAATGCTGGACTACCTGCACTCGGCTTATCCGCGGGTGCACATTACGCTGCACGCCGGGGAACTGGCGCCGGGGCTGGTGCCGCCGGCGGGGCTGCGATTCCACATCCGGCAGGCGGTCGAGCTTGGCCACGCCGAGCGGATTGGACATGGAGTAGATGTGATGTACGAGGACGATCCTTGGGGGCTGCTGCGCGAAATGGCGCAGAAACACGTGATGGTGGAGATCAACCTGACCTCCAATGCGGCGATTCTGGGCACCAGGGGTGACGAACACCCCTTCCCGATCTACCGCGCCGAGCGTGTGCCGGTGGCGCTGTCGACCGACGACGAGGGGGTTAGCCGGATCGACTTGACGCACGAGTACGTGATGGCTGCCGAGGAATATCACCTGAGCTACGCCGACCTGAAGGAAATGGCGCGGACAGGCATGGAGCACGATTTTCTGCCCGGCGCGAGCCTGTGGGCGCGGCGGGACGATTTCAATGAGCCGGCCGCCGCCTGCAGGGGGCAGTTGCTCGGAGGGGATCACCCTTCGGGCGGGTGCAAGGCGTTTCTGGCCGGGAGCCAGAAGGCTGCGGCGCAGTGGGAGCTGGAGCGGCGGTTCCGGACGTTTGAGGCGAAGTTCTGAAGAGGGTGGATGGGAGGCAAGGCGGCGTGGCTGCGACGCCGGGTGCGATATAGTCAATAAGGAATGGCTACTGCGCCGAATAAAAACGCCGCGGCAGGCGGCACCTCGCAGCAAGGCTTCGTCTATCTTCCCCTCATCGCCGGATGGCTGGTTCCGGGTGCCGGGCATCTCCTTTTGCGGAAGTGGGGGAGAGGCGTGCTCCTGTTCACCTCGATCGTGTGCATGTTTGCGCTTGGCATTGCCATGCAGGGCAAACTCTATCGCGGCGCCCAAGATATCCTCGACCTTCTGGGGCTCCTGGGCGATCTGGGTAATGGAGCGATGTTCTTCGTCTGCCGGGTCTTCGACATCGGTGCCCAGCATGTTCAGTTGACCACGGCCGACTATGGCACCAAGTTCATCGTGGTGGCGGGACTGTTGAACATTATTGCCGCAGTGGACGCGCACAATCTGCGGACGGGGAGGAAGTCCTAGTGTTTAGCCCCTCGCACTTCACGGCCGTGCTGTTGTTTGCGTTGTTCACGTCAACGGTCTTCGGGATCACTATGCGCGAAACACCGCGTCGCATGTTCCGGTACGGGGCTTACTGCTTCGCGCTGTTTGTGGGCTCAGTGATCGTGTGCAGCTGGGTCATGTTCTTCATCTCGCGCTAAGCCGATGCGCGTTTTCTATCCGTCCCCCTTGCGCTGCCAGACCGCGGCGTCGAAGGCGTGCATCGTCACGTATCCCTCGTCCCGGTAGAGGTCGATGGCCGAGGAGTTGGCCTCAGTGACGGTGAGAGAGATCTCAATCGCGCCCTGCCGGAAGAAGCAGTGAGAGGCGATGGCGAGCAACGCACGCGCCAGGCCAACCCGGCGATATTTCGGGTGAACGCAAACCTGGGTGATGTGGCCGCTCTGGGGACTGACCCTCGAGCCGAGTATGAGCGCGACCATCTCGCGAGTCTGGCGATGGACAACGACGTGTGAGGCCTGTGGTGAGAACATACCGCAGCCCGAGTAGCGCACGATGTTGTTCAGAAAACGCAGAGAGCCGTGCACCGTCCGGTACTGGTCGTTGATGAGGCTGTCGGGGTGGCCGTCATAGGCTTCGGCGATAAGGAGGGCCGCCGCATTCATATCCTCTTCGCGCCAAGGCCGGATTTCGAGACCGGGCGGAAGGTGCATGTCATGGGAGTCTGACCGTCCCATGAGCGATTGCACCATGAAGTTACGGTGGAAGACGCGAAACCCGGCTTCCTCGAGGATGGCGGCGTGCGCACCGGACGGGTGGAGGAGGAGCTGCGATTCTACGCGGTCTACGTGTGGGGAGTTGAGGAGCGTCTCAAAGAGATGACGCAACAAAGTTTCTTCGATGCGGAGGGCGATGCGCGAAGACCCGTCGGGGCCCTCGCCGTTGAGGGCAAAGACGTCGCCGACGATGGCCTTGGTCTCCTCGTAGACACAAAACGCGAAGCCCACGACCTGGTCGCCTTCAAGAGCCGCGTAACCAGGCAACGAACGGCTGTCTAGGTACTGCATGAGGAGCTTGGCTGAGGTGCGGTAGTCCCAGTGCAGGCGCTGCCGCCAGAGCTGGCTCTCAGCCTCGAGGACAGGGCGCAGTACTGGCGCGCCGAAGTGGCGCAGATCGAGGATTTCGATGGAAGTGGTCAATGCCACGCACTTTCCCTTCGCGGAGGATGCCCGTCAGTACGAATGCGCCGCCCGCCAGGCGGAGGCGCCTCTCCAGGTCACTTTGCCACGAGGCCGAGACTAACCGCAACTCGCAACGCGCGTCAACGAGCGCCAACAAGATAGACGACCAATCCCTGTTCGGGCCAACTGAACACTTGTTCGTAATGCCGCCCCGCGAGATATTCCTCGAGAGCAGCCGCGGTGTGAAGGTCGGCGCCGCCGTGACCGGTCATCCGGGCCACCAGCAGATGCTGGCCGTCGGGAACACCGCTTTCTTCGTAATTGACGACCTGTTGCTCGCGGTAGAACGAGAGGCCGTAGGCGGTTTCGCGGCGCACGCGGAAGACAGCGACGGTCTCGTCGGCCGGGGCGACGCTGGCGAGCTTCCGCGCGATCGGCCGGGCTGAATAGGAGCTGTCGAGCAGATGAATGACATGTTTGGTGGCGCGGATTCCGGGAATGCCAAAGAATGGGCCGACGCCATAGAGGAAGAGCATGAGGACCATCATGACGCAACTGGTGACAAGCCGGAGCCTCGCCAGGCCGAAGGCGTTGACGACGATGACGATGAGCAGACAAGCTCCCGCAGCGGCCAGTGCCGCAGCGAGGATGGCGGGCCCTGGGGGCATTTGAGCCCCATGCGCGACGAACCAGGGTACAAGCAGGGCGCCGATTGTAAGAGCTCCGCAGACGGCGGCGTGTCCGGCGAGGGTCCAGCGGCCCAAGAGCGGCCCTCCGGGCTGGCGGCGGCGGAAGAGGTAGTCTCCGGTGAGGATGGCGATGGGTGGAATGGAGGGGAGGACGTAGCCGGGGAGCTTGGACTGCGAGAAGGAGAAAAAGACGATGGGGATGAGGGCCCAGAGGACGAGGAACTCGGGGAAGGCATCTCCGACGGCGCTGGGGGTGGGTTTTCCGGGAAGGGCGTGGCGGCTGCGCCACTCGGCGACGGAGGTGCGTACGCCGTCGATGAGGGCGCGGATGGCGACGATGGTCCAGGGCATGGTGGCCAGCAGGATGACGACCAGGTAGTACCAGAAGGGCTGCTCGTGCTCGTAACGATTGGTGGCGAAGCGCTGGAGGTTTTGCTGGAGGAAGAACTCGCGGAAGAAGGTGGGGTTCTGGTGCTGCACGGCGATGAACCAGGGGAGCACCATGGCGAAGTAGAGGGCGACGCCGGGCCACCAGATGGATTTGTACAAGATGGACCATTCGCGGCGGAGAAAGGCGAAGGCGACGATGATGACCAGGGCTAAAAAGGGCGCAACCGGGCCTTTGGCGAGAGTAGCCAGGCCGGTGAAGAAGTAGATGTCGTAGAGCCAGAATTTGGAGCCGGTCTCATACCAGGCGTACCAGCCGAGGAGGCCGATAGACAGCGGCGCGGCCATCTGCATATCAGTGGACGCGCCGCGGGCGAAGGCGATGATCGCGGCGCAGGTGACGGTAATGAGCGCCGCATCCAGGTGGCCGCCGGGGCGGAAGCGACGCATGTGGAGGTAGATGAGTCCGACCATGATGAAGGCGAAGGTGGTCGAAGGCAGGCGGGCGCTCCAATCGTGGACGCCGAAGTCCTGAAAGAGGAACATGGCGCGCCAGTAGTAGAGGGCGGGCTTTTCAAGCCAGGGGTGGCCATAGAGATAGGGAGTAACGCAGGTGCTGAGACGGGCGAGGAGACCGTGGGCAGAGTCAAAGCGGGCCAGCATTTCACGAGCGATCTCGGCGTAGCGGGGCTCGTCGGCTCCAACCAGCCCGAGACCATCGCCGCCCAGCAATGGAGTGAGGCCATAGAAGAGAAAGAAGATCGTGAAGAAAAGGAAGACGGCGACTTCTGCAACGGTGGCCTTGCGGGGCATATGGAAGCGCCACTGTCGATGCGAATGCGGAGTGTGAGGGGCCAAAGCGGGTAGGTCAATATGCGGTTGAGTGGTATTTTCCACTTCCGGCATGTCTCCAAAGACGTGCTGCGATCGACTGTGCTCAAAGCTGCGATCGCGGTGAACCACGACGGCGACGGAGGGCTGACGCGGCCTCACGCGACCGAACACGTCCCCAAGGCGCGGGACGGGCCAAAAGTCCTGACAGGGACAAGGTTAACAGATGCACCCCGCATCGCGCGGAGTATCAACTGCTAGGGAATCAATGGCCCGGCGCAGTTCAGGAAGTATCTTATCGAGAGCCCGGGAGATGGGGCCGTCGAGGGTACAGCCGGCGGCGCCTTCGTGGCCCCCTCCGCCCAGGCGCTCGGCGATTGACGCTACATTCACCTTGCCTTTGCTTCGGATGCTCAGCCGAACGCGGCCATCGGGAAGTTCGCGCAGAAAGGCTGCAGCTTGAACGCCAGAGATGCAGATGGCAAAGTTGACGATGCCCTCGCTGTCTTCTTCGGCCGCACGGGTGCGCGTCATATCTTGGTGGGTGACCCAGAGCCAGGCAAGGCGGCCTTCACGCTTCAAATTGCTCAGGGCGGCGCCGAGCAGGAGGATCTTGGAGGTGGGGGTGGAAAAACAGACCTGCTGGGCGATGGCGATGGGGTCGGCGCCCGCCAGGACGAGCTCGCGGGCCAGTTCGAAGGTGGAGGCCTTCGTTGAGCCGTAGCAGAACCCGCCGGTGTCCGTGAGGACGGTGGTGTAAAGGCAGGCGGCCATCTCTGCGGTGACGGCGGCTCCGGAAGCTTTGACGAGTCGGTAGACGAGCTCGCCCACGCTTGCTGCCTCGCGGTCGATCCAGTTCAGATTCGCGTAGGTGCGACCGCTGAGGTGGTGGTCGATATTGATGAGGAAAAGGGCCTCGAGGCCGTGGAGTTTGGCGCGCTCGATACCGTCGCACTCGAGGAGGATGGCCGCGTCATAAGAACCGCGCACGCCGAGGGCAAAACGAATGTTGGAGGCGCCGGGAAGGTTGCGGTAGACCAAGGGAACGCCGTCGGCGGAGACCAGATCGGCGCGCTTGCCCATCTGTTCGAGCAGCATGCCCATGGCCAACATGCTGCCCACTGCGTCACCGTCAGGGCGGGAGTGGGAGCAGACGAGGAAGCGCTCGCCGCGGCGGAGGACATCGAGTATCGCCGCCGTGGGAGCATTTGCCAGGGCAGAAGGGTGGGACACGCCGCCCGAATCTTCCGGGGTTCCTGAGAGCAGATCGAAATCGGGATTCGGGTGGGGGAGGTTCATGGGGGGCTACCCGCGCGCCTCCCGATGGGGTGGATTGCCGGGTTCGACCGTTAACGATTCGGCGCGAGGGTTCTGAGCCGCTCTCTGGCGCCGATGGGAGCGCTCCATCAGCTCGTCGATGCGGGCCTGCAGACGGGAAGAGCGGTCCGCAAGGAAGGTAAGGTCGGGGATGTGGCGAACGCCCATACGCTCCTTGAGCTCGCGGCGGATATAGCCCTTGGCGGCCTCGAGGCCGGCGACGGTCTGGGCTTCAGCCGCGGCAGCGTCGCTGGCGGGGCCGTCGAGCACCACATAGACGCGGGCGGATTTGCCGCCGGGGTTGAGCGCCACTTCACTGACGTGGCAGAAGCCGATGCGGGGGTCGGAGAGTTCGCCCTCGATCATGGCGCCGATTTCAAGGCGTAGCGTTTCGGCGACGCGATCCTGATGATGCTGACGTGCTCGATGTTCCGGCATGGCCCCCCTCACGATATGAGGTAAACCCATCAGGATAGCAGAGCCGCTCAGGAGCGCTCGCGCGCCGCCAGGAGGTTTTTCCGCTCGCGGATGATCTTCGCGCGCTCTTTTCCGGGCATGGCGAGGATCTTCTTGGTGCGAGTGGGTAGTTTTTCGTAGATGAGCGAGTGGGCGCGGCGGAGCTCTTCTTCGATCTCGCGCGGGCGCAGGGCATCCCAGCGCTCGAGGGTAACCCAGTGGGCTTTGGCCAGGTAAGGGGTGGAGCGAATGCCCTCTATTTCGAGCAGCTCGTGGACGCGGGCCACTCCACAATGGAAAGACAACACGCCCATGCCGGAGCTGTCGAGATCGGTCATGGCGAACATCTTGCCGCCGATGTCGCGGTCGCCGGCCCAGAAGACCAGGTGATGGCCCCAGTTGACGGTCTCGGTGACGTGAGGGAGGCCGAGACAGAAGTCGCGGACGCCTTCGTTGTCCATAATTCCTCGATGAAGATCTGGATGGGGGGCCCGATGCCGAATTAGATCCGGACGAGGTCGCGCTGGGCCCAGCCGGTAACCCAGGCCTTGCCGGGCGCGGTCATCATGTTGACTTCGCTGCGGATGCCGAACTCGAGCAGATAGATGCCGGGCTCGACGGAGAAGCAGGTGCTGGGGAGGATGCGGCGCCGGTCGTGGCTCTCAAAGTTGTCGAGGTGGGCGCCGGGGCCGTGGAGCTCGCGGGCGATGTTGTGGCCGGTGCGGTGGGTGAAGTACTCGCCGAAGCCGGCGGCGCGGACGACGGCGCGGGCCGCGTCGTCGGCCTCGTAGCCGCAGATGGGACGGCTTTCGGAGAAGGCGCACTGAATGGCGGAGACGGCGGCATCGCGGGCGCCGCGGACGATGGTGAAGATCTGCTGCTCACGCTCGGTGGGCTCGCGGCCGACGACGCCGGTCCAGGTGATGTCGTAGAAGATACTGTTGGGCTTGTCGAGCCTGCCCCAGATGTCGATGAGGACGAAGTCGCCCTCGCGGATGGGCGCCGAGCGGTCGGCGGTGGGCTCGTAGTGGGAGTCGGAGCTGTTGGCATTGACGCTGACGTTGGGCCCGTTCTCCCAGATGAGGCCCTCGCGGCGCATGGCCTCGCTGAGCCACTCGACATGCACGAATTCGGTGAGGTAGCCGGCGCCGCCGGAGGGAGGACGGAGACGCCGGCCCATCTCGCGCCAGCCCTCGGCGAGAAGCGAGTCGATGGCGTGCTGGGCGGCGGCGTGGGTGGCCATCTGCTCCGCGGTGAGGACGGCCTCGAACTGGCTGACGAGGTCGGCGGAGCTGACGATCTGCTTGCCCAGGCCGCGGAGGAACTCGACGGTTCCGGCGTCGACCATGGAGACGTACATGATGTCGTTGTTGGGCGAGTACTGCATGGCGATGCGGCGGGAGTCGCCGAGCATGGCTTCGAGGCCGGCGGCGAGCTCCTGCCAGCTTGAGTAGAGGCCTTTGGAGCCGGGCAGGGAGTCGAGGCGGCCCTGCTCAATGCGATGGACGAGCTTGCGGGGGGCGCCGGCGGCGGGGATGAGGTAGTACCAGCGGCGGGTAACGTGGGCCTTTTCGTCGAGGCCGAGAATGTGCGCGGCGATGGGGTCGCGGTGATGATGATCGTAGAAGAGCCAGCCGTCGAGGGCGGATTCGCGCAGTGCGGCTTGGATGGCGTAGAGGTCCATAGAGGCCATGATAGCGCCCGGCGAGGAGAGAACAGTGGCCTGTGGTCAGTGTTCTCTGTTCAGAGAGGATTCCGCGAAATGATCGAAGATATCCGAGAGTTGGTCCGATTCGATTCAGGTCAAGCTGAAAGCGCTTAGAGTGCCGCGAGCGCCTCGGCCTGGCCGGGGAAGAGACCGGCGTACTTGGTGATGCCGACCATGGTGAAGACCTTGGTGAAGTGCGCCGAGAGGCCGAAAGCGTAGACCTTCTGGCCGGAGTTAGAGGCTT
>Ga0335072_10004382_pt1 | contig 21008 bp, 25 predicted proteins | sample Lox_Sample_21_FD_206725 | JGI IMG/M metagenome (GOLD analysis project Ga0335072, IMG submission 206725) | Soil microbial communities from Loxahatchee National Wildlife Refuge, Florida, United States - Lox_Sample_2.1 | ecosystem: Environmental > Terrestrial > Soil > Wetlands | place: USA...
GTTCGGGCGACCGGCATGGTGCGCGACTGTGAATTGCAGCGGGCGATGCTGAGATTTGTCGGCGAGATCGGCGAAGCGGAGCGAATGGAGGCTTACGCCATCCTCGCCGCCGCTCACGTGGTCATGCGGTGACGAAGAAAACCGCCGGACTTGGAGGCCGGCGGCATTGAGACGGAGAAGCAGAAAAACAGGGAGGACTTAAGCCGAAAAGGTGGCTTGAAACGCAAAGAACTTATCACGGCCGCGCTCATCGCAAAAGGGCGCCGGCGGCGGATCACAAGGACTTGCGGTCATGCTCCTCTCCAATCTGTTCAATCTGCCGACGTTCCAGGCCGTCCAACTCACCGCGGTCATCGAACGCATCGCCTTTCAACCGTCGATGCTCGGCGCGTTCGGGCCGGCGTTGTTCACCGTCTCAAGTTCAAGCACCCGCCAGATCGCCATGGCGCAAAGCGAGGGGGTGCTGTCGCTGATCCCGACCTCGCCGATCGGCGCGCCGCCAGTCGAGCTTGAAAAGAAGCCGAGCGATCTGCGCTCGTTCATCATTCATCGGCTGGCCAAGGGCTCGACCCTGATGGCCGAAAGCCTGACCGGCCTCATGCTCGCGCCGGACTTCCAGCAGATCGCCATGGTTCAACAGGAATTGGCCGACCGCAGCGCCAAGATCCGAACCGACCTCGAATTCACCCAGGAATTCATGCGGCTCGGCGCGGTGCTGGGCCGGGTGCTCGACGCCGACGGCTCGGTGCTCGACGACTTCTGGCAGAGCTGGGGCGTCCCGCTGCCGGCGTGGATCGATTTCCCGCTCAACGACCCCGCCGCCAATCTGCGCATGCTGTTGCGGCAATTGACCCGCGATGTTGAGCGCACCTCGCAAGGTGGCTGGATTCCCGGGCGGACGCAATTGCACGCGCTCTGCGGCGCCGAATTCTACGAGCGCTTGGCGACCCATCCGAAGGTCGAGGCGACCTACCTCAACTGGTCGGCGGCGATGGATTTGCGCGCTCAGATCCTCGATCAATTCCCGTTCGGCGGCGTCATCTGGCACGACTATCGCGGCACCGACGACGGCACGACGATGGCGATCGCCGGCAACGAGGCGCATTTCTTCCCGGTCGGGGCCAACGAGGCGTTCCGCTGCATCTGGGGGCCAGCGGAGTTTGACCCGTTCATCAATCTGCCCGGGCGCGAGATTTACGCGCTCACCATCCCGGATCGCGACCGCGGCGCCTGGGTGCGGTTCGAGGCTTACAACTATCCGCTGTTCGTGTGCTCGCGGCCGGACATGCTGCGGCGCGGCCGGATCAGCGGCAGTTGAACGCCAATGGCGCTGTTCGACGACATCGACGCGCGCACCGCCGCGGCGGTCGGCCGGGTGTTCGAAGACCCGATCATCTGGCGGCCGATGCTCCCCGGCGGCAACGATTTCGTCGCCACTCCGGGCGGGCGGCCTGATCCGAACCGGCCAGTCCGGCCTTTGCCGGCGATCGTGACTTGGGCGATCACCGAGCAGCCGATCGTGAGCGGGAGCGGCGGAGGCCTGGTCGGCACGGCGACGCTGATGATCGACTTCGAACTCCGCTGGTTCGAGGACGCGGATTGGCGGCGCTTCGGCGCGCCGCGCCGCGGCGACCGAATCGAGATGCCGCAAGAGCGCAATCCCGCCAATCGCATGGCCGAGATCACGCGCGTCGGCGACGACGGCTCGGCCCGTTTTTATTGCTGGTGCTCGCTGGTGAACGTCGCATGATCCTCGGTCAAGACGTGCTGCGCCTCATAACGATCAAGGCGCTCAAAGGCCGCACTTGGGCCGGCGGGCGGGTGTACGATTCGCCAGCTCAACCCGCTGACCTCAAGATCGTGGAGGAGCGCGCCCCGTTCATCGGCGTCTATACCGACGACGCCGACGCCGACACTGAGGGCGACTCGCTGCACAATCCCGACGCGCGGGTCCAACTGACCATCGAGTGCGCGGTCGCCGATCAGATCGTGGTGGCGCCGGCCGGGCCTGACGCCAACGCCCATGCGCCGCCGGGCGGAACGCAGACCACGACGCTGGCGCAGACCGATAGCGCGCTCGAGCTGTCGATCGGCCTCCTCTCTCAACAAGCGTTGCAAGCTTTGCTCGCCGTGGACAGCCCCTGGTCGGAATTGTGGCGGCTGTTCACCGTCGCCGGGCGCCCACGGGTCGAGGTCCGGCGCGGCGGCCCCGGTCAGCAGCAGCAGCAAAGCGCGATTCGCTTCGCCTCGCGGATCATGCGGATGCAGCTCGGCGTCTTGGCCGATCCGGTTTATGGCGAGCCGATTCCGAACGGTTTTTGGCGCGAGTTCTTCGACCTCGCGCAGGACGATCCGGATCTCGACGCCGCCGCCGCGCTCATCAAAGCGCATTTCGAGACCACGCCCGGCCTGCCGTCGTGGCGGATCGAACAGAAGCGCGGCAGCTACACCTTGCGCGGTCTGACGGCGCTCGGGATCGCGCCTTTGGACATTCCGGACATTCCGGAGACTGACCCGGGCGGGCGATCCGCCGCAGCTGAATGAGGCTTCTCATGGCGCAAGAACCAAAGTTCGTTGTGTTGGGCAAGATGGGCAGTCAATCGAGCGGCGGAGCGCCCGGGCCTGCCGGTCCGCCCGGCCCTCAAGGGCCGGCGGGGCCGCCGGGGCCGGCGGGTCCGGAAGGGCCACCTGGTCCGGAAGGCCCGCAAGGGCCGCCGGGCGACCCGGCCGACGTGGCACGGATCACCGCGTTAGAGACGACGGTCGCGGAGCTGCGGGCGACCATCCGAGAAATCAAGGGGAGCGAGACGTGACCTTGGCGGACAATCGCGAGCCGCCGCTGTTGGTCGAGGCGACGCCAGTTGATCTCGGCAGGCTCGACGCGCCAGTCCACGGAGGCCGGCCGGGGCCTCCGGGTCCGCCCGGCCCGCAAGGACCAGCCGGCCCGATCGGCATGCGCGGCCCGCCGGGTCCGGCGGGTCCAGCGGGGGAGATTGGCCCTGTCGGCGAAGCTGGGCCACAGGGCGCGCCAGGAGCGGCCGGCGAGCCGGGGCCGGCAGGGGTCATAGGGCCGGCGGGCGAAACGGGCCCTGCGGGCGAACCTGGGCCGCAGGGCGAGCCGGGGCGGCAGGTCCGCCCGGCCCGGCGGGCGAAGACGCCGACGTGACCCGCCTTGTCGTTCTCGAGGAGCGGGTCGAGACGCTTGAACGCCTGGTCGAGGAACTGAGCGGCAGGGAGCCGTGAATGGCGAACGAACTCAGCCGCCTCATTCAAGATGTCGCTGAGATGCAGCGCCGAATGGCCGGCGGCGTGCATCAGGGGACGGTGGACGAAGTCAAGGGCGACAAGGTGCGGGTCGCATGGGGCAAAGACCCGGACGGCAAGCCGGTCAAGTCGCCGTGGCTCGACACGTCCAATCATCGCGGCGGGGCGCGTGAGCGGCGGTTCTACAAGAAGGGGCAGAACGTCACCATCGACACGGTCAACGGCCAGATGGACGAGAGCGCGACGGTGTCGGCGGACGCGCCCAACGAAAAGTTCAAGGCGCCCGACCACGCCGAAGAGGCGGGGGAGGATGCGGAGACCTATCAACTCGGCGAACTGCACACGACCAAGAAGGGCGACAGCTACGAGATTTTTCTGCGCGAGGAGCGGAAGGAGCAGAAGGACGGCGAGCCGCAGCAGCGCGCTGCCGCTAAGCCGAGCATGAAGTTTCGCTTTCACAAGTCCGGCGGCGTCACCGGCCAAGTCGGCGAGGCCCGCTTCGCCGCGCACGAGAAGGGGGCGAAGCTGCGGATTGGCGAGCAATGGATCGCCGTCACCAAGGACGGCATTCTGTTTTCCAGCCCGCCGACGCTGGCGAAGGAAGACCCAATTCCCAACGACGATGGATAGGAGCGATCATCATGGTTGAGCCTCTGCGCGAATATTACGTCCGAGTCCCCGGTCTCAAGGAGGTCGGCGGCCGGCCGATCAAGGTGCGCGGTCAAGATCGCGTGGTGCTTCTGACCGCGGCGCAAGCCGCTTACTGGCTCGATCAGGGAACGATCGGCGCAAGCCCGGGCGAGACGCCGCTCGGCGGGGCCCTGGGGCGAAAGCCGCGCGAGGTCGGCGCTCCGAAGCGCAAAGGAAGCGGCGCACGATGAATAACCGCGCCGAAATCGACGATCTGTGGCCGGACCTTCGGCGCGGGCGAATCATCCTCGCGCCGGTCCGGGTCGGCATGGATCGGCGCACCGGCAAGATTCTGGTCGGCTGGCCGCACGTGTTGCAGTCGATCGAGACCATTCTCATGACCCGCTATCACGAGCGGGTGCTGCGCCGCTGGGCCGGCTCGTTCGTTCCCCACATGCTCGGCGAATCGGCGATCCCGCGCGTCATCACTCGGTTCTTTTGGGCCATCGCCTCGGCGATCGAATTGTGGGAGCCGAACTACCGGGTGACGCGAGTTCGGATCGAGCAGCGCGAGGACGAGAGCCGCCTCACCAGCGCCGAGCAATTGCGCGTGGGCCAGATGAGCAACCGGATCGAGGGCGTTTATCGGCCGCGCGGCCATCTCGGCGACTTCACGCCTGAGGCGCGCCGCTCGGCCGGTCTGGTCGTCCGCGGCGGCGGGCAGTGGGAGGCGACATGAACCGCCTCGGGCTTTTGGACCCCACGAAGCTGCCGCCCTTCGAAGTGCTGGAGACGCTCGACGCCGAGGAATTGCTCGACGCCCGAATGACCCGGCTGGTCGAGGTGTGGAAGGAGCACGATCCGCCGGCCAGCGCGGCTTACGATGTCGAGGCGCTCGAATTCGATCCGATCAAGATCACTCAGGAAGTCTCGACCTATTTCGAGCTTCTGCAGCGCGACCGAGTCAATCAGGCGGCGCGATCGGTCACGCTGGCTTTCGCGGTCGGCGGCGATCTCGACGCGATCGCCTCCCGCTATCCCGGCGGCGTCCCGCGCCTCAGGGACGAAGCGGGCAACCCGGACGAAGACGATGACCGCTATCGCCGGCGCATCTGGCTATCGCCGGCGACGTTGAGCCCGCATGGGACCGAAGAAGCCTATGTGTTCTGGGCGCTCACGGCTGATCGCACCCTTCACGACGCCTCGGCGACCACAGTTGAGGGAACGGGGCGAGTCAAGATCGCGATCATGGCGACCGGGCGCGATCCCCGGCCGACGCAGGCGCAATTGCTGGCGGTGCGCGCTTACATTCACGCCTTCAGCCGCAAGGGGCTGACCGATATTGTTTCGGTCGTGCCGCCGGGAGTGGTCGAGACCCGCTATGTCCTCGACGTGTGGCTGTTTCCCGGCCCGGACGCGAGCGCCATCATGGCGGCCTTGCGCGACAGCCTAGTCGCTCTGATCAAGCGTCAGGCTTGGCTCGGCTTCTCGCACACTCGCATGGCGATCGGCGCCGCGACGGCGATCGCCGGAGTGCAAGACGGCAAGATCATCGAGCCGGCGGCCACGGTTGTCGTCGACGCCGTCAGCGTCGTGCACGTCACCGAGATTGTGCTCAATCTGAGGGGACGGCGCGAATGACCGAGCGGCTTGGCTCCCGCCTCATCTATCGCGCCGCGACCGGCCTCGAGAAGGCGCTGGCGGACGTGGACGGCGAGCGGCTGACTGCGCTCTATGCCGAAGCGGTGACGGACGTATGGGACCCCTGGGCGATTTCCGCTGAGAACCTGCCGATCCTCGCCTGGGCGATGCAAGCCCGGCTGTGGGACGATGATTGGGCCGAGCACACAAAGCGCGAATGGACCGCCAATCAGTGGCGCTTCCAGGCGCTGCGCGGGACTCAAGCCGGCGTCGAGATGGCGCTCAACACGATGGGCCGGGATTTTACCGGCGGATATAACCTGCTCGAGGTCCTGGCCCCGCCTCAAGGCTTCTTCGCCTCGCCCTCGCTGACCAAGGACGAATGGGACGCCTGGATTCGCCTGATGCCGGAGCTGCGGATCCAGCTCGCGCACGGTGTCGGCAAGTCGCTCAGCGAATTCTTCGCCGGCGACGGCGTTGTGGAGAAATACGCGGCCGGCCGCGACGACGGGCCGGCGCTCTACGGCCGGCGCGCGGTGCTCCGCCGGCCAGGCCAACCTGACCAACCGCTGGGGATGGTCGAGTGGCGCACCCGCGTCGAGGGGCGCGAGTCGATCGATTATGAGCGGGTGTCCGTCCCCGGCCTTGCCGGGGTGGCCTTCGTCGCCGGCGAGGACCCCGTGAGCGAAGAGCGGTTCGTCGACGCCGACGAACTCGCGCCGCGCATTTACAGTTTCCAGCTTGACGGCTCCTACGATCACGTGACCTCGGAGCTGCATCTGTCGACGGTCGCGCCGGGCCTCGACCCGATGAACGTGCAATTCGAGCGAGTGAGCGACGTCGGCGAGGCCGGGCCGTTTTTCTATGTCAACGACCATTCGGACGACGGCTTCGCCAACAACGGGCGCGAGGCCGGTGAGATGCTGGCCGATCGGGTCTATCTGCTCGACCCGGCGGTCGCCGTGCCGCTGACGGATGGCATAAGCTTCGTGGGCCTCGATCGCGTCGGCTTCCCGCCTTACCACGCCGAGCTGATGGTCGACCTCATCACCCGCGAGCCCTGGCCGTCTTGGTTCGCCGGCGAGACGGCTGCGGCCGAGTCGTTCGCGGCGCCTGACAATTTGAAAGACTTCGACCGCGCCATGCGGGCGATTGTCGCGGGCAAGGCGTTCCGCGATCGCGTGCTGGCCGACTTCGCTGTGGTTCATCCGTTGGCGTTCGGCGATCCGGTTCGCGAGGACACGACATTCGCCGAACATCGGCGAAGCTTGCTCTAGGGAGACCTTCAAGATGCTGCGCAGGGTGCAAATCCAAGATTGGCAGAAGGTCACCGAAGGCGACTTCAACAACTTCGGCCGCTTCCCGCAACAGAGCTTCGACGAGATGTTGCGGGACCTGGGGCCGGGTCCGTCCTTCGCCGGTTTCGCCGTCGCCCAGATCGGCCCGAGCACGGTGCGGCTCGGTCCTGGGCGGCTCTACTCGTCCGCAGGGCCGTTTTTCTTCCTCGCCGACGATCCAGGGGCGGAAATCGACTTCCTGGGCTACTTGCCGGTCGTCACCCGCCGCTGGGCAACGATCTCGGTCTGGGGCCAGGAGATCGAAACGGGGACGGAGCCCCGGACCTTCATCACCGACGCCACGACGCGGGCGACCGTCGCTCGTGTCGTCTCGACCGAGTTGCGTCGCCACGTCAATCACGCGCCGGTGTACGGCCAGGAGAGCCCCGACCCGATCCGGCCGGCGGTCGCCGCCAACGTGCTCCCCGTCGCCTATGTCCTTCTCGGCCCGGCCGGCATCATCTCGATCACGCCGGCGGATGAGCATCGCGCCGAGTCGATCCTCAACTTGGGTCTGCGCGCCAACGACATGGATTCGTGGCGCACCCGCATTGGCGCCCGGCTCGACACGCTGGGGTCTGACCTCGCCAACCTCGCTTCGCGCCTTCGCGGCACCGCCAAGATGGATTTCGTTCTTGAGCTGTCGCGCGACATGGCGCGGGTCAAGGAGCTGCTGCAACTGCCTTCCGACTTCACCGCCTGGAGCGCGGACCGCTTTCTGACCAACGTTCATTCCGACATCGAGCACGTCGACTGGCTGGCGACGATCGAGGAAGGCGTCCGCTTTCCGCCCGCGGCCGAGCGCAACGCCCAGCTCGCGCTCCTCAACCAGTTCGATCAGACGGTCATCGTCCAGCAGAACTTCATGCTGCCGCACTACACCGAGACGCCGCGGCTCAGCGTGCTCGGCAACGAGGCCGAGATGTCGATCAGTCAATTCGAGTGGCAGACGACGGATTGGGTCGAGATGTCGAAGACCCGCATGAGGGTGCGCTATGGAACCCCCTTCACCTGGTGCTCCAACACCGCGTTCTGGGACGATATGACGAACTCGGGCGGGACGATGATCCTGATCTATGATCCGGTGCAAAACATCTTCATTCGCCCGATCACCCACGAGACCTTCCAAATTCTGGAGGCGATCGAGGATTCGCCCGGTCATTGGGTTTATCGCCTGCAACAGTTCTGGGTCGACGAGGTCGAAGAATATTATTGGGACCGCGTCATCACCACGCACAGCTTCTCGGGCGCGATCGTCGCCGAAACCTTCCTCAACGCGCAGGACGGGTGGCTGACCAGCGTCGACTTCTTTCTGACCCGCGCCGCAGCCGACGGCGATATTCAGGTGCTCATCGTCGAGACCCGGCACGGCGCGCCGGAGTTTGATCGCGTGGTGGCGCGCGCGACCGTCCAGGCGTTGGACTTGCGCGTCTATCCGGCTCACACGCGGGCGAATTTCATCCCGACCTTCCTCTCGCAGGGCAAGCGATATGGGCTCGTCTTTCAGACGTCGGGCAATCATTTCCTCGCGATGGTGATCGACAACAAGTACGCCCAGGGGATGCTGTTCATCGCGACCGCCGCCGGCTGGGCGATGGGCGATATTCTGCGCGACATCACCTTCCGGCTGAACTTTGCCGAGTTCGACGTTCCGCGCGTCGCCATCCAACTCCAGCCGCTTGAACTGCAGAACGGGATCGCGGCCATCGACCTCAACGTCGATTCGATCCGGCCGGCGGCCTGCTCGACCACGTTCGAGCTTCAGGTTAACGGCACATGGACGCCGCTGGGCAGTTCGAGCGCGGACAATCCAAATCCGCTGAACGGCCTGCCGCCGCTCCTGCCGTTTCGGGTAGTGCTGACCGGGACGACGGACCTCATGCCCGGGATCGGCGTCGGCCCGAACGGCTGGGCCTACACCTGGCGCCCGCGGTCCGACTTTCGCCACATCTCGAAGGTGCAGCGCCTGCCGGCGCCGGTCAACGTCGTCTTTGTCGACGTCCGTCTGGAGTCCTGGCGCGGCGAGCCCTATCACGAATGCCACGTCCGGCTTCTGACTGGGACCGGCTACGCGACCGTCGTTAATCCGATCTTTCTGGACGACTCAACGGACCCCCGCGACGGCATGGCGATCGTCCGCCGGCTGACCTTCGAATTCCCGGAAGAAGAGATGATCGACAGCTTCCGCATCCGCATCGAGGGGACGACCGACAATGTGCTCTCGTGTTTCCATGTCGCCGAGCGCGTTCAGGTGTCGGTCACGATCGACCCGGAGCTGATCGTGGAGCCGGAGAATTACCGGATCGTGGAACCACAAAGGATCGCCAATGGCTGAACGTCCCAGGTCGCTCCCGCCGCTCCCTGACTTCGTCGACGACGCCTATTATCGCGTCCAGTTGTGGCGATCGATCCGTTACGGCGGGCGCAACTTCTCGCCGGCCGATCGCCAGATTGTGCGCGGCGATGTGGCGAAGAAAATCGCCAAGGTCATTCACTCGGCCGAGCTCGCGCCAGCGCCATGAACGACGTCGTCGATACAACGCGGATGCGTCGCCTCGACGAGCAATTCGCCATGGAACCGAACGATCCGGTCATCGGGACCTGGCGCCGCGCGATGGCGGCGATCGAAGGCCGCCTGAGGGCGCTTGAGGACCAGCGGGCCGATTACGAGGAAGCGATTCGTGTGTTCGAGGAGTTGGCGCTCGCTCGCATCAACGAGGTGCTGCTGCCGGCGCTTGAGGCAATCACCGCCGCCGCGGAGCTGGGCTTCCTTCTGGCGCGATCGAGCACTGAGGGGTCGCTGATCCCCGACGAACGCATCCAGTTCGTGGTCGAGGAAGGGCCGCAACGCGATTTGTTCACCCCGACGCCGTTCGTGGCGATTCAGCGCACCAGCACGACGGACGATTACGCGGTCGGCTATGTCGAAGCCTACGACCGAGAGAGCGGCTATCTCTTGACCAAAATCCTCGCGGCCTACGGCTCGCCTGGACCGTTCGACGATTGGGTCATCTCGGCCGCGCCGGGGGTGAGCGAGGCGACGCGCTCCTATTGGGAACGGGCGTTGGCCGCCGCCCACGGCGCCGAGCGCGACGCCGCCCAGACGGCCGAGGACCGGATTTACGTCGAAGCGGCTCGCAAAGCGCTGGAGGAAGCGGGCCTCAATCCCGATCAGTATGTTTGGCGCGACGGCACACGGCCGTTCACCGCCGTGATCAGGGGCGTGGCGCCGGACGCGATCGCCGACGACGCGACAATGCCGACGGCGTTCTGGACCCGCCGGCGCGTGAATGAGGGGGTGGCGAGCCTGCAAACCGGCGCGCCGGCGAGCCTCAACAACTTCGCTCGGACAGCGGCGGCGCTCGGCAACGATCCCAATTTCGCCGCGACGCTGCGGCGCGAATTGAACGCCATCGCCGTCCCGATCGGCGGGGTCATCGCCTGGCCGGCCGCGCACGTGCCGGCGAATTTCCTCCGTTGCGACGGCAGTGTCTACAACATCGCCGACGCGCCCCTTCTGTTCGCGGTCTTCGGCGCTCACTACGGCGGCGACGGCGTCACCACTTTCGCCGTCCCCAATCTGCTCGACCGCACCGTGGTCGGCGCCGGCCACACATGGGGTCTGAACGCAGCGGGCGGCGCGATTAACCACGTCCTCACCGTCAATGAGATGCCGCACCACGCCCATGGCGTCCACGATCCGGCGCACGCCCACGCTCTCGCTGATCCTAGCCACACCCACGGCGTGCACGATCCGTCGCACAACCATCCCGATCCCGGCCATGTTCACGGCGGCGGTCTTGTCCGCTTTATCGGTTCGGGCGGCAGTCTGGGTCTTGTGCAGCCCCTGAACGCGAACTCGGGCAATACTGACGGCGCCGGAGCCGGCATTCACCACGCAACCGCCGGGACATGGCTCGCCCACGCGACAAGCGACTTGGGGGTTCACCTCGCTCACGCCGGCATCGCGATCAATGGCGCCGGCGACCAGTGGGCGCACAACAACATGCCGCCGTTTCTGGCGCTTTTCTTCATCATAAGGTTTGAATGACATGGCGCGCGACAACGAAGGCCGTCCCATTCCGGTCAGCAGGCCAGACCCCTCAAGCCACCGTGCGGAAATGACCGCAGAGCAAGAGCAATTTCTGCTCGCTGCGAAAAAGTCCGACGACGCCCTGCGGCACGTCGAAGATCATGCGCGCCGGCTCAGTGTTCTTGAGCAGAGCGGCGATGAGACGCTCAACGCGAAGCTTCTCGATTTCGAGAGGCGCTTCGACGCGATGATGCTCGCAAGCCTGCAAGAGTTCGAGAGGCGCTTTGAGGCGATGGCGGTCGCGGCGGCGCGCCACCCGCCTCCGGCCGAGCCGCCTCCGAGTCAATGAGCCCGCGATGACCCGCCAATCGCCCCGCGTTGAGGAACGAGCGCCGTGACGCTCTTGACCACTCAGCAATCGCTGAAGGTCGGCGATGTGACGACTATCGCCGTCACTCCGGTCGTGCGCGAGGAGCCCAGCGGTCTATTCGTCCGCGAATTGCGCATCTTCGCCGCTGACGTCAACGCCACGCCGACAAGCCCGTTGGACCCCGCCCAGCCGCGGCCGGAGACGATAGCCGTCACCCTGCGGCTCGTGAGCGACAACCGCGAATCGCTTCACATCGCCGTGCCAGCCTCGGAGTTTTGAGCCAGGAGAACTGTCCATGACCGACCCAACATTCGGCATTTCCATCCGTCGCGTTGACGAGGAGGCCCGGCCCGTTCTCGGCGCCGATCTTTCGACCATCGGCCTCGTCGGCCCGGCCCCGGGCGCCGACCCCGACGCCTTTCCGCTCAACACCCCGGTTTTGGTCCGCACCAACGACGGAACGCTGGTGCGCCAGCTCGGAACCCAGGGCTATCTGCGCGACGCGCTGGAAGGGATCGCCGACCAGCTCGGCGCATTGCAGCGGGCGGCGCGCACCATCGTCGTGCGCACCCCGGAAGGCGAGGGCGACGACCCGACCGAACGGCTCAACAGCACGATAGCCGGCATCGTCGGCTCGGCGACCGAACAGACCGGCGTTCACGCGCTGTTGCGCGCGCCGTCGCTGTTGGGCTTCACGCCGCGGATCATCATCGCTCCCGGCTATACCGGGCAGACCGCGCTCAGCGACACTGTCGGGCGAATCGCGCAGACCTATCGCGGTCGCGGTTATGAGCAGGGCGAGACCTATGAGCTCGAATTCACCGGCGGCAATCCGACGACCCCGGCGGTCGCCCATGCGATCGGCCAGGACGACGGCTCGCTCGGCTACGCGGTCCTTGACGAGCCCGGCGCGGGCTATCAATCGGCCCCGACCGTCACCGCGCCGCCCCCGCCGGTCCCGGACGATGAGGATGAGCCGGAGGGACGGCCGGCCACTTTCCTGGCCTATATGGGGCTGGGCGCCAATCCGGTCTGCGCGGCGTTACCGTTCGTGCTCGAACAATTGCTCGGCCACGCGGTGGTCGAATCGAGCGGCGTCAACCTGCAGAACGATTTCGACTGGCGCGAAACGATGCAATCGTCCCGGCTCATCGCCATCTCCGGCGGCGTGCAAGTGCTCGATTCGCTGACCGGCGCGGTCGTCGCCCGGCCGCTCGCGCCGCGCGTCGCCGGCATCGCGGTGCGGCGCGACCACGAGCAGGGCGCGCCGTTTCACTCGTGGGCCAACCAGCCGGTGCAGGGCATTGTCGCGCCTGGCCGCGACATCGACTTCTCGATCCTCGACGGCGAGAACGAGGGCCAGGAATTGCTCACCGCCAACATCGGCGTGTTGGTGCGCGGGGAGATCGGCTCCGACTTCGCTATCGCCTCCGGCGGCTTCGTGTTCATCGGCACCGACAACGTCGGCGAGGACGAGTTGTGGCGGTTCTACAACGTCACGCGAGGCCGCGATTATATCCACCTTGGGCTGATCCGGGCGCTGCGGTTCTTTCTCGGCCGGTTCAACATCACCGGCCAGACGGTGCAGGCGATCCTCAACACGATGGGCTTTTTCCTGCGCGACTTGCAGGCCCAACAGAATATTCTCGGCTATCGGGTCACTTTCACCGGCGGCAAGAATTCGGCCGAGCAGATCCGGCTTGGCAAGCTGACCATCGGCTTCAAGGCGGAGGAGCCGCCGGTGCTCAGGCATATCATCACCGAGTCGGCCCGTTACCGCGAAGCCATCGACGCGACCATCGCCCAGCTCGAACGGATGCTCGGCATCGCGGCCTAAAAGGAGGACATCGCTATGGCGAACACGGTTTACGTAATGGAGTCGGCGAACCTATTCGCCGGGGACCACGACCCCGCCGCCTCGAACCACTTGGTGCTGCAAGAGGTCAAGCTGCCGGAATTGGCGGAGAACTTCGTCGATCACGCCGCCGGCGGCGCGGCGATCGCGATCGAGGTCGACACTCATATCGCGCGGCTGGAAGTGACCTTCAATCTGGCCGGCTGGACCCCGCACGTGATGACGCTGATCGGTCAGTCAAACCGGGCGCGACAGGTCTTCACTATCTATGGATTGGTGCGCGACCGGCGCAGCGGCGAGGCCATGGAGGCCAAGGCGGTGCTCGAGGGCCGGCTCGGCCGGGTCAATCCGACCTCGTTCCGCAAGGGCGACTTGCAAGCGCACGAATATTCGATCCGCGGCATCACCCACTATGAGCTCTATCTCGGAGACGATGAAATCTACTTCTGGGATTTCTTTATTTCCGCGCGGCGGGTCGGCGGCGAGGACTTGAATCAAGACCACAACGCCATTCTGCGCATTCCAGCGAGTGCGTGAAACTTTCACACGCCAGTGCTATGAGGGGATTCAAATTACTTAGAGGTTGACCTCATGGCTCGCGAACCAGTCCGGCGCGCCGACGCGCCCGAACAACCGAAGCCGGCGGCGAAAGCGGCGGAGACGACGAGGGAGGCCAAGGCCGAGCGGCCGAAGGTCTCGCTTAGGCTTGGCAAGGCCTCGGCGGCGTCGGTTTTCGCCACGCCCTACGGCTCAGAGCCGGCCAGCATCGACCCGCAGACGGGTCGAAAGATCGCGCCTCCCAAGTCCGCCGCCTGAGAAATGGCGACGATCGATGTCAGCGAGCTTGAAGGCTGGCGGCGGTTGTGCGTCGACGCGCCGGAGCGTTCGGCCGACGCCCTCAAGCGGGCTGTGAACGACGCCGGCAACGCCGCCCGCACTCAAGTCGTGCGCACGCTCGGTCGGCAAATGGGGCTGCCCTACGCGGCGGTGCGGCAAGGCTTGACCGTCCGCCCGGCCGGGCGCGAGCCGGTCTATGAAATCAACTCGGTCGGCGGCTATCTATCGCTGCAATCGTTCGGCGCCGAGCAGCGCCGCGCCGGCGTTTCCGCCCGACCGTGGGGCCAGCGGCGGGTGTTTCGCGGGACTTTCATGATTCGTTCCTTGGGCGGCCAGGTCTTCCGCCGCACCACCCAAGCGCGATTTCCAATTGTCAAGCTTTGGGGGCCGGCCATGCCGCAAGAAATGGTGCGCGGCGCGGTTCCGGCGGCGTTCGAAGCGGCGGTCAAGGAGCGCTTGCCGGCGCGGCTCGCCCATCATCTTGAACGACTGTTTCCGGCGCAGTTCGCCGGCGGAGGATGAAGTCATGCCTCTCAAGCACAGTCGGACGGCGCGGACCATCAAAGCCAATGTCGGCAAGAACATCGCCGCCGAGCGTCACGCCCGCGTGCCGCGCAAGCAGGCGATCGCCACGGCTTTTTCGACCGCTCGCCGCGACGCTCGGAAAGCTCACATCAGGATCCCCAAGGGGATCAAATAAGTTGAAGACACGCCACCCCCTCACCAGGGCGCGCTAAGCCCTGGCGGGAGTCTCGTCGAAGTTTAACCCGGGGGCAATCGGAGCGATCGAATGCCCTATGATCGTGACCACTTCTTCACCACCGTCCGAAAAGACCTGTTCGGCGGCAGTATGACCCAAAGCCAAGTCGATGGCTGCAACTTCATGCTGGCCGTCTGGGAGGACCATTTCGAGAAGCCAAACCCGCGCGACGGGACCAACTGGCTGTCGTACTGCTTCGCCACCGTCTTCTACGAGACGGCGCAGAAGATGCGGCCGATCGAAGAATACGGCAAGGGCTCCGGCAAATCTTACGGCAAGCCAGTCGGGCCTTATGGCAAGGCGTACTATGGCCGAGGCCATCCGCAATTGACGTGGGAAGACAACTATAAAAAGGGCAAGGACCGCCTCAAGGCCGGGTACAACATCGTCGCCGATCTTCACCAGTTTCCAGAGAAGATGCTTGAGGACGAGGTCTCGGTGCTCGTGCTCTATGACGGGATGACGGTCGGCTGGTTCACGGGCGTGGGCTTGCCGAAATATTTCAACGCGACGACCGAAGATCCCTACAACGCCCGGCGCGTCGTCAACGTGCTCGACAAGGCCGAAACGATCCAAGGGTACTACAAGAAATTCAAGCCCGCTCTAAAGCAGATCGGAACGCCGGCGGTGAAGCCCGAAGAGCCGCCGAAGGAAGAGGCTCCGATGGAGGAGCCGAAGCAAGTCATTAAGCTGACCTTGGCTTCGGACACGTTGGTCAGATTGAACGTCATGGCCGGCGAGAATGTTGAAATCGTATGATGAACGCCAGCCCGTCAATTTGGCGCGGTTGTGGTGGCCCCTCGCCGCGGCTCCGCCGATCCTCGTGTGGCTGATCCCGAAACCGCCTGAATGAGATGATCGCCGCCGAAGTCGTCAACCCGCCGCCGCCCTTCGACGTCGGCATCTTTCGGCCGGCGTTCGCCGTCGCCCTCGCCGTTGTGTTGACGGCGATTTTGTTGATCGCCGCGGCCCGGTTCGACGAGACGAAGGGCCCGTTGACGATTTCGCTGCTGATCGTCCTGGGAATGCTCGGCTCGGTCGCCTACTGCCTGATTTTCACCATTCCGAATGACGACATCACCCCCGGCGTGGTCGGGGGCCTGACCGCCGGCTTTGGCGCGGTGGTCGCCTACTGGCTCGGCCGCCGCAAGGACAGCGGCTCGCCGCCTGAATAATCAAAGGGGCGAAACACACGAGGACGAGATATTCAGCAGCTTTGACAAGGCCATCGCGGCGCTGGTCCTAGCGTCAAAACCCAAACAGTTTGCCTGGTTTCGACGTACACCGGACATTCGTACTGAGCCGCCCATCCGCTTGATCCGACCCTAGCACCCCGCTGAGCAAAGGCTCCAGGTTCCCTAATGTCGCCATCCTGAATGGGTACGACGCGTCCGTCTCCGGCGAAGACGGTGTTGTTGAGGGCCGGACCGACACGATGCAGGCCTCACAATAAAGCGAGAAAGGGAGGCCGATCATGAGCCTCGATCGCATCGCGTCTCGCATTGCCGATCCGCGCCAATCCAGTGCAGCCCCCAATTTCTCCCGCCGCGGATTTTTGCTGGCCGGAGCTGCTACAGGCCTGAGCTTGCCGTTCGCGAACGGTGAAGGCCAAGCAGCTGGCGCCAGCGGTTTCTTTCCGGGGTTTTCGGCTGAGTTGATCGAGACCAGCGGGACTACCATACACACTCTGCGAAAGGGCGCCGGCCGAGGGATGCTGCTGCTGCACGGTTACCCTGAAACGCATCTAACGTGGCGCAAAGTGGCGCCGCAGCTGGCGGAGCAGTTCTCTGTAGTCGTGCCCGATCTCCGCGGTTACGGCGATTCCGGCAAACCCAAAGACGGAGAACGGCACGAGAACTATTCATTTCGCGCGATGGCGCAGGATCAGGTCGACGTGATGCGTCATTACGGTCACGAGCGTTTCCTAGTCGCAGCTCACGATCGCGGGGCGCGAGTGGCGCACCGGCTCTGTCTCGATCACCCCGAGAGGGTTGAGAAAGTTTGCCTCATGGACATCGCGCCCACCCTCACGATGTATCAAGGAACGAACCAGGAGTTTGCCACTAAATATATGTGGTGGTTCTTTCTGATTCAGCCTGCTCCGCTTCCTGAACATATGATTGGACTCGATCCTGGGTTTTATTTACAGGATATTTTCGATGGTCTGAACAAAACTCCCGGCGCCATTGAGCCGGAGGCAATGGACGAATACGTACGTGTTTTTTCGAATCAAGCTGCGATCCACGCTTCCTGTGAGGATTTCCGAGCCGCGGCGGGCGTCGACCTGGAAATGGACGAAGCCGACGATAAGGCCGGTAGAAAGATCGAATGTCCACTTCATGCCCTGTGGGGCGCAAAGGGAACAATCGGTACCTTGTGGGACGTGCTCGCAACTTGGCGAGAGAAGTGCGCCGCGCCGGTGACTGGAAAGGCTCTCGATTGCGGTCACTTTCTGCAAGAAGAAAGTCCTCAGAATGTTCTAGCTGAATTTTCCCAATTTTTTGGTTGAGAAGACCCGGTCATTCTCTCAGCTTTTCGACGACGCTCGTTGGCGAGGACATATTCGCCCATCGGCCGAAGGCCGCGGTCGATCGATTCGACCCTCTTCGCGGCGACGCAGCCAATGACCGGAATTTGCGCATTGCGGCCGGCCGCTACTTCGTCTCTAACGGCGGCAAACCCCCAAGCGACTGAGGAGACGATCGGCATCGTGACCGCGGTCTTGACGCCGCTCCTGGTGTGGCTGGTCCCGAACCGGGCGCCTCGGTTGGCGGGTCGTGTTTGAGCTCGGTCATTCCGACATCGGTCATTCAGACCATGACCCCTTCGTCCTCGGCCGGCGGCGCTGGCGGCGCTTGCGCCTCCTCGCGCGCCTGGCGCTCCGCGTCCAGCTTCTCCTGCCGCGCGGTCGGCTTCACCCAGCCCCACTTCTCGCCATAGACGACCTCGTTGGCGATCGGCCGCGGATTGTTGACGGTGACGCGAGTTAAGAAGCCGCTGCGCGAATAGAGATGCTCGACCTCCTCGATCGAATATAGGCCATCGACGCCGGCGCGAGCGCCCCTGACGCTCACCCGCCCATAAGGCTGCGCCGCCGGCTCGCCGTTCAGCATCACGAAGCCCATGCCGCGCTTGAGGATGCTCGATTCAGTGATACCGACCGTCCATTGCTCGGCGGTCTGCTTGTTGGGCGCCCGCCCAGGCAACCCGGCGATGGCGGCCGAACGGCCGAACGGCAAATCGCCGCCGATCGCCTTTTCGATCTCGCCCCACGCGCCGAGCGCCCGGTCGAAATGCGACGCCGCCGCGGTTTGCGCTTGCGGGCGGGCGACGAACGGCTTGATCCGCCAGCCGATCATGTTCTCGCCCCACACCGCCTCGATCGTCCCCATCTCCTCGCCGTCGGCGTTGATCCCGTCAGTCATGTTGACAAAGGTTGCGGTTTGTCCGGTGACCTTGAACAGCCCGCCCAGCTCGCGCGCGAGCCGCATCCCGAGATGATGGAAACTCTCGTCCTGAGCCCAGTATTTGCGCTTGATGTCGCGCATCGACGGAGAGACTTTCATCTGAATGCCGCCGGCCATTTGCGCCGACTTCTTGAGCACCTCCTCGAGCGAGATCTCCTCGCCCTGGCCGTCGCCCCACGACTGTTGGAAATGGGCGCGGCCGAGCCCGCCGGCGTCGAAGCCCTTGGCCTCGAGCCACAGTCGCCGGCCGCCGCCCTTGCGTGAAAAGCCCGACTCGATCTCTTCCATTTGCCCGGTGAAAACCACTCCTAGAGTTTCGCTCGTCCAGCCGAGCGAGATATTGACCGCGGCTTCGTCGGGCGGAATCGCCAATCGCCCGTCGCGGTCGTCGAGTTCGATGACGGCGCGATCCGCTTGGCTGGCGTCGGCGGTCGTGGTGATTTGCAGCGAAATGAGATGCGGGTCGAAGGCGCTGGTCACGTTGTCGCCGTCGACCACGATTTTGCAGAGCGCCCGAGTGCGGAAGCCCTGATAGGTCATGTCGGGCTCCGGCCGTAAAGGGTGACGAACTCGACGGGCTTCGGCCGGCCGGCCAGGATCTCCGGGTCGATCGGCAAGCGCACGTTCGTCCCGACCGGCAGAAACGGGCTCTCTCGATGCAATTTCGCCAGATGCGGATTGTCGTCAAGCATCCGTTCGAGGATGCCCGGAGCGCGGACGCGATAGCGTCGCCAGACCAGCACGTCGGCGCTGATGTAGGCCCCGGAGACCGTGATCAGTTCATAGCCGGTCACCGCCATCGCAACCTCACCGGATCAACTGGTAGAGCATTGGAAAATAGGCGTTGGGGTCCGGCACCGGGCACCGGACGAAATTGCCCTCGAAATTGATCTGCTGGCCGATGCCGTCGGCGCCGAGAAAGCGATGAGCGCGCGCCAGCCTCTCCAACACGTACCAGCCGAGCACGAAGCCGTCGCCGCGCATCAATTGCTCGGCTTTGCCCTGGCGGCGAAAGCTTTCCAAGATTTCGAGTTCGGTGAGACCGCCTAGGCGATGGGGAAAGACGCGTCCGCGCAATGCGATTTCCTCGTCGCCCTCGCCGACCCATTCGCGATAGATCGCCGCGCCGGCGATCTCTTTGCGCGCCCAATCGGTCGCGGTCATTTGATCGGCCTCGTGGACGTTGAGCGGCGTAATGTCGAATTGCAAAGCGCCCCATTGGAAGAGCATCAGGCGAATCCCGAGTCGGCGTAAGAGTTCAAGGTCGCTTCGCGCACCGATCGATCGACTTCGCGGGCGATCGAGGTCCGGCGCATCTGAGTTTCGCCCGGCTGGTGCTCGAAGCGAAGGGGGATCGGCTTCTCGAGTTCGGCGCGCTGATCAGCGGCTCCAAGCGGCGCAGTCGGTGCGGCCGCGGCGGTTTGCGGAGGCGGCGCTCCGCCGCCGGCTGATTCTGGCGCGGCGCTGGCCACTTCCGGTCCGCCGCCACCCATGGCGGCGGCGCGCTTTGCGTATTGCAGCCGTCCGGGCGCGGACGCGTAAGGCTTGTATTGACCCCAATATTTCGGCTGCACGTCGGCCGGAGTCTCATAGACTTCATGGGTGAGCCGGGTGGCCTCCTGCAAGGTCTTGGTCTGTTTCAGCCGGCGCAAAAACCCGGCGTGCTCGCCGGTCAGCTCGTGCTTGAGAAAGCCGACGTTGGCTTCGTGCGACTTGGGGTCGAGGCCTCGCTGCTGCGCGTATTGCATGAACTTGCGCCGTCGCGGGCCGGTCCATTGCGCGTAGCCGAACCCGCCCGCGCCGCTGATCGGCTTGCCCTCTTGCAGCGCTTTGAAGCCGGCGCTTTCGTAGCCGAGATTGCCGACCAGGCCGGCCGCCTGTTCGTGCGTGAGCCCAAGCTCCCTTTTCAGGTCCGCCATAATCATCGGCGCACGCTGGGCGTAGATATCGCCGCGACCGCCGCCGGCTCGACCACCTCCGGCGGCGCCCGCTCTTGCGTAAGCGGCTTCCCCCGCACCGCCGCCTCGGCCGCCGCCTGTCGGCGCTGCGGGGGCCGCTGGGGCCGCTGGGGCCGCCCAGGAGCCGGTTGCGCCGCCGCCGCCGGCCGATCCACCGCCGCCGACGATCGACCGCCCTGTGAGCCCTCCGCGGCCGCCTCCGCCGCCCATAGTCCGACCGCCGCCCCAGCCGCTCGCCCCGCCCCAAATTCGCGCCTCGCCGCCGCCGCCGCCAAAGCTCGCTTGCATGAGCCGCGCCTCGCCGCCGCCGTCTCCGCCGGCGGCGACACCTGCGCCGGCTGTTCCGCCGCCGCCTCTGCCGCCGAGCAGCCTTCTCAGCGAGTTGTTCAGATCGGTCAGTTGCTCGACAAGGCTGGTTTGCTGCTCGGTGCTTTCGCCCACCGCTTCGGTGTTGTCGCGCGTCGCGACGACGTCGGGCGCGTCGCTGTCTTTCTGGCGCCATTGCCCGCCGGCCTGCCAGGGCGCCGGCTCCTTCGGATCCTCGAGACCCAACATGCCGCGCAATCGCGTGCGCAGCGGATGGCCGCTCTCGGAGTCCGTCTTCATCGCGCTCAGAAGGCCCGCGCCGGGAATCGCGCCGGTCATGACCTGGCCGATGCTTTGGCCGCCGGCCGCGCCGACATGCCCGCCAAGCGCGCCGGCCGCCGCGGTCGATGCGCCGCGGACGCCGAAGCCGTATTCGGCCGCGAGCGCCGCGCCATAGAGCGCGCGCGGGACGATCTTTCCCGATTGACTGGGAACGAACACTTCAGCGCCGGCCTCGCCAACGACGACAGGCCGACCGGCCTCTACCGGG
>Ga0335072_10004383_pt1 | contig 21001 bp, 16 predicted proteins | sample Lox_Sample_21_FD_206725 | JGI IMG/M metagenome (GOLD analysis project Ga0335072, IMG submission 206725) | Soil microbial communities from Loxahatchee National Wildlife Refuge, Florida, United States - Lox_Sample_2.1 | ecosystem: Environmental > Terrestrial > Soil > Wetlands | place: USA...
AGTATCAGTACCGGATCTTCGCGGCCGGCCCGGAGCAGGTCGAAGCTGGCCAGGCGGAGCGCGAGCGCCATGGACCAGGACTCGCCGTGGCTGGCGTAGCCGCGCGCGGGGAGATCGCGGATGCTGAGGTCAAGCTCGTCGCGGTGCGGGCCGGCCAGGCAGACACCGCGGTCGAGTTCGCTCGCGCGCACTTCGAGCAGGGCCTCCCTGAGCGCCTGCTCCGCGGCGCGCACCCGTTCACCGTGGCTTGCCCCGGCCGGGCCGGCCTGGTGAGGGGCCTGGCCCTCGAACGAGCGCCGGTACTCCATCCCCGCCGGGACCCGGTCGCCGCCCGCGACCGCCGTGTACGCGCTCTCCACATGCGGGCGGAGCGCGGTGACCAGGTGCTCACGGGCGACGAGCAACTCCGCGCCGGTCCGGGCCAGGTGCGCGTCCCATACGTCGAGGGTGGCCGTTACCGCCTCGCGGGACTGCCTGTTGCCCTTCGGGCCGCCCTTGGGGCCGGCGGACTTCAGCAGGGCCGTGCGCTGCTTGAGCACCCGGTCGTAGTCGGCGCGGACCGCAGCGTACCTCGGCGCCATCGCGACGAGCAGGTCGTCGAGGAACCTCCTGCGCTCCCCCGGGTCGCCCTTGACCAGGGCCAGGTCCTCGGGCGCGAACAGCACCGTACGGAGCACGCCGAGAACGTCACGGGGCCTGGTCAGCGGGACCCTGTTCAGCCGGACCCGGTTGGCCCGGCCCGCGTTCAGTTCGATTTCTACCAGCGTGTCGTTCGCGCTCGCGGAAACCGCCGCCCGGATGATCGCCTGACCGGTGCCCTTCCTGATCAGCGGGGCGTCCAGGGCGGCCCGGTGGCTGGCCAGCGTCGCCGCGTAGCCGACGGCTTCGACGAGGTTGGTCTTGCCCTCACCGTTCGGACCGCTGAAGATCGTGACACCCGGCGCGAGCGGCACGTCGACATCCGTGTAGGAACGGAAGTCGGTCAGCGCCAGCCGGGTCAGGTGCACGTCTTCGAGGTTAGCCGCTGCCTCCGACGCAGGCGCGTAGCGCCAGCACCTGGCATCGGCCGCCGAAGGCGGACACGCGGGGGATACGGGGGTGCCGTCGCGCGCTAGCCGCTACGCGGGGGGTACGGGGGGTCGTCCCCCCGGGGGATGTCTCGGCTGGCTAGCGCGCGATACGATGGCGCCTTTTGCCGTCGCGCGCTAGCCAGCCGAGCGGATCGGCATGAGGACGTAGCGGTAGTCGGGCTGCGCGTCGCCTTTGCCCGTGATCACGGCGGGCCTGGTCGCCGTGGTGAACGAGACGCGCACCGTGTCGGAGTCGACCGCGTTGATGCCGTCGAGCAGGTACTGCGGGTTGAACGCGATCTGCATCTCTTCGCCGTCGAAGCTCGCCCCGATCGCCTCGCTGGCCTGTGCCTCGTCGCCGGTGCCCGCCTCGAGCAGCACCTCGCCCGCGGCGAAGGTGAGCCGGACCGGGGTGTTGCGCTCGGCGACCAGCGCGACGCGCTTGACCGCGTCCGCGAACGGCACGGCCGGGATCTCGGCTACCGCGGAGAACTCGCTCGGCAGCAGCGTCTGGTACCGGGGGTACTCGCCGGACAGCAGCCGGGTCGTGGTGCGCCGCCCGCTGCCCTCGAACCCGATGATGCCGTCGCTGCCGCCCTCCGTGGTGTCCAGCGCGACAGAGATCTCGGCGCCGCCGGTCATCTGCCGCGCGGTGTCGCCAAGGACCCGGGCAGGGACGAGCACCGCGGTGCTGAGACCGGGTGCGACGGGGGTCCACCGAAGCTCGCGGATCGCGAGCCGGTACCGGTCGGTTGCGACAAGCGTCAGCGTGTCCTCGTTGAGTTCCATACGGATGCCCGTCAGTGCGGGCAGCGTGTCGTCCTTGCCAGCGGCGATCGCGACCTGGTGGATGGCCGAGGCGAACGCGTCGGCGCCGACGGTGCCCGTGGTGTCGGGCATGCTCGGCAGGGTGGGGTACTCCTCGGCAGGCAGCAGCATCAGGGTGAACGTCGCACTGCCGCACTTGACGGTCGTCCTGGTCCCGTCCGTCGCGAGGTCGACCGGCTTGGCGGGCAGCGACCTGACGATCTCGGCGAGCAGCCTGCCCGACACGAGCACGGTGCCCGGCTCATCGGCCTGGACCTGAACCGTTGCCTGGGCGGAGACCTCGTAGTCGAAGGTGGACAGGGTTAGCTCACTGCCTGCCTGCAGGCGCATGCCGGCCAGCACGGGGGCCGTGGGGCGCGCCGGGAGCGCGCGGGCGGTCCATGCGACTGCCTCTGCGAGTGGGTCACGCTCAACTTGGAGCTTCACGGGATGCCTCCTGCCGGTGATGTTTGCGGGTTCTCCGCCACTGGGTATGTCACTGGCTGCCGGGCTGGGTTTCCCCAGCCACGCGCGAGCCTACTTGTTCTTGGGATTTATTGAGTTATAAGAACGTAGTAGTAATAGGGGCTGTGGATTCTGGGGATAACACCGTTTTCCCAGTTCCCGCCCCATTTTTTATGCACAGGCCCTGTGGGTCCGCTGTGGACGTGCGCGGGGGGTATGTGGACAGCGCCGGAGTTTTCCCAGCTTGTCCACAGGACATCCCCGACCTTTCCACCTCTTCTCCACCGGTTCGCCCACAGGCTCGTCCACAGGTTCTGGATAACCCTTGTGGATAACCTGTGAGTGGATCTTGGCAACTATTTGCGGATAATGGGCCATGAACGCCGCCGCCTTCTGTACCCTATTCCCCTTATTTCCGGCGGCTAGCTCGCCCGGGCCTGCTGCTTGATGCGGTTGGTGAGCTCTGTTACCTGGGTGTAGATCGAGCGGCGCTCGGCCATCAGCGACCGGATCTTGCGGTCCGCGTTGATGACGGTCGTGTGGTCGCGGCCGCCGAACTGCTGACCGATCTTCGGCAGCGACATGTCGGTCAGCTCACGGCACAGGTACATGGCGATGTGCCGTGCGGTCACCAGCACGCGGGACCGGCTCGTGCCGCACAGGTCCTCGATGGACAGCCCGAAGTAGGCGGCGGTCTGCCCCATGATGGTCGCCGCGGTGATCTGCGGGCTGCCGCTTCCCTGGCTTTCCGGTATGAGGTCCTTGAGCACGATCTCGGCGAGGCTGATGTCGACGCCCTGGCGGTTCAGGCTGGCGAAGGCGGTGACCCGGATCAGGGCACCCTCAAGCTCGCGGATGTTCGTCGAGATGCGGCTTGCGATGTACTCGAGCACGTCCGGTGGGGCGTTCAGGCCCTCCTGGATCGCCTTCTTCCTGAGGATGGCGATCCGGGTCTCAAGCTCTGGCGGCTGGACGTCCGTCAGCAGTCCCCACTCGAACCGGCTGCGGAGCCGGTCCTCCAGGGTGACCAGGCGCTTAGGCGCACGGTCACTGGAGATGACGATCTGCTTGCTGGCGTTGTGCAGGGTGTTGAAGGTGTGGAAAAACTCCTCCTGCGTTCCTTCCTTGTTCTCCAGGAACTGGATGTCGTCCACCAGGAGGACGTCGACGTCCCGGTAGCGCCTGCGGAATCCGTCCTGCTTGCCGTCGCGGATCATGTTGATGAACTCGTTGGTGAACTCCTCCGAGCTCACGTACCTGACCTTCAGGCCGTTGTAGAGCGTCTGGGCGTAGTGGCCGATGGCGTGCAGCAGGTGCGTCTTGCCCAGGCCCGAGTCTCCGTAGACGAACAGCGGGTTGTAAGCCTTGGCGGGCGCCTCGGCCACCGCGACCGCGGCAGCGTGCGCGAACCTGTTGCTGCTCCCGATGACGAACGTCTCGAACGTGTACTTGGAGTTCAGCCGGGCCGACGCCGGCCGCGGCTGCTGGTCCTGCTGGTGCCCGTGATGTCCCGGCTGCTCCCGCTGACCCGGCGGCTGGTACTGGTCCATGTCCGGCTGTTCCGGCTGGCTGGCAGGGGCCTGCGGCGACAGCGGATGCTGCTCAGGAGGCGGCAGTTCCTGGAATCCCTGGGCCGAACGGTAGGGCTGGTACCCCGAGTCCTGGTAGGAGTAATGCTGCGGCTGCGGGTACTGCGGCGGTGCCGGCTGCGCGCCAAGCTCCGGCTGCAGGGGCTGGGCCGGCCTGGGCGCGGTGTCGTCCGTGGGCGCCCCCGTCAGCTGGCCCATCACCGACAGCGGCGAGCTCGGCGGTCCCGGCGGCTGCTCGGGCGGGGAGACCGGGCTTGGGTCGACGGTGACGGCGATCTGAATCGGGCGGCCGAGTTCCTTCGAGAGCGCGTGGATGACCAGCGGCCTGAGCTTGGTCTCCAGATACTCCTTGACGAACGGGTTGGGGGTGGCGATCAGCGCCGTGTTCTCGACGAGGCCGAGCGGTCTTGTCAGCCGGAGCCAGGCAAGCTGGCTGGGCGGAAGACCCATCTCGGCGAGCCCGTCAAGAGACCGTGCCCATACATCCGCCAGATCCACACCGCTCACGATGTGCTCCCCTCGCCTCGGCGTATTGCCCGGGTTGCGTCTGGTTCGACCATGTTCAATCACCAATCGCAACTCGTTGTCCACAGGTTCTTCCACAAGGTGTGTACGTGCGCTGCACTGCGGTTTCCCCTTCCCGCCGCGGCAGCCGGCCCCCAGCAGTCGACCCGTGGAGCTAGATTTTTCCACAGCCTAGGTCGCCGGCGGCAGGCCCGCTGTGGAAATCGTGGTGTTTGACCGCGGACAGACCCCTGACGTGCGGACCGCCAGCGGCCTCGCGCCCAGCCGCGGCGCCTCCGCCGGATCGGTTTGACCTGTGCGTGGATCACCCGTACCGTTAACAGGCTGACCCATGTCCCCTCAGCGGTGGCCGCCTGGCCGATGTCAGAGCCGGGCCTGGCCGAGCGGAGCGGGCCATGTCCGCCATTCATTTTCAGGTCCTACCGTCCCTGGAGTTCCAGTGAGCAAGCGTACGTTCCAGCCGAATAACCGTCGGCGGGCGAAGGTGCACGGCTTCCGTGAGCGGATGCGCACCCGTGCGGGCCGCGCCGTCCTCGCCGCACGTCGCCGCAAGGGCCGCGACCAGCTCGCAGTCTGAGCGCGGGCCGAGGGGCTGACCCTGGTCAGTTCCAGTGTCAGCCGCATCGGCTCTCTCTGGAGGGGTCGTGCTGCCGCAGCAAGCGCGGATGAGGAGCCCGGAAGAGTTCAAGCGCACAATGCGTTATGGACGACGGGCCGGCGGCGCTACCCTGTCCGGCCACCTGCTGTCGCCTGCCGGTCCGGTACCGGAGCACGGCGGACCAAAGGTAGGCTTTATTGTCAGCCGTGCGGTTGGCTCGGCGGTAGTTCGCAACCGGGTGAAGCGACGGCTCCGGGAACTAATGCGCAGGCGGGTCGCCTCGCTTCCCGGAGGTTGCCTGCTCGTGGTGCGTGCTCATCCGGCGGCCGCCGGCGCACGCCAGGTGGATCTAGCCGCCGATCTTGACCTGGTGCTTGGACGACTGCTGAGGCGGCAGGTTGGGGCGCTGCGCTCGTGAGCGCATCGGAGATGAAATCGGCAGACGAGGCCGTGCCGACATTGGCGGCGCGGATTCTCATCGTCCCCGTGACCGGCTACCGCCGGTTTATCAGTCCCCTGCTCCCTCCGGTCTGCCGGTTCTACCCATCCTGCAGCGAGTACGCCGTGGAGGCACTCCGCACGCACGGAGCGGTACGCGGACTGTGGCTGGCCGTGCGCCGCCTGGCCCGTTGCCATCCCTTTAATCCCGGCGGATACGATCCCGTGCCTCCCCGGCCCCAAGGAGTTGTCCTGTGAGCATCCTCAACCCGCTGTTCGAAGCGGTCGCCTGGGTGATGATGCAAATCCATGCGGGTCTCTCGCACGCGTTCGGACCGTCGAGCGGCGTGACCTGGGCTCTGTCCATCATCCTCCTCGTGGTGCTGATGCGGCTCATCATGGTGCCGCTGTTCATCAAGCAGCGGAACTCCATGTGGAAGATGCAGTCGCACATGCCGCAACTGCAGGAGATCCGCAAGAAGTACAAGAACGACAAGACGCGTCTCAACGAAGAGACGATGAAGTTCTACAAGGAGAACGGCATCAACCCGCTGGGCGGCTGCCTTCCGCTGCTCGCGCAGCTGCCGGTCTTCTGGGCGCTGTTCAACGTGCTGAAGGCGATCGCGGAGTGGACGCCCGGGCATACCCCGGCGTACGGGCTCACGGTTCCGGTGGTGGAGAGCGCGCGGCAGGCACGCATCTTCGGCATTTCCCTCTACGACGAGTTCCTGCGCCCGGCCGTGGGCGAGACAGCGACCTCGCGGTGGCTCATCGTGGTGTTCGTCCTGATCAGCGCCGCCACCACGTTCCTCACGATGAAGCAGAGCCAGCGGCGCGGCATGCTGAACCAGACGCCGGCCGACCCGGACCAGCCCGGTGCCGCCGCCGCGCAGGCGATGTCGAAGAACATGATGTACATCGCGCCGTTCTTCGCCCTTTCCGGTCTGTACTGGCAGTTCGGCCTCGTCATCTACTGGGTCACCACGAACGTCTGGACGCTGGGACAGCAGTACTTCCTGTTCCGCAAGCTTCCGGTGGTGGGGAGCGCTACGGTAGGTGCATCTGCGGCGCCAGCGGCGTCTGGGAGTTCGGGATCGGCTGCCAGGAGTTCGGCTGCCAGGAGTTCGGCTGCCAAGACCAGCGTGTCCAGTGCTTCCGCCAAGCCGGCGGCGAAGTCGGCGAATGCCGCCGCAGCGGGTAAGGCTGCGGCGGGTTCGACGGCGGGCAAGGCCGCGTCAGGCTCCGCGGCGGCAGGGAAGGCGGCTAGCTCCAAGGCGCCGTCCTCGAAGCCGAAGGCGGAGGCCAACGGCGCGCCGACCGCCAAGCCGAAGGCGGAGGCCAACGGCGCGGCGACCGGTGCCGCGAACGGCTCAGGCGTGCTACGGCGGTTCGGTAAGAAGGAAGAGCCGGAGAGCGTGCCGGCCGCCCCGCAGACGAGGGTCGTCAGGCAGCAGCCGAGCCGGACGACACGCAGCAAGCGCGGCAACACTGGCAAGGGGTGAACGGCTTTGGGCGACGGTCCCGGCGGTGAGGGGTTCGGCACGATGGTAGATCAGGGGCGCGAACTGAACGGCGTGGTCGATGGTGAAGACCTCGTCGAAGCGGATGACGACCTGGATGACGTGGACGATGCGGTCGACGACGCCGACGCCGACGAGGAGGACGACGGAGAAGACCTGAGCTCTCTCGAAGAAGAGGGTGAGGTCGCCGCCGACTACATCGAGGGACTTCTGGACATCGCCGATCTCGATGGCGACATCGACATGGATGTGGAAGGCGACCGGGCCGTCGTCTCAGTTGTGGGGGCGACCCTCGACGAGCTTGTCGGGGACGACGGTGAGGTGCTCGAGGCGCTTCAGGAGCTGACCAGACTGGCAGTGCACCGGAAGACCGGGGCCCGTGCCAGGCTCATGCTCGACGTCGGCGGCTTCCGCGCACGGCGCAGGTCCGAACTCGCCGAGCTCGGCCGTTCCGTCGCTGAGGAGGTCTCGCGTACCGGGGAGCCGAAGAAGCTGCGGGCCATGTCCCCGTTCGAGCGGAAGATCATTCACGATGCTGTCGCGCTAGCCGGGCTGCGGAGCGAGTCGGAGGGCGAGGAGCCGAACCGGCGCGTGGTGGTCTTCCCGGCCGGCTGAGGCACGGGACGATGGCCGGGGGAACTTCTGCCGACGGCCTCGGGGGGACACCCTCCGGGGCCGTCGCCGTATTCGGCGGCGCGCTTGACCAGGCGCGCCGGTACGCGGAGCTGCTCGCGACCGACGGGGTCGCCCGCGGCCTGATCGGTCCGCGCGAGACCGCACGTCTGTGGGACCGCCACCTGCTCAACTGCGCCGTGGTTGCCGAACTGGTGCCGGAGCAGGGCGAACTGGTTGATATCGGTTCCGGCGCAGGCCTGCCGGGGATCGTGCTCGCGATGCTCCGGCCGTCGCTGGACGTCATCCTGCTTGAACCGCTGCTCAGGAGATCGGTCTTCCTTGAAGAGTGCGTCGCGGAACTCGGGCTGTCCAACGCGACGGTCGTCCGCGCCCGGGCGGAGGAGAAGGCGGCCGCGCACATCAGCGCGGACATCGCCACCGCCCGGGCCGTCGCACCGCTCGGCCGGCTGGCGGGGTGGGCCGCCGGACTGCTGCGTCCCGGCGGGCAGCTGCTCGCGATCAAGGGACAGTCCGCCGAGGAGGAACTGACGGCCGCGAGGCCCGTTCTATCCCGGCTCGGCGTGCGCGGTGCGGAGGTTCTGCAGGCCGGCCACGATAAGGTCATATCTGCGACCACGGTTGTCCGTGTCGTTTTTGACGGACACGGCCGAGAGGAGCGAGCAGGTGCTCAGCGCAGCCGGCGTGGGGTGGCCTGACGGGGGAAGCGTTCTGATGCCAGGCGTGACCGGGCTGGGGTGGCCCGGGAAGCGGCTGGGACTTTCGTCTCAATCCCCTGATCAGGTCTCGAGAGGTACGCCGGTGAACGGTCGAGAGGATCTGTCCCTTCCCGGGTCGGACCGCGTAAGAAATGCGCTGGCGGCGGCGGTTTCACGTGGAACAACGAATGTCGCGGCGAGTGCGGGCGTGGCGGACGGCGCCCTCAGGAGCGGAGGAGACCATATGTCGCCGGAGCCTACCGTGCCGGACACGCCGGTTGTGATCCCGGACGCGCCGATTATTCCCGGTGACACACCCATCGCGCGGGCCGCTGAGGCGGCCGTCGGCGTGCGCGGTGCGGCCAAGCGGGAACAGTGGCCCAGGCCGGAGCGCTGCCGGATCATGACGATCGCCAACCAGAAGGGCGGCGTCGGTAAGACGACGAGCGCCGTCAACCTGGCCGCGAGCCTGTCACAGCACGGTAACCGGGTCCTGGTGGTTGACCTGGACCCGCAGGGGAACGCTTCGACCGCACTGGACGTTGACCACCACGTCGGCCGGGAATCCGTGTACAACGTGCTCGTCGATGAGCGCGCACTGTCGGAGATCGTCACTGAGGTCAACGGCATGCCCGGACTCTACTGCGCGCCAGCCACGATCGACCTGGCCGGCGCCGAGATCGAACTTGTGCCGCTCGTCGCACGCGAGTCTCGGCTGTCCCGTTCGATCGGGCAACTCGACACGGCCAACTTCGACTACGTGCTCATCGACTGCCCGCCGTCGCTCGGCCTGCTGACGGTCAACGCACTGGTGGCAGCCGAGGAGGTGCTGATCCCGATTCAGTGCGAGTATTACGCGCTCGAAGGACTGGAGCAGCTCCTGCGCACGGTCGAGCTGGTGCGCGCCCATCTCAACGCGAAGCTGCGAATCTCGACCATCCTGCTTACCATGTACGACGGCAGGACCCGACTCGCCACTCAGGTCGCCGACGACGTGCGCTCGCACTTCGGCGACGTCGTGCTCCAGACGATCATCCCCCGCTCCGTCCGTGTCTCCGAGGCCCCGAGCTACGGCCAGTCGGTCATTACGTATGACCCCGCCTCCTCCGGCGCCGTCGCCTATGCCGAGGCCGCCAGGGAACTCGCCTACCGGGCTGTCACGTCTTGACACCGTCCGGTCTCTGCTGATGACGGCTTTTGTCAGGGAATGATTCGGGATTATCCCTGATGTGATGGTGATGCCTTCGCTGCCAGCATGGGCTCATGGGACGATTTCGTACTGGTCGGCTGGCGCATGCCGGCCATGGCGTCGCGGCGCTGCTGCGGTGCGAGCCGTGGATCGTGCGCCGGATGCCGGCGGCGCTGCTGGTGGTCGCGGTCGGTCTTAGCGCTTGGGTGCTCGAGCTGGGTGCGGTGCTTCAGGGGCAGGCCGAGGTGAGGAACTGGTCGTCGGTCTGGGTGGGACTCGACGTTCTGGAGATCACCGGACTGGTCGTGACCGCTCTCCTGCTCCGCCGGCGGTCGGCCTACCTGTCGGCAGTCGCTGGGGCGACCTCGGCGATGTTCGCCCTCGACGCCTGGTTCGACGTGCTGACCGCCGGTGCCGGCACCGACTGGTACGAGTCGCTGGCATCAGCCGTCTTCGGAGAGATACCCATGACCATCGCCCTGGCAGCCATCGCAGTCTGGGCCGCGAGACGGAGTACCGGATCTTAGTCCTCGGCGGGCCCCGGCCGGGCGGCGGCCTCGGGAGACATTGCCTTGACGATGCGTTCGAGGTCGTCGATGGTGGCGAACTCCACGGTGATCTTGCCCTTGGTCCGGCCCATCTCTACCTTCACGCGGGTCTCGAAGAGATCGGAGAGGCGGTCAGACAGGTGACGGAGAGCCGGGGCGACAGGTCTGGCTGTCGCTTGCCTGCGCGGCTGCTTCCCAGGGTTGTCATCACCGATTGCCACGATCTCCTCGACGGAGCGGACCGAGAGTCCCTCGGCGACGATGCGCTGGGCGAGGCGCTCCTGGGCCTGCGCGTCGTCCAGGGAGAGCAGAGCGCGGGCATGTCCCGCGCTGATCACGCCGGCCGCGACACGCTTCTGCACGGCGGGGGGCAAGTTGAGCAGCCGGAGCGTGTTGCTGATGTGCGGACGGGAGCGCCCGACCTTCTGCGCGAGCTGCTCATGAGTGGCGCCGAAGTCATCGAGCAGTTGCTGATACGCGGCCGCCTCTTCCAGGGGGTCAAGCTGCTGCCGGTGCAGGTTCTCAAGCAGCGCGTCGCGGAGCATCTCGGTGTCAGGGGTCTCGCGGACGATGGCCGGGATGAACTCGAGTCCCGCTCGCTGGGATGCACGCCACCGGCGCTCTCCCATGACAAGCTCATAGTTCCCGTCGCCGATCTTCCTGACCACTACCGGCTGGAGCAGGCCGACCTCGGTGATGGAGGCGGCAAGTTCCTCCAGAGCCTCCTCATCGAAGCTCTGGCGCGGCTGACGCGGGTTGGGCGTGACGGAGCCGACCGCGACTTCCTCGAAGTAGGCACCGGCGACCTGGCGCAGCCCTGAGTCGGCGGTTTCCGTGACTCCGGTGGAAATGCCAGCGGGCTGTCCATAGCCGGTGACGCCCACGGCGCCGTGACTGGCACCAGAGGAGCCGGCGCCTCCGGGGTCCGAGGTACCGGTCATCGGGCCGGTGCCTGCCGTGCTGCCCGCGCGAGGTGCCTCGGGGATCAGTGCTCCCAGGCCCCTGCCGAGCCCTCGCCGTTGCTGCGCCACTGCTTCTCCTGTGTAATGCCGGTTGTGCCGCTAAGACGGTGCAGGCACGAAGAGCGCGCCTTGGCCGTCACTCCAATTTAGCGACAACGCGCCGCGATTTCACAGCGTTCGCCCAGCGCGGTTTCACGTGAAACAATCCCCTAAGCGGAGGCGGCCGGCCCTGTTTCACGTGAAACAGGGCCGGGGGAAGCTACGATCGCGCGGCCTCGGCCGCTGCCGCGGCGGAAATGCCGTAGAGGAACGCGTCGACGTCGCTCTCTTTAGTGTCGAAGGCCGTCATCCAGCGGACCACGGACGCGGACTCGTCCCACACATGGAAGATCCAGTCCCGCTGCAACTCGGCGATGTGCTTGGGGTCAAGTCGCGCGAACACCGCGTCCGACTCGACAGGGTAAACAACCTCCACACCCGGAATCTCCGCGAGCCCGGACGCCAGCCTCGCGGCCATCGCGTTGGCGTGACGGGCGTTCCGCAGCCACAAATCGTCGGTCATGAGCGCGCTGAACTGCGCGCCGAGGAAGCGCATCTTAGACGAGAGCTGCATGTGCTGCTTGCGGAGATAGGGCGCGTTGAGTGCATCGCCGGGTTGCATCACAATGACCGCTTCGACACCCATAGCCCCGTTCTTGGTGCCACCGAAACTGAGGATGTCCGCGCAGACGGCGATCTCTGCGAGGGAGCACCCGAGATGCGCCGCGGCGTTGGCGAGGCGCGCACCGTCAAGGAAGACACGCAGCTGGTTGGCCGTGCAGAACTCCTTGATCGCGCGCAGTTCGTCAAGCGAATAGCAGGTCCCGTACTCGGTCGACTGGGTGACCGCGACCACACCGGGCTGAGCGAAATGCTCGTCCCCCCGGCCGGCGAGCCTGGTGGCGATGAGTTCGGGTGTTATCTTCCCGTCGACTGACGGAACGGTCAGCAGCTTGGTTCCGAGAATGCGCTCCGACGCCCCGCACTCGTCGGTGTTAATGTGCGCTGATTCGGCGCAGATGACGGACTCGTGCCGGCCGAGCAGGAGGCCGAGCCCGAGCACGTTCGCGCCGCTGCCGTTCAGGACCAGGTAGACCTCGCCCTGCGCGCCGGCCAGGCGGCGGATCCCGCTGACCGCGTGCGCCGTCCAGGGGTCCGCACCGTACGCGATGGCGTCACCCGCGTTTGCCTCGACGATGGCGCGCATGACGGCCGGATGAGTCCCGGCGTGGTTGTCGCTGCCAAAGCTCTTCCGTGTTGCCGCCCCGGTCATCGGGTCCTCCTAGTAAAGATTTCTAGATCATGGGTCACAGCATTCCCTGCCGTTGGCGGGGTACCATGCCAAAATAGTGGCTAGTTCACGCTGACCTGATCGGGGAACACAACGGGATGTCACGCCGGCTTGTCAACATCACGCTGGATAACCTCGGGGACCTGCCGCCGAGCTGCCGCTCGTGCGTTTTCTGGGAACTCGATCCAGTGAGCAAGTCTCGTGCCGAGGCCTCGGATCCAGGGCTCGAAAAGGAGTCGTGGATCTCCTCGGTGCTTCTTGAGTGGGGCAGTTGCGGGAAAATCCTCTATGTCGACAGCGTGCCCGCCGCCTACGTGCTTTTCGCACCGCCGCAGTACGTTCCCCGGTCGGTCGCCTTTCCCACCAGCCCGGTCAGCGCGGACGCGGTTCTCCTCATGACGGCCCGGGTGCTGAGCGAGTTCTCCGGCGGCGGCCTCGGCCGCATGCTCATTCAGGGCATGGCGAAGGATCTCACCAGGCGAGGCGTCCGGGCGATCGAGGCCTTCGGTGACAAGCAGTGGACCGCGCCAGCATGCGTGCTGCCCGTCGACTACCTGCTCGCGGTCGGCTTCAAGACGGTCCGCCCGCACCACCGCCACCCCCGCCTTCGCATGGAGCTCCGCTCCACCCTCAGCTGGCGCGAGGACGTCGAGGTAGCCCTGGAACGTCTCCTCGGCTCCATGAGCCCAGAACGAGTCCTCCGGCCCGCGCCCGCCCCCGCCGTCCTCAGCCAGGTGTTACTGCGTCGCGATGACGACGCAGCGGAAGAACTCCGCCAGGGCGCCGGCATCGCCGTTGATCGTCACGCGGCCGGGCTCGCCGGGGGTCCCGCGGTTCCAGGCCCAGCGCAGCACATCGGCCGGGGTGCCGCTGACCGTGACATCGGCGGCGGACTCGTCGTTGACGGCTTCGCCAGGGCCGCCGTCCACCGTGAAGTCGCCCGGGGAGGTCTTCACCAGCCAGGTCACGCTCGGGCTATCCGTCGTAGCGGTGATCCGGACCTTGTGTGTTCGGCCTGGGGAGCCGGCGAGGGCCTCGGTGAAGTAATCGCCCCACTCGGTCACGCTGTAGGCGACGAAGACCTTCAGCAGCTCGTCGACTCCGTCGATCGCCAGATCGGCTGGAATCGAGGAGATACGGGCACCGCCGCCGAGCTCAGCGTCGATCCGGTGGATCACGGTCTCCTGGGCCATCCGCCGGAACCAGAAGCCGACCGTCGGATCCGGGGCGTACCAGGTCCCTCCGCGGTCCGAGGGGTTCCGGGTGGTGAGCTCTCTGACGAGGTCGGCGTAGGCCCGGTCGAGCAGAGCGACAGGCTCTTCGTCCTTAAGCCCGGCCGGCGGCCACTCCGACTCGCGCTCGGCCCCTTCCCGCATGCACTCGACCTTGTGCAGGTACACCTGCCCGACATGCCGTGTCAGATCGGCGACCGTCCAGTCCGGACATGTAGGCACCCGTTCGTCCAGATGCCCCGGCACAACCTCCCGGATCCGCCGGTAGTCCGCTTCCAGACACTCCAGAAACCGTGAGTTCTCCATGCCCCTCAGTCAACCACGGGAACGAGGCGATAGCACAGGTTTTCGACTAGGACAACGGCGGCCGCGAAGGTGCGAGGGTCGGCGCGCCGCCCTGAAAGCAGAAGCGGGGGGCGAGGGGATCCCCCCTCGCCCCCCGCAACCGTTATGCGGCTCAGATGAAGTCGGCCAGGTCCTTGAGCAGCGCGGCCTTTGGCTTCGCGCCCTTGATCTGCTTCACGACCTCGCCGTTCTGGAAGACGTTCAGGGTCGGGATGGCAAGGATCTGGTACCGCTGCGCGACGGCGGGGTTGTCGTCGACGTTCAGCTTGACGACGTCGATCTTCTCGGCGTACTCCGAGGCGATCTCCTCGAGAACCGGCGCGATCATCCGGCACGGGCCGCACCACTCGGCCCAGTAGTCGACGATGACCGGCTTGCTGTTCTTCAGGACTTCGGCCTCGAAGGTCGCGTCGGTGACAGCCCTGGTCGTACCCATAGTGATCACACCTTCCGTGTTAGATGTCAGTATGCATTAAGCGTTCGCGTGCTCCGCGGCGTGCTCGGCAGCGTGCTCCGCCAGCCAGCGCTCCGCGTCGATCGCGGCCGAGCACCCGCTGCCGGCGGCGGTGATGGCCTGCCGGTACACGTGGTCCACCACGTCACCGCAAGCGAAGACGCCCTCGATCGCGGTCCTGGTCGACCGGCCCTCGACCTCCAGGTACCCCTCGGGGTTGATCTCCAGCTGGCCGGCGAACAGTTCGCTGCGCGGCTGGTGGCCGATCGCGATGAACACGCCGCCGACGGGGAGCACGGTCTCCTCGCCACTGTGCACGTTGCGCACGCGCAGCCCGGACAGCTTCCCGTCGCCTTCCATCGAGACGACCTCGCTGTCCCACTGGAACTTGATCTTCGGGTTGGCGAACGCCCTGTCCTGCATGATCTTCGATGCGCGCAGCGCGTCCCGCCGGTGCACGATCGTCACGGACTTGCCGAACCTGGTCAGGAACAGCGCCTCTTCGAGCGCCGAGTCGCCGCCACCGACCACCGCGATGTCCTTCTCGCGGAAGAAGAACCCGTCGCAGGTCGCGCACCAGGACACGCCGTGCCCGGAAAGCTCCTTCTCGCGCGGAACCCCGAGTTCCTTGTACCTGGACCCGGTCGCGATGATCACCGCGTTGGCCAGGTAAGTGTCGGTCTCGGTCGTCACCACCTTGGGCGAGACTGTCAGGTCGACCTCGATGACGTCATCGGCCACCAGTTCGGCGCCGAACCGTTCCGCCTGCTTGCGCAGCCCGTCCATCAGTTCTGGCCCCATGATGCCGTCAGGGAAGCCGGGGAAGTTCTCCACGTCGGTGGTCTGCATCAGCGCGCCGCCCGCGGTCACTGACCCCTCGAAGACGAGAGGCTGAAGCTTGGCCCTGGCCGAGTAGATGGCGGCGGTATATCCCGCCGGGCCGGAACCGATGATGATGACGTCACGTACGTCGGTCACTGAGCGCGCCTCCTAAAGAATGCTTACTGCTCAACCGATCCTAGGGCGCGGAGATTCCCGGGTCAGCCGGCCAGCGGCACAGACGCGAGGAGTTCTGGTTTGGCGGCCGTGCAGCCAAGTCCCACCACCCACACGTGGCTCGAACTGGCGATGATGTAGGCGGGCGTCCCTTCGTAGGTGCCCTTGTCCACGAGCGTGGGACGCGCGCCGTCCGCGACGTGCAGCACGCAGCCGAGCAGCACCGGCGACGGGGCAGTGGCGGGCACGGGGGCGACACTGCTTGACGACGCGGCGCTTGACGACGCGGCGCTTGACGGGGGCGCCGTGGCGGCAGCTGCCGGAGCGACCTCCTTAGCGCTCAGCCTGGCCCGCACCTGTTCGGCCAGGGTCGCCCGCTGGTAGCTGGTGCCGCTGGCCGTGACGACGAACGACGTCGCACTGCCGCCCGCCTCGGCGCCCCCGAACGCGGTACCCGCCGAGGGACTGGAGGCGTTGGGCGCGGCCACACCCGATGCGGCGGCAGACGACGATGAACTCGACGACGAGAATCCGCGGGACACCAGGAAGCCGAAGCCGACGAGCAGGCAGATGACCAGCGGGCCGACCAGCAGCTGGGGCCGCGGCCAGCGCCGCCGGAGGCGCGCCCTGGCGGGGGCAGGACCGAGCGTCCGGGCACGAACGGTCTCATCGGGTGCGGCGCCGTCTGTTCGAGCCGCGGCCTCGGCCGCGATCGCCGCGCTGATCCGCGCTTCGACGGCTTCCGGGAGCATGGGAGCGGGAACCGACGCCAGGTACGCGGCGACCTCGGACAGCCGTGCACCGGCTTCCGTGCCTGGCTGGTCGGCCTCCTCGTGGAAGTCATCGTCCCACTCCGGCGGCCACTGCCCGCTCATGCGCCTCCTCCCTGCTCAGATGGGACGCCGTCGGCGACGGCCTGGTTCCCTTCGCCCGGAGATCTAGTACGCAGATGCGAAAGATAGGGCAGCAGCCGGGTCCTGCCCCGCGCGCACCGGCTCTTCACCGTTCCCTCGGAGACGCCAAGGATCACGGCGGCATCGGCAACCGGGTAGCCGAGCATATCCACCAGGACCAGCGCCGCCCGCTGCGGTGGCGGCAGGGTGCCAAGCGCCGCGTTCACGTCAAGCCGGGAGTCAGTGACGGCCACGCTGTCCGTGCCCTGCCGTGGTTCCGGCAGCGGCAGGTCATCCGGCTCACCCGACCAGGGGACGGAGTGCGCGGACCGCCGGCGCAGCAGATCGAGGGAGGCGTTCACCACGATGCGGTGCAGCCAGGTTGTCACGGCTGACTCGCCGCGGAAGTCACCCGCGCGCCGGAAGGCCGAGATCATCGCCTCCTGGAGCGCGTCCGCGGCGTCATCAGGGTCGCAGGTGACGCGCAGCGCTACGGCCCAGAGCCGGCCGGAATGCCGCCTGAAGAGCAGCCCGAAGGCCTCGGGATCTCCCTCGGCATGCCGCCGCAGCAGCACGGCATCTGATGGCTCGCCGGGAGCCGGACCCGACATCGGCGACGTCGCCGGCGTCAGGAACTACCCGAGACGGCGCTGCCGCGTACCACGACGTTATAGATCTGGCCTTCGTAGTATGTGTGGCCAGGCGGCGCGTCCACCGGTGTCTTTGTCAGCTGGGGGATGCTGGTGAGCCAGATCAGCACGTACCGGCCGGTGGCCTGGCTGCTGACGGGGAATTTGTGGTCACCGGAAACCGAGACCGACGGCGAGACCAGGGTGAAGTTGCTCAGCGCGGTCTTCGACATGGCGGCCGAGTTGCCAAGGTAGATCTCGGCGGTGGTGGTGCCCGGTGAGCTGAACAGCACCTCGACCTGGCTGAGCCGCACCTCCCTGCCCATGTCGATGAGCAGACCGGTGCCCGGCTTCAGGCCACCGAAGTTGGGGTGGTCGAAGTAGTAGGACGTCGACCATGCGGTCGAGAGGCTGCCGTCGATGGCTCCCGCCGCGGTCGTCTGGTTCTCGGTGTTGCCAGGCGGCGAGCCGTAGATGTTGAAGGTGCTGTCCCCGACGGGCTTGAGCACAGTGGTCCCGGCCGCACCGGACGCCGAGGTCGCCGGGTGCGAGCCGCCGGTCGCCGTGGAGCCGTTTGACTTGCGGAAGCCGACCGCCCACACGGTGACCGCGATGGCGGCGAGCACGAGCACGACGACGATTGTCAGCAGGGCCCGGCTGCCGCCGCGCTCCCTGCCCCTTGAGTCACCCGCCGCGTACTGTGCGCCGGTGTACTGTGTGCCGCCGTATCCGGCCGCAGGGAACTGAGTGGACGGCGGCTGGTAAGGGGCGGTGCCACTGGGGCCCCGGCCGGGCCTCGCCCAGGTTTCCTGGTTGCCTGGCTCCGGCCGGTATCCGGCGTAGGTGTCGTAGCCGTTCCCGCCCGGGTAGCCGGCGGGCGCGGGCGGAGCGGGCTCGGGGAGCGGCGCGGGCGGTGCCACCGTGGACAATGCGTCGGCGAAGTCGGCGGGCGACTGGATCGGCGGTCCCTGCCGGGTCGGTCGCTGCAGCAGTCCCCGGATGATCACGCTGTCGATGGCGGAGGACACGTCAGGGGATACCTGGCGCGGCGTGCAGACCATGCCGTCGGAAAGAGGTGCCGGGGGCAGCCTCGTCGGTTCCTCTCCTGGCCAGTACCCGGTGAAAGCCGCGTAGAGCAGCCCGGCGATGGCGGCCGTGTCCGCGAGGGACGGATCGTAGGCGGCGGCGCCGGTCAGGCCGTCGCCGGCCAGCGCCGCGTCGATGCCCAGCCCGGTGATCTTGATGCCACTGCCCCGGGTCCATCGCAGCGTGTCCGGGGTGAGTCGCAGGTGCGCTTGCCCGAGGGCGTGCGCCCCGGCCACCGCGCGCGCCGCGTCGCAGATAAGCGAGCACGCGAGAGCAGGCTCAAGCGGTCCGCCGTCGAGCAGATCTGTGAGCGAATCGCCGCCGACCCACTCGAGCACGATGTACGGCTGGCCGCCGCCGTCCTCGACGTCGAAGACCTGGGCCATCCGCGGGTCTGTCAGCCTGCTCGCGGCCCGGGCGGCGGTCATGACCTGCGGGATTCGCGGGAATCCTGGCGCGAACGTCAGGACGGAGACGGGACGCGCGAGCGTCTCGTCGATGGCCTTCCACATGGTCCAGCCGTTGCCTGCGGCTACCTGGTCTACCAGCCGGTACCGTCCGGCAAGCCGAGTTCCTGGTTCAGAGGTATACGTGCTCATTCGTCAGCATCAAGAGCGGGGCCGGCTCTCGGCCTCCTTCCAGGCCCGGATGTCCCACGATCACCGTTCCATGCTAATGTCTGGCGCTCGCCGGACTCCGGCGACCGGTGCAGTCATCGCCCGGGGTGCACGACCCCGGGAGGCGCATCCGAGGGACAACCGAGTGTATCGGACACGCAACCCGGCGGGTCGTCTTACCGTTATATGCGAATACAGCCAATGTCGCACGCCCGGACACGCCGAATCCCAGCGGGTCGGCTTACGAACCGCGATGTTCCGCAAGAAGTCACCACCCCGTCATCCCGGCCCGTTTCCTTACGGGCGCTACCCGAACCGCCCGGCGACGGACCGCATCAAGGTCCGGAACTCCTCGATTCCGAGTATCCGCGAGGAGATCGCGTACAGCAGAAGCGCTCCGCCTCCGCCCACTACCGTGGTCAGCAACCCGTAAACCGGACCTTGGTGCATGAATGTCCCCATAACGGCCATCACCACGAAGGCGAAGAGTAGCCCGGGGATGGTCGCGATGAACATCCGGACCAGCGACCGCGTGATCCGCCAGCCGTCCAGGCTGCCCACCCGGCGCAGCAGCAGCGGCCAGGCGATGACCGCGCCGGCGAGCGCCATGATGTCGTAGGCGAAGGCGAGCCCGACCACGATCCGCCCGGGAGGCAGGACCGCCTTCGCGACCATGTAGCCGATCACGCCGACGACGAGCATGATCATGCCGACGACGGCCGGGGTCCGGCTCTCGTGGAACGAGTAGAACACCCGCAGCTGGAGCTGGGTCAGCATGAACGGCAGCAGTCCGAGGCAGAAGGCGCCGAACACCTCGCCGATATACCGGGCCGACTCCCAGGAGGTGTGCCCGTGGCCGAGCATGAACTCGCACAGCGGCGGCCCCAGGACCGCGAGGAAGACCGCGGCCGGGATCACGATGACCGAGGCCAGCCGGACCCCCTTGGAGAAGTCCTCCCGGACCAGGGAGTACCGCCGCTCGTTGGCGTGCCCGCTCATCCGCGGCAGCAGCGCGCTGATGACCGAGATCCCGACGATCGCGTACGGCAGCTGGAAGAGCTGGTAGGCGTAGGAGTAGGCGGAGATGCCGGTCTGCGGGGGAGCGGAGTTCGCCACCCGGGTCACCACCAGGTTGCCCAGCCATTGGCTGAACACGTAGCCGAGCATCCAGCCCGACATCCGGCCGATCTCGGCGATCTCGGCCCGGCGGAAGCTGAAGGTGAGCTTCATGTCGAAGCCGGCCCGCCACATCACCGGGAACAGCGCGATCGACTGGATGACGATGCCGAGCGTGGTGCCGATGCCGAGCAGGTCGACGCCGTAGCCGGAGATCGTGTTGGACGCGATGCCCGGCTTGCCGACGGTCACTACGAAGAGGATGCCGACGAAGATGACCACGACGTTGTTGATGACCGGAGTCCACATGTTCGCACCGAACCGGCCGCGCACGTTCAGGATCGCGCCAAGCAGCGAGTCCATCCCGTAGAAGAAGATCTGCGGGATGAAGAAGTAGGCGAATACCACCGTCAGGTGGTACTCGTTCGGCTTCCCCAGGTTGCCGCCGTAGAGGCTGGCGATCGGCCGGGCGAGCAGTGTGGCCACCACCGTCACCGCGAGCAGGCAGATCACGCCGAGCGAGTAGATCCGCTTGGCGTAGCCCTCGCCCCTGTCCGGGTCCTCCTTGGACGCTCGGACCAGCATCGGCACCACGACCGAGGTGAACACGCCGCCCAGCATCAGGTAGTAGATGGTGTTGGGCAGCGTGTTGGCGGTGTTGTAGGCGGCCCCGGTGGTGAAGACGCCGAGCGCGTAGATGAACACGAACGTCCGCAGGAACCCGGTGCCCCGGGAGACCAGCGTGCCGAGCGCCATCGCCTTGCTCGACCTGACCAGGTTCGGCCCGGTGGCGGCGGAGACGCGCTGCGGCCCGGTTGACGGGACCCGGCCGGCGTCCCGCTCGAGGATCCTGGTGGGGCCGTCCTGGACGTCGGGCGGGGCGTCCTGGTCCACGGGGACGAATCGCGGTGCCGGCTGCGGCGGTGCATCCGGGTAGTCATACGGCTGGAAGGTCGGCTGCGGGTAGCCTGCGGGCACCGGAGGCAGGAACGCCGTCGGCGCCGGGGAGGGGCGCGCCCGGCCCGCCGACGCTACGTACCCCTCGCGCGGCGTGAACGTCGGCCGGGGCCGGCCGCCGTGCCTCGGCCCCTGCGCCGGGTGCCGTCCATCCCCGGCCGGCGCGCGCGGCGTGAACGTCGGCCCCTTCGGGGCGGCGTGCGAAGGCGGCGGTGCGGGCGGGAACGGCGGCTGCTGCCCGCCCTGCGGGTAGCCGGGCGGCGGGGGCGGCTGGAAGCCGGGCGGAAGCGACACCGTCTCGGGG
>Ga0335072_10004384_pt1 | contig 20997 bp, 16 predicted proteins | sample Lox_Sample_21_FD_206725 | JGI IMG/M metagenome (GOLD analysis project Ga0335072, IMG submission 206725) | Soil microbial communities from Loxahatchee National Wildlife Refuge, Florida, United States - Lox_Sample_2.1 | ecosystem: Environmental > Terrestrial > Soil > Wetlands | place: USA...
TACGCACATCATCGATAACCACCGTTTGTCCGCTTGAAGCAGCGGCCCCACAGATGCCCTGGTCCAGCGGGATGCGCGTGTGCGGAGTCATCGCGCCCTCGAATGCACCCAGAACCAGCATTGGCGGCTGCGCTCCCGGTTCCAACAGGTAAAAACCAACCCAGTTGTATTTCAGCATGCGCTCGTGCAGCAACTTGACCATCTTCCGCATGAGTTCGTCCGCGGTGTTGCAGGAGTCGGCCAGTTCCATGATCTGGACGCGCAATTCTTCAACTCGATCGGCTACAGGCATGAGCAGAATCTTAACTCACACCGCGGATTTCGCCACTATAGAAGACGGAACGCGAGTAATCTGCCGGATTCCTTTCGTGCGCGGGAACAGTTCCGGATGTATGGCGTACGCAAGCGCATGCAGCCCCTGAAGTAACGTGGGCGCGGGAGTATTCAGAAATTCATCGCGAACACAGAATGCGCGTCCGTTCTTGGCCGCCGAGGTCGTCTGCCAACCGCGGTCGGCGATGATTTTTTCCAGAGGCACGCGGTCTCCTGCTCCGCACCATGCAGCAACGATGATGTCAGGATTTAGCCCCACCACGTCTTCCGCTTTAATGGTTCGTCCGGGTGCGCCGATAAATTCTCCACCGGCAGCTTCCACCAACTCGGCCACCCATGGCTGAGAGGCAATGATCGGCTTGCCCCATTCCTCGCAAAACACTCGTGGCCTGTCCAAACCTGCTGCCCGTTGGCGAACTGTTTCAATTTCCTGCTCCATCGACGAGATGACCTCCTCACCCCGCTCCCCCGCCCCCACAACGCCGGCGATGGTTGCAATGTCGGTATAAATATCGGCGAGCGTCTTGGGCGCAAGTCCCAAAAACCGCGCGCCCGATTTCAGAATCTCGCTGACCGCCTTTTCCTGGTAAGGCACCGACGCAATGACAAGATCGGGACGAGCCGAGATGATCTGCTCCGCGTTTGCGGTCCATGAATCGGCCAGGATCAAGCGCGAGCCGTCGCGCACACCAGGAACAACGTCAGCGCAGTATCGCGTACAGGCGACCACGCGCCCGAGTTCCCCGACCGATTCCAGAATCACGGTCGCGCTCGGCTGTAAGCACGCGATTCGCCGCGGAATATGTGAAGACAAAGACAAGGCGGCCTACTTTGTCCTGCAATTGTGAATCGCGGCGCCAGGGTTCGATGTGGGCAGCCCGCGAAGTGCGGCGGAAAGCGCGTCCAGAGCTAACTGTGCCGCATGCGTCGAAGCCTGTGGCAGTCCGCCCAATCCCCGAATGAGCATCTCGCGCCGGAGGGTTTTCGCTTCTGCGACGGTTTTGCCGCGCACGGATTCCGTCATGGCCGAAGCGCACGCAATCGAGGGCACACAGCCCTTCGCTTTGAAGCGAATATCCGCAATCCGATCTCCGTCAAGTTTTAGGGTCAAGCGAAGTACATCGCCGCAGACCGGATTCTCGATTTCGGCGCTGGCATCCGCATCGGCAATCTCGCCCGCATTTCGGGGATGTTCGAAATGATCCAGCACCTGTGCGGAGTACATGATTCCATTCTAAATGTAGGGACAGCCGCCGCCATTGGCCCTGCCCTGGGCAAGCGAAGCGCGTCGAAGGGGCTGTCCGACGGAGCGAAGCTTCGCAGAGTTCATCTCCGGCCAGTTCCTTCCGGGAAATAAACCGTCCAGCCCTGCTCGCGCGCCGTAATCTCCAGGTCCGGATTCGGATTTATGGCGAAACCCCGCTCGGCCATGGCCAGCATTTCTTTATCCCACCGCGAATTTCCAAAGGCCGCATCCGGAGCCCGGCCCCCGAGGACTTCGCGCAGCGCGCTCGGCTTTCCCGCTCCTGACGGCATGCGCACCAGACGATCGGTCACGACGCCATTTTCAATTTCGGCTTTCGCCGCCAGAATTCGATTCTCGCCAATACCGAATGGCTTCATGCCGGCTCGAATGACCCATTCGTTCGAGGAAGACACAGCCCAGTTGTCGCAGCCTTGCCCGCGCAATCTCTCAACCAGATCCAGCATCTCCCCAAAGATTTTTCCCTGGAATGCGTGGACCATGAATTCCTCGGCCGCTTGCACCATCACGGCTTCGGACATTCCCTTGTGCATCGTCACCATTTCGCCGCACATGTCATCTTCGCTGACGCGCCCGAGCTTGTACTCGGCATATCGCGCGCGCATGACGCGGCCGACTTCTGGCGAGACCAGGCCGGTTCTGATCTCCCAATCGAAAAAGCCCTCCCCGGCATCGCCCGACCAAAGAGTCCCATCGCAATCAAAAGCCGCAACCCGGGGAGCAAAACTCAAGACGAGATCAATGAACCTTTGGCGGGTGAGTGGAAGAGCCTGCGTGTCCGGGATTCCCATGCCTCTCGACAATAACGTGTAAGAAGCAACTCCCGCAATTGAAAATGGGCCGACGAAAACTCCGGTTAAATCACGTTTCTGAAGTGAGCGCCCTTTAAGGCGGTCCGTAGAACCTGCGGCTTCGGGAAGCAGCTTTAAAGGCTGCTGAAAAGAACTACGTCGGGATAATCGGGGAAGGGCACATTGGCAAAATCGGGGAAGGGCACGAGTTTACTCGTGCCGCAGAGCCGTTGAAAATGCTTGGCGCGCTTTAGCGCCCGAGGTCGGCTCTTCTCCACAAAGCAATTTTCAGCGGCCGGTTTTAGCCGCTGAAGCAACGCACGTAGAGCTCCCTTAAACCTTGGCCGCGAGTGCGGCGTAATCCTCTGGTGTGTTGACGTTCATCGCCACAAACGGATCGTCCACCGCCACATATTCGATGTGCTGCTGATGGGCGTGTTCAATATCGCGGGCATTGGCGCTCGCAGGAGCTTCGAGAAAAATCGTCATCAGCTCGCGGCCAACAACATACGGATGCCCGTGCTTACCGGAATATTCCGGAACTACGGCCCAGACTCCCTCGGCCGAGTTGGCAAACGACGTCCGTAGCGTTTCCACCGTAGCTATCCGCGCCGGCGGGTGGTCCACAAGCGTGATGATGGCCGCGTCGCGTCCGCGATTGAGCACTTCGTTGATGCCGATCTGCAACGAACTGAACTGCCCTTGGCTGGGATCGGGATTCGCAACAATGGTAGCCCCGATGCCATAGACGATCGGCGCGAGCGTCGCTTCATTCGCGCCCCCGACGACGATGACGAAATCTGTGGAGAATGCGAGCGACCGAATCGCCGCCGAGAGGAAAGTTTCACTCGAATCGGCTCGATCCAGGGCTTGCGGCGGCCATGGCAGCAGCGCCTTGTCGCGTCCCATGCGCGACGACTCGCCCGCCGCCAGAATCACCCCGCCAAAGCTCGGCCAACGCACCATGCCGCGCAACATAGCAGAAAATGCCTCGAAAGTCAGTGAGCGGAATCAGTGGGATTCGTCTCGATTGCGGACCGCTTCCTTATCCCCCTCCGGCTGCTCGTCAACTCCTTTGAACCAGCTCATGTGCGGCAGCTTCCCCTCCGCATGCCGCCGGATCGCAATCAGCTCGGCTGTGATCGAAACCGCGATCTCCTCGGGCGTGATCGCGCCAATATCGAGCCCGATCGGAGCATGAACGCGGTCAAACAGATGCGCAGGCAGACCTTCTTCCCGCAGCGTTTTGAAAATCTGAATGACCTTCCGCTTCGATCCGATCATGCCCACATAGCGCGCCCGGGTCTGTACCGCCCAGCGCAAAATCCGCATGTCGTCGCGATGTCCGCGCGTCACGATCACGATGTACGACGATTCGTTCGGATCGAGTTTTTTTGTCGCTTCCTCGAAGTCGAGTGCGTGCACTTCTCGCGCCGCCGGAAATCGTTCTTTGCTGGCGTAAGACGAACGGTCGTCAGTCACAATCACGTCGAATCCTGCATTCGACGCGACTTGGCAAACATTTACGGCTACATGGCCTGCGCCGAAAAGATAAAGTAATGCTGGAGGTAATATTGGCTCAACGAAAACTTCAAGCGTTCCACCGCAGACCAGGCCGGTATCGTATTTCGGATCCTGATTCAGATCGAAAGTCAACGTCCGCGGCTTTTCCGCTTCCATCACTTCCCGCGCCGCCTGCCACACATCAGCTTCGACGCAACCGCCGCCGATTGTGCCGGCGATCGATCCGTCATCACGAATCAGCATCTTCGCAGTTCGGAACGAGGGAATCGATCCGCGCACATTGACGATCGTCGCTACTGCGCCCCGGCGACCTTCACGGCGAAGCTGCACGATCTGTTCGTAGATGTCCATGCCAAGAAACGCCGCCCTACGCAAAATTATCAGCCGGTAAACCGAGGCGAGTCAAACGATGATGCGCGGAAACGAAAAGCCCCGGGTCATCACTCCGGGGCTTCTGGCGTCAAACCAGTAAGAATGCGGACACGGTCTGCCAAACCACCTCCATGGTGACCCGTCCGGCGTTAGCTGTCAAGGCACTTTAGTGAGCGGCAACTCGGAGGACGGCGGAGTCGAACCGCAGCGGTTGATGGCCGCTCACCGGTTTGGCAAACCGTGTCCAGTACCGACTGGAAACGCCCTCCAGACGCCGGTCTGCCAAATAGATCCTAAGTCCTAGGCCCGATGTTTACCTCGTGACTTCCATCACATTTCGGAAAAATTGCTGCGAACTTTTCCCAAAATGAACTTTCCTCCCCATGTGTTAGCTTTACCACTCGAAAGGACTCCCTCATGAAAGCCATCCGCATTCATCAATTCGGCGGTCCCGAAGTTTTGCAATACGAAGACATTCCCGACCCGCAGCCGCGCAAAGATCAGATCCTCGTGCGTGTTCGGGCCTGCGCCATGAATCACCTCGATCTCTGGGTGCGTAAAGGATTGCCGGGAGTGAAGCTCCCGCACATTCTCGGCAGCGACATCGCCGGCGAAGTTGCTGCAACCGGCGAGTACATAACGGACTTCAAAGCTGGACAGCGCGTCTTGATCGCGCCCATGCATTTTTGCGGACATTGCGCAAAATGCGTTGCCGGAATCCAGAATCAATGCCGCGAATTCACTGTCCTCGGCAACGGTATCGATGGCGGCAACTGTGAACTGATCGCCGTGCCTCCCGCGAATGTGATCCCCATTCCCGACTCGCTCGATTTCAATCAGGCTGCCAGCGTTCCACTCGTCTTCCTCACAGCCTGGCACATGCTGGTCGGACGTGCAGCCGTCCGTCCCGGGCAGACTGTGCTGGTGCTGGGCGGAAGCTCTGGCGTGGGCACAGCAGCGATTCAAATCGCCAAGATGTTTCATTGCCGCGTCATTACTACAGCCGGAAATGAGTCGAAAATCGAGAAAGCGCGCTCGCTCGGCGCCGATTACGGCATCAACCACTACAAACAGAAAATTTCCGAAGAAGTCCGCAAGATTACCAACAAAGAAGGCGTCGATATCGTCATCGAGCACGTCGGCGCGGCCACATGGGACGAAAGCCTCAAGTCGCTCAAAACTGCGGGCACACTCGTCACCTGCGGTGCGACGACCGGGCCGGGCGTCGGCATCGATCTGCGCCATCTCTTCGCGCGCCAGTTGTCCCTGCTCGGCTCCTACATGGGAACCATGGGCGAATTGCACGAGGTGCTCGGACACGTTTTCGCCGGCCGTCTGCAGCCGGTCGTGGATCGCACCTTTCCCCTGAAAGAAGCTCGCGCCGCTCACGAATATCTGGAAAAGAGCGAGATGTTCGGCAAAGTCGTGCTGAATCCGTGAGACTTGTCGGCACGGCCATTCCGTATAGTCCGATGGGAAAACGCTCCACATCGGTAAGCCGGGAAGGGCACGAGTTTACTCGTGCCGCTAGGCTGTTGAGAATACGCCGCGCTTTAGCGCCTGTGGTCGGCTTTTGCGCAGCGGAGTTTTCAGCCGACCTCTTTGGGCAGAGGTGAATCAATCTCTCTGGAACCGCTCTAGTGTCGCTTCGGCTGCAATTCTGCGCGACACAGAGGCAGTGGGCTGGGTGGTGCCGGCCGTTTCACGCTGTGCCGCGGCGGAATTAGCACCGGGATTTCATTCGAAGCCGCACTCAGGGTCGCCTTAGAATTTATTGCCGCCACGACATAGTAATACTGGGTGCTGTTGCGAACCAGGTCGTCGACGCAGCCGGTCCACGGAACCGGAACTCGATTGACCTGTTCGCAGTCCTTGCAAATCGGATTCTTCTTGGCCGCGTGCCGGATCTTGCTGCGATATAAGCAGTAGCCCACCACCGCGCTCTCCGGGTCTTTCGACGGGGCGCTGGCGTTCCAGGTAAGCCTTACTTTGTGGTCGCCGGTTCCCGGTGCTCCTGGCTGCAACGGCACAATCCCTGCCGGTGGACACAGGGGAGGAAGTTGCACCGGCTTCGTCGCGACGGCCGGCTTGTCGTTCGGCAAATCATGCAATTCAATCCGCACGCGCGAAACCTTATCGTGCTGGCAGCAAATTCCCGTCACCTGAAACAGGACAAGCACGGCCGCCGCTACAAGTTTCTGCCATGTCACCCAGCGTTGCGATCTCATTCAGCTTGAGAAACGGAATTGTCCCACCCATTATGCGGCTTCCAGCCTCGCTTTGCTATGGGAGCAGAAGCGATTGCAGAGTCCTGAATCCAAATGGAAACTCCGCTAGTAGATTCCCGCTATAGACACTCGCGCCAGAAAGCCTTAAAACGCTTGCATTTTATTCTGTGGGCGTAGAGCGAGCTAACGGCTCGTTAAATCTCAAACCGTGGGGAAATGCATGCTTTCGCACTGCTTACGACACGTGTGCCTTGTGATCGCGGTATCGGCGTTGGTGAGCTTTGGCTATGCGCAGAGTAGCTCCTCGGGAGGAGTATCGGCTGCAGGCGACCAGGCTCACCTCACTGTGCCTTCAAATATGGCAAACACACCGGCCGTTCCGGCATCCTCCTCGCCCGCAGGAAAGAATGATCCACCGGCCCCGCACAAACTTGGGCCACTCGATATTTCGGTGAATTGGCGTACCCGAGCCGAAGGCTGGAATTGGTTTCAAGGCAACACCGGAAACAGCGACTACGGCTTCTGGGACTCCTTACTCAGGGTCGGTTTGGGGCAAACTGGCGAACGGATGGATTGGTTCCTCGAAGCAGAACAGCCATCCATCTTAGGCCTGCCCGACAATGCGGTGGTCGCGGCTCCGCAAGGGCAACTTGGTTTGGGCGGAACCTATTACGCGGCCAATAACGACCATACCAATGAAGCCAACGGATTCGTCAAGCAGGCCTTCGTCAATTTCAAGCGGCTTGGCCCAGCTGGTTTCAAGATCGGAAGATTTGAATATTTCGATGGCACCGAAGTCAAACCCGCCAACCCGATGCTGGCAACCGTCATTCAGACGCGAATTTCCAGCCGCTTGGTTTCGAACTTTGCTTTTACTGCCGTGCAGCGCACCTTCGACGGAGTCCAGTTCTCTCTGAATTCCGCCTCGAATAACTTGACGTTTTTCGGGGCGCGTCCCACCGAAGGCGTTTTTCAAGTGAAGGGGATGGACGAACTCGATGTCGACCTTTACTCCGGAGCCTACACTCATTCGGTGAGTAGCCAACACCACGCTGGTCAACTCCGCATCTTCGGCATGGGCTATGTTGACCACCGCACGCTGGTGCTCAAGACGGACAATCGTCCTCAGGCCGTGCGCGCGGCCGATCACGGCAAAATCGAGATTGCAACCTATGGTCTCGATTACGCTCACGTTTACAATGCCGGACAGTCGGGCAAGTTCGACTTTCTCGCGTGGGCGGCATTGCAGAACGGTTCCTGGGGAAGTCAAACTCAGCATGCCGCCGCGTTCGTCGGCGAAGCGGGATGGCAAGCTCCCGTCAGGGCTCTGAAGCCTTGGTTCAGCGCGGGCTATTCGTACGGCAGCGGCGATGGCGATCCCGCCAACGGACGCCACAGCACTTTCCTCCAGCTTCTGCCCACCCCCCGGCAATACGCTCGCTTTCCTTTTTACAATATGATGAATAACGAAGACCTCTACGGAACGCTGAACCTGCGTCCATGGTCGAAGCTGGCGCTGCGCAGCGAGGTGCACGCCTTACGCTTGGCCAGCGCCAAAGATCTCTGGTATCTGGGCGGCGGAGCGTTCCAGCCCGGCACGTTCGGATTCACAGGCCGTCCCAGCAGCGGTAATCGCGGCTTGGCAAACGTTGCCGATCTCAGCGCCGACTATCAAGTCGCCCGCTCTTTCGCGATGACCCTCTACTACGGTCACGCGTCCGGCAAAGGCGTAATCGACGCGATCTACCCCAAGCAGGCCAACGGCCAACTTGTCTTCCTCGAAACCAACTACCACTTTTAGGGAGTCTGAAGGGGAAACGCCTATACGGCGCTCACCTGCGGGAGGGCAATGTGTGACGTTGGTTGTCATCCTGAGCAAGCCGTCCTTGCGTAGCGAAGGATCTGGGCGATCCGCGCGAAACGTCGCGCAGGTCTAATTAAGAAAGCCGCGACGCAAAAATTCGCGCGTTCGGATCGCTTCCATTACGAAACCGACTCGCAAGCACCCCTCGCATTCTTGATTGCACCCGCCCGGCTGCGGAACTACCATTGAGGCATGCCCGTCGAAACTGAAATCCGTTCCGATCCCGTCTCGGTTCGCGCCCCTCGCGGCACTCAGATCACCTGCAAGAGCTGGCAGCAGGAAGCCGCGATGCGCATGCTGATGAACAATCTCGACGAAGAGGTCGCCGAGCGCCCAAAAGATCTCGTCGTCTACGGCGGCACCGGCCGCGCCGCGCGCAGTTGGGACGCGTATCACGCGATCATCGACTCGCTGAAAAACCTTGAGAACGACGAAACGCTTCTTGTCCAATCGGGCAAGCCGGTTGGGATCTTTAAAACCCACGATTACGCTCCCCGCGTGCTGATCGCCAATAGTAATCTGGTCGGCCATTGGTCGAACTGGCAAGTCTTTAACGAGCTCGAACGCGCCGGCCTGATGATGTACGGACAGATGACTGCCGGCTCTTGGATTTACATCGGATCGCAAGGGATTATTCAGGGAACATTCGAAACCTTTTCCTCTGCGGGCGAAAAACATTTCGACGGAGATCTCGCCGGCAAGCTGATCGTCTCGGGCGGCATGGGCGGCATGGGCGGAGCTCAGCCTCTTGCCGCGACCATGACTGGCGCGGCCTTCCTCGGCATTGACGTCGACCCCGAGCGCATCAAGAAGCGTCTCAAGACCGGTTACTGCGATTTCATGGTCACGACGCTCGATGAAGCGCTGCGCATCCTGAAGAACGCGGTTCGCAAAAAAGAAAATGTCTCCGTCGGACTGGTCGGCAATTGCGCCGACATTATTCCCGAGCTTGCCGAGCGCGGCGTCGTTCCTGATATTTTGACGGATCAGACTTCCGCCCATGACCCACTCAACGGATATGTTCCGAACGGGATGACGTTGTCGGAGGCTTTCGAGTTACGAAAAAACGACCCGCAGGCCTATCAGGAAAAATCGCTGGACTCGATCGCGCGCCATGTCGAAGGCATGCTGCGCTTGCAGAAAATGGGCGCAGTGACGTTCGATTACGGAAACAACATTCGCACCTTCGCCTTCCAGCGCGGCGTGAAAAACGCCTACGATTTTCCGGGATTCGTGCCCGCCTACATTCGTCCGCTGTTCTGCGAAGGCCGCGGCCCGTTCCGTTGGGTCGCTTTGTCGGGCGAACCGTCCGATATCCACGTGACCGACGATCTGGTGCTCGAACTCTTCCCCGACAACCGCATTCTGCGCCGCTGGATCGACCTGGCCCGCAAGCGAATCAAGTTTCAAGGGCTGCCCGCCCGCATATGCTGGCTCGGATACGGCGAGCGCGCGCAATTCGGCCTCGCCATGAACGAACTGGTGAAGAAAGGAAAGATCAAGGCGCCGATCGTGATGGGCCGCGATCATCTCGACTGCGGATCGGTCGCTTCGCCGTATCGTGAAACCGAAGCCATGAAAGACGGCTCCGACGCTGTCGCCGATTGGCCGCTGTTAAATGCGCTTCTCAACACAGCCGCAGGAGCGTCGTGGGTTTCAATTCACAACGGCGGAGGCGTCGGCATCGGCTATTCGCTGCACGCCGGGCAAGTCACCGTCGCCGATGGAACGGAGATGATGGCCAAGCGCATCGAGCGCGTGCTCACCACCGACCCAGGCACGGGCATCATGCGCCACGCCGACGCGGGATATGAAGAAGCCAAGCAGTTCGCAAAGAAAACGGGTGTCAAAATCCCGATGAGCTAGTATCTTGTGAACTTCTTAGACAAGTCTGTGTGTCATCCTGAGCGAAGCGAAGGACCTGTGCATTTTGCTTGCAGTATCGGGCTTCTCGCATCCTGCGCGCAGGATTTTGACACCGATTGAGAAGCACGACGAGTGTTCCAAAATTCTCGAGAGTTTGAAGGAAAGAATAACGCGACAACCAAAGAATCCAATTGAACCTCAATCGCCCCGTTCTTCTTACCAACATCGGCCAGCTCCTCACCCTGAATCTTTCCGGAAAACCCGGTCCGCGACGCGGCCCTGACCTCAAACAACTCGGCATTATCGAAAACGCCGCAGTTCTCTGCCTGGGCGGCAAGATCGTTTCTGTCGGTAAGACCAAAGACGCCCTCCGCGATCCCTGGGTTAGGAAAACGATCAGGAAAAGCGGGAAGCGGATCACAGAAATCGACTGCGCCGGCAAAGTCGTCCTTCCCGGATTCGTGGATTCGCACACTCATCCGGTCTTCACCGCTCCACGCCTGATTGATTTCGAAAAGAGAATTCAAGGCGCCTCCTACGAGGAGATCGCTGCGGCCGGCGGAGGCATTCCCTCCAGTCTCGAAGGCGTCCACAATGCGAAACTCGCCGAGCTCGCGCACCACGTCATCGACGCGCTCCAACAGATGGCCGCTCACGGCACAACAACTGTAGAAGCGAAATCCGGATATGGTCTGACGCTCGAATCCGAATTGAAATCGCTTCAGGCGATCCGCGACGCAGCCTCGCAATGGCCCGGAACTGTCGTCACCACGCTTCTTGGAGCGCACACCGTCCCCAAAGAATTCGCCGGCCGGTCAGCCCAATACGTCGACCTCGTCTGCAACGAGATGATCCCGCGCGCCGCCAAGCAGAAACTTAGCCAATTCGTCGACGTCTTCTGCGACAAGGTCGCCTTCAGCCTCGCAGAAACCGAACGAATTTTCGCGGCCGCGACCAGCCACAAACTCGCCGTCCGCGCACACGTCGGCCAGCTCTCTGAAACTCCGCTCGAGTCTTTGCTGCGCTTCAACCCAGCTTCGTTCGATCACCTGGATCATGTGAGTGATCAAGACATTTCGCTGCTTGCCAAGCACGACACGGTCGCCACGCTCGTTCCCGGCTCGAATTATTTTCTTGGCATGAAGCAGTATCCGAACGCGCGCCGCCTGATCGATGCCGGCGTTCCCGTTGCTTTGGCGACCGACTACAATCCCGGCACATCGCCAACCTTGAGCATGCCCATGGCAATGTCGCTGGCCTGCACGCAAATGAAGATGTCGCCGGCCGAGGCGATCGCTGCCGCCACAATCAACGGCGCCTGGGCTCTGCGGCTGGTCGATCGAAAAGGTAGTATCGAAGCCGGAAAAGATGCGGACCTCGCCATCTTCGACGTCGCCGATTATCGCGAAATCCCCTACTGGTTCGGCGTAAACCGTTGCGCAATGACGATCATGAATGACGCATTCTTCTCGCGAGGTGAATCTTTGCCGCTAGCATAGTTGTGGTACTCGGATTGAAGAATCCGCCGCTTCTAGCCGCGAAAGTCTGCCTGAGCGCACTCGAAGGGTCTCGCCGTTCTTGCGAGATATGGGAGCCACAGATCATAAGGCTCTTGCTCTGAGCCGCGACGCGGCGAAAAGAATGCAGCCCACGGCGCAAGCCGTGGGTAAAAAGTGGAAAATGACAGCCCCGAAGGGGCGAAAGAGCAGCTCTCACAGACACTTTTCAGGGTCGAGCCGGCCCTGCCGCGCCTGATCGACCACACTCCGCACCGCATCAATCACAACATCCGGACGATCCATCTGGATGTAGTGCCCGCTGTTTTTCGCGATGGATTGCGTGCCCCGTGTAGAAAGATGCCCCAGATCTTCCTGCATTTTTTCCCACGCGTCATTGGTAGGCTTAACGAGATCGGCGGGAAGTTCGGCAGAAGGCTTGTCGGGATCGTGCGACAGCACAGCCAGCGGCAAGTCGCCAAGCGAACCTGCGGCTCCCGCCTGCGCCGCGCTCTCGCGAAAGTCTTTCATCTCCGCCACCCCTTCCCGCGCGGTATGAAAATTGCATTCGACCGCGCGGATCGCCGCATTCTCTTCGCACAACCCCAGTAAACGAGGAACCCCGAAGGGCATGCCGAATTCCAGAAACTCAGCTTCCCGCAGCCAGCTTGCCTCCATCCCGCTCAGTTCGACAGGAAGCCGATGTTCCTGATCGGGATGAGAGGCATCGACCAGCACCACTCCGGCAACTTCATTCCGATAAAGACCGGCGAACACGCGCACGTCGTATCCGCCCATGGAATGTCCCACCAGAATATAAGGCGGCGAAATTCCTGCGGCATGCAGCAGTGAATTCAGTTCCTCGGCAATCACGTGGCTCGTGCGCGCCCGCGGACTCGGATCGCTGTATCCGATTCCGGCGCGGTCATAAGAACAAACCTGCGTGAACTTCGCAATTTCCGGCTGCACTTTCTGCCACGATACGAATGAATCTCCCAAGCCGGAATCCAGCACGACGGTGGGCGTGCCTTGCCCGGTGCAGTCGATATGCATGTACAACGATGATCCACCAGAAACGATTTCGACACGCCGGCCCGGCATGGGGTGGAACCGCCGGTCGCGCGCTTCAGAAATGTTTTCGTAGATAAATCCGCAGGCCGCGAGCAGCAAAGTGATCCCCAGCAGTCCAAGCACAATCCGCCGCAACCAAAACGAGTGCGGGACCGAAACTGTGGTCGTGTCAGCCATGCAGCGAAACTCGCCGAGCAACGCCCCCAACTGCAATGCCCTGAGTCTTGGGAATTCTACATGACCGGGGGAACTGCAATCCCCATGACGGCCAGCGCGCGAAGCAGTTCCCGGCGAACCACCGAAACCGTTCCCAGCAAAAGCTTTTTTCGAGTTTCGTCAGGTTCGCTCAGGATCGGGTAATGATGATAGAAGGTGTTAAAGAGCTGGGCCAGCTGAAACACATGCTTCGCCAGATACGCGGGCTCAGTCGTCAAGATACATTGCTCGATCACGTAGGAAGTCTTCGATGAAGCCAGCCACAGTTCCCAGATTTCGTCCGATTCGCTGAGAAACTTGCCGGCATCTGATGCGGCCAGATCACGGGAGATCTCGCGCCCGCGAGTTTCCGGATCAATTCCTGCTTTGCGAAAGATGCTGTTCGCCCGCACCACCGCATATTGCGCGTAGGGTCCCGTCTCGCCTTCAAAGCTGAGCGCATCTTTGAAGTCGAAGGCAATCACCGACTCCTTCGTGTACTTCAGCATGAAATAGCGCAAAGCGCCGATCGCAATCTGGGTGGCAATGCCAAGCCGGTCCGGTTCGCTGAGTTCCGGGTGTCGCGAATCAACTTCTTTCCTGGCTGAGGCAATCAGCTGGTCGAGCAGGTCGTCGGCTTTGACGCCGAAGCCCTTGCGCCCGCTGACCCCGATGAACGACCGCGTCTGCTCCTCTTCGCTCAAGCTGTAGCCGAGCTCGGCTGCGCACCGCGGAGTCAACACCACCATTCCGTAAGAGAAGTGCGTGAAATGAGCGGCAGCTTCTCCGTAGCCGAGATCGAGCAGGGCTTCCTTGACTGTGTTCTGAGCTTCCGACTGTCTTACGTCGATGACGTTGTAGTTTTCGGCCACGTCGCCGAAGTGCGGGTGCTGTTTTTCTCCATCAGCGGTCGAAATCCAGCACTCGTGATCGTTCGGATAATGATAAAAGCGCGCATATCCAAAATCGCGCCCCAGCAATCCGAACTTCCACATGTGATAGGCGATGTCTTTGCCGACGTATCCGACCGTTCCGTTGGAACGAACAATGACTTTCTGATCGTCCTCGCCGAGCTTTTCCTCGGCTTCCTCTGTGACCTCTGTGTCCTCCGTGGTTGAAGCTTTTGCGGTTCCCGCTCGCCGCATCACCCAACAGCCTTTATTCTTTCCCTCGATTTCATACTTCAGCACACCCGCGTCTTTCAATTTCTTGAACGCCGCATCCCAGAAATGCAGATGGAGAATTTCGCTCTCCCTCGGCAGAAAGTCATACTCGATATCGAGCCGATCCATCGTTTCCAGATGCCGCCGCAGCACGGCCGTCGAAATCAAATCGGCAATTTCCGCCGTTTCGTTCCCGCCTTTTTCGATCGCGTGCAATACCGTTGACCGCGCCTGCAGGTTTTGCTTGTCCTCCGCGTACCATTGCGACGCCCGCGCATACAGATCCCAGCAGTAATAGTCGAAGCGCGGCTTGGCTGCGAGCTCTTCAATCTCTCTTCGAGATTTTTTCTCGATATCCAGGAATCCCACCACCACATCCGCGACTTGCGCGCCCGTGTTGTCGATGTAATTCTGAACATCGACTTCCCTGCCCGCTTCGCGCAGCAGACGAACGAATGTGTCGCCGAGGATTGCGTTACGCAGATGTCCGATATGCGCAGCTTTATTCGGATTGATGCTGGAGTGTTCGACCAGAATTTTGCCATGTGGCTTATCGTCCGGCGGTCTGGCATCTCCCGCGAGAGTCGCCGCCAGCCAGGCACGATCGATCTTGATATTCAAATATCCCGGCGGCGTAACCTGCATCTCGGCGATTCCCTCGATCTCTCCGATTCCGCTGCGGATCGATTCGGCAATCTTGATCGGCGCCGAACGCAGCGGCTTCGCGAACGGAAACATCGGAATGGCGAAGTCGCCCAGCTCGACTTTCGGCGGCTGCTCGATGACCACCGCGGGCAACGCCACGCCCGGATGCTGCGATTCCAAATACTGACGCAGCCGCGTCGCAAGCCGCTTTTCCAAATGCCGATACAAGCAATTCCTCTCCGAAATGGTGCGCCGTAAAACCAGTGATTCTAGCAGAGCCCACGCGCGACGTAGGTTTGACGCAGCATGCCGGCTTCCCTATCATGAAAAATCAGCAAAAATTCGGAACCACCACGGAGACACGGAGTCACCGAGAGGAACTGCCAACAAGATTTTCTCCGTGATTCCGTGTCGCCGTGGTGAATTGGTTCCTCCCATGCGCACTGCCTATCTTGATTGTTTTTCCGGCATCAGCGGCGATATGTTTCTCGGCGCTTTGATCGATGCCGGAGTTCCGCCTCGATTGCTCGAAGAAACTGTCGCGCAACTGCAGCTTGGCGCACGGCTGGAAATTTCTCGCGTGATGCGGAGCGGCATCTCGGCCACAAAAGTCGACGTCTACGTCGGCGATGAGAAAGATATGCCGCGCGAGGAATACTGGGCAAAGCATAGGGATGCGCAGACGCCCCCGTCCGTGCGTCACGAGCACAGCCATTCCCATCCCCACAGCCATGAGCACCAACACGATCATTCCGTTGCTGTCGAGAATGCTCCAAAGCACGATCAAGCGCCGCACGAACATTCTCGTGGACTGACTGAAATTCGAGAGATCATCGCCAAAGCGGCGATCGACGAGAAGGCAAAGACCCTCGCCATCAAAATTTTCGAAACGCTCGGTGCCGCCGAAGCGAAAATCCATGACGTTCCCGTCGAGCAAGTACATTTCCATGAAGTCGGAGCCGTCGACGCCATGGTCGATATCGTCTGCGCCGCGGTTGGCGCGCAAGCGTTAGGCGTTGACGAGATCGTTTGCTCGCCCTTGAACCTCGGCGGAGGAACGGTGACCTGCGCGCACGGCACGTTTCCCGTGCCCGCGCCCGCAACCGTCGAACTGCTGAAGGGCGCGCCCGTGTATTCCTCCGGAGTCCAGGCCGAGTTAGTTACACCAACCGGTGCGGCCATTGTTAAAGTTTTGGCGTGCCGGTTCGCGGCTTTTCCATCGATGACGATCGAAAAGTCCGGCTATGGCGCGGGCGCCCGCGATTTCCCTGGGCATGCCAACGTTTTGCGTTTAACAACTGGCGAGGCCGCGACAAAAGCAACTGCTGCCGAAACGGTCACCGTTCTCGAAGCCAATCTCGACGACTTGAATCCCCAGGTCTTCGGCTATGTGCTTGACCGTCTATTCGAAGCAGGCGCTCTGGACGCATTCGCCGTGCCCATTCAGATGAAGAAGAATCGCCCGGGCACTTTGCTCACTGTACTGTGCGATGCGGAACCCGCGCCGAAACTAACAGATATCATCTTCCACGAAACCACAACCCTCGGTGTGCGTCGCCGCGAGGACTCTCGGCAATGCCTCGCGCGCCGCTGGGAAACTGTACGCACCCCATGGGGAGATATTCGCATCAAGATCGCCAGCATGAATGGGACGGTCACGAACTTCTCGCCCGAATACGAAGATTGCCGCAAGATCGCGAGCGCGAACCGTGTGCCGTTGAAGACGGTCATGCAGGAGGCCACCCGAATTTATTCGAGCAAAGAGAATGAAAAAGTTTGAAGGTTTCAAGATTTCACAGTTTGACGATCGCAGAGAAGCAACAGTGCACGCTCCCAGAAAGACAGCCTCGACGAATCTTGAAACCTTGAAACTTTGCAATCCGAATTCTTATGAGTAAGTTCTACATCACGACTCCGATCTACTACGTAAATGCGCGTCCGCACATCGGACACGCCTACACGACCATCGCCTGCGACACGGTCGCGCGGCGCGAGCGCATGCTCGGCGCCGACACATTTTTTCTTACCGGTACCGATGAGCACGGACAGAAGATCGAGCGAGCGGCGCAGGCAACGGGAAAAACTCCCCAGCAGTATGCCGATGAAATCTCGGCGGAATTCCGCGCTCTCTGGAAGCGGATGGGCATTTCCAACGATGACTTCATCCGCACGACGGAAGAGCGCCACACCAAGCGCGTGCAGGAACTGTTTCGCCGCATTCGCGACAACGGATTCATTTACAAGAGCACCTACACAGGACAATACTGCGTCGACGATGAACTCTACGTGGATGGCGCCAAACCCGGCGATCCCTGCCCCCTTTGCGGCCGCGTCACAGAAACCGTCAGCGAAGAAAATTATTTCTTCAAGCTTTCGGCATTTCAGGACAGACTGCTCGAGGCGTATGCCAATCCGGACTTCATTCGTCCCGAAACCCGCCGTAACGAAGTGATTTCATTTGTGAAGTCCGGCTTGCGCGATCAGTCCATCAGCCGTTCCACTTTTTCCTGGGGCATTCCGGTTCCCGACGATCCCAAGCAAGTGATTTACGTCTGGTTCGACGCTCTGGCGAATTACATCACCGCAATCGGCTTCGGATCTTCGCACGCCGGCGCCCAGGAGGCGTTCAAGAAATACTGGCCCGCCGACGTGCACATGATCGGCAAAGAGATTGTCCGCTTCCATTGCGTCTACTGGCCGGCGTTTCTAATGGCGGCGAACCTGCCTTTGCCGAAAGCCATCGTCGCGCATGGCTGGCTGCTGTTTGAAGAAAGCAAGATGTCGAAGTCGCGCGGCAACATTGTCCGAACCGAAACAATTCTCGACGTGCTCGGCGCTGACGCCCTGCGCTATTTCCTGCTGCGTGAAATCGTCTTCGGCCAGGACGGATCATTTTCTTTCGATGCGCTGGTGCAGCGCTACAACTCCGATCTGGCCAACGGAATCGGCAATCTCGCCAGCCGCACGCTCACGATGATCAATCGTTATTTTCATGGCGAGGTGCCGTATCCCTCGCATGCCGCGTCGCGCCGGCCGGCCGATGATGCCATCGCCGAACAGGCACGAAAAACGATTCGGGAGTTTGCCGCATTCTTCGATCAATTCCATTTCTCCCGGGCTCTGGAATCTGCCTGGGGATTGATCGCCGCCGTCGATAAATACATTGTCGAAAACGAACCGTGGGCGCTCGGCGAAAAACAAGACGAGGACAGCCGCTCGCGCCTTGCCACCGTGCTCTACACCTCCGCCGAGGCACTTCGTATTGCCACGGTTCTCGCGCATCCCGTGATTCCTGATGCGACGGCGAAAATCTGGACGCTGCTGGGCCTGGGCGATATCAAAAAAGTCGATCTGAATCAGTTGGCTTGGGGACAGCTACGGTTGGGCACGAAACTCGGCGACGTGCATCCCGTCTTCCCTCGCGCCGACAAGACCGCTGTCGAAAGGATGCAGCAGATGGAGGAGCAGCAAAAAGGTCCAGCAACAGAAGTTCCTCAGGAGAAAATTTCGACTCCCGCTTCAGCAGCGGCGCCAGCGCAACCGCAGGCTGCGCCCACGGCGAGCGCGGCCGCGAGTCTTGATGGCAAAATCAGCATTGACGATTTCGCAAAGGTCGATTTGCGCGTTGGAGTCGTCAAGCTCGCTGAGCGCGTGCCGAAGTCCGACAAGTTGTTGCGGCTCGAAGTCGACATCGGCAGCGAGGTGCGTCAGGTCGTGGCCGGAATCGCCGAAGCCTACGCGCCTGAAACATTGATCGGCCGAAAGGTCGTCATCGTCGCCAATCTTGCTCCGCGCAAGCTGCGCGGGCTCGAATCGAACGGCATGATCGTCGCCGCTTCGCTCGAAGGCGGACGCCCCGTGCTGGCCAGCTTTCTGGAAGACGTGCCGCCGGGCGCGCGGCTGAAATAGATAGCGCACGACTTCGATTCGAACAACTTCGCTTCTAGCCGCGAAGCGGCGAAAGAATGCAGCCCACGCCGCAAGGCGTGGGTCTTGAGCACCAAATTGAATCAGCCCCGAAGGGGCGAAAGAAAGCGCTCGCGTAACTAACGACTAGCGACCAACGCCCATGTTCATCGATTCTCACGCTCATCTCGAAGGCAAGCAGTTCGCGCAGGATCGCGAACAGGTAATCGCCCGCGCGCGGGATGCGGGCGTGCGCAACATAGTCGCCATCGGCAACGGCGACGGCCCGGCGAACTTCGATTGCGGAATCCATCTCGCCGAAAAATACGATTTCATCTACGCAACCATCGGCATTCATCCGCACGAAGCGCGGCTCGCCGATCAAGCGGCATTCGATCGCATGCAGCAGCTCGCACGGCATCCCAAAGTCATCGCCTGGGGCGAGATCGGCCTCGATTATTTTTATGACCACTCCCCGCGCGACGTGCAGCAGCGCATATTCGTAACTCAGATGGAACTCGCGGCGACGGCCAAGCTGCCGATCGTGATTCACTGCCGCCCCTCCAACAACGGTGAAGACGCCTGGAACGACTGCCTCAGCCTCATTCAAACGCACTGGGTGCCGACGGGAATCGGCGGCATCCTTCACTGTTTCACCGGCAACTGGTCGCAAGCCTCGCGCGCTCTCGACATGGGATTCATGATTTCCTTCGCCGGAAATCTGACCTTCCCCAAAGCGCAGCAGATTCGCGACGCGGCCCTGCAGGTTCCGCTCGACCGCATTCTGATCGAAACCGACTCGCCGTACCTCGCACCCGTCCCGCATCGCGGCCAGCGAAACGAACCAGCTTTCGTCGTGGAAACAGCACGCAAGCTCGGCGAATTGCGCGGATTTTCCCTGGAAGAATTCGGCGACCTCACCTCGCGCAATTTCTACAATTTTTTCAAACTGGCTGAAATCTCCGAAAGCAAAGTTCCTGGTTGCTAGCCCGCAATTTCTGTTAACCTCACGTAAAGATTCCTTCATTTCAGAAAGATTAGAAATATATGCCCGAAAATACCTTCGATATCGTCAGCAAGATCGATATGCAGGAGGTCTCCAACGCCATCCAGCAGGCGCTGAAAGAAATTCATACGCGCTTCGATCTGAAAGACTCTAAATCGAATATCGAGCTCGAAAAAGACGCGATCGTGTTGCACTCGGCCGACGAATACAAACTGAAGGCCGTTAATGATGTCTTCCAGCAGAAGCTGGTCAAGCGCGGAGTGCCGTTGAAAGGTCTTACCTACGGCGCTGTGGAACCGGCTGCCGGAGGCACGGCTAAGCGCCGCATCACCATGCAGCAAGGCATTCCCATCGAGAAGGCGCGTGAAATCGTCAGAACTATTAAAGATTCTAAGAAGAAAGCGCAGGCCTCGATCCAAGGCGATCTGGTGCGGGTTTCCAGCAAAGATCGCGACACGCTGCAGGAAATCATCGCCCTGCTGCGGCAGAAAGATTTCGGCATCGATATGCAATTTACGAATTACAGGACGAATTAGTACCCGGTATCCAGTCTTTGACTTCTCGGCGGGTTTCAAAACTGGGTACGGGGCACTGGGTACCGAATCTAATGAGCGCGCCAGCCACGATTAACGGCAAAGAAGTTTTCGATCTCTTGCGCGATGACCTCGTCGCCCTCGAGCAGGAGTTCGGCGCCGATACCGTTTCTCGCGTCCGGGCGATCACCGAAATCGGTGAATACCTGCGCAACGGCGGCGGCAAGCGCATCCGGCCGGCTTTGCTCTTACTCTCGGCAAAGTTATTCGATTACCAAGGCCGCGGTGCGGTTCGTCTGGGCGCGGTCGTCGAAATCATCCACACCGCGACCCTGGTTCACGACGACATCATCGACGACGCCAAACTTCGCCGCGGACGTCCCGCCGCCAACACACAATGGGGCAACTCGAAGTGTGTCCTGGCCGGCGACTGGCTTTACATGCAGGCGTTCAAAATCGCTGTGCAGGAACGAAATTTCCGCATCCTCGATACGCTCATTGAACTCACGCAGCAAATGGTCGAGGGCGAACTCCTGCAGACGGAAACGCTCGGCAAGTCGATCACGCTGGAAGAGTATTTCGATCTGATCTACCGCAAAACCGCGTGCCTGTTTTCGGTCTGCATGCGCCTGGGAGCGATTCTCGGTGAAGCCACTCCCACCCAGGAAGAAGCGCTGGCGAAATACGGCCATGATCTCGGCATGGCTTTTCAGATCGTCGATGACGTGCTCGATCTCACT
>Ga0335072_10004385_pt1 | contig 20995 bp, 34 predicted proteins | sample Lox_Sample_21_FD_206725 | JGI IMG/M metagenome (GOLD analysis project Ga0335072, IMG submission 206725) | Soil microbial communities from Loxahatchee National Wildlife Refuge, Florida, United States - Lox_Sample_2.1 | ecosystem: Environmental > Terrestrial > Soil > Wetlands | place: USA...
CGTCCTCAGCTTCCCGCTCGGCAGCACGTGGCTGAAGGAGTGGCAGCCCGACTGGACGGAGTTTCCAGCGCCGATCGCAGCGTGGCGCACTGGGATGACGGCGTATGGCATGGATGGATGGCTGCACGTTCCGTGGATCCGGTTCGCCTACCAGAGCACCACGGAGGTGAGCCTCACCATCATGACGGATCAGGGGCAGTCCTTTACCCTCACCATTCCATCGTCGGGCGGTGATCCGGCAAAGTTCTTCGCGTGGTGCCCGGCGCTGGGAAGCGCTGGCGGCAGCATGAAATTTCGGATGCTGGAGTGGGTTGCGGACGCTGGGGGGGCGCCATTCACCGTCTTCGCGGAGGAGATTGAGTTCCCCATCAAGTCCTGGGGGAGCACCGGCCCATACCGGGTCATCCGGCCCTTCAGGGCGGTGAGTCAGATTCCGGGGAGCACCACATGAGCACGCCTGCCATCCTGTCGAGCGGTCCTAAGATCGATCCCAGCGTGCCGTGGGAGATCGGGCGGCACCTCCAGCTTCTCTACCAGAAGCTCGGAAACCACACGCAGGCATTCGCGCTCCAGCAGGCGCAGATCAAGGCAATCAAGGCCGGCTCCACCACCACCAGCACGACGATTGTGGCGGGCGGCGGATCGGGCGGCGGTGGGTCCAGTCCCTTCATCGGGCAGGGCCTCATCAACGACCAGAGCGGCGAAACCTCCTACGCGACGGTGCCCGGCGACAACGGCATCCTGCTGATTTTGAACGACGCCGGGGCTGTGGAGGTGACGCTGACCACAGACGCCGCGCCGTTCTACCTCATCATCACCAATTTTGGAGCGGGGACAGCAACGCTCACACCCTCGACGGGAACCATCAATGGTGGCGCATCCTTATCCCTGCTCCAAAACCAAACCGTCCTGGCGGCGTGCGACTCGACAAACTGGGAGACGACGGCAATCTTCACGCCGCCGGCAGACACTCCTGCCGTGGCTCATGAATGGCTCGACTCTTACGACGCCGCCACGGGCGCATTCGGCCAGAGCCGGCCTGACTATTCAGACCTGACGGGAACTCCAACGCTGCCGGCGACTATCGCTCCGGTGGCGGGCGAGTTTTTGACGGGATACGATGCTTCGACGGGCACGTTTTCTCAGTCGACGCCAGCAGGAATTTCAGTCACAATAACCACAGCGGCGCTGACGCCGACGGGCACGCAGGGCAGCATGACTTTCACCGATGGCCTGCTCACTGCCCAGACGCCAGCGACGTGAGGTGAGCGCATGAGCTGGTTGAGTGGGGTTTTCGCGGGATCGAATCCGGGATTGAGCGCCGCCGAGGGCAATGCCGCAGGAGTGGCTGGGTTCGGCACCGCGACGGGCGAGGGTGACATCAGTTCCGCGTCCGCCTTCGACCAGGACCTCCTGAATGGCAACTCGGCAGAGGACGCGAAGCTGCTGGCCCCGGAAATCAGCAACATCACTGGGCAGACCCAGCAGCAGGCCGATACCATTGGTCAATTCGGCGGCCGCGCCGGCGGCAACAATTCCGAGGTGCAGTCCGCTGGCGACAAGGCGCGTGCCAGCGTGAATGACATGGTATCGAAGCTCACTGGCGGCGCAGCGGCGAACCTCGGCAACCTCGGTACGAGTACGCTGGGACTCGGGCTGGGGGCGAACGCGCAGCAGGCGGAAGAGTCGGAGGAGCAGCTCGAAAACGAGCAGAACAGCCTGCTCGGCAACGCGATCACGGGCGCGGCCAACTACGGCGAGTCGTTTCTGCCGATCCCGCAGGGAGGCTAGGCGATGGGAGCAGGATTCAACGCGCTCGCGCAGGCGGGCATCGAAGAGCGGCTCCAAAAGGCTGAGGAGGAGCGCCAGGCGCAACTGGCGAACATCGCCAATGCTGACCTCTCGCCCGAACAACAGGCGGACGCTATCCGCACTCTCTACGCCAGGAATCCCAGCGCGCTGAAGCGCCACATCGAGAATCTGGCTGGACGCCTCATCGGTCGCAAGCCGCAGCCGGTCGCCCCGGCCTACGCCCCGCAGACCACCACGGCTCCGCAGGCTCCCCCCATGGAGATTGGCGGCATGACGCTGCCTGCCCCTCGCTCGGTGCCGGTGACCTATCCGGGCGCGAAGACGCAGCAGGAGCGACTGAGCCAGGACCTGAGCGCCGGTAAAAGTCCGCAGCAGCAGAAGCTCGATCTCTACAAAGCGATGCTCGACGAGCAGCTTGGCGCGCAGGCGCAGACCCTTGAGGGGCAGGTAGCCGCAGTGCGCAAGATCATCGCCGATCCGAGCCTCAGCAGCGACGATAAGCAGTACCTCGTGAGTCTCTATGGCGCGCACACGGAGCGGCCCACCAGTGACGAGATGAAGCGCCAGGACTATCAGGCGGCTTTGATTGGGGGCTACAAGGGCAGCTACGAGCAGTGGATCGCGGAGCAAGCCGCATTGGGGCGCGGCGCGGGTGCAACGAAGGTGGGCACCTTCGGCGGCTTCCTGACGGATGCCTATGGTCCGCATCCCACGCCAGAGCAGTACGTGCAGGCGCGGAAGCTGTGGGCTGCATCGGGAGCCGGAACCACGGTCGGAACGCACACGATTCAGGTGCCTCAGCCCGACGGCAGCATCAAGCTCTACACGGTCGAAACCTCCAGTTCCAAGGACTTCGGGCCGCTGCCCACGTTGCCCGGCGCTCCCGCTTCTCAGCCGAAGGGTCCAGCTCCTCGCCGCCGCGGCGGAAGCGCCTCTGCCGGTCCGCAGGGTGGCGTCACGGTGGGAGGAAAGCAGACTCCGGAGCAGATGAAGGCGACCGAACAGGCGGACCAGGCTGAAACAGCCTACGCGCAGGCGCAGGCGGACCTCGCCAACCCTACGCCCATCGGCGATACGGGACTGCTCATCGAATGGGTGCGCGGCCACGTGGCTGGTGCCGGACGCCTGACAAACACGGAAGTGGAGTTGACGATGAAGGCTGGCTCGTGGGGAACGAGGCTTAAAAACGCCATGGACCGCGCCTCTACGGGCACCCTTGATCCGGCGTTTCGGGCTCAACTGGTAAGCGATCTCGGCAACGCAGCGCGCATTATGAGGCAGCAGGCTAACCGATATGGACAGCCAGCACCGAAGGCCGAAGGGAAGCAGGCGGCATCCTACAAGTTCACAGCCACCAATCCGCAGACAGGCCAGAAGATTGGGTCTAATGACCAGGCGACTTGGTACGACTTAAAGACCGGGAAGCGGGTGCAGTAATGCCGCTGCCCAAAGGCTTCCAGCTCGACAGTGGTCCTCATCTTCCCGCTGGTTTCCAGATGGACCGTGCTCAGGCTCCGGACTTTTTTTCTAACCCGAAAGGGGAAGGCATCTACGAGATGTATGGGGAAACGGCGCCTGGCGATGTCACTAAAGTTGGTCCAGTTAGGGTGCCTTACTCAAAAGTGCCATCCGCCCAGCAGTACGGCTACACGTTTCTTGGAGCGGAGAGTGGTCAGAGGTACGCCAAAGATAAGGCCGCTGAAGGCCAGCATCCAAGTGCGCTGAGCAGAGCGGGCGCATGGATCGACAAGGAACTCCAGGCCACGCCAAACAGGGAACTTGTCGGAGTAACAATCGGCGGCACCACGATCAAACTCCCAGCGCCGCGTGTTCTGGATAATACCGATAGGGCAGCGCTCCGGGTAGTGGCTGGACTACCCTCCTACCTGAAGAATCTGTATGTAGCCGCCGTCAACATGCACAACGGGACGGACACGCAGACCTTTGTGGGGATGATTGATCCCGCTCAAATGGGTCAAGGTCTGTACGATCAATTCATGGCCGATTGGAACGGCGGCGACCATCAACTGGCCGTGCAGAATCTCATCGGGACTTTGGTGGGCCTCGCCGGAGTGGGATACGCAGGCGGCAAGGCGGCAGACTTTGTTGGCGACACTGTTCCGGATGCTCTAAAGGAAAAGGGGCGTGCCACTCTCAAGAAGATGGGCGGCGTTCATCCCATGGACCTTGAGGAAGCGTCCCGTGGCATCGTGGAGGCCAACAAAGCCGATGCTGACAAGTTCCAAAAGCAGCTCGATACTGCGAATCAGGAGCATCGCTGGGCGCTCCTGAAGCTGAAGCAGGCTCACGAAGCCGCCGTGCGCGAGGCAAAAGCCGACTACGATGCCGCTGTCGCCAAGCGCGGCGCTGATACGCTCAAGCTGAAACAGAAGTACGAAGCAGATACCCGTGCTGCCGACGAAGCCTTCCGCACGCAGACTGCGGCGGCTGAGAAGGTAAATGCTGAAACCCAGCGCGCCTACAACCGGAAGATCGGCGAGGCGGTAGAGAAAAACCGGAAGATCGAAGCCGCGCGTCGCGCTGCAACCGATCGCCAAGCCGCGCTTCAGGTAAAAGGGAGCCAGCTCATCGGTCGTGTGCGCCGGCTGAGCGCCGCGCTGCGCCTTCAGGGAGATGGTATGTATGAGGCCGTCCGGGCGAAAGTAGGAGATGCCAGCGTGCCGCGCTCCGATCTCCAGAGTATCGTTCAAAGCGCGCAGAAACAGTGGATTCGCGGGTCGCCGGAGAAAATCCGCGAGTTCCAGGAAATCCTGCGCAATCCCGGCGCGCCATCGGGCGCGGTGCTCGTTGCCGACCAGGTCGCGCGGAGTGCCGGGTATGACGACTTTCAGCAGGCTCACGAGCTGGCAGACCCGCAGACGCTGGCCAACATCCAGAAGCAACTGCCTGCGGACGTGTGGAACGAGGCGATAGCTCAAGCCGGTAAGCCCCTGTCGTGGAACGATATGCAGGGATTCTACGAGGAAACCGGAGCGAAGCTCGCATCGGGGAACCTGCCGGGAGACGTATATCAGGCGGTCAAACAGGTGCATGACGCACTTGGCGAGAGGATGCAAACGCTCGCTCAGGAGCACGGTGCCGGTGCGGATTTCGCGCGGGCTCGCAAGTTCTACCGTGAGTACATGCAGACCTTCCATGAGGCGACTGGCCCCAGCGGATCGGGGTCGCCTGTCGCGCAGGTACTTGTGGCGAGAGACCCCCTGGCGGCCGCTCGTATCTTCCAGGGGGCGGCTGGCGACCGCGGGATAGCGATGCTGCGCCGCTACGACCCCGAGGTGGCAAATCTGGCTCAGGATCTGACGAAGGCCGCGCGGGAGAAAATGCCAGCGCCGCGCGCGGAGAAGACTTCGTTAGGGTCCATCCCGAAACCAGCAGAAACGAAAGCTCCGGCTGGCGCGAATCGTCCATTGCCTCCTGTATTGCCTCCAGAGGTATCCGGTCCACATCAGCCGCTGCCTCCTGTGCTGCCCCCGGAGCCGGGCGAGTATATGGCCGCGCCAGCACCGCGCTCGATTTCCTCCGAAGAACTGCGCGAGGCTCAAAATGAGCGAATGCGGCAACGGGGGATGAAGTTGATGCACGGGTCCGGGAGCGACTACATGCTTACCGGAGGTGTTTCAACCTGGGCTGTGGCCGAGATGCTGCGCGGAGAGTATAAATACGGCGGCGCGCTGGCGGCGGCGCGGCTGGTTCTGCGCCTCCCGAAGATAGGTATTGCGCGCCTCCTGGTAAATCCCGAGATTCGGGATTGGCTGACGTCGCCAACGAAGGCTGAAGTGCGCGTCTACCAGGCGCTTCCCGCCGATCAGAAGGCCGTGTTCTCGCAGTCGATTCAAAGGATCATCCCGGAAGCGAAGGCATCGGGATTGAAGGTCAGCCCCTGGTGGATAGCGGCTGGTGCGGCAGCGGCAACGCCAAAGGGACTGGCTCCGAGAGCGGGGAACCCGACAGACGAATGGTCAACTCCTCAGCCCTAGCGCCAGCGGCCGCTCTTCACCATGAATCCGACAAAGCGGCACGCGAGGTAGAAGCCGATGGCGAGGATGTCAAACGCCAGCACGAAATAAATCATGATCCTCTCCTCCGAAAAACTCATCACCTACGAACTCTGCCCGCGGCGCTTCGCCTGGATAGGAAGCTATCATACCCGCGTTTCCCTGACGCGCGCCCTGCATCTTTCGTTGGATGCTGGCTTGCGGACCGAGAAAGACCCGGAGCGCACCGCCGAGAACGAATTCCTGACGCTGGCCGCCAAACCCGGGCTCGACGTCTATGGCGGGGATGTCTATTCGATCGCCATGCACCATGCCAAGCTGGCCGGCATCGTTGCCGCGGCCCTCAGGAGCGCCTGGCCTGACCCGTGGACGCTGATTGACCCGGTAGACCTCCCCAGCGGCCATGAGTGGCACAGCGGGGCGTATGACGCCGGCGATGGCCATGTACGGCGGGTAGTCCTTGTCGATCGCTGGAGCGATGACCGAAAGCAGCAGGAAGTATCTGGGTGGCGAACATTGGGCGAAGCCTGCGCCCTCGATCGCCCGATCGTACTCACGGCGGTGAGCATTGGCGCCTCGCAGGACAAGCGCCGGCACTCGGCATGGGCGCGCTGCTGGCGCCATCCGCGGAACCACACGTTCCGCTTCCAGCGCAAGAACTCGACGGAGGACTTCGGGGCTACCTGGGCGCCGCAGTGGCGCGAGGACGCCGGCATCCAGACCGCCAGTTGGCTCACCCAGATGCGCGCCGATGGCTGCATGACGGATCTTGTGCACACCGTTCAGGTGCCGGTTCCGAAGGGCTGCGATGTTTACCGGGCGGAAATGGCAAGGCTCGCCGATGAGATGGCAGGCCTCCCTGAAGTACCGTCGATGCGACTGGCTGGATGTTATGGCTTCAGCCCTTGTCCCTTCCTCGGCGTCTGCCCCGATACAAAGCCAGAGAAATATGGGTTTTCCAGGAAGTTGCCCACTGCCTAATTGGGCCCTGTTTATTAGAAGCACCCCGTGAAATGTAGGACGATGAGCAGGAGTACGCCCCAGCAGCCGAGCGAGAAGCTGATGGCCAGCAGCGCTCCGATTTGCCTGTCCCGAGCCTCCCGGGCCGCCGCCTCATACTCTTCGAGAACGGCACGGTGCTGTTCCATCTCCAGCCTCATTAGAATGTCGCTGCCACCCCACTCCCGCTCTACACGCATGGCTTCTCCCTTTCGTCCTGCGCCCGGTCAATGAGCATCTCACAGAAAGCAGCCATTTGTTCAAGTTTCTTTCGTGTTCGCACCGCCAATGGAGAAACGGCGTCGCGGGCCGCCAGCAGGCAGGCGGAGGCTATCGCGAGATTCTTCTGAAAGCCGTCGATGCGTTCTTTCTTGTTTACCATTGTCCTTTCCCTTCAGGTGCGTGACGCACCGAGCAGTTCCATTACCGTCAGAATCGGCTGCCCTGTCTCGACCATCTGCCGAGTGAACCGGAGCAGTTTCCAGCCGTCCAGCGTGAGTCGGTTGTACTTCTCAAGGTCAGAAGCGAACCTGCCCTGAATCCGGTGCACGCTCGATTCAATTTCGACGGCCAGCTTCACATCGGGCCAAGCGAAATCGAGTTTCCACTTCCGGCCCGGCGCGAACCTGTACTCGCGCTCCGGCGTCAGCTTGTTGAGCCGGCAATGCAGGGCGAAGGTTTCTTCGCCCAAGCTCGGCGGTTTGGAATATCCCGTCCTCATCGGCGGCTCCCCTTGACCCCGTTGCAGCCCCAGCACGCGGCCTGAATGTTCTCCTGCCGATCATCGCGCCTGCCTCCGCCCATGCCCCGAGGCTCCTTGTGGTCCACCGTGGCCTGGCGGAGCGAGATGGGCCGGTCGCAGATGGCGCAGCGACGCCCCTGAGCCTCCCATGCCATGCGCTTGCGCTCGTAGTAGACGACACGGCCCGCTGGCGTGGTCCTGCACACCTCCCGCCCGTCGGGATAGATGTAACGGTCATCGGTGACGGTCCTCATGCTGTCGCTCCTGCTTCCGTTTCGAGGTAGGCTTCGATGAACGCTTGCGCAAGCTCGGCATTGATTGCATCGCCCGCAGCGCGCAGGAGAGGAACCAGAATGCTCCTCTCATCCACATCGCCGGGCGCGATCACGCTGGCTGCGATCAATTCCCGCAGCACTGCAGCCTTCTCCGGCTCCCACTCGTTGTAATAGGCACCGGTCACGCTGGCGCCTTCTCTTCCTCGGCCGGCATCGCCTTCAGTTCCTCATCCAGCTTCGCGTCGTCCAGCGCCATCTCGCAGGCCCGGACGATCGCCTCCTTCACGGTGCCCGCGATGTCGTGCTCTATGGCGTAGGAGGTCCACGCATCCACGGCCTTGCGCTCGCTGCGCCCCAGCATCAGGTGCATCGGCTTCCGCTGCTCGATGTGCTGGCCCGGGTGCTCCGTCTCCAGCTTCTCTAGTAGCGCATCGTCGCCCTTCTTTGCCTCCTCCAGCACGTCAGGGCGGTTGCGGACATCCGTCGAGACGCCCGTCAGCACCTTGATTGAGGACTTCGGCACGTCGAGAAGCTGCTGAGGCTTCATCTCGGGCAGCATCTGCGCGTCCCGGTGGGCCTCCATGTTCACCCGTCGGCATCCCAGGAAGCCGGAAGCCAGCCACGCCGTCAGGTTCGGAAACGGCTCGCCCACCATCGGGTCGATGAGGTATTGCCAGAGCCGCCGCACCTCGAACTCGCGGATGATGACGAGCCGGTGCGAATAGCTCACCTTAGCGGCGGCCTCGACCATATCCAGCAACGCCATCCTGCCATTGAGGGCGACAGCGGACTCGGGGTCGGGGAGACTGATGAGGTCCGGCAGCGTCAGGGAGATGAGGCGCAGCTCGGCAAGTGCGTCACGCACCTGAAGCGCGGTCTTCATACTGACACCATCGCGGTTATCCCGCGCCATGAGCCTCGCCACACCACTAGGCAGGAGTCGCAGGACATTGTGTGATCGCCCCGCGTTCCGTCTGGACGCATGAACCGGATCCGCTTGCGAAAACAGCGCACCTGCGGGGCTTTTCCGATGACGCAACTGTGCCACCAGTCGGCACGGCAGCGGAATGGAATGAGAGCAGCGATCACGATCCCGCGTTGAGCCTCTGCGAAAGCGCGACGAATAAATGGCTCCAACTTGCGACCATAGGGAGGATTGAGCCAGATCCGCTCGCCGTGCCATAGCTGATCCCCCAAGGCGTCCACCGCTGGGTCACAATAGCGCTCCAAACGGGTAGTCTCGGCGTCTGCTGCGGCGTCGAAGTCAAACCCAAACTCAGACATCAGTGGGTCAAAAATCTCCGGAGGTGTGCACCATCTTTCCTTGTCGCTCATGCCGCTTTCAGCCTCCGTTCCAGCCCAGTAATCGCCTCATCCCACGTTTGGCCGATGCAGAACACTTTGCTCTTGCCTTTGCCTACCCCGACAAGCCGGTAATTCATGTGGTTTTCCGTATACGCCGTGCGCCCGAACAGCCTTTGCGCTTGATTGAGGGCTACTTCTTGTTCAGTCCAGCCCATCGTGCCTCCCGTACTGCCGTGCTATGCCGCGCCCCAGTTCCGACGCCAGAAACTCATCCCAAACCGCATCCCACCCCACCCGCCGCACCCGTTCCTGGAACAGCCGGTCTCGCTTCAGGTCCGGATCGGCCTTCTCCCGCATCTCCCGCCGCTCTGTGCCAATCCGTACCGCAGCGGCGTGCCAGTACTTCCGCTTCGGCTTGTCGATGGCCGAGAGAACCAGCACGAGGCCGAATTGCCGCTCCAGCCGCGCCAGCCGTCGCTCCTCGGCCAGCCGCCGCTTTACTTCGAGGCTCATGTCTGAGCCGTAGAACAGGTCGCCCCACTTCAGCCCCAGCGCTTCGAGAATCGCCCTGGTATCGCATCCCTGGCTCATGCACTTCAGCACTACTGGAACCTTCTCCCCCTCGGCGATCGAGAGCGATGGCGTGCGGTCCAGATGTGCAGGACATTTGGCGGTCCATTTCCCCTTCCCCGTGCGCCGCGCCCGGAGGAGCGCAGCCAGTTCGCTGGCCGTCATGGGTTCAGTTCACGGGAAGGCGACATCGCCCCCCCTATTGGCTTCCTCGAAATAGGCGTCCCACTCGCCCTTCAGCGATATATCCAACCCCTTGAGGACGTGGTGCTGTTTCGCGCTCACGCAACCGTGCTCACGGTGGCCCTCCACGTGGATGTTCCGAGGCGCGTTGTTCAGCTTGTTGCCGTCGGCGTGGTGTACGTCTTCGTCCTTCGTCAGAGGGCGCCCCACCTTCGCCGCGGCGATCAGCCGATGCAGGCGCTTGCCGCGCTGCGGCCCAGCGGAGATGCGGATGTAGCCTTTGTCGTCGATGTAGGCTCCGCAGATGGCCTTGAATCGCCCCGTCTTCGGATCTCGTTCCGGCTTCATGCTGACACCTCGCGAGCCGTGTTCGCGGCTAGAATCATCGCCTCGATATAGCCGCGCTTGACGCGATAGACGCAATGGGACTGTTTGTTCTCCAGGCCGCCGGGCTCGTAGTTGTGCTCTCCCGTGTACGAGTCGTACCAGCTACTCGAAGGAAAGCGCTTGCCCGTCTTGACCATTTTGCGGCCTGTCACTGTCCAGACTTGCCCTTTCTTGAATGGTCCCGGGCGCTCGAAAATCCTTCGCTCCCCTCCGCCAAAGTTTTTCTTCTCCAGCCGGTAGGCGGCAATAGCCGAACAGAGCATTCCGTGCACGGTAGCTGACATTTGAGGGATAGCAGGGTGTGCGGCTAGGGAGATCAAGAAGTTGTCTGTCTCCGGTTCGACGGAAGGCGGTACTGGCGTGTCGGTCAGCGCGCAGAACAGGCGCATGCACTCCTTCTCGATCTCGTGGCGGTCTCGTGCGAGCACGTCTTTGATTGAAAGCGGGTATCCGCAGCGAACGAACTCCGCCGGTTTCACGATTGTCACGCGCTCTCCTGCCATTGAGTATTTGGTCTTGCGCCTCTTCACGCTGGCACTCCTTCCCGCTTCTGCTGCGATTTTGCGAACCGGATCCTGCAATACCGATCGTATTGCTCGACCTCGAACGATGGCGGACGCGGCTCTTTGCGAAGCTGGTTCGGCCAGTCCCCGAACTTGTCGCGATACCGATGGGCGGCCATCCCTTCCGACTTGCCCCGCTGCTGGGCGATGTACAGGAGGCCGCTGTAAAACTCCTGCTTCTCGGCCATCGTGTATTCGCGCTTCGCCGCCTTCGGTTTGCCTCCCTCCACTTTCACCAATTCGCCTTCGACATGGCGAGGGACCGGTGGCTTCGGCATCTTCGCGCCGCAGATGGGGCACACCTGAGCGCTGCGCGGAACGATGGCATTGCACGCCTTACACTTGAACGGCTTTGGCGGCTTCTTATCCTGGAACGGCTGGCCCTTCTCCTTCGGGTCATGCGTGTCCAGTTCTTCGTGGTGGATGTCGGTAAACAGGCCCAACTCCTCGCACGTCCCGCTGTGGTCGAGCAGGAGAAGATGCTCCTTGCCCTCGGCCAGTCGGAGTCCGCGGCCGCCGGCCTGCACCCACTTCATCTCGCTTTTCGTGAGCACAAGGAAGATGATGCAGCGCACGTCCTCGTCTACTCCCACCACGAGGCAGCCCACACTGGCGATGATCTTGTACTCTCCAGCGCGGTACTTCTTAAAGACACGTTCCCGGCTGTCGGCATCCATCGTGCCGTCGATGTAGCCGCACGGGACTCCGGCTTCCTCGAACTCCTTCTGCATCTTCCTCGCGTGCGAGCGGTTGACGCAGAACATGAACGTCTTCTCCCCCGGCCCCTTCGCTTTCCACGTCGCTACCACATTGCCGACGATAAGCGCGGTGCTCATGGCCGCCTCGGCCTCGGACTCCACATATTCCCCATCGACCGTGCGGACGCTGGCGGTATCCGGCATATAGTGTTCGGGGACGCCATAAGCCACCATCGGCGTGAGCCAGCCCTCGGCGATGAGTTCCTGTGTCGTGCCGAACGGAATCAGCTTCGACCACCGCCGCCCCATCCCCTTCGCCCAAGGTGTAGCGCTCAGGGCAATGACGATTTTGTTCTTCCACTCCTCGGAATCGAGGATCTTGTTCAGCCCCTCAAACTGCAAATGGATTTCATCGATCAGCACCACATCCACATCGGGAAGTGCGCGACGCACCAGCGTCTGCACGCTGGCAATCTGCACTGCGGCGCGGCCATCGGTACGGGCGTGCTGCGCCTGAATCACGCCAATGTCGCAGATGCCCTGAGCCTCGAACCGTTTGATGGTCTGGTCGATGAGCGAGAGCTGCGGCACGGTAAACAGGGGCCGCTTGCCCTTGTCCAGTGCCCCGGCGATGATGTGGGACGCGAGGATCGTCTTGCCGCTGCCTGTCGGCGCTTGCAGGATGATGCGCTTATGGCCCTCGCGGATCGCCTGGCGGATGCCGTCGATGGCGGCCTTCTGGCGGGGCCGGAGCGGGAAAAGCTGAACGGGCGTGTCGAACAGAGTAGCCATTAGATGCCGCACATTCCTTCGCACTCGTTTGTGAACATATTTCCTTGGGCGGCTAGAATCTCCAATGCCGCTGCCCTTTTGGCCTGTAGGGCGGCAACGCGCTCGGCTCGTTTTGCAACCTCCGCGCTCAAATCAATTTGCACCAGCGGAACGCAGGAGGAGTGAACGTAGAGTTCGCCTCTCCAGCGTGCTATCCTCTCTGGCGTTCGCAATGCGGCGTCGTAGTCGCAGAGTTCGGCGAATCCTTCCGGATCGTCCTCTTTGAGGCGCAGCAGCCTTTCCGGCTCTTGGTATGGACACTGCTTGCAGGCTGACTTGGGCGCTGATCGCCCATACTTCTCCGCGAGCCATCGCACACAATCTTCTCGGCTCATGTTGGCTTCGATCAGTGGCCAGCGATTCACTTCCCATCTGACGCCAGAGGGTTTCTGCCGCCAAATCTCATCGGTGGAGATTCCAACCCACTTGGAAACGCTGTTTGCCGCGATGTGGCTGCGTGTGCCGACGCCGAGTATTTCCCTTGCCTTGCGCCGCAGGGGGCGAATCTTAAACTCCCGCGTGCATTGCCGCTTCGCCATCCCGCCACCCGCGATATAGAACGGAGTTCGCGCGCCGTTAAACCCATCCAAGTGTCGCTGACTTAATTTGCCCGCGGAGACGATGTATACAGGGTAGGGAAGAATGCCTTGCAGCCATGCCAGGTGCTCATAAACAGATTTTGGTTCATCCTGCGTATCAGCGAAGATCGCCGCATCTGGCATCGGCGTAATCTCGCCGTGCGCCGCCATCAGCGCCATCGTGCTCGACTGGACTCCTGCCCCGAGGCTGATGATGTGCTTCAATGCTTTCTCCTAAAAAGGCAGTTAGTCGAAATCCACCGGATCACCGGGAACCGCAACGGAAGGCGGCAAAGGCTCCGCCCCGCGTCTGTCGTTGCCCAGCGTGGCACATCGCACATCCTGCACGAGGGAGCGCCCTGCACCCATCTGCGCGTAGTTCCAGATGTCGTGGCAATTGTCTGAGCAAAACGGCTCGCCCAGGGGCACAGCGGCACCGCACTCAATGCATCGTCCTTCCATGGGGCTACTCCTCGGCTTCTTTCAGCCCCTCGGCAATCGAGAGGCAGGCTTTGACGTAGTCGATCGGAATGACTTTGGCGAGGTCAACGATTTGAACGCACGCCCGCCTGGTCACGGTTTCAAGGGAAGGCCGGTTGCACCAGGTCGGCATAGACTTCCCGTCGTCGGCGACCATCTCGAGGAAGTTTTCCGCGGCGCCGATCAGATCCTCGCGGAGAGCGTCCTGCATTCCATCCTCGATCACGCGACGGGCGATGCGGCCATGCTCGGCGATGACCATGCAGGCATCCCGGACGGCGCGCAGAGCTTCCTTTTCGTACTCGTCGGCGTGATCGTAGACCGCCTGAGAGCGGCACAGGCGCGAACAGCAAAAGCCCAGCGGCGTTTGCTCTGCGTCGATGAGGTCATCGCCATCGACGTCGCGCACATCCCCGTCGGGTCCCACCGTGCAGACGCTGAGACAGGAAACACAAACCTCGTCACGCCAGCCGTCATCGTGGGAAGGTTCAGGGGCAGCGGATGGCAACACCATCGAATTTTCAAGCGGCAACCTTGTTGCGGACATACATCCTCTCTTCCCACCCAAGTCTTCGGGTGAAGTCGCGAAATTCCAGAGCCAGACGCCGGCAATCTTCCTCCAGCGCTGGGTAGCGGTACTGCGTAAGCAGGTGATGGGCGTACACCTCATACGCTCCCTTGACGCCTTCATTCTCGCGACGCTCTCGCTCCGCTTTGGCGAGTGCCATCTGTTGATCGGCATAGAGATCAGTCGGTGATTGGCTCTTGATCTCGCCCACTTCCCAGATATGCCAGTCAAAGCGATCAGCCTCGAAGATGTCGAGGTAAAAGCGGTGCTGCCAGCCGTCCAGGTGGTACTCGGCATCGAATTGCTGGACCGTTTTGTGGTCTATGATCCGCTTGCCGTCGATGCCGTCGCACCGGCCGGAGATGACGATGCCGCCGTAGTCCTTGCCATGGCGGATTTCCCGCGTCTTCGGCAGTGCGATCTCCGCATCGCAGGTGAAGGCGAAGGTGCAGCCCATAGCCTCGACGGTGGTGTACTCGCCCTCGCAGGCCGTCTCCAGCGCTTTGTGGAAAGCTGTGCCGCGGCTCATGGCCTGCGTAGGCTCCTCGGAGAAGATGGCCTGATGCAGCCAGCCCAAACCATCGCCCTCTTTGCGCTTCCAGCGGGCGTAGGCGGCCAGATGACTCACTCGCCAAGTCGGGATCATTTCTTACTCCATTCGCGGATAAGAGTGAACGCCCCACCTTTCCGAATCAACTCCGCAGCCTCTTTGAGGGTTTCGTAAATCTCCGCATCTGAATACTGGGCTTGAGTGGCGAGTTGGATAATGGATGCAAGAACGGATCGCATCACGCCACCCCATTCTCAGATTTGTATAGTTCCCGGATTCGGGTCGGGACGGGCCAGTCTCCAGGGCAGAACTCCTCGCCATCGTAATCAGCAGCGCACTCTTGGTGTCCATAGCTCTGCTGTGGTTCTCCGTCGAAGACTCCCTTCCAGAAATACGCGCTCTCCCCCACGGGAATTGGTCCCCAGCAAAAGACGCAACGATGTGGTTTTCGGGTAATCACATTCTTCGATTCAAACGTGCAGTCGCTCATTTTACGCCACCGCCTGCCCGGTCTGCTGCGCTGCCGCCGGCGGGACCGCGGCGACGTACAGCTTGGCCGTCTTGTCGAAGTGCAGTCCAGCCGCCTTTGCGGGATCGGTCAGCATGGCCATCATCACCTTGCCGTACTTTCTCTCGCGCCCGAGGTTGACCAGAGCATTGAAGTCCGCCGCCGTTTTCGCCTCGGCGATGGTCTTCGCCCACATGTCCTGATCTTTGTGCGCCTCCGCCTGCTCGACCGCCATGTGGTTGACTGCCGCCTTGATCTGAGCAATCACCTCGGCGAGGACCCGGGGATTCTGGCGCGGATCGGGGAACGCGATTTTCGGGAGCTGGGCCGGGTTCTTGCCAAAGCCGCCCTGCCGGGGATCGAAGTCGAGGTAGCGCTGGTCCCTGCCGTCAAGCCGGATGCGGCACATCGCGTCCGAGGACTTGTAAATCTCGTTGCGGCTGGCCCCCTGCGCGTCGATGCGCTCCTGGGTGTCGTCGCCGTTCTTCTGCTCGTCCATGTGGCAAACGAGGATCAGATCCTTGTGCAGCGACCGGAGGAACGCTTGCCACTGCGCGAATCGGCTCTTGAGCGTGCCGAAGCCCTGCAGCGTCAGCGATCCATCGCCGCGGCCGGCCTTCGGGTTGCCGTTGATGATGTCGGCGGAGAGCGCATCGAGAGCGCGGCCGGCGGTGTCAACGATGATCGTGGAGTAAGGCTTCAGGTCATCGGGGGTCATCTGCGCCACGTCCGCCCAGGACGCCACGGGAACCGAGTCGCCGCGAGTGGCAGAGCGGTGAGCGCCTCGGTCGAAGTCGAGCATGAGGGGTTTCTCGGCGGTGAAGGACAGCGAACTCTTACCGTAGCCGGGCGCGGCATACACGGTGAGTACGATGTTCTCGATTGTGAGGGGAGCGGAAGCGGAAACGATGCGAAGAGCCATGGTGGAATCACCTCCAAGTGATGCGGAAATATTAAATACAGCCTGTCTTAATGTCAACGAATTATTTGAAAAACCTCCACGAAAGTCGTAGGCTGTTCTCCATGAATATCGCAAAACTTCTGCGCGCATGGCGCCACCACGAGGAACTGAGCATCCGGGAGGCGGCTACTCGGATCGGGATTGATCGATCGTCGCTGTACCGCATCGAGAGAGATGAGCCGGTCAACCAGGCCACTATCCTCAACGTGCTGCGATGGATCCTCGCCGAGGAATGACAGGCTGTCTTTCAGGTGCGTCACGCACTCGGGCACAGCGCATCGGCCATGCAAAACCAGCAGAGCAGCGTCTCATCGTCGGCGGCGCAGCCGATGAAGTCTCCGCCATCGAGCAGATCCTCGCCGCAACTAGCGCAGTAGAGCGTGCAGTCATGGCAGATGGTGTCCCCGGACATCGCCCAGAGGTAATCGTGGGGGATGCCGTGGAGCAGCCGGTACTCGCCGGCGTTGGCCTCGGCATCGCCGTGCCATCCGCAGATGATGCACTCTATCGGCTCTGTTGAGATATACTCCCGCGGTTCCACGCGAGAGCCGGGGTAGACGCAGATGAGACTCATAGACCCTCCGTGCGCCCCACCACCATCCATTCGGCGGCGAGGCGCAGCCAGTTTTCGCGCTGGTGTGGCCACCGTGCAGCCATCATCAGCAGGAACTCCACGCGCCAGTTTGTGTTCACAGACCCTCCAACGCGCGCCGACAATGCGCGAAGGCTACCGGCGCGGCAGAGACGCAGGCCTTCCAGTCCCGATCCGAGAGGGCACCGTTCTGCTCGGCGTCGGAGCCAGCCATCATTTGGTGCTGCCACTCGGCCAGGTCGAGCATTTGCTTCAGGGCTGCTCGGAGCTTGGCGTTCTTGGCTTCGAGGATGGATGGGGCGGCGACGGTCATAGGGCCTCAGCGTAGCGGGCGATCAGCGCCCGATACCACGGCGTCCGCCTCAGGTTGAGCATCGCCATAATGAGAGCCAGCAGGCCCAGCAGGGTGAAAGAGCGGTGTTGATAGTGGGCGGCGAGCAGGGCCTCGGCAGCTGCGCCGAGTAGCCAGAAGACAGTCCAGAAGTAACGCATGGGTGTTGCTCCTTTCGGAATTGGTCGGCGGCGTTGCGTAGCCGCCTCCCGAGTGCCACTCGGACGCCTCACCCTCGCGGAGAGAAGGGTGCGGTGGTGAAGGTCTAGGCGGCCGTCGTTGGAGTCTCTGCGGGCAAATTCATGCGCAGTGCGGCATCTTTCGCAAACTCGAACGCTCTTGCCCGCTCCTCACAAGCCTCCGATTCATCATTAGGGAACTCAGAGGGGTTGCTGTTGCGGATGCCGACCTTCTCCCAGTCCTCCAGACTCTTCCAGAGGCAGCCCATCCGCACCCAGCGGGATCCGTCCTCGAATAGGATCGCCCAAACTTCGTAGCGATAGAGTCCAGTGAAAACGCGAAGCGTTCGAATTTTTCCATCGAGCAGGACGGCACCGCGCAGGTCGGCACCGCGCAGGACGGCTTCGCTCAGGACGGCACAGCGCAGGTCGGCACCGCGCAGGTCGGCACCGCGCAGGACGGCTTCGCTCAGGTCGGCAAAGCGCAGGTCGGCACCGCGCAGGTCGGCACCGCGCAGGTCGGCACCGCGCAGGTCGGCACCGCGCAGGACGGCACAGCGCAGGTCGGCACAGCGCAGGTCGGCACCGCGCAGGGACTTCTTGGCTTTGACCGCCGCGGCGACGAGTTCCAAAACGGTCTTTGCGCCTTCTGCGGCGAAAATGACTTCACCCCACGACGTTTGCAGTTCCATGTCCTTCTCTCCATTTCAGGTGCGTGACGCACTTCAGAGCGAGTCATCCTCGCGGATGCCTTCGTAGACGTTGGCGACGATGTTGAACGGCCCAAAGCAGGCGATCAGGGCCGTATCCGGGTGCGACTCCATGTAGGCGTTGGCTTCGGCTACGGTCGTCGTGATCGATCGGACGCGGAACTTCTTCCCCATCGACGTGACCCACAGATGCTCATCTTTGCTGGCTTGATGTGTCATCGACTTCTCTCCTGCTGCTTTGGCGGCCGGTGCCGTAACTCTGCGGCCGGTTAGGTGCGTCACACACTCAGGCTTTCCAGCAAACGCTCCAACGGCCGCTCTCATGGAAAAGCATGCGCGCCCATGAGCACTCGACGGATTCAAAGAACAGGCGAGCTGAGCGCTCATCAGAGAACCACACCACGCGCCTCACAAGCTTCCGTGTTGAAGTGGCTCCGTCCATGGCTAGCGAACCTCCCTACAGTTCTGACAAACGCCGTATCGGTCAACGGGAACCGAGGCGCAGTAAAAGCACGATCCGTCTTCAGGGAGAGGGTTCCGGCCGCCGATCAAGCGGTACCGGATAACACGAAGGATGTATCCGACGCGCTTCATTGAGCTACCGCCGAGTGAATCGGGCAATTGCTCGTCCCGGTCATTGCTTCGATGGAAGCGCAGTAGTCGCAGGAGGGAGCCAGTAACTGGCGAAGGTCGGGCCAGTTAAACAAGTTGCACTCCCAGCGCGCACCCATCGGAACCCCGTAGATGTCAAACTGAACTGGCTCGTACTCGTTCAGGCGATAGACTTCCTCGCCAAGCTGCCAGTAGCTGATGGGGTTATGCTCACCCTGAACCGTGAGCAGTCTGACTGGCGCATCAACCTTTGTAAACTGACCGTTTCCAATGAATCCGCGCATCTTCATCTCTCCTGATACGGTGCTGGCTGCACCACTGCATTAATGTGATGCGATATTGCCACTGGCAAATTTAATTGTCAAGGATTATCTTGCAGCATTACCACGAAAGTCGTAATGTTTTTCCATGAGCGATTGCCAAGGGCAACAGAACGGGGAGGTGACGGGGCATCCCCACCCCACTCCCACCACCACCGCCTTCATGGCGTGGCTCGAGACGCTGCTGGGGACGCAAACGCTGGCCGAGGTTGGCCGCGAACTGGGCGTGGACGCCAGCTGCGTCTCGCGCTGGCTCCACGGCAAGCGCCGCATCCCGTTGACGGCGCTGCTGCTTGCGGGGCATCTGATGCGCGAGCCCCGCGAGGTGGCTGCAGGCCTGCCGGATGGCCGCGGGCGCCGGCCGGGCGGTTAGTTGTCCGACATAGGGAGCGCCGAAGGCTGGGACTCCCTTTGGGCCGCTGGAACCGGGAACAGAAACGACAGATCATCATCATCATCATTGACAGGCTGTCATAATCATCATAGAATTCGGGCAATGAACCGTTGCATGCGTTGCGGAGGTGAATGGCAGCCGAGGGTGGCGCATCCGCGCTACTGCCCGCTGTGTCACTCGCCTGCATGGGATCGGCCGAGGAGGGAGCGTGAAGGTCGAGAAGGTGATGTTCGGCGGGGTGCCGGTGGGGTTGAAGATCGTCGCGGAGGACAACGAGGAGGTATACCTGCTGAAGGCGCTGGGAGGCCTGCGCGCGGCAGAGTCGAGCGAGGGACCGTGGTCTCTGTTCCTGTGCCCCCGCCTGCCGTGGCCGAACGTCCAGCGCACGCCAGAGGATGCCGCTGTTTGATGTGCAACCCGAAAACTGATGCGGGCACGAACGAACGCGGAACGAGAGCGGCGCGCAGCCAGGCGCATCGTGAAGTCGGCGCGGCTGCTGGAGAGGCGCCTCAGAAACAGCGGGCGGCCGTCAGGGAGCGCGAAGGACCGGCGGCGAGCTCGCCGCGCGGAGAAGAGGCAGGCTGCCCTTCCTGCGGAGGGATGAACGGGATGCACCAGAAAGGATGCAAAGGGTGGAATTGTGAGCGAGAAAAAGCTGCTGTGGAACGCCGGCGAGATCCGGTTCGAGTTGTATGAAATCTGGAACGGCCTGCAGTCGGGTTGGAACAATCACCTGGCGGCTTTCACGGGCAGCACCCCGCCGCACAACCGCGAGGAGTGCACCGTCTGCCACTTCTACACCGGACGGCAACAGGGCATCAACCGCGCCATCCGTCACTTCGGTGGCAGGGTGCGGGCGGGAAGGATGCCATGAGGAAACCGCTGCTGTGCCGCATTGCTGAGGTCACATCGCTCGCGCGCCTGCATGCGTGGCGCTACGTGCTGATCGACCAACACGGTAAGCCCGTCCAACCCGGCTTCCTCGCCTCGGGTTACTACGAGACGGTGCTGCGCTGTGTGCGCTGCGGGGCTTCTTCGCCGGTTGGCGGATAGTAGCGCTCATACACGCGGTTGGCGATTTCCCAGATCGCCGCAAATCCCGCTGGATTCAGCGCCGGCGTCTCGGGACGCATCTCTTCGCGTTCAGAGCTGTTTTGCACGTTGCGCCGCCGCCTCGGCCTGCAGGTAAGTTTTCGCCAGCGCCGTGAGCTGCCGCGACCAGACGCGCGAATCGCAGTCTTCCGGACAGCCCTGGCGGATGGCCCAGACGAAGTTCACGAGCGCCCGGATCCGTCGTTCGGGAGGGCTCACTGGAAACCAACTGGCTGCATCACCTTCCCTGAGAGGAGTGTGCTCGGCGTCGCCACTCCCGGCGTGAACGCCGGAAGCCTCGTCGCCACCGCTGGCGAGAGCGAGGGCTCGATCGCAGCCACCGTGCCTGCGCCCAGCGTCGGCGCATTCTCGGTGACCACCGTCGCCGTCGCCGGCGCGCGGCTGATGTAATAGCCTGCGGGTGCCGTGCCGGTCGTCGGCGCCACCCACGTCAGATCCACGGAATTACTGCCGCTGGTCGTGAACGGCCCTGCCGTATTCGAGGGCAGGCTAACTGCGGTGCCCAGCTCGGATTGGGCGATGTAGCAGTAGGTTCCGGCGGCCGGTTTCGAGTCCGTGTAGGTGAGGCCTGTGGCGGGCGAAGCCTGATTGAGCGCGGCGTAGAGCGTCCCGGTGGTAGCGGGGCAGGTGTAGGTGGTCGTGGTGGGATTCGGCGGCACCTGGGCGTGACAGCCAACCGAGAGCCAGCCAAAGGCAGCGGCAAGGCCGAACAGAGTAG
>Ga0335072_10004386_pt1 | contig 20994 bp, 22 predicted proteins | sample Lox_Sample_21_FD_206725 | JGI IMG/M metagenome (GOLD analysis project Ga0335072, IMG submission 206725) | Soil microbial communities from Loxahatchee National Wildlife Refuge, Florida, United States - Lox_Sample_2.1 | ecosystem: Environmental > Terrestrial > Soil > Wetlands | place: USA...
CAAAGAAATCCTCTGCCAGGAAAGCGCCCGCTAAGAAGGGCAAAAAGAAGTAAAGTCGGGATTGATCACTGCCGAAAGGCAGCGGTCCTGCCGTCGCTCGCCGGCTATCGGGATCTAGTGCATGGACCGCGCGATCCACAACGTGGAGAAAATTGTGTACAGATTCCACCCGACAATCAGGACGAACCAATAGTTCAAAAACACCACGACTCGAGGCCGGTGGAAGGCAAGCGCGGCCGCCGCCAGAATAATCGCGAAGCACTTGGAGATCAGCAGTCCGGCCACCGCCCCGATCGCCAGCATGCGGCCGACGAAAAAGCTTGCCTCATGCGCCCCCATTTGCAGGCCGATCAAAGTGGTGAGAACATCCAATGCTTGCAGGCTGAAGAATACAGACATCGAGGGAGCCGGGAAATTCCGGCGCAATTGGAATGGAATCATCACGTTTGACTCCATTCTGCGGAACCAGAAGATCCCGATCCAGATTGTCTTTGGTTACTGATTCTGGTTGATGGTCTTGCGCATGTGTTTCAGGCTGTCTTCGATTTCCTGACTCGCGTCCAGCAACTGATTCGTGTCGTACAAAACTCGGGGAGTGATGAAAACCACCAGTTCTGTCCGCGACGTGCTCACACTGCGTGACCCGAACAGACCGCCGATCAGTGGAATGTGGATCAAAAACGGTACCCCGCTGACTACATCGGACTTCTGCTCCTGAATCCCTCCGCCGATCGCGATGGTGTCTCCGTCCTGGACCGTGACCTGGGTCTGGAACTGGCGTTGCGAGAACGAGGGGGAATTGATGTTGCTCGTGCTGGTGGCTTCCGGAGAACTGATGTCCTGCTCGATAATCATGGTCACCACCCCGCTGGGGCTGATGCGGGCCGTGATGCCCAACGTCATGCCGGTGCTCTCCGAACCCACGGTGTTGCTGAAAACGTTGCTGCCGCTGGACTGCACTCCGCCCACAATGGCTTGCGAGGTCAGCACCGGCACATCCGTCCCGACGTTCATGCTGGCCGGGATACTATCGGTTGCGATGATGCTCGGCGCCGAGAGCAGTTTGACGTGGTTCTTCGATTCGCTGGCCGAGAACACACCCAGAAGCTCTTTGCTCGATCCGACCAGAGTGCCCAGCGAAAGCCCCAGTCCGCTAGAGGTGACGCCGAGATTGAGTGCGCGGCCCAAACCTGTCGCATTGGTTCCCTTCGGCTCCAGGTACGCGCTCAGCCCCTGCTGCCAGCCATCGGAGAGATCGAGTTCGTAAACCTTCATTTCGATGAGCACCTGCCGCGGTGGCACGTCGAGTTGGCGGAGCAGATTGAGAATCTGCTGGTATTCCTGCTGCGTCCCCTGAATCAGCAGCGTATTGTCGAAGGGATTGGGAATGACGTGCGGAATCCGCTGCCCTCCCGGTCCGACGGCATTTCCAGCGGAGCCTAGGACAGATCCGGTAAGATCAGACGAATTCGGTCCGGCCACCGGGCTGGCAATCGAGTTCCCGGGGCTGCCGACGGAAATCGGCGGAATCATGCCGGTGGCCGAGCCGCCGTTTCCATAACTGCCGCCCCCGTATCCATAACCGCCGCCTGCATAACCTCCACCGCCGTAAGCGCCGCCGTAGCCGCCGCCGTAACCACCGCTGTAACCACCGCCGTAACCGCCGCCGCCGAAGCCCCCATAGTTGCCGAAGCCGCCGCCATTCATTCCTCCGTATCCGCCACCATAGCCACCGCCATAGCCGCCACCATAGCCACCGCCGCCGAATCCGCCATTCTGAGCTTGCGCCATGGCGGCCAGACCGATGAGGGCGTTCACGTTGCCGGTGTAAAGCGCGGTGATCGCCAGCGCCGTGGTGGCCGCCCGGGCGTATTTCAGCCGATAAACATAGGTGCTGACTTCACCCGCCTGGACCTTCACCGCGACGTCGAGCTTATCGATCCACTCCTTCACCTTGGGGAAAATGCCGGGGTTGGGAGCCACGGCGATCAGTTCGCTGATCCGGTCGACAGGAATGAAATGGACCGGCGATACCTTGTCCGCAAGAGCATACGACTTGAACACGGTGTCGAGATCCTTCACCAGGTCCGATGGCCGGCTGTTGGTCACCTCGAACAACTGCACGCGCTTGCCTGCGAACTCTTCCGAATCGAACATGTCGATGAGCTTCAAGGTGCGCTTCATGTTGCGGGCATTGTCTTGCAGGATCAGGAGATTGGCCGGTTCGTACGTAGAGTGGCTGGCGCCTTCGCCGAGGAATGGCGTGATCAGCCCTTCAATTTCCTTGGCGGTGGCGTATTTCAGAAAAATCAAGTCGAGAACCATGCGCTCGTCTTCGGGGAGCGCCTTCTGGTTGACATTCACGTTCGGATCGAGCGGAAGGGAGGAGATCTTGTTGATGGGAACGATGCGGTACAGGTCGCCCACCTTGACCATGGTGGCGCCGTTCACCCTCAGGATGGTCTGCAGAAGGGTCATCAGGTCCGTCGGCTTGACTTCGCCGTAAGTAAATAACGATACCGAGCCTTTCCCTCCAACGGCGGGATCGAGGATGTAGTTGAAGCCGACGCGCTTGGCGACGATCTCGATGAAATCTGTCAGCGAGCCGTTGGGAATTTCGAAATCCAGACCGCGAGGGGGTGGAATCGGCTGCGGCGCTGCCTGGGCGGGCTGTGCCGGGACGGTGGTGGGAGGCGGAGTCTGTGGCGCAGCCACGCCGGGGATTACCGGCAGCGGCTGGGCCGGCGTGGCCTGCTGCGGCGTGGCCTGCTGCGGCGTGGCCTGCGTAGCGGTCGAAGGTGCAGCCACGCCGGGAATTACCGGCAGAGGTCGGGGCGGCGCGGTCTGCTGCGGCGCGGTCTGCTGCTGTTGCGCCGGCCCCGCAGTGAGCATCCCAACGGCGATCGCCGCGATAAGGATTGGACGAACCAGATTCGTACACATTATAAGTTCCCTTTGCACTCCTACTTTCCGACTGCCCTCCAAAGACACTGCGTGCCCATCGGGCTGGGATTCAATTCCTTGCGGAAGCCGCCGTTGACCGTGCCGGGCGCGGAAGTATCGCCGGGCTGACAGGCGCGGATACCGTCGACCACCTGAAGTCCCGGCCCAAGCTCCTGTACTTGTTGTCTGGGGGCCTCAGCCTGCTGCGGTGGCGCCACTCCGGGAATTATCCCCAGAGGTGGCGGAGCGGGAGCCCCGTCGGAAACTGCCGCCGCCTGTGGTCTGGCAGGTTCGCTGCCGCCTTCGTTCAGACGCTTGTGGATCACCTGGCCTTGCCATTCGAGCGTCATTTCCTGGCGGTCGAAGGTCAGCAATTTGAACTGGCCGATTGGCTCGCCGGCATGCACTTCCTCGTGGCCCGGCGCTCCAGGCTGGGTAATCAGGGCGATCGGGCCCTGGGGATCGCCCAAGTCCATCATGCCGTGGTAGGCAGGCAGTGGCGGCGGTACCGGCGGCGGCGCAGGTTTGGGCGGCTCCGGCAACGGCAAATCCGGATTTCGCGAAGGATCGAACAGGTCGTTCTGAGCCGACCGCGCATATGTGCTGGGCAGGACTGCCGGCTGCTGCGGGAGCGGCGCCACCGGCGCTACGAACGGAGCTTTCGGCGGTGGCCCCGGCATCCTCGCCTGACGGCCTCTGGCCGTCACCCAGGCGCTGTGCAGTGCAAACCCGGCGTAAACTACGCCGACTCCCAACGCGATATTTAAGATGAGCAGTTTGCGATTCAAAACCCGGCTCCTTGCTTCTTCACCGGCACCAGGCCCTTAGGAATGACGCCTGAAAACATCAGCCGGACGGTGATGTCCTTGGTTTTGTTCTTTACCGGCGCCACAAAAATGCTGTCGGTGGCCAGGATTTCGGGTTCGTTCGCGATGGCCGAAAGGAAGTTCACCAGTTGTTCGATCCGGCAGGTGAAGTTCTGTCCCACCGCTACCTGGCCGTAGTCCTGGCCGAGCGCCTTGGGTTCGGGGAACTGCGAGGCGCCTTGCGAATCGAACCCATTGGCCGTTGCGGTGGCGTGTAACACGTCCATCAGGTGGGCGCGCGCCTGCTCAGCGGTGGATGCCTGCACGATTCCTTTTTCCCGGTCCTTCAGCTCCGCTGTCACCTGCTTCAGGATGGCTTCCTTCGCCGGGACCGTCGCCGCCTTGCGGCGCAGAATTTCGAGGCGCTGCCTGGCCACCGGAACCGAGTCGTGCGAAGCCACCACTTCGTCCTGGCTGCCGCGAAAGCGAAGAAAAACGCCGACAATCATCACCCCCAGCGTGCCGTACAGCATCATCTGTCGACCGCGTGAAAGTTGGGTCATTGGGCGGGATACCGGCGGCCGGCGCGAATCTGGAAAGATTCGCTTCCGTTCTGCGCCCGGCCTTGCGATTGGAAACTGGAATTCATGAAAAGCGGCGACGAATCGAGAATCTTCAGCAGCGGAGCGGCTTGCGGAGCTTCTCCGGAGATCAATACGGAGTCTCGCGAGAGCGTAATGTTATTCACCCAGGCCGGAGGCTCGATGAGTTTGGTCAGCTCGTTGAGCGCGTCCAGATCGTGCCGGGTTTGATTGCGGAATTGGTCGAGCAGCTCCGCGCGCTGGCGGGTGGCCAGAATCTGGCGGTCCAGATCGTCGGCGTGCTTCGCAACCGGCGACACTTTGGCGATTTCGGCTTCGATGGAAGCCAGATATTTGCGATCGGCGTAAGAGTTATAAGCCACAATGGCGCCGGCCACCAGGAGAAGAACAGCCGCCAGCGCCACTGTGGGAATGAAAACCGCGCGCGAACTCGCCTGCCGTTCGCCCGGAAGCAGCAGATTCGCTGCCGGAGCGACCCAGGGACAAGCACCGGCCAGAGCCGTGGCATAGGGCCGGGGATTGCGGGCAAGATCGTTTTCCACTGGATTGACGGCTGGCTTGGGAAGCACGTCTTCCAGCTTTAAAGGGGCGGTCTCGGGAGCCAGCCGCAGTTCGGCCAACCCCAATAAAGCTGCCCGTTCCGCGGGCAACTGAAACTCTGCATGGAATACCGGGCGGGCCTGGCTTTCGCCATAAACTTCTACCCCGCCCGCAGATGCCGGACCGAGGGCCAGAAATCCCGAGCCCAGACCGGAGCCGTTCAAACGCACGGCGGAATGTACCGCCGCCGCGGAAAAAGTGAAGCTGACCACCTTGATGCCGGCAGCCAGAAATAAATCGAGATAGTGCCGGATGGTGGAGCGCCGGGTGATGCCTACCAGCACCGCTCCGTACGCCAGCGGCGACCATCCCCATGCCACGTCTTCGTCGCCGTAAGGGTGCAGCGAATCCAGCTGAAAACGGATGGCGCCGTCGATGTCCCGGTTGGCGACTCCGGGCAGCGACATGTGGCGCACGATCACCTCGCGGCGCGGCAGCAGAACCGTCGCGCTCACGTGGCTGAGGCCCAGCGACGCGAGAAAACGAGCATACTCCGCGCCCCATTCGGCGGCGGGACGGTTGGCGAAATCCGCCACCGTCAGGCGGCCGAGCACCTTCACTCCATTGGGGCGCACCCGCGCGGCGGCGATTTCCAGATTGCTCGCGCCCACCTCGATACCGATGCCCGAACCGAAGTGCAGGAGCTTTCGCAAGTCTTGAGTTTTGCGGATGTCCACGGGCATGATGCGTTTCAAAAACTCCAGGTGGTGTCGTACCACCGCAGCACATAATAGGGAACGTCGGCCTTCCCGAAGGGCAAATATTTTACCTGCGCTCCGACCGTCCGCCGCATGTCGGAGTATTGGCCATTGGAAAGACGAAGCCGCGCGGTGGACCGCAACGTGACGATGGGATTGCCGCCTGCAAGCAGGTTCCGGAGACCGGGCGCCGGGCCGGGTTGCGCTTCGCCCGAATCGAAGCCGGTGGGGGCGACTCCGGCGAGCGCCAGCGCGCTGGCAACATTGCCGGAAACAAGTCCGTAGACCGTCACGCAATCGCTCAGGCCGGCCCGCCGGACCAGCGGATTCTCGCCGGCATCGCCGTTACCCGCCGCCACCCACGTTCCGTAGAATATATCCGGGGTCACGCCTCGCACCGAAAGCAATTCCTCAATCTCTTGAAATGACGCATGCGGCGAATGAAAAGACGGAGTCTGCGAAAGATAGTAGGAATCGAAAGCAGATAAGCCTCCGGCCGGGCTGCGCCAATCGACGATGCCGGCCGCGATGGTGCTGGCCCGGTTGGGCTCGACGCCGAGCGCCGAGATCAGGGAAAGGAGCTGTTCGTAGCTGGCGTGATTGATGTTGAGTTTGGCGGCTTCGGGGATGATTTCGACGTGAGTCGTGCCGCTGGGAAATTGGTAATCGACGAATGGCACGTCGTTGGGGATGAATCCGGCGCCCTGATTCAGAGTCCACATGAGTTCCGCGGTGGCTTTCTGGACGCCGGCGGATGCCAGGTAGTAGCAGCGTAAATCGTCCATGGAAGTGGCCGTGCGGTCGGTCTCCCCGCGGACGCTGACCGACATGGCGAAGGCGATAGCCGAAAGGGCGGCGGAGAGCCAGAGGACCGCGAGCAGGGCGCTGCCGCGGCGGCTTTTCCTTCCGGCCTCCGGCCCCTGGCTGCCGACTTCCTGCCTAATTCCCATCGGTGCTCACCTTTTCGGGATCGCGGCGGATGTGAATCGGGGCCGTGATGGAAATCGGCTGGACGTGAGAGGGGTCGTCTTTGGCGGGAGCCATCTCGATGCGAATCGCAAGCGGCCATCCCTTGGCCGCCCAGACGGGCTGCCACGTGGGCGGCTGATTCATCAGGTTGTTGTTGGGAGGCGTGTAGTAGGCGAAGCGGCAGTAGGCCAGCTTGTCGGCAAGCACGAAGGTCTGCGGGCCGGCGCGGACCGGGATCATTTGCGGCAGGCGCGCAATCGAATTGGGAACCTCCACAGTCCCGGTGCAAAGCTGGCCGGCTCCGGCCGCGCCCGTGTAGGGGATTTCATTGACCACCAGCCGGACGCCTTCGTCCCCGGACATAACGAAGAGTTGCAGAATCTGCGGCTGGCCGCGCCATCCCTGCGCCAGCGAGAAAGCCGAGACCATCCACATGCCGTCTTCCGCGCCTCGAAACAGAACCACCGGCGGTCCCCCGGCCTGCACGCTGATGCCGCCGCACGTGATGAGCGCCGGGATCAGGCCCTCCAATTCCGATTGCACGATGCGCTGGGCGCCGACCACGCGGCGCGTGTCCATGAGCTTGGTCTCGGTTTTGGAGTACGCCGCCAGTCCGATGCGCATCGCCATCACCATGCCCAGGGAAAGCAGGCTCAGGAGCGTAACCGCCACGAGGATTTCGATGAGCGTGACGCCCGCTTCTCCGCGCCTCATAAATCCCCTACCTTCAGGATGTGCGTGCGGTAGGCATCGAGGGTAAAGGTCTTTTTCTGTTGGCCGGCCATCCACGAGACTTGGAGTTCAATGCGTTGGAGACAAGGCTGGCCGGTACTCGGGGTGGGCGGCATTTCGGCGGTCGTGATTCGGGCCTGCCACTGGATGTCCATGCCGCCGGTCTGCTTGGAGTCGAAAGCGCCGCTCAGCACACCACCGGGTGCCAGCGTCTCGTCGGCCAGGAGTTCGTTCATGCGGAAGCGGGCCAGTTGCGCGGCGCGGTCGTAATCGCGCAGGCGGGCGGCGTTGCGCGTGACGCTTCCGATTCCGTTGAGCAGGCCCACAATGGCCACCGCCATGATGGTGGACGCCACCAGCATCTCGAGCAGCGTGAATCCGCGTTTCCCCGTCACTTGGCTGGTACGCTTTCCACGCGCGGAAAGCCGGTCATGGGGTCCAGTTTTACGATGCGCTGTCCGCCGTGCCGGTTGCTGAGCTTGATGGCGACCGCCGGCACCGCGCCGCCCGGCATGAACAGCCACCGGCTGGCGCCCTCGGCGTCCTCCGATTGCACGGACGCCACTGGCTCCATGGCAATCCCTTCGGGCACGTCGAATTCGTGCTTCGATCCGATATCGGTGGAGAGGAAGACCAGCGTCTTCGCGGTGATCACCAGTTCCACCGGACGCTCCCGGCGCTCCGCGTGAGTCGAAGCGGAATTCAGGAACGCGGCGACGGAGCTGGCGGCGGTGTGCAGGCGGACGGCGTCTATGCCGGCGCCGACGGAAGGCGTGCTGACGGCGGCGATTACCGCGATGATCATCACCACCACCATCATCTCGATGAGGGTGACGCCGCGCCGCCTCGAGCTAGTTTTTCCAACTGCAGATGTCGGCCGCAAATCCTTCTCCGCCGGGCTGCTTGTCCTGGCCCAGGCTGCAGATGTCGGGTCCGTCGCCGTGGTCTCCGGGGAAACGATACACGTAATCAGTGCCCCACGGGTCTTTGGGGATGTCCTTCTCGATGTAGGGACCGTTCCACATGGCGGCGTCGCCCGGTTTTACGCGCAGAGCCTGCAAGCCCTGTTCGGTCGTCGGGAAGATACCGGTATCCAGCTTGTAGGTGCCGAGCGCGGTCATGAGCTGCTCGATTTGCGAGCGCGCCGCCGTCACCCGGGCCTTGTCTGCGCTACGGAACATGTTGGGCGCCACCAGCGCCACGAACAGGCCGATGATGACCACCACCACCAGCATTTCGATCAGGGTCACGCCCGCCTGGCCGCGCCGTCTTCGATTTCTGCGTTGAGTTTTCATATCGCCACGTCGTTAATGCTCGTGATCGCGAGCAGCATGCTGAGAATCAGTCCGCCAACCATTATGCCCATGACCAGGATCACGATCGGTTCGAAAATCGCGGTGAACCTGCGGATGGACACGCGAGTGTCGTTTTCGTAAATATCGGCCATGCGGGCAAACATCTGGTCCAGCCGGCCGGTTTCTTCGCCCACCGTGAGCAGATGCGCCACCAGCGGTGGAAACGCCGCCGATTTGCGCATGGGAACGGCAATGCCTTCGCCCCGTTTTACGCCCAACGACACCCCGGCCAGGGCATTGGAGAGCGTTTTGTTATTGAGCGTCGCGGCCGAGATATTGATGGATTGCACCAGCGGCACCGTATTCGAAATCAGAGTTCCCATGGCGCGCGCGAAACGCGAGGTTTCCGCTTTCAGCAGCGCGTCCCCAATCAGCGGAATGCGCAGCCGCAAGCCGTCCCACCAGAGACGCCCCGCGGCCGTCTTGGTATAGATGCGCCACGAGGTGAAAAGGACGAAGATGGCGCTCGCGCCCAACCACCAGTAGGTGCGCACGATGTAGCTGGCCTGGATCATGATCGCGGCCGGTACCGGAACCTTCATCGTGGTTCCGTCGAAGATGCTGGCGAAGCGCGGCACGACGAAATTCAGCAGGATCAGAATGGAGGCCAGTCCGACGCAGGACAGCAGCGCCGGGTAGACCATCGAGGACACGATGTAGTTTCGAAGATCGTCGCGCGTGCGCTCGAACTCCGCCAGACGCTCGAAGACAATGGCCAGCGAGCCGGCGGCTTCGCCCGCGCGGACCATGTTGATGTACAGGTCGGAGAAGTGGTCGGGATGGGTGGCGAGGCTGTCGGCGAGGGTTTTGCCGCTCTTGAGAACGCGAAGGACGTCGAGGACGAGCGCGCGAAAGGAGGCTTTGGTGGTGAGTTCGGCGGTGATGCTCAGGGCGCGGTCGAGGGGCACGCTGGCATTGAGAAGGGTGGAGAGTTCGGAGGTGAAGAACAGGACGTTGCGGCGTCTGCCGCTGGCAAAAGCAGGTAGCTTGATCTCGAAGTTGACGGACTTCGGGGCGGCGCCCACGTAGACTGGAATGAGCCCCTGCTTCCGGAGATCGCCGGCGACGGTTCTCTCGCTTTCTCCGGAAAGGCGGCCATTGCGGATTTTGCCATCCGCGGCGACCGCGCGGAAGAAGAAAGTGGATGCCATCAGGAGAACTCCGGCGTGGGAGAAAAGACGAAAAGCCGGGAGCCGCCCGTTTCCGGACTTTCCTCTGCGCCTCTGCGTGAAATGCTTTTCCTCATCAGATCTCCTGCGTGACGCGGTGGACTTCGTCGACGGTAGTCAGCCCGGAGTGGATTTTCCGCCACGCGTCTTCGCGGAGATTACGCATGCCGTTCCGGCGCGCGACCAAAGTGAGCTGCGACGCGTCGGCATTCCCCATGATGAGTTTGCGGATTTCGTCGTCTACTATCATCATTTCGAAGATGCCCACGCGCGAAGTGTATCCGCGGCCGTGGCATTCCTCGCAGCCGGCGCCGCGAAAGGTGTCGATCATGTCGCCGGCGGGCGAGAGCGCGGGGCCGGCGGATTCCTTGCATCGGGGGCAAATCAGCCGCACCAGCCGCTGGGCCAGTACGCCGACCAGCGAGGATGTCACCAGATAATTCTCGATCCCCATGTCGATGAGACGGGTGATGGCGCTCGGCGCGTCGTTGGTGTGTAGTGTGGAAAAGACGAGGTGGCCGGTGAGGGCGGCCCGGATCGCGATGTCGGCGGTTTCCCGGTCGCGGATTTCGCCCACCATGATGACGTCCGGGTCCTGGCGGACGATGTGGCGCAGGCCGGCGGCGAAGGTGAGCCCGATGGTGGGGTTAACATGGATCTGGTTGATGCCGTCCATCTGGTATTCGACCGGATCTTCGATGGTGATGATCTTCTTGTCGGGCAGATTGATGCGTTTCAGGGCGGAATACAGCGTGGTGGATTTGCCGCTGCCGGTCGGGCCGGTCACCAGGAACATGCCGTGCGGCAGGTTGGCGAAGTATTCCATTTTGGCCAGCATCCGGTCGTCGAAGCCGAGACGGCGAAGATCGTAGAAATCGCCGGCCGACCGGTCGAGCAGGCGCATCACCACGCTCTCGCCATAAAGAGTGGGCAATGTGGAGACGCGGAGATCCACTTCGCGCCCCAGAATCTTGATCTTGATGCGTCCGTCCTGCGGCAGGCGCCGCTCGGCGATGTTGAGCTTGGCCATCAGCTTGAGGCGTGAAATGATGGCCGCCTTGAGCTCGCGCGGCGGATTTTCCTGGTTGAACATCACGCCGTCCACGCGGAAGCGGACGCGAAATTCCTTCTCGAAGGGCTCGATGTGGATATCGCTGGCGCGCTTTTCGATGGCGTCGGCGATCATGGCGTTCACCAGGCGGATGACCGGCGCTTCGCTGGCCATGTCGCGCAGGTGTTCGAGGTTGGCGTTCTCTTCGTCGCCACCGTCGGTGAAGGTCCGGCGCTCGGTTTCGCCGTAGTTGCGCTCGATGGCATCCAGGATTTCCTGCTCGGGCGCCAGCACCGTGCGGATATCGAGTCCCGAGAAGGACCGCACCGCGGCGATAGTCTCGAAATCCAGCGGGTCGGCCATCGCGAGCGTGAGCGTGTTTTCCTTCAGCTCCAGCGGAAATACACGGCACTGGCGCAGGAAGCGGTGCGAAAGCCCGTCGATTTCGGGCGCCGAGGGCGGCTCGCCATCCACCGCGGCCAGCGGGATATTGAGCTGATCGGAAAGCGCCGCCAGCATGTCGCGCTGCGCCAGAAGGCCCATATCGACGAAGATCTTGCCGATCTTGTCGCCGCGCTCGCGCTGGAGTTCGAGCGCCCGCTCGACGTCCTCGGCCTCAATCTTGCCGCGCGCCATGAGGATTTCGCCCAGGCGCATGGAGCGTTCGGGCGACACCGCATCGGAGCGCTCCGGCGAAATCACAGAGCCGGCGGCGTCCGGCCCGGGCGTGGGAGGAACGGTAGCGGCCACTACTGTATTTCCAATTTGACCGTGCCGTCGCGGCGATCGAGGTGCGCCACGATCTCCCCCGGCATTCCGGCGACATCTTCCCAGGAGCGGTACACGAGACGCGCGGCCACCACCACTTGATCACGATCGGACATCTTGAGCGCGGGTGAAGCGGCAAGCGCCTGGGCCAAATCGCTGAGCGTCTTCTCAAGGAGCGGAATATTCGCCAGCTTGTCGTTGCGGTACTTGGCTTTCTGCTGCGGGTAGACGGTGGTTTGGAATGCGCCGATGCCGCCGGGCGTGGGAGCGAGTTCCACGTCAGCCTGGAAGACCGCGCCCAATCCCGTGATGTATAGCCCGCGCGCGGGCGAGAGCACGTTACACGGAGCGGTCTTGGTGCCGGTCGCTACGATACGGTTCTCCATCTCCTTCTCGAGGTTGCGGATGGTCTGAAGCGAGACCGAAGCCGTTTCGGTTGCCCCAATCGTGCTCGCCGGTTTGGCGGCGGGTGCATTTGCCGCCGCCATGGGCGCCGGCTGAGCGCCGGCCGACACGAAAGCAATCGCAGTGAGAAAAATACTCAGTTTCATCTCGATTCTCCTTAGTTGGATGCCGGCGTATAATATTCGCCACTCTTCAATTCGAGCGCGTAAGCCTGCCTCTTGGCATAGTCGGCCTCGCTTTCAGCCACCAGCCGCAGTTGGTGTTCGGTATCGGCCTTCTGCGCGAGATCGTGAACCAATTGCGTGGTCTTGGCGTTCTGGCGGGTTTCGCTGGCGTCGATGGCGCGCTCGATGCGGCGATCGACCTCGGCGGAAGGCAGCCCGGCGGCCGATCCCGGACCGAGAGTTCGGGTAGCTGCGGAAATCAACAGGGCGGCCGAAAGCATGGCGGCGCTGGCGAAACCGAGGCGCCCGGGAGATCCCCAAAACGCGGTCCACCAGCGGCGCGGGCCGGACGGTTCGAACACGGGGTCGGACACGAACGCGATGCGCTGCGGAATTTCTTCGTCGCGCAGCGAGAACAGCGCGGCTTGCGTGAGCCGCAGGCGCTGCAGTTCTTCCCGGCAGGCGCGGCAATCCTTGACGTGGGATTCCACCTGGCGCTGCTGCGGGTCAGTCAGCTCCTTCAGGTAATAATCCCGTAAATCGAATGGCGAGCAGCTCATGATACACCTCGTGGCGAAATCGGAGCCAGTTCGGCCTTGAGGAGTTCGAGTGCGGTATAGAGGCGGGATTTGACGGTGGAAACTGGGCAGGACAGGATCTCGGCCATCTCTTCGAACTTGAAGCCCTGGTAAATCTTGAGGACTACCGCCTCGCGCTGGTCGGGCGAAAGCCGCTCGAGTGCGCTGGCGACGGCCAGGCTCAATTCAATGGGAAAGATCGAGGTGGCGCCCACCGGAATTCCCGTTTCCGTGGCCTCGGGTTCGACGGTCTCGCCGTCGACCTCGGGCCGGCGTTTGCGGAACAGGGAATAGGCTTCGTTGTGGGCTATGCGATAGATCCAGGGCGCGAAACGTCCTGGATCGTCGAGTTTGCGGAGATTCTGGTAAGCCTTCAAAAACACGTCCTGCGCCAGGTCCATTGCGTCTTCCCGGTTTCCGGTGATGCGCAGCAGGTAGTTGTAAACACGCTTCTCATACCGGGAAACGAGGAGGTTGTAGCTCTCCACGCTGCCCCGGCTGGCCTGCCGGATCAGGTCGGTATCTTCCACCGCCCGAAAGATCAAATTTCTGGCTCCTTGTCTGAAGACGCACCAAGGGTGCAAAAAGTCGGGACGCGAAACCTTCAGTTTATCCGGAAAACGTGGAGTCCGGCTTCGCTTGGCGCTTCGACCGCCCGCAAGCGTCCGCCAGGCGGCCTGGTGCGGAATCGCACATTCAACTGCTATTGCCGCGGCCGGCATATCTTTCGATAGCAAAGTGCGCAGGATTCGGAACTTTTCGGTGCGCCGGGGTTAATGCTCTAATAGTAGCTTGTTTCGCAGTGCCTTCTAAGTGTGCGGTAACTATAAAGAGCTATTTCTCGTTGCAGTTATCCTGTGGTATCGGATGAGAGACGGTTATGGTTGTTGATTGGCCGCCGGCGCGATACGGTGTGGCACTGGACCACTGTTGCGCAGTTCTGAGAAGAAGCACCAACAGGAGATTCTGATGTACACGGACCCGGGCTCCGGCCTTTTTTTCATCCAAATTATCGCCGCCGCATTTTTGACTGCCGCTTACCGGTTTCGGCGTTTCATCAGTGCGCCGTTTTCCAAGCGAAGCGAAGATAAAAATTGCGAGAATTAGCCGGCTCGCCGCCGTCCTTTCGCGACCCTGACGGTTACCTGTACTCTGTGGGCCATCGGCTCCTGCGATACGTGTCCGCGGATGCGGCAGCCGACGCGCGCGAGTTCCTCGGTTGTACTCTGGCCCTGGATTGGATGCAGCAGAGCAAGTTGGTGCGTTCATTCATCGTCCAAAACCCCGCCGGAGTTGACTTGCCCCCGGAATGCGCCACGCTACCCGAGGGAGCGGCGATCGTCGAACATACTCCGCTGGCCTTCCGGAACTACCCATATGAATGGCCGCCCGGGATGTTACTCGCGGCGGCGAACCTGACTGTGGAGTTAGCGCGAGGGTCGCTGCGAGCCGGCTTTGTCCTGAAGGACGCTACCCCGTATAACGTGATTTTTGACGGATGCCGGCCTGTGTTTGTCGACTTATTGTCGTTCCGCCGCCGCGACCCCCGGGAGGCGGTCTGGCAGCCTTATGGGCAGTTCGTGCGGACCTTTGTTCTTCCCCTGCTCGCAAATCGGTACTTCGGCCTGCGGACCGACGAAATGCTGATGGCGCACCGCGATGGGATCGAGCCCGAGAGGTTGTGGGCCATGGCGCCGGCCTACCGGCTATGGTTCGCTCCTTTTCTTTCCACGGTGACGCTTCCGGTTCTGCTCGGGGGGCGAGAGCGCAGGGGCGGCGCGGAGCAATATCGCGTACGGCACGCGCGCGACGAACAGGAAGCGCGATTTCTGCTGGAGCGGCTTTTTGCCAGGATAGACCGCCTTTTGGGCAGGTTGGCGAAGCGCCGGCGAGCCAGCCAGGCGCTGCGCTATATGGATTCCGACCATCCCTACTCCGACGAGGAATTCGCGCGGAAAGAAACCTTCGTTTCGGCGGCGTTGGAGCGGTATTCGCCGCGAACGGTTCTCGACGTGGGGTGCAACACCGGCCACTTCAGCCGTCTGGCCGCGCGGGCCGGCGCGCGGGTGGTGGCCATCGACCGCGACGAGGCGGCGATCGATTCGATTTGGCGTTCGGCGAACGAGACAGGGCCGGCGATTCTGCCTCTGGTGGTGGATATCGGCAGGCCCCCGGGAGCTTGCGGCTGGCAAAATGCCGAGTGCCCGGCATTTCTCGATCGCGCCCGCGGCCGCTTTGATTGCGTGCTGATGCTGGCCCTGATTCACCATCTGTTAGTGAACGAACGCGTTCCCCTCGGGGCGATCTTACACCTCGCCTCGGAATTGACCACGAACCTGGCGATTGTGGAGTATATCGCCCCCGAAGACCACAACTTCCGGAAGATTGCCCGCGGGCGAGACGCTCTTCATCGCGATCTTTCCGTGGAGAATTTCGAATCGGCCGCCTCCCACTGGTTTGAAATTGCCGGCGCCGCTCAGGTAAACCCCACCAGGCGGATCTATCTCCTGCAAAAGAAAGGTAGCTGAAAACTGCCGCGCCGCCTGATCATCTGCCTGGCATTTGCCGCCTGGTGCTTTGCCGATACCTGGGCGGAGTACGCCGAGGGCGGCATCGTGTATTTCGCGCGCCTCGATCCGGTTCGCGCGGTGGTGCTGCCGGTTCTGGCGCTGGTACTGGGGCTCACGCTGGCGATGTTGGCTGCCTGGGAATTCGCCATCCGCCGGCGCCTTGGCGGCCGGGTGGCCGTGCACTATCTCTTCCTGGCGGCCTGCCTGGCTCCCGCGGGCATGGCGTCGGTCGCCTTTTTGCGAGTGTTGCCGTTCCATTTGACGCCGTTGGTGCAGGCGCGCTGGTTTTGGCCGGCGGCGGTTGCGGTTGGCGCCGGTCCGGTGATTTGGACGATCCGCAAACCTGTGCATGCCTCGCGCCTGGCGCGAGGCGTTCTGCTGTATTCGCTGCCGGTTCTCGGCCTCTTCCTGTTCGCGGCCATCCGCGGCAGCTTGCTCTTTCCGCACTCAGCCTATCAGGACGGAGATTTGGCAGCCCCCCTTCCGCCGCGTCCCGGCGGGACGCGCGTGGTTTGGATCATTTTCGACGAGTTGAGCCAGGCGATCGCGTTTGGCAATCGGCCCGCCGACCTGGCGCTGCCCAACCTGGACCGGCTCCGGCAGGAGAGCTTCTATGCCACGAGCGCGGCATCGCCGGCGAATTTCACTGAAATGTCTCTGCCCTGCCTCATTTTGGGTGACGAGGTTACCGCTGCATCGCCCACCGGTCCCGGAGATCTGCGCGTGAAATTGCGCTCGCGCGAGGCCATTGTCTTATGGAGCAAGCTGCCGAACGTTTTCGATACCGCGCGCGGCCTCGGCTACAATACAGCGCTGGTCGGATGGTTCCATCCTTACGGAAGAGTGATCAGCCACAGCCTCACGAAATGCTACTGGACAGCCGGAGGGCTTGCTCCGGGTGTCGAGGAACCGACCGCCGATCAGCCGCTGTTCGACGCCATGCGGGATCGTGTGGGGCTCCAGTTTATGGCGCTGCCGGTTGTCGGGCATTTGCCGGGCGTGGATCCCGCCGTGTACTACCGGCGCGAGAAAATGAAGCGTCTGGAATTCCTGAACGCGCGCGCGCGGGAGATCGTGTCCGACCCGGAAATCGGCTTGGCCCTGATTCATTTGCCGGTTCCGCATCCACCCGCCATTTATGATCGCGCGCGCGGCGAACTCAGCGCCGGAAAACGAAGTTACCTCGACAATGTGGCGCTCGTGGACCGCGAGCTGGGGATGTTGCGCCGCGCGATGGAGAACGCCGGCGTCTGGGATGGCACCACGGTCCTGGTAAGCGCGGACCACGGCTGGCGGACCTGGATGTGGCGCGGCAGCAACATATGGACGCCGGAGGATGAATCGGTGTCGCACCAGCAGACTATGGGCGTTCCCTTTCTGGTGAAACTCGCGGGCGAGACTGCGCCGGCAACTTATAGCAAGCCGTTCAACACCTTGGTGACGCGAAGGCTGATCACGGCAATTCTCCAGGGCCAGGTGAAGGACGAGGCGGACGTGCGGGCGGTGATCGAGGCCCGGTAGTGAACGGGCGTCCGTTTTATGCTAAATTTTTAGCATGTGGCGGCCGCGCGCAATTCTTCCCCTCTCTGCCATGCTGGCGTTGTCGGGATGCGCCGCGCGGAATCCGCAGACATATAGGCTCGTGCCTTCGGCCAATGCTCAAGTCCTGGTGCCTCCAGGCGTAGCCTCGGCGGATGTGGCGCGCGCCACGATCACAATTTCGAAGGCCAAAGACGCTCCCTGTTCGTCACCGGAAAGAGCCATCGCGGTGGAGCGGCACGGCGGTAAATTGCGGCTATTGGTGGCGCGCGACGCGCTCGTCAAACAGCCGGTCGGATGGCTACGCCGGTGGACGGCGGAACTGGAAAGCTCGGGATGCATTCCAGCTGGTACGGGACTCGATCTGGCGGCGCGCATCCTGCAATCCATCCCGATGGACCCTTCCGCCGCATACCGCTTGCTCCATGTCGACAACATACAAGAAGGATTCATGGAATTGGGGCCGGAGAACCGCCTCCAGACGCAGGCGCCGATTCTGAAATCGGGAAATCCGCCGGATGCCAATGCGATCGCGATCGAATCGATCACGCAAAGCGGCAACACCTTGAACGTAGACCTTCACGCATCCGAGGCCCTGCTCGGAGTCGAAACCGCGTGGTACGCGCTGCGGCCGAGGCCGGATGGCCCAGGTACCAAAATCGTGGCGCTGTCGGCGGAGCGCAGAATCGATGGCAACGCTGAGCCCGCCAGCGGTCCCGTGAAAGACTATTTCCAGTTCGCGCCGGATATCGGATTTTACCGGCTGATCTACAAGGCGGACGTCGCAGAGAAGGGCGCCACGACCGAAATCGTGGTGGGCGCCTCCGATCGCACCGAATTGGAACTCCGCACCCGGCGCGTGCTGGCCGACGTGAATGTTTGCAAAGTCTCCGACCCATCGTTCTGCGCGGTGATTCCGCGCCACGTCGCGCTCAATCCGGCGCTGGCCGTGACGGTGAACGGCAAGGAAGTGCGCGTCGGCATTCGCGCCTGGGTGAAAAGCGCCATCCTACAAAGCGGCGGACCGCGCCGCGCCGAAGACGTGCTGCCGACCCTTACAGTGAAAAAGCCGTACGGCGAGAAACTGGTGAACGTCGAATTTGATCGCGCGAGCAGCGCGATCCTCGATATGACATTGCTGGGCGGAGAGGAGATTTCCTACTCGACGCGGTAGTTCGGCGCTTCCTTGGTGATGATCACGTCGTGCACGTGGCTTTCGCGCAGGCCCGCGGGGGAGATGCGCAGGAAGCGGGCGTTTTGCTGGAGTTCGCGGATGTTGCGCGCGCCGCAGTACCCCATTCCGGAGCGCAAACCGCCCACCAGTTGATACACCAGATCGGCCAGCGGACCCTTGGCGGCAACCCGCCCCTCGATTCCTTCCGGCACCATTTTGGAATTGGGATCCTGCGCGTAGCGGTCGGAACTGGAAAGCCCCTGCGCGCCGAGCGATCCCATGCCGCGATACGTCTTGAACGTTCGGCCCTGGTAGAGGATGGTCTCGCCGGGACTCTCGTCGGTACCGGCGAGCAGGCTGCCGATCATCACCGAATCGGCCCCGGCGGCGATAGCTTTGGTGATGTCGCCCGAGAACTTGATGCCGCCATCGGCAATGAGCGGGACGCCGCCTTCGCGGCACGCACGCGCGCATTCGTAGATGGCGGTAAGCTGCGGAACGCCGGCGCCGGAGACCACGCGCGTGGTGCAGATGGAGCCGGGACCGATCCCAACTTTGATGCCATCCACGCCCAGCGAGATCAGTTGCCGCGCGCCCTCGTAAGTTGCGACATTGCCGGTGATCAATTGCACTTGAGGAAGTTTGCTTTTGATGGTGCTTACAGCGGCCAGGACGCGACTGCTGTGGCCGTGCGCGGTATCGATGGCGATGACGTCCACTTTGCGCGCCACCAGTTCCGTGGCGCGCTCCAAAAAGTCGCCCGTGGCACCCACGGCGGCGCCGACGCGCAAGCGTCCCTGGCTATCCTTGGCCGAATTGGGATATTTCAGTTTTTTCTGAATGTCCTTGACGGTAATGAGGCCTTTGAGATTGTACTGATCGTCCACCACCAGCAGTTTCTCGACGCGATGCTGGTGGAGGATGGCCTCCGCCTGTTCGAGCGTGGTGCCCACCGGCACGGTGACCAGGTTTTGCTTGGTCATCACTTCGGAAATCGGCAGATCGAAACGGCTCTCGAAGCGGAGATCGCGATTGGTGAGGATGCCTACCAGCTTGCCGGCCTTGGTAACGGGGACGCCGGAAATCCGGTAGCGCGCCATCAAGTCCTGCGCGGCCGAAATGGGCAGATCGGGTGCGATGGTGATGGGGTCGACGATCATGCCGCTTTCACTGCGCTTGACGCGGTCCACTTCTTCCGCCTGCCGCGCGATGGACATGTTGCGGTGGACGAATCCGATGCCTCCCTGTTGCGCCAGCGCGATGGCGAGGTGTGACTCGGTAACGGTGTCCATGGCGGCCGAGACGATCGGCACGTTCAGGGCAATTTCGCGGGTGAGGCAGGCGCGGGTATCGGCTTCGGATGGTAAAACGTCGCTGAAGGCCGGCTGGAGCAAAACGTCGTCGAAAGTCAGGCCTTCGGAGAGTAAGTCTTGAACCATAAGGAATTTTATCATGGTAGCCGAAAGCGGCGACGCAGCCAGCGAACCTTACCGCGGGCGGAGACGTTTCGGCCTCCTGGCACCCGGCTTCTTGTATAGCATTGAAGAGTGGGCATGCGGACGCGGTCGGCCCTTCGAAACAGAACTGAATATCTGATTGCCATCGTCGTGCTGAAGACGATCGAATGGGCCCCGCCGGCGCTGGCGAATGGCCTGGCGCGAGTCTACGCGCAAATGCTCGACCTGGCCTTGCCTCGTTTGCGGCGCGTGGCCGATCGGAATCTTCAGATGGCGCTGCCGGAATTGGGCGCGGAGCAGCGCAAAGAGATCGCCGACGGAGTCTTCCGTTCGATCGCCCGCGTGCTGGTGGCCTTCGCGAAATTTCGCGCCATCCGCCGCGAGAACGTCAAACAGTGGATTCGCTGCGAAGGCCTGGAACACGTAGAAGCGGCTTTACGCCGCGGCCGCGGAGTGCTGTTCGCCACCGCGCATCTGGGAAACTGGGAACTGAGCGCTTATGCCTACGCCCTGTTGGCCGCGCCGATGGACGTGGTGGTGCGGCCGCTCGACAATCCCCTCATCGACGCACTGGTGGAACGGCGGCGCGGGCTTTCCGGCAATCGCGCCATTGGAAAACGGGAGTATGCGCGCGCCATTCTCAAATCGCTGGCGGCGAACCGCGCGGTGGGCATTCTGGCGGATCAGAACTCGGCGGAGGACACCGGCGTGTTCGTGGATTTCTTCGGCCGGAAAGCCTGCGCCGGGACTGGTTTCGCGAAATTGGCGGCGCGCAGCGGTGCGGCAGTCATTCCCGGCTTCGCGGTCTGGCGGGAAAACGAAAAACGCTACGTACTGCGCTTCCGTACTCCGGTCGAGATCACGGGCGATGTGGAGCGCGACACTCAGCGCATCCAGAGTGAGATTGAGCGCGCCATCCGGGAACAGCCCGATCAGTGGTTGTGGATCCACCGGCGCTGGAAGACCCGGCCGCCGGGCGATCCCGAAATCTACTGAAGCGCGTTACGCCGTCCGCCGCTTGGGCGCGGCCATGCGGGCGAACAGATCGATCGTGGCGCGATTGAATGCAGGTAAGTCGTCAGGCTTGCGGGCGGAAACCATATTTCCGTCTACCACTGCCTCTCCATCCACCCACTCCGCGCCGGCGTTGCGGAGATCGGTCTTTACGGATGGCCAGGAGGCGATCTTACGGCCGCGTCGCCTCGCCCGCGGATACGGCGCTGACCCCTAAGATCGTAATGCCGTCATAGAAGGTTACTTTGCCGGTTGCTTCCGGCGGGCTTACACTCGCGGTGATGGTTACGGGGTTGCCATAGGTCGAAGGGTTCGGCGAACTCACCACAGTCACGGAAGAGGAAGCGTTCGCAAGCTGTAGTGCTGACAGGAATGGGAGCAGCTAAGTGACAGCATAATC
>Ga0335072_10004387_pt1 | contig 20989 bp, 16 predicted proteins | sample Lox_Sample_21_FD_206725 | JGI IMG/M metagenome (GOLD analysis project Ga0335072, IMG submission 206725) | Soil microbial communities from Loxahatchee National Wildlife Refuge, Florida, United States - Lox_Sample_2.1 | ecosystem: Environmental > Terrestrial > Soil > Wetlands | place: USA...
GGCGCCCGCACCAGAGCGGATTTTCGCCTGTGTGGCAGTTGAGCGGGGCGACTAATTCTGCGCGCACTTCTTCCATGAGCCACCTTCCCGGCGCTCTATAGTAATGGAGCTTTGCAGATAACAGCCCGATTAATCGCGAGAGCCGCTGCGGAGAGGGGGGAGAGTTTTAAGCCATTCTCAAAAAGCCTTGAAAAACGGCAATTGTCTAACGTTTTCAGCCACTTCCCGAATTCCCGACTGTTAAGCGGGCGGGATACAAACCATCGTAGTTAGGCAAAGTAAAGCAAGATTTGGTGACAGCGGCACAGCAAAAAGTCCCTTGACAAGGGGAGAACGTTAGCTTATCCGCCTTAGTTTCTTCCCTTCTCTTTCCTCAAAAGGCCGCGAGCAGTTCGGCAGCATATAATGCCCGTCGATTCAGACCAACCACGGAATCCTCATTCGAGCAAACCCCTCATGGAGGTTTGGCAGCAAGCCCTCGTCGAGAACGCCAAGACGTTCGAGCTAGGGGGCGAAACATTATCCCGTCAAGCGGACTCCGAAGCGTGGGTCTGCGGCAGTTGGACTTCGTTTCGATAGAAACGAGATTCGCGGTCTGGAGCAGAATCCCGACACGAAAACTAGCTGGGCGCAGATGGCGCGGTCTGGCAAGAAGGTGGTGCAGTTTATCAGCGAGGTTCGTTACGTGGCAAATGTTGCGGATGGGAAGGTGACGCTGTACAGGGGTCGCCGATGAAAGCTAAGCTGACGGGTCTATGCCACACATTGAAGAGACACTCAATCGGCTCGCGACAGCGTTCACTGTGAAAGACATCATGACTCCATGCGCTGCATTGGTCTGTGCGCCGAATAACACGCAGGCCACAAGGGTGTCAGACGATAATCCCGACTACGACGTAATTCCCATTCGGCAGGAAGCAACTCTCACTGGTTATTTCGAGCGTAAGTTTGGAAGAGCGAGCAAGATTATGCCAGACGACCTCGTAGCGGACGGCACGAGTCTTCTCGACCTTGTCGATATTCTCGAAGAGCGCCAGTTTTCATTCGTTCTGACTCGTCAGAGGATTGAGGGGTATGTACATTTCTCGGATTTGAATCATCAGTTGGTGAAGCTCACCTTTTATGTGCTGTTGGAGGCGATTGAGAGGACGGCGCTCAGCTCTATACAAAGCAATTGCGACCATGAGTTTCTAAAGAAAGAACTCGGCGCAGAAAGGCTCGGCCAGATTGAACGGGCGTACAAACGGGCAGGTCGAGCAGCCCGCGACCTTGTTAGTTACTTAAACATCTCAGATATTTTGCGAATCGCTGCCAAGGTGAGCACAGTATCTGTCGAGGGCCGCTTCGTCAAAGCCATCAAGAAGGTTCGGGATGGTGCTGCTCACAGCGCCGAGAACTTGGTATCTAGCTACGACGACGTGAAAATGTTGGCACATATCAAGCGAGAGTGTTTGCGGGTGCTCGGACGGCCGCCATCCCAATTTTCTGCATAGTTGTGACTACCCTCAGACGCAAACATAATCGAATGAGCCATGACCGAGTCCCTTCAAGGAATCACCAACCGGCTTTGGACAACTCCCGAGAATGCAGAATGGATTCCGAAGGCCGACGTTATCTCATTGGCAGATTTCCGGCGATGGATGGCGAGCGGCGACGTAGAGATTTTTGGTTTCACTTTCGCAATGCTGTCTGAACGACGCTTCCGCATCGTCCGGACCTGATCGGCACACATCGCTGTGGCCTTATGGATGCGGAGCAGCCGTGCAACAGGGAGGTTGCGGGCAAGCAGTTATCTGTGCATGATTTGGTGGATAAAAGACCATCTGGCTACCCACGCTGCCCGCGTGGCAGGCACCTCTAATCCGAAAATCGTAGACGATCACAGCGGCGTTCTCGTGATTCGGCTGGAATCGCCAGTTCTTCGCGTTCTCCAGGCTTTGTGGCGTGAGCAAAGATGCCCCCGAGATTACTACCGCGTCAGAGACGCGACCATTGTGATCTAATGTTACGCGAATCACGACTACGCCTTCAGTGTGAGATGTGACGGCAATCGCTGGATATTCAAGGTCCTTGTAATCGAGTACGTTTATGTCCTTGTCATTCACCGGAGAAATCTCTTGAGCGACGGCGCAACTGAGCGCCACTAGCCCCAGTAATCCAGCCAAAAGCAGGCATTTCTTTAGATGATTCACACTAAGCCTCTCGAAGTTCGGTTTGTGTTCCAATGAGCAACGGCAGCGACCTTGTTTATTGTTTCCGATTTCCTATTACTGTATGGCAAAAAACGGCCTGTAGCAGAAACACCCGCAACGGTTAAGACAACGTTCCCAGTGATTGCGCCACTCGGTACAGTGACGGTAATCTGAGTACCACTCCAGCCCGAGCTAGTCGCGGCTATCTGTTCGCGGGTGCCGGGAACGTGACGGAGGAGTTTGTCCCTGACTGTTTCCGACATTCGAACTGATTGTCTCCGATGGAGTATTAGTGATCAAAGAGCGTCCCGTTCTTATTCACTCAACTGTCGCACTACAGGCCGTGATTGTGGCTAAGTTTGGCGGATGAAGAATCAACTCACTGGAATCGTCGTTGTGAGGGCAAAGTCCACCCAGTTTAAAGTCGTAGACAAGAAAAACTGCACCTTCTGAGTTCGCCGCAAATCGCCACTTCCTTGCATTTTCAATGCTATCCGTAACCAAAAGTGTAGCGCCGGAAAGTGCGCGGACATCTGTGATAACCCCATTGCGGTCTATGCTGATTCGAATGACTACAACTCCCTGGATGTTCGCGAAGCGTGCCACCGAGGGGTATTTCATGCCCTCGAAAGCGATAACTCTAACATCGTTATCGGGCACCGGTTTCTCCTGCGCGATTGATAGCGTCGAAGCCAATAGAAGTGATAGGGCCGTGACCATTGCTCTCATAATGCTTCCTCCGATGTTCCTCCTCTAATTTGTCACCGTTAAAACAGCAACAGCGGGTACACCAGAAAACCGTAATGACGATGCTACTAGCACCAAGGGCAGCGCCGGATGGTACAGGCGCAACAATAGTTGTCACGCCTGACCCGTCGATCGACCAACTGGTGGGCGTCGCAGCTGTTCCGGTGAACTGGTGGTGATGCACCGAAAATAACGGTGCTGCTTCCTTGGCTGGATCTGCTTGCCCTCGAAGAACGGCCTGCATAAAAGGGCGGTTTAAGGTCACCAGTGCGGACTCCCCGGCTCTCTTGGATGCGGCGATAACGCCACTTTCCGGAAGGGTTCTTCTCGCGGATATATAGGCTGGGAGCAAGCATGGGTGCCTCCGAATGCTCTCAGAGTAGTGGCATAGAAGAGGAGAGACGTGCATTCGTGTGTTCCATTTGCTGTTTATGTATGGCGGAGAGGGGGGGATTCGAACCCCCGTCACCCTTTTGGGGTGAAACTGCTTAGCAGGCAGCCCTGTTCGGCCACTCCAGCACCTCTCCGCAGCGAAGATCTTTACTTTAGCACAGTTGCCGCGAGTGAACGGCAGGGCCCCGGAGCTAGGTAGTGGTGTCATTTGGCAACGAAACGGCCGACGTCCCACACCCTGGGTGGCAAATGACACCACTACGCGGGGCTGCGTTTGCGCGTTGCGGACGGCATCAGATTTCTAAATCGTCTCTATCACTTTCTCGGCGTTGACAGTTGTTTTCCGCGTCGCGTAACGTCGAGTTGCGCGGCTCCCGCTCGTCACGCTCCGGTTCTCTGGCTGCGCAATGGCAGAGTTCACGCAGGTTGACCGGATTGCCGAAACCGGTTGCAGGTTCCTCAGGCGCCCCGCGCTGCCGGCAACAGGCGAGGGGCTCAATACATGTCCGACGAAGAGGCGGCACTGCATTCCTATAGGCTTGGCGGTCAACGGATGCTCTCCGGCGGCGCATCGGAGGGGTCGCGTGAAGACGCCCGCGACATTCGCGAACTCACATCTCTTCTCGAAATCAGCAAGACGCTTACGGGCAACCCGAACAAAGACGGCCTTCGCCGGGTGCTGGAGATCCTGGACCGCTATCACGGCGTGTTTCGAAGCCTGATTACGCGGCTTCGCGAGGGTACGAACCAGATCCATATCGAAGCGTCGCTGGGCCTGAGCACGCAGGGCAGGCGTGTCCATTATTTGATTGGTGAGGGAGTGACCGGCCGCGTGGTGCAGACCGGCAAGTCCGTGGTGATTCCGGAGATCAGCCGCGAACCTTTGTTTCTCAATCGCGCGGGGCAGAGGCATTACACGCCCTCGCAGGAAATCACAGTGATTTGTGCGCCGATTCTGGTAAATCGCAAACCGGTCGGGACCCTGAATGTAGACCTGCGGTTCCAGAAAGACCGCGATTACGAGCACGCTACGACGTTTTTTTGCCTGGTGGCGTCAATGATTGCGACCGCCCTGAAGATCAACGACCTGGTCGCTGCGGAACAGAATCGATTGCTGGAGGAGAACGTCTACCTTCGCGAGGAGTTGCGCGAGCGCTACGATTTTTCCAATCTGATCGGAAATAGCGGCCCGATTCGCCGCGTCTACGAGCAGGTGTCGCAGGTGGCTGCCACGAACACGACGGTGATGCTCCGCGGCGAGTCTGGAACAGGCAAGGAACTCATCGCGCACGCCATTCACTACAATTCCGGGCGCAAGAACAACCCCTTTGTGAAGGTGAATTGCGCGGCGCTGCCCGAAACGCTGATCGAATCAGAATTGTTTGGGTATGAGAAGGGTGCGTTCACCGGCGCATTTTCGCAGAAAAAGGGCAGGTTCGAGCTTGCCGAAGGAGGAACACTATTCCTCGATGAGATCGGCGACCTGAACGCCTCGACGGCGGTGAAGCTTCTGCGAGTCCTGCAGGAAAGAGAATTCGACCGGCTGGGAGGCACGCGGCCGATCAAGGCAGACGTGCGGCTGATTGTTGCGACAAACAAGGACCTGGAGAAGGCGATCGCGGAGGGCGCGTTCCGTGAAGACCTTTATTACCGGCTGAACGTCTTCGCCATTTTTCTGCCGCCCTTGCGCGAGCGCAAGTCAGACATTCTGCTGCTTGCGGAGCACTTCCTCGAGAAGTACTCGAACCAGCACGGCAAGAGCATCAAGCGCGTCTCGACGCCCGCCATCGACATGCTGATGAGTTACCACTGGCCGGGAAATATTCGGGAATTGGAGAATACGATCGAGCGAGCGGTACTCGTATGCGAAGGGGGCGTGATCCACGGCCACCATCTGCCGCCGACGTTGCAAACGGCGGAGTCTTCCGGCACCGGCGTGAATCTTTCGTTTCGCGAGGCAGTCGATGCTTACGAGAAGGACCTGATTCAGGACACCCTGAAAACGACGCGCGGCAACCGGACGAAGGCGGCCATGCTCTTGAAGACAACCAATCGCGTGATCAATTACAAAATCAAGCGGCTGAAGATAGACTGCAATCGTTTCCGCGGCTGACCTTCAATCGGAAGCTACGGGGACGCGCAATCGTTCCGCGCGCTCGCGGAGCTCATCGACCCACGAAACCGCCAATTTCGGCACCTCCGCGAGTTCGAGAGTGAGCGACGCATCGGTCCGGTGAAAGTGCATGATCCGATTCGCTCTGGCGACGGTCCAATCCGGGTTGCAACGCTCGACGAGCTCGACGGGCAGGCCGGAATCGATCCAGCCCTCCTGCAGAACCCGGAAATACCAACCAGTGCGCCCATTGCGAACGACCAAGGCGACAAGTTCGTGCATGCGCCAGCGGCGAGCAAGCTTCCAACAGGGCTGGCGCGGCTGACTCAACTGGAATATCGCGGACCCGATGCGAAAAACATCACCGATGCAGACGCACTCTTCGCTCAAACCGGCAATTGTGAGGTTTTCGCCGAATGCGCCGTGCGGCATCTGGGGCAAAGCCAGACTCTCGCGCCATTGCGGATAGTGGTCGGCGCCGTAGGCCAGAACGGCTTTATCGGGTCCGCCATGATGTTTCAGGTCAGCTTGGCCGTCGCCTTGAATATTTGTCGTGGCGACGAATACCTTTCCTTCCAGCGGCTTTTTGTAGAAGCCTGTGGTCCACGGCTGATCGTGCGGATCGCTGGCTTCTTCGGAACCATAGCTCGCCGGCGCGCCGACTTGAATAGAAGCCAGCGAGGCAGTCTTGAATTCTAGCGTGTCCATCAGTTAAGAATTGTTACTGGGTCGCCTACGCTCAGCCTTCCCGTCTGAACGACTGACGCATAGACCCCGACGCGCGCCTGGTTGTACTTAGCCGCCGTTTTCAGAATCGCGGGGTCTTTCGGCAGATCACCCTGCGCGAGCGTCGTCATCACGCAGCGCGGGCAGGGGCCGGTGACGTGGATGCGAACATCTGGCCCGATGGAAAGTGTCTTGCCGACCCAATCGTTCTCGACAAAACCTCTCGAATCGCCGGTATCGACGATCAGGTTTGGACGAAAGCGGCGGGACTCAAAACGGCTTTGCGGATTGAGCTCGCCCAAGCACACGAGCGTGCTGGTCGTGAGCAAATGCAACGTACCCAAATCGAAAAACGTGCCTTCCGGAATTTTTTCGTCTGTGACCACGTTGCGATTTGACAGCTCTTCCATGTCCGGCCAGTATTCCTCGAGTTCCGGGTTCTGGGGCGGGGTCGAGAGCAGGGAAACGGAGCGGCCGAGAGTCGTGGACAGCTTCGGGGCGAAGTCCGGGCTTGAACTCAGGGCCGAGCTTCCGTCCGGAAGCGTGACGCGAACCGGAGGAACATCCGAGCCGGCCACGAACGGCTTCGTGAAGCAAGCGTGATAGGTGAAGATGTTGGGCCACTTTAGCGGGTTCTTGGCGCTCACAACCTTTCCGGTTTCTGCGTCGCAAAGAGCGTAGGCACGATCTCCCATAAGGCCGATGCACGTCATCTGGACCGATTCAAGCGCTTCGCCCATCATGGACTTCACCGGATAGCGATGGATACTCGCCAGCGACCCTGAGCTGATCATGCGGATCCCTCGGTGAGATCGGAGACGGAAGGGATATGGGCTTCGGCGACGCGAGACTTCGCCGCGACGGCCTTTGTAACGGGCGTCATATCCGTAGTCTCTTCCAACACCCTCCGGATACCCTCGATTTCCGAATGGCTCCGGCTACGAAACGAAACTAACACAACTCCGCCGATGAGGTAAGCGACGAAGATGTATGGGAAGTAGTTCATCGGAAACGCGGGCACCGGATAAACGGTGCCGACAATGGGGACGATAAGGAGGGCGAGCGCGATTACAGCGATCGCAACGTGATGCGCCTTCAATTCGCCGATTTTTTTCAGATAGAACGGCGTCGCGAGCGAAATCAGCACGTAAGCGCCGCAGAATCCCATGGCACCGAAGAGGCCGGCGTCGTTGAACGCGTCAAAGGGCGCCATCTGCCAACCGTGCACGGCTGCGTAGGAGAGCAGAATAAAAGTGGTGGGAATCAGGAATTGCAGCGAGGCGAAAAGCGAAAGGGCCACGTGCGGGGTGAGGTTCTTTTTGTGAGACATTCCGAAAGAAATGGGGAAAAGGCCGTAACGGCCCATGGTCATCATCACGCGTGCCCCGGCATTGAGGCAGGAAAGCGCCAGTGCGAAGAAACTGATCATGGCGCCGATCGAGATGAGCGTTCCCATCCAGGGCACGTGCAGATTCGCGCTGAGGGTCGAGAGGGGCGCATCGAGCTGGTCGAGTGTGGGCTTATTGCTGGCGAGAGCGTGAGTTTCCACGTACGTGATAAAAACGAAGAACGCGCCTGTCAATAGCAGGCTGGCGATCACGGCGCGGGGAATTGTGCGGAGCGGCTGGCGTGCTTCCTCACCGAAGGCTGTCGCGCACTCGAAGCCGACAAGGCTGAAGATCGCAACGACGACGCCCAGCCCAATGTCCTTGAGTCCGTGGCCGACCGGATGCAACTGTGCCATGTCCGTTACGCCCGTTTTGCTGAGAGCGAGAAAGGCGAGGCCGAGGATCAGGGTGACGGATATCCCTTCAAATATGAGCATGAGGATCGTGGAAAACGTGATGTCTTTGTACGCGAGAAACAGCGCCGCGAGCACGCATATCGCGAAAAGGGTGACCGCAGGATGAGAGATGTATCCCGTCGCGCGCGTCATGTCGATGAGTTTAGTCGCAAAGTGCGTGAAGCCCGTGACTCCGGCGATCCCGATGAACATATATGCCCAAATGAGACACCAGCCGGAGAGCCCGCCTGCCTTTGGCCCTAAACCTTTGACGGTGTATTCATACATGCTCCCGGCCGAGGTATACCGCTTCGAGAACTGATTCAAGCTGATGGCGACAAAGAGAAGCATGATTGTGCCGAAGAGGTAGCAGAGCCAGCCCGCCGTTCCCGCAGTGCCGAACATCAGGGGAACGATGAGTGCGGCGGTCATGCTAGGAGAAATGAGCGCGATCGCCTGCGCGAGAACCTCCCAGAAGTTGAGTGCGTCGCGCTTCAATCGAGTGTGAGTCTTTTTGATAGCTTGCTCGTAGCCGATGCTCGTGTCGCTCATGGAATCTCCCGGGGTGAGGCGTTGACATCTGTTGGAACACTCCCACGGTTTCGCTAGCGCACGTGGAACACCAATTGCGGAATCCCTGTGAAATAAGCGTTTTAGGCCGGTTTGCGGGCTGACGCGGGCAAATTGACTTCGGCGGAACAATACATTTTTGTCGCCCGTGAGCAGGGTGTTTTACAAATTTGTCCCACCACGTTTCTCTGCGACATTTCCACGTGGCGAAGACTGATACATTTTTGTCACCTCAGAGGTTCGGCCATACAAAATTGTCACGTCGAAACAACCGATCTGCCCGTGCCATGGGCTGACGTTTTCACGTTGCTGTTAAGGGCTGACGGGATTAGCGAGCTAAAAAGTGCAGCCGAAGTCTTGTTGACACCGCCGGAGCCGAGGCCGTATCGTTCTTTTTCTTATGAAAATTCTCGTCATCGGCAGCGGGGGCCGCGAGCATGCAATCGTATGGCGGCTCTGTCAGTCGGAGTCGGTCGAAAAGATCTGGTGCGCACCGGGCAATGGGGGAATTTCGCAGGACGCCGAGTGCGTTCCTCTCGATCTGCAAAACCCTCGCGCCGCCGCTGAACTCGCGACCCACTTAGGCGCTGACCTGACCATAGTCGGCCCTGAGCTTCCGCTTGTGCTCGGCATTGCCGACGAATTTCAGCAGCGCGGCCTGAGGCTCCTAGGGCCCAGCTCGCAAGCTGCGCAGCTCGAGGGCAGCAAGATATTTTCCAAGCAGTTCATGCAGCGCCACTCGATCCCGACTGCGGGGGTTTACGGCTTCTGCGACAATCCGGCGGACGCGCACATGACGCTGGGTTCTGTCGAGTGGCCGCTCGTGATCAAAGCGGACGGTCTTTGCGCGGGGAAGGGTGTTCTGGTCACGTCATCCGCTGACGAAGCGGCTGATTTCCTCACCCTCCTTATGGAGCGCGGCGAATTCGGCGGAGCAGGAAGTCGCGTCCTTCTCGAGCAAGGCCTAACCGGCGAAGAACTCTCTTACATTATTTTGACCGATGGCAAGGACTTTATTCGGCTTGCTCCCACGCGCGATCACAAGCGTGCGTTTGACCGCGATGAAGGCCCCAATACCGGCGGGATGGGAGCGTATTCGGTCGACGATATTCTACCAACTTCGCTCGAGCGAAGAATCCGCAGCACGATCGTCGAGCCGACTCTAGCCGGGCTGCGCGAAGACGGCATTCCCTATCGAGGCTTCCTTTATTTTGGCCTGATGATCACGCCAGACGGCCCGAAAGTTCTCGAATATAATTGCCGTCTGGGCGACCCGGAAACCGAAGCGATTCTTCTTCGCGCCGATTTCGATTTTGGCGAGGCCTGTATGAACGCGGCGTCAGGCGGCCTGGCTGGCGCGAAAGGACGCTGGCTGCCGGGGGCCAGCGCCTGCGTTGTGATCGCTTCGAAGGGCTATCCCGGCAATCCGATCACAGGCGTCCGCATCGACGGCCTCGAAGAAGCCGCAAAGGTGGCGGGGGCCGTGATTCTTCACGCGGGAACCCGGCAAGATAAGGGCGTGTTTTACTCTACAGGTGGGAGGGTGCTGGCCGTGTGCGCGAAAGGCGCCACACTGGCGGACGCCTGTGCCACAGCCTACACGGCCACGACAAAAATCGATATACGCGGTGCGCATTACCGCACGGACATCGGCGCCGTCAAAGCCGCCAAGAGCCGCCGAGTCGCGGCTCACGCCGAAAATAGCTAAGGAGAATAGCAGAGTGCCATCGGACAACCGGCCGGTCGTAGTAGGAATTCTTATGGGTTCGGATTCAGACTATCCAATGATGAGCGAGGCGGCCAAGGCGCTGGAAAAATTCGGCATCGGCTACGAAATCGAAGTGGTTTCCGCGCATCGTACGCCGGCGCGCGCGCATGAATACGCCACCACGGCGGCCAGCCGAGGGCTGAAAATTCTGATCGCTGCGGCGGGCGCAGCCGCTCACCTGGCAGGAGTGATGGCGGCAAATACGACGCTTCCGGTGATCGGCGTCCCGATCGGTTCGAGCTCTCTCAACGGTCTCGACGCTTTGCTTTCCACTGTGCAAATGCCGGGCGGAATTCCCGTCGCTACCATGGCCATCGACAAAGCCGGCGCCGTGAATGCGGCAATATTCGCGGCGCAAATGCTCGCGCTCTCCGATCCCGAAATCGCCCGGAAAATTGTCAGCCACAAAGAGGATTTGGCTCGCGGCGTGGCCGAAAAGAACGCTCGTCTCCAGCAACAACTCACTCAGAAAAAGTGAAGGCCTCAGCGGGCTCGCGGCGGATGCGCCAACGAGGGAGCATCCGAATCACCGCTGGGCGGATTTGCGAGCGACGGCGCGCCGGGCGGCCGGTTGATCTTCCTGCTTTCCGGCGGCGGTCGCAGGATCCAGTCAAAACCGCTGTCTTCGCGGATTATCGCCATCGTCTGCGGCAGATTCGGCGGTGTGATCGCGTCCATTGCCGCGCGCAAAAACTGCGTCGCGTCCGTAGCGGATATCTTCATGCTGTCGCCGATCAGAAACTTGTTCGCGGTGTCCGCCATCGTCTGATCGCCCTGGATCAAGCCCTCAAGCCTCGGATCCTTTTGCTTCAGGAGATCGAGCAAGGGCGTCGGTGCGTTTTTCTGCGGGTAATCAAATTCCATCAGCGTATGCGGTTGCCCTTTTTCCGGCGGCCAGATTTGCAGGTATACCGGGCCATCGACGTTCGTCACCCAGTAGTCGCCCTGCTGCTGCTCCTGCTCGAGCGTATACGTCAGTGTCCATACCTCGGGGCCGTAGTCGGCCACGTAATCCGCCAGCACCAACTCGGCTACGGGATCGGTCTCCGGCCAATTCAGATTGCTGTGAATTTCCCCTGCCAGATCGCCGAGCCTTTGGCCTAACGGCTTGCCGATCCCCTCAATGTCAGTAGCCTCCGCATTCGCGACGCCTACTCCCAAACTGGGCGCCTCAGGTCCCACGGCGCTGCGCAATTGCGGCAACTCCTGATCGAGCAAGCCCAGATCCCGTTGCAGGGAAGGAGAAGTCCATTCATCGGCGCCCAAGAAGATTCCGGCACGTATGCTGGACATTGCGGTTGGAATTGGCGGGCGTGTGCCTTCTTCGATCGGATTCTCGGAGGTGCTGATGAGTATCGCATGCTTCACGACGGCGATCACCACGCGCCCGGCCGCTTGGTTCACCACAACTTCGTTTACGGGAGGGTTCGAGTCATCTTGCGCCACTACACGCAGCAGCGCGCAAACGCACAAGCACGCGACTATCATCGGAGCGATCGCCAGCCGCGCGGTGCTGCTCATGGCAGTCTCGAAGTTAGCACAAGTTCAGCTCATCGCGCATAAGGCGCACTTCCAGGAAAATTCTAGTAGAATAGGCCAAGCAAGTTTCATTCACTCATGGAAAGTGAGCAATGGGATTACTCCGCGCATTGAAACCCGGCGGCCTGAAATCCGCCGGAAGCATTCGTCACAAGGGCAAGCGGCTCAGCGACATCCTCGCAGCCCATGCGCTCTTTATCCGTGGCCGCGAAGGCGGGGAGCGTGCCGATCTTTCCGGCGCGAAACTCACGCATGCCGATTTGGCCAAAGCAAACCTGGCTTATGCCAACCTTCGCGGCGTCAATCTGGAAGGCGCTAGCCTGCGCGACGCGAAATTGGGCTCGGCTGATCTAGCCGATGCGAACCTTCGCAAAGCCGATCTGCGGCGCGCCGATCTTACAGAGACTACTTTTGACGGCGCCGACCTTACTGAAGCGCAATTGGGCGGCGCCGAGCTTTTTCGCGCTACACTCCGCAACGCAATTTTACGCCGCGCCGATTTTGGCGCCACGAATTTGCGCGCCGCTGATGTCCAGGGAGCCGATTTCGATGGCGCAAACATGCAAACCACCATCCTTCGCGAAACGAACCTCGACGGCGTCGACCTTTCCGGCGTCGATCTCTCAACGGCGATTTTGCCACGCGGCTATAAGGCTGGCGCCGCCACAAAAGCCGAATAGCGAAGTCCAATGCCCAATTTCCCCGGAATCCTTGTCGAAGATTTCAAATCAACAGGGTGGATCGGTCCTGGCCAGCATGAGGAACGCGCGCGTGCCTATTGCGATCTCCTCGAACGAGGCCAGATTCTCTTTTTTCGCGAACCGCCCTTCGCGCTTCCTGCCGAGGATCGTGAGTTTCTGCTCGCCCAGGAATGGGCCGAGATGCGCCTTCACAAGAATATTTCCTATCGGCCGGGAGAGGATCTCCTAAAAGGAGTCCAGGGCAAGGCCGAGATCGTCGCAAAGGTTCACCATATAATGCGCCTTTACAGCGCCGGCGTCGTAGGCTTTCTGAAGCAGTTTCTCTCGCCCTACGCAGGAAGGTGGATTCTCGATTTCGCCAGTTTTCGCCCGTTCGAAGAGGAGCGCCGGGGCCTTCCTCTTCACAAGCGCAACGATCTTCTTCACGTTGACGCGTTTCCCAGCCGTCCCACTCGTGGTGGACGGATCCTCCGCGTCTTTACCAATCTGAATCCCACGACGGCGCGCGTCTGGAATACTTGCGACGACTTCGCGGCCATAGCGCGCGCCCATGCGGAAAACGCCGGCTTGCGCCGCATCGCTGAACAGGATGGCTTTCTCCAGCGCACGGTGCAAACCCTCGGTCACGCAGTGGGCATTCGGGGCATGGGGCGCACTCCTTACGACATGTTCATGCTGCGATTCCATGATTACCTGAAGGAAAATGTCGAATTTCAGGAAAAGGCGCCCAAATCGCGGCTCGATTTTCCGCCTTTATCTACTTGGCTTGTGTATACGGATGGAGTAGCGCACGCCGCAATGTCCGGCCGTTACGCCCTCGAGCAAACGCTGCTAATCCCGGCCGACGCCCTTGTCTCTCCCGACTACGCGCCGTTCCGCGTTCTGGAGACTATCGCAGGCTGCCCTCTCGTCTATTAGACTGGCTGGTTTGGTGGGGAAGGGCTGACTACTTCCCGGCAGGATATTCTGCAGCAGCTTCTTCGCCCGGATATTCGTAAGCCGCGCTGCCCCGTGCGCTTCCCGGCCGACGCCGCGTTTCGATTCCGAGCCTCTTGATCTTCTGATTTAGCGTCGAAAGCGGCACTTGAAAACGCTCCGCCGCTTCCGTCTGGTTCCAATTCGTCCGGTCGAGCATATCCGTGATCAGTCGCCGCTCGATCTCTTCCAGAATCTCGAATAGCGAAGGCGATGGACCGCTGTTGCGCCCGCGCGCTTCGCCCGGCAGCGGCGGCAGGAACTCCGAAAGCTGCAGCCGCACGCCCTTTACGATTTCGCGGCTGCGGATGCCCTCCGGCAGCAAGTCTGCATCCATCGCGCTTTGCGTCGAAAGCACCACGGCCCTCTCGACCGTGTTTTCCAGTTCGCGCACATTCCCCGGCCAATCGTAATCCATCATCGTCTTCATCGCCGTGCTGGTGAACGCCCGCGGCGGCTTCGCGTTTTCCTGGCAGAAGCGCGCCAGAAACCGCTCTGCGAGCAGCGGAACGTCTTCCTTGCGTTCGCGCAGCGGCGGCAGCTGCAGGGAAATCACGTTCAACCGGTGAAACAAATCCTCGCGGAAGCGGCCCTCGCGCACCAGTTGCTGCAAATCCTCATTTGAAGCGGCCAGGATCCTCACATCCACCTTGATCGTTTCAGTCCCGCCCAGCCGCATGAACTCGCGCTCTTGAATCACGCGCAGAAGCTTGGCCTGCGTTTCCGGGCTCACCGTCGAGATTTCATCGAAAAAAATCGTTCCTTGATCGGCAACCTCGAAAAGTCCCTTTTTTGAAGAAACGGCGCTCGTGAACGCGCCTTTTACATGCCCGAAAAGCTGAGATTCCAGCAAATCGACGGGAATCGATCCGGTATTCACCGGTATGAACGCCTTTTCCGCGCGTGGCGAAGCGGAATGAATCGCCTTCGCAATCACCTCTTTTCCCGTGCCGCTCTCGCCCGAAATCAGCACCGTGGAACGCGAAGGCGCAATCTGCGCCACCAGGTCGAGCAGCGCCAGCATCTTCTCGCTCTTGCCCACAATGTTGGGGAAGTTGTACCGCTGTTTCAGCGCGCGCTTCAGGTGGAGATTCTCTTCGCGCAGCCGCCTTCCCTCGATCGCCAGAGACACCTGCGTCACAAGCTCATCGTTCGACCACGGCTTGGTGATGTAATCCTGCGCACCGCTCTTGAATGCCGCGCGCGCCATTTCGATCGAGCCGTACGCCGTGATCAGGATGATCGGCAGGTGCGGATCGCGCCCCCGGATTTCGCGCAGGAGTTCGATCCCGTTCCGGTCCGGCAGGCTCACATCCAGCAGCAGCAGGTCAAACGGATTCTGGGACAGCCGGTCCAGTCCGGCCTGGCCGGTTTCCGCCAGCGTCACGCGAAAATCCTCCGAGCTCAGCAGCGCGTCGAGCCCTTCCCGGATTTCCACTTCGTCGTCGACAACGAGAATGCTACCTTTAGGCATGAACCGCTTTCCTGGCCGCGGGAAATTCCAGCCGGAAGGACGTGCCCTTTCCGGGCGTTGATTTCACGTCTACTTTTCCTGCATGTTCTTTGATGATGCCGTAGCTCACGGAGAGGCCCAGTCCGGTTCCACGACCGGTCGGCTTGGTAGTAAAAAACGGATCGAAGATCTTGTGCAGGTGTTCGGGTGCAATTCCCGCGCCGTTGTCGGTCAACTCCACTTCCACCGAACCGTTATGCGCTGCCGTCCGCACTTCCAGCATGCCTCCGCCGGGCATAGCGTCGCGCGCGTTCATCAGCAAGTTCAGGAACACTTGTTGCAGCCTCGTCGTCGACCCAAGCACGGCAGGCAATTCTTCCCTAAAGCTCTTGATCACGGTCACCTGCGCCGTCTTAAATGGATGCTGCACCAGCGTTAAAGTTTCCTCGAGCACCGAATTCAGGTTCACTTCGGTGAGATCGGCCCCGCCGGTTCGCGAGAAATTCAGCAAATTATTCACGATTTCGCTCGCGCGGAAGGTTTGCTTCACGATCCGCTCGATTGTCTTCTGCCGCGGATCGTCCGGCGGGATTTGCTTCGCAAGCATCTGGATGTAGTTGGAAATCACCGCGAGCGGCGTATTCACTTCATGCGCCACACCAGCCGCCAAAAGTCCCAGCGACGTCAGCTTTTCATTCTGCAGTAGCTGTTCTTCCAGGCTCACGCGCTGCGTAATGTCGTCCAGCAGCACAAGCCGCCCCAGTCTCGCGCCGGTCTTGCCGAGCAGCGGTGCGATGGACGCATTCACCACCACATGCTGCCCCTTCTTTGTATTCACGTGGAATTTGTAAATCCCGGAAACGTGATCGCTCTCCGCACGCGCCGCGATCTCCTCGGCCAGTCCCGCGGGCAACACGTTTGCCAGCCTTTGCCCGATCGCTTCGACGCGCGTCACCCCGAGCAGACCCTCGAGTTGGGGGTTCCACGATTCGATCCGATCTTCCAGATCCGCAGTGAGGACTCCGATCCGCAACGATTCCACGATGTTTTCGCTGAAATCCTTCAACCGCTCCACCTGTATCGCCTTTTGCTCCAGCGATTGATAAAGGCGCGCGTTTTCCACCGCAATCGCGACATATCCCGCAATCGTGGAAAGCAATTCCAGGTCGTCGGAGGAAAGATAATCGCCGTCCACCGTTTTTCCCAGCCCGAGCACCGCCACCGTCCGCTCGTGCAAGCGGCAGGCGATGAAATAATTCAGATCGAGCTGCTCGATCGTCTGCCGCACTGATTCGCTTTGTTCGCCGGCCGTTCGCGCCGACTCGAAAAAGACGCAATCGCGCTGCCTCGCCGCATCGAGAAAGCTCAGGTCCAGTTCGCCTTCCGGCCGCAATCCCATGGAACGCGCCAGCGCAAACGGCCCCGGGTCTGCAGGGTCTTCCAGGAAAATCGCCAGCCGGTCCACCAGGAGCGTCTGCGAAATCCGGTCCAGCGCGGAGCCCAACAGCGTTTGCAAATGAACCTGGCTGGTCAACGCCCGCCCGAACTCGATCAGCGTCCGCCGGTAATCGAGCCGGTCGCGATAGAAAAAGTGATCGAGCCGCGCCTGCAACCAATTCCGCAATGGCTCGAAAAGAAATGCGGCCACGACAATCGCGATCACGGCACCCATCGATCCCGAAGGCACAGCGGTGTGCGAAAGCTCGCCGATTACCGCAACCGCCGCGAAATAAACTGCGCCCACGCCCGCCCCCGCAAACGTGTACGCCAGCCCGCGCTTGAAAATGATGTCCACGTCCATCAGCCGGTAACGCACGATCGCATAGCCGAACGAGAGCGGGATCAGCGCCAGTGAAAGCACCGAAAGGCTCATCCAATGCGGGAGCACAGCATTCTCAAATCGCGGAATCGCGTACAGCCCGAAAAAGGGCAATATCCCAGCAAACGTTCCGGCCGTGACCCATTTCAGCTGTTGCCTTAGAATGCCGCTCGGCGCCCGGAAGTAGCTCGTGAGAAAGATCCCGGCCGCAGCCAGGAAGTAGGCAGACATGCAGAAAAATTCGATGTTGTCCAGCCTGTCTCTTACGCCAACGGTCCGCAGGAAGGCGAGCGACGGAGCCTTCACGACCAGCAGATGCCCGGCGAGCAACATCGCCATGAAACCATAAACGAGCGTCAGCTTCGGCCACAATCTGCCGCGCCGCTCCGGGAACACGAGCGCGAAGTGAACCAGCAGCGCCGGTTGCAACAGCCCCGCGACGATGTTGCCCCAATAAATCGTCCAATCAAACGAATTGAGCTTCCCCGTGTAGTGGAACGTATAGAGGGCGAACGAAACCAGGCAGAACACATAGAAGTGCACGGCTCGCGGCGCATTCCATCGCCGTGCAAAGATAAAAAGCCCGATGAAAAGGTAGAGCAGCCCGGTAACACGCAGATAGCTTTCGGTGATGGGAAGCTGGTTCGGCGCGGTGATCAAGGGCAGAGTGAGCGGCTCGCCGTTTCGCACAATCTGATAATTCAGCTCACTCCAGGTCCCCGCACGCCATAAAACCCGCCTTACATCGGTCACGCGGCGGATCGGAACGCCTTGCACCGCCTCGACTACGTCACCTTCTCGGATGCCGGCCGTGGCGCCCGGCGAAGCCTTCGCGACGTCTTGCGCAAACACTCCGCGAGAAGAGTCCCCCCACGTCACCCCATCCGTGGGCGAGACAAATCGATAACTTTGCTGAAGATTGATCGCAGCAAACACCACCGCGGCCAGCGTCAATAACGCCAGCAAGACGGCCCCTAGCCGAAGTCGGAGGTTATAGTTCATGTTGCGGTCACGCTACCCACCCACCAAGACTTGCTGGAATGCTAGCACGTAGCATTCCAGTAAGCCATAGACCTGATTCAAATGTAAAGCCATTGGATTCAGTCGCTTCGAAGCCATAACAAGAGAGCGGAACTTTCCTCCATTCCGTTTCTGGTAGGAGATACCTAAAAGTGTATCGGGGAATTCTAGGTCTAAAACTGGAAGCTGAGGCCGCCACGGAAGTACCGGTAGGCTGGCACGAGCACGACATCGCGGGTCCCCACCGTCAGAGAAGTGCATCCCTGCGAAAGCAGGTTCCCCATGTCGGCTTGAACCACCATGTGACCCGGGAAGAACGCCGGAAGCGGCTGCCGAACCCCGAGGGTAAGGTAAGGATCGACGCCGTACATCGCCTCGCCATAAGAGTCCTGTTGCGAAACGACCTGCCCGTTGAGCCACTTGTAGCCGACGACGACCCTCGTCCCAACGCCTGGAACTCTGGCTGTGACTCTCGTCGCCACACTGTGCCGGTATTGAGTTGCAAAATCATCCCGCAAATGTCGTCCTTCAGGCAGATCGTCCGCCGCCAGCGCGCCAGAGTAATCGTAAATCACTGTGGTCGTAACCTCAGGGGCGATTCGCTGCTCATATACGACCCGTGCTCCGGTCGAGCTGGTTGCGCCTCCGTCATATGCAAATGCATCCCCAAAAAATCCCTGCACGAAATCGGAGCCGGGCATTGTCCCGAGCCCCATTACCGCCGTGTGGCTCGAGCTGTCATGGAATACGGCCGCCGTCAGCTCCGCACTGCCGCTGATCGAATGCTTCACGGCGACTTCTTCGTGCACGCCATTCTCAAACACAGGGTTTCCATGCCGCATCATCAGCGTCGGGAAGGCGTCAAAGGTGTTTACCGCGGATTGCAAAGCATCTGTGCTATCACCGAGCGCGTCTTCCCACGGATGGGTCGCCACGATCATGGAAACTTGCCAGTCCGGTGCCATCTCCACGGCCACTTCAGCCCGCGGACGGACTGCGGAAGTACCGTTCCCGAAGCCAGCGTAAACGAACTCACCGCCGTAGCGTAGCGTCACGCGGCTGCCCAGCGCCAGTTCGTCGTCATGTGAAACGCGAACTCCGCGGAAAACCGGGCCTCCCGGGCCAAAATTCGTTTGTCTAACCACCATCGTTGTTACAGGGCCTGTCCGCGCGTCGCCGGTCGGCAGCCACTCCGCAGCCACTCCGGTGGCGGATTCGTCGTTCAAATAACTGAATTGTCCTGCGATCAGGAAGCGTGCCTCCTGCCCCATGGGCACGTCATACGCGAACGCAGTTGCCGGAGCCACAGGATCGCTTGAAACGGACGTTGGAGCGTCTCCGCCGGACGAAAGCTCGACGAGGCCGTGGTCTTTTGATTGTCCCGCCGCACCTTCCGCTTCGCTCGCCAGAACCATACTTGGCGAATCATCCCAGCGCAACACAGACCGAGCCGCCTCGTTGGAGCGCAGCACCCAGACCCAATCGTCCGCTGCGCCCTGCTTTTCTTTTTGTTTTTGCAGATCACCGAGCGACGAGAAGACCGAGCCCATCACCACCTGCAAAAGCGTCGCGTGGCTGCCGCTCACTTCAATGTGCTGCTCCATAGTTGGCAGGAATCCGGCGAGTGTCACTTCCACCGAATACATCCCGGCAGGCAGCGTCGCGGATGTGAAACTCCCGCGCCCATTCGTTTGCAGCTTCACCGGCGACAGGGCAGGGGCGAGCAATTTTTCAGGCGAGATAAGCACTGTGGCGCCCATCTGCGGCGTGCCGCTTGCATCCACCACGACCCCTGATATTTTTCCGTTGTTGGGTGCGGACTCGGCAGGCACAACGATGAGGCACACAAAACAGCCAAGAATAAAAAGACGGACCGCTCGGAGATTCACAAGCTTACCTCCCCTGAGTCGTGTTCGCGGGGGCCGCCAAGACAGTAAAATTCTGCCATGGCTTGATCGATTCTTTTGCCAGGTTGTCCGTGATTGCTATTTCCAGTTTGTACTCGCCTGGCGCCAGAGAGCCTAGTGTGAGCCCATCCTGCAACGTCATCTCTTCGCCGTGAGCCGGAAGCTTATCCGCACCGAGGTCAAATTTCAATACCGGATTTTGATCCTTATCCTTACTGTCCTTCTCGTCCTTCAAGACCAGGTATTCCACTGAAACATCAGGCTTGTTTGTCTTCGGGTCCACTTTCAGGTTGTAGACCTGCAGGAAGACCCCCATCTCCTGATTCTGATAAAACGAGCGGTCCATCTTCGGCCGGACCTTCATGTCTCCGAGCACAAACTGTCCAAGCCCGATGTCTTTGGAGGAAACCGGTGTGATTTGGTCGGCGAGGATGAGGGAACTCGCGTTCAGCTCGTCATCCTTGAATTGCGGCACGTCCAGACGCGTATCCACCACCCCCACGTTCCCGCTGTTCGTATCCTTGATCACCAGGTCCAGCGCATAAAGCCCCGGACTCAGCGGCAACTGCTTCTGATAAATCTCCTGTGTGCTCTTCGTTGCCTGAATCGTGGAAGCGGGCACATCTTCCTCGATCGGATCGTCAAACGTCGTGATCGTGCGGCCGGTCAGCGTGGTGACGCGACCGAAAACATCCAGCTTCGCACTATCAACCCCGCTTTTATCCACAAACGTCATCTGCGTCCGTGGAATCTGGACGGTGACCGGCACCAGCACAGTGTCTGACGTAATACGCAGGAAATCTTCCATATAGTCGAACTTCAGCGTATTTCTCACCAGGCTATGCGTCACTAGCTCTTCGGGCAGCTTCACCGCAGGCGGCTGGAATGCAGCGGCGTAGTTCTCAAGCCGCGAAAACTCATTCAATTCCGACCCCTGTGCCACGCCTTCACCCTGTCCCGCCAAGTGCGTTCCATCTGGGTTCGAGAAGCGCATGGACTTGTCAGCCATGCCCATTTCTTCAGGCATCGTCAGGCCGGCACCCGGAACGTTCAAGAGCGCATCTTTCTCGGACGGATCCATCGTTAGATGGAACTCGCCGGTCCCCGTGGGGTCCACAAACTCGAATTCGACGTTTTCCTGGTGGTCGCCGTTGTAACCTTCCAGGTACCGGTACCGCCAGTCCTCGTAGGCGTAGGTCGTTGTCGTGCCGCCGCCCTGATCCATCGGGCGATCCCACTGCTCGCCGGCCGTATGCTCGTCCCGCTCGTCCGGAGGCCCCCAC
>Ga0335072_10004388_pt1 | contig 20984 bp, 15 predicted proteins | sample Lox_Sample_21_FD_206725 | JGI IMG/M metagenome (GOLD analysis project Ga0335072, IMG submission 206725) | Soil microbial communities from Loxahatchee National Wildlife Refuge, Florida, United States - Lox_Sample_2.1 | ecosystem: Environmental > Terrestrial > Soil > Wetlands | place: USA...
CTGATGGAATTCAAACCGGCACAGAAACCTTGTTGCAGCGATTTCACCGGGCCGCATCCCACGGAATAAAGGCGATTATTTTGTTAAAATTCCGCTGATGACTACTTCTACTGAAATTCTTCTGGTTCCGGAAAAAACGGTGGTCACCGCTAAAGGCGACGGGCCAGCCGTCGAGATTGGCGGGACCGGCAACCGCGTCTTTCTGATTACCCTTGCGATTACCAAAATCATCGAGCAAGAGTCGCTCGATATCGGCATTTACGGCTCGGGGGATGGCACGACTTGGGAAGTAAAGTCATTGGCGGCGTTCCCGCAAAAGTTTTACGCGGGAGGATCGCCCTTGCTGCTTGACCTCAGCGGGCATCCGGAAGTGAGATTTATTCGTGCCCACTGGGAGGTTGCTCGCTGGGGACGCGGCGTCGAAACGCCGATGTTCGAATTCGGGTTAACCATGAAAGAAGTTCCGCCCAACATTTTGCGCGAAGCAACAGCCGAAGCGAAAAACTTTCGTTAAGTCGCGACCTTTCCGGGTCTCAGAAGTTCAGGGTAAGAGCTTTTTCGACGCCGTGTAGACTTTTCTGCTCCCAGCCAGCACTTTAGCTTTCCGATACCGAAACCAAATGGAATCTCCCACCACCGTCCCCATCCATCCCGCCCGCAACATTCGCGGCAGTGTGACTTTGCCCGGAGACAAATCGATTTCCCATCGCTATGCAATGCTGGCAGGGATGGCCGAAGGCGTATCGCGAATCGAAAACTACTCTACAGGCGCGGATTGTGCCAGCACACTGCGCTGCATGCGCGATCTTGGAGTCGCATGGGAGCGAACAGACGGCGGAGGAGTCATTGAGGTCCGCGGACGAGCAGGAGCTCTGGCTGCGCCGGCGAACCCGCTGGATTGCGGTAACTCCGGCTCAACCATGCGCATGCTGAGCGGCATTGTCGCAGGACAGAAATTCACGAGCGAAATGACCGGGGACGAATCTCTTTCGCGCCGGCCGATGGAGCGTGTCATTCGGCCGCTCACCATGATGGGTGCGACTATCGCGTCGCGGGAAGGGAAGCCTCCCCTGCGCATTACCGGCTCACAACTCAAAGCGATCGACTACAAGATGCCCGTGGCCAGCGCACAGGTGAAGTCATGTCTATTGTTCGCAGGATTGTCTGCAGATGGCGAAACGCGAATTGAAGAGCCGATACGCACGCGCGATCACGGAGAAGTTGCGCTCCGGGCATTCGGGGCACACGTCGAACGCAACCGCAATGAAGTGCGAATTCGCGGAGGGCAACGCCTGCGCGGCATTGAGGCGCGCGTGCCCGGAGATCTTTCGAGCGCGGCATTTTTTCTCTGCGCCGCAGCGCTTTTCCCCGGATCGCAACTGACGATTTCGCATCTGCTCATGAATCCTACGAGGGCGCGGTTGCTCGACATCCTCATGCAAATGGGCTTGAGCATTGCCGTCACGCGGCTGGAAGAAATCCACGGCGAAATGGTGGGCTCACTCGAGGTAGAGGGTGGAAAGCTGACAGGAGTGACGGTCGCCGGGGCCGATTCCGCTGCGCTCATCGATGAGATTCCCGTGTTGGCCGCGATTGCACCTTACAGCGAGATGGGAATCGAAGTGCGCGATGCAAAGGAACTGCGGGTGAAAGAGTCCGACCGCATCGCTGCGGTTGCTACCAATCTCCGCGGGATGGGAGCGAAGGTCGAAGAGTTCGAAGATGGGCTGAAAGTTCCCGGCGGCCAGAGCCTTCATGGAGCAGAGCTCGATTCCTTCGGCGATCACCGCATCGCCATGGCTTTTGCCGTAGCTGCTTTGGGAGCCAAGGGCGAGACCCTGATCAAAGGCGCGGAATCAGCGGCGATTTCCTATCCTGCATTTTTCGATACGCTCGAAACCTTGGCCGAGCGATAGCCAGCAGTAACCTATGGGCCATTACCAGCGTGACCTGTAATCCCCTTTCTTATCATTAAAGAATCTTTATCAGCCCGGGCGAATGCTACGCCCCGGGTTTTCCTAATTCACATCTGGGGAGTGAATATGCGTTCCAAGTGGATTGCGTGCTTTGTTCTGATTGCTTCGGCAGCTGCGTTTGCCAAGGAGCCGAAAGCTTATCAAACCGGCAAACTGGTGCAGATGAATTCGGTCCAGTGCGGTGTGGCAGAGAAAGACGCCCATAGTTTTGCAGGCGAGATGCTGGGCACGGACTCCGGCAGCAAGAAGACGCAAGAATTGCTGTGCCAGGAATACGTGTTGGACAGCGAGAACGTGACTTATCGAATTCGTCCGCGGGATATGAAACACCCAGAGTTGCTGCCGGTTGGCGAACATGCGCAGTTCCGTATCGCAAAGGACAAAATGTTACTGCGAGTAGAAGGGGTTGATAACAAGGAGCGGGAATACATCGTAGTGTCGATGACGCCTCGCACCGACGCCAGCGCGGCCGATGCGACTCCGGCGCACGTCAACCATCTGCAATAACCAAGCCCTCAAACCCGACAACAATTCAGAAAGGGCGCGGACGCATCCCGCGCCCTCTTTATTTTCTATCAACTTGCCGTAAGCGAAAAACGGGTCGCGCCTACACGGAAATCCTGAAGCCGATTCTTGGAGAGTGCGCATCCTAGCTGCCGACGTTCCGCTACGTCTCCGCGCAAGCCTGCAGGGCACGCGTCATAAAACATGTTCAGGAGTAAGACACCGATGAAGCGTTTGCTTGGGTTTGGTTTGATTTCGATCTTGTTCGCGGTTGCGCCTGCAATCGCGCAGAAGTCTTATGATCACGGCGAGGTCGGCATATTCGCCGACTATTACCGGTACACCGATTATGGTCCTGACAGTAATTTTCTCGGCCTGGGTGGACGAGCTGGCTTCAATCTTCACCCCAACGTGCAGATCGAAGCCGAGATGGCCTACGATTTTGAGCGGAACTATACCAGCACTTTCACCAATGGAATTACGACAACTACGGTGAACACAAAACTGCGCACTCTGCACGGCTTTTTCGGTCCCAAGTTTCAGGCCGATTTAGGACCAGTCCGGATTTTTGCTACTGGAAAAGTCGGGTTCGACAATTTCAATGTAACGAATCAGGGCGCGCCCACCGGCTTCGCTAGTTCAGTGGGATTGACCTCCGGCGCGACCTACTTCGCGGTATATCCGGCTGCGGGAATTGAGTTCTTCGGTGGCCCCTTCGGCGTTCGCGTGGAAGCTGGAGACGACGTGTTCTTTAACAACGGCGGCCACAATAATTTGCGCGTCACGTTTGGGCCGCAGTTCCGTTTTTAGTCCGGTGAGCAGATGAAGGTCTGGCGGGGGTTTCAAGCCGCCAGACCCTTGTATCGCTATTCTGGCACGTACAGCTGTGACTCCTATCACAGCATCCGAACCTTTCCCTTCACATATTGGTGATTAGGCGAAACTCCGCCTTTCGGGCAGGTTCGAGTGAAAGACCGTCCGCATCAGTACGTGAATCCCTGGGTTATCACTGTGTCGGTCATGTTGGCGACCTTCATGGAGATCCTCGACACGACGGTCGTCAACGTCTCCATCCCTCACATTGCCGGAAGTCTGGCCGCGACAAACGAGGAAGGCACGTGGGTAGTCACGTCTTATCTCGTTTCCAATGCCATCGTCCTGCCGATCTCCGGCTGGCTGGCGAACCACTTCGGCAGGAAGCGGCTGTTGCTGACGTGCGTGGCGGGATTCACCGCGACTTCTCTCTGTTGTGGCATGGCCACATCGCTCGACCAGTTGATCTTCTTCCGCGTCATGCAAGGATTGACGGGGGGCGGTTTGCAACCGCTGGCGCAGGCCATCCTCCTGGAGACGTTCCCGCAGGAGCGACACGGCCATGCCATGGCAGCATACGGCATCGGGATTCTGCTGGCGCCGATTCTGGGTCCGACTTTGGGCGGATGGATCACGGACAACTACACCTGGCGCTGGATTTTCTATCTCAATATCCCTGTGGGCGCGCTTTCCGTGCTGCTGGTCAGCCGGTATGTTTTCGATCCTCATTACGTAAGACGCCGTGACGGTGGCGTCGATCTCTGGGGCATCGGATTTCTCGCGCTAGGCATTGGATCATTGCAGGTCCTGCTTGATACGGGGCAGCGCAAGGATTGGTTCTCCTCCAACTACATCCGCACCTTCGCCGTTTTATGCGCGTTTGGTCTGATTTCCTTGATCATCCGCGAGTTACTCACCAAATATCCGGTCGTGGATCTGCGCGTGCTGAAGAATCGTTCGTTTGCGGCCGGAGTCTTTCTGATCAGCATGCTAGGTTTCGTTCTCTACGCAAGCCTGGTGCTGCTGCCGCTTTACTTACAGACGTTGATGGGATATCCGGCTTACAACGCCGGATTGGCATTATCACCGCGTGGGCTTGGGGCATTGATCTTCACTCCGCTCGCCGGCCATTTAACGACCAAGACCGACCCGAGGCGATTGCTGGTTGTCGGGTTGATTCTCGGTTCGATTACGATGTTCCAACTCTCGGGGCTGAACCTGTATGCAGGATTTTGGGACATTTTCTGGGCGCAAGTTCTGCAGGGAATTGCGCTCAGCTTTCTATTTATTCCGCTGATGGCGCTGGCGATGGCGCGTATCTCGCCCGAGAACATGGGAAACGCGACCAGCATTTTTAATTTGATGCGCAACATCGGGGGCAGCGTCGGAATTGCGGTGATGACTACTTTTCTGGCGCGGCGCACGCAGCTGCATCAGAACCATTTGGTGGAGCACATCTCGGCCGGAGATGTGAAGACGCTTAGACTCCTCGAAGGTTTGCGCGCAAATTTCATGGCGCGGGGAAGCGATAGCGTCACCGCTTCACGCAAGGCATTGGCGGCCACCTATGTTCTGGTTCAGCAGCACGCATCCATGCTGGCGTTTGTGGAGGCCTTTTGGGTCATGGCCGTCCTCTTCCTGCTGATGCTCCCATTCCTGCTGCTATTGCAGTACTTTAAGCCGGTTCCTAAAGCGAAAACTGTTCCCAAAGCCGATCTGGATCTGGTTCCAGCGGATTTGCACCCACTCCTTCACGAATCTCCGGATTACGAACCCGGCGAGCAAGTTCCAGACGAGAAGGAAACTCACTTGTTGCTGCACTAAAGATTCTGCGGAGATCCTGTTTGCAGGCTTTTCTGGAATTCCAGAGGCTCCTGTTTGTGATACAGTAATGCGCACCGAGAGCTGGCTCGTGGTGCCAGTTTGCTTGTCTCGTCTGCTTTGATCTGAGCTCGTCCAGCTTTTTCAGTTAAAGGAGCCTTCCATGTCTACCCTCCGCGAACTGGTGAAAGACCGCAAGATCTATTCCGTGGATTCCGGGCGCACTGTGCTCGAGGCAGCGCGCTACATGATGGAGCACAATGTGGGTGCCGTGCCCGTGCTGCGCGATGGCGAACTCAGCGGCATCTTGTCGGAGCGCGACATCATGAATCGCGTAGTAGCGGTCGGCCGCACCCCGGGAACGACCAATGTTTCAGAGGTGATGACGCCGAATCCACGCGCTGTATCCGCCGATGAGAGTGTGGAGGAATGCCTGTTCATCATGCGCGAGTTTGGTTTCCGCCATCTGCCGATCGTGGACGGAAAAGAACTGAAGGGGCTGGTTTCGCTGCGCGATATTCTCATGCGCCGCGCAGCCGAAATCGAGCACGAAACCCGGCGCGCCGCTTCCTAAAGCACAAAAGGACTTCCCGATTCGACGCCTTACTCCCGTTTGCGCAGCAAAACTTCTCCGGGCTTTGGGGGCAGAGTAAAGGGGAATTCGAACACCTTTCCGTGGATCGGCACGCGCAAAATAAATTCCTCAGGCTTCTTCCAGCCACCGATCCATTTGCTGCCAACGCCGAACAGAACCCATCCGTTGATCTGCGCGTTCCCCATGCTTAATTTGGCGGGGCGCAGACTATCCTTGCTGACGAATTCCTGCAGTTGGGACGATTCCTTCTGAAAAGTGCGAACGAAGGTCTCTTTCTCCTGCTTTTTCTCTGGATGCTTGCGGATCTCGCGTTGTGTCTCGAAATCGATTGAGTCGGCATCGCGTTGAATCTTTTGCGAGAAGTCGTCGGGATCAAGCGAGGTCTGAATCGTCTGGAAGTGCTTCACGAACTCCAGCGAGATTTTTCCAGGGTCGAAATCGAGAGTATTTTCGCCGCGATAGCGCACGATCAGCGCCACGCTGAAAAACGGTTCGACCCGGTGGTGAACTTTTTCCAATTCTTGCGAATCGACGGAGAGAACGATCCCAACATCCCCAGACCACATGCCGTACTGATAGCGGCCGTCATCGGTGTGGGAAAACGTGCACCCGGGAGTTTGCTCGTCCCAACGCACATTGGGATTTTTTGATTTATCTCTGGGGACGGGCAGTGGCGCAGCGAAGCCTGGCGCTACAAAGGGAGGGAAAGGAAGAGCAAGGAAAATTATTGCCAGTCCAGCGAACAAGGATGTCGCCGTGCAGCGCCACGTGTCTCGCATGAACTAGGTGATCGCTGTGGTCACGGTAAGTGTGACCGTGTCGGAACTGCCGGTGGTGGCGCCGGTTCCGTTTTGGTCAACTCCAGTGATGGTGAACGTGTAAGTGCCATTTGGAGTCACATTCCTATTCTGGGTCGCGATTGTCTGGGTATAGTTGGAACAACCGGGAACGAGGGACAAAAATCCTGCCAATAGGATGAGTGCCAGGAAAGTGCTGAACTTCGCGCGGCGTTTGCCAGCAAAGAGCGTGCCGACTCCAATCAACCCGAGCATCGGCAGAGGCAACCAGACAGCATAAAAACGTCGGCGGTGGATTTCTCTGTCGGCAACGTTAAGGGGACCTGTGGTGCTGATGGTCAGCGTGGAACTGGCCAACGTGTCATTGATTGTCACAGTTGGAGGGTTGAAGGCGCAAACCGGTGGGGAAACGTTCAGCGGCGTCACGGTGGAACACGACAGCGTAACCTGCCCCGAATAACCATTCACCGGATTAATGTTGATTACGCCCTCGGAAGAACCGCCGGCTGGAACACTGCTGGGCGAGACTGGCGTTTGGATCGAGATGTTGAACGACAGAGGCACCTGCAACACGGCAAATCTCTGCGACGCCGTCTCGGTCTCAGTTCCCGCCGTGCCAGTGATGGTTACCGAGTATGTGTTCGCGGGCCAGTTTGCGGTGGTATTTCCGCTCGTGTACGTCGTGACAACTGTCACCGACGCGCCCGTCGGCGGTGTAACTGTCTGTGGGCTGACGGTGCAGCCTGCGTTTCCATTCGGTGGGGCTGGGGAAATCTGGCAGCCGAGAGCCACAGAGCCGTTGAAACCGTTCAAATTACTGATGACGAGATTGGCGGAGTCGCTGCCCCCCGGATTGACCGCGGGCGTAGTGAAGGCATTCATCTGAATGGCGAAATTCTGAGCCTGCACCGTAGCCGTGATGCAAAGAAACCCACTAGACAACGATGCCAACAGCCACAGGCGCCAACCGCGGCGCACTGTGCGCAGCCGCGAGCTGAGTTGCAACGAGCGGATCATCTTCATGAGAGGATTTCGATGCAAAATGCTTTCATCTAACTGCGGGCTCGATTCTGTCCTTCAATTCTCTGGGAACGAAGCCCCCTGCCAGCCATTAGCTTCGATTCATTGCACGCCCAAAACGCTGCCCCGCACAAGAAGCGGCACAGACCGCAGGCTTCAGTGTTCTATTTGCAATCCTAAATACTACCACTGAAGCAGCTTGGTTCGGTGCCGAAGCGGGTGAGGAAAACCGTCGACCGGTAGGGTCTGATGGGCAAACAGAAGATGGAAAAACGAAGGCCGCCTAATTGAAGGCGGCCGGAAAGGGTTCCTACGACAGTTTTCTAGTTAACGGTCAAGGCAAACGGCGCGGAATGCGAACTGTTCCCAGCTGTTCCTACGACGGTTAGGTTATAGGTGCCAGGTGGCGTCGTTGTTCCGCCACCTCCGCCGCTGTTTCCGCTGCCTCCGCACGCTGGAAGGAGCAACAGGCTCAGACAGATCAGCCCCAATAGCACGGATCCTAAGAGTCGTTTCCTCCGGCTGCCAGCTCCTGCTCCAAAGACCACCACTCCTGAGATTGGCAGGAGCAACGCCACGAGAACCGTTGTATGACGATTCGTAGGGAATGCATTCTCTGCAGTTGATCCGCTCGTTGAGATTGTCAGGTTCGATGTGACTGCCGCAGTGGTCGGGGTGACCGAGGTGTTGCTGAAGCTGCAAGTCGCGCGCGCCGGCAGACTCTGGCAAGACAAAGCGACGGGTTGACCAAAGCTGGCATTTACCGAAGATACAGTTACCGTGATCGTCGACGTTGTTTGTCCACTGGTAACCGAGGTGGTCGCAGGCGACACCGCAACAGAGAAATCCGCGGGCGCGGCAGCTACTTTCGCAACAAATCCATCAGACACGCCCCCGCCATACGCAGTCTGACCGGTGCTCGCAGGAAAATCTGTGGAGCTCGCCGTTACGCCCGTCAAATAAGCGTTACTGGTTGAGTCGACGGCGATTCCGCCTACTGGGCCGTTGCCATCTTCACCACCCAGCCCGTCTTCCGTTCCCGTTCCTCCAAGAAAACTGGAATAGACGACGTAACCCGTATTGCTGAATTCGGTCACGAACGCGTCCGATGATCCGCGTAAAGTGCCTTGAAACGCATTGCTCACCGGATAGTTCGACGAGGTAGTCCTGCCCGTTACATACGGGTCGCCGAAACTATCCACCGCGACCGCAGTTCCAGAATCATCTTCGTTTCCGCCGTAATAAGTCGAAAACAGCAACGCCGTACCACCTGCATTGAACTTGGATAGAAATACATTCGTCGCCGACGAGCCGCCAAGTGCGCTTTGCGCGGCATTGACGGTCGGGAAGTTTGAAGAAGTGGTGTTGCCAGTCACGTATGCCTCGCCGGCTGCGTCTACTGCAATACCTAACGGAGTTTCGGCGCCGCTTCCGCCCAAATACGACGAATAGACCCACGCCGAGCCGGCTGTGTTCACTTCGGTGACAAAGCCATCCTGGCCTCCGCCTGACGAAGTCTGTGCCGCGCCGGAAGTCGTAGGGAAGTCCGTCGATTCCGTCAAGCCCGTAACATAGGCGTTATTTGAGCTGTCGAGCGCAATACCGGTCGCCAGGTTGTCAGAAGAGCCGCCAAGATACGTCGAGTAGGCCAAACTCGCCCCGCTCGCGCTCATTTTTGTGACGAACGCTGAATCAGCTGAGCTGTTATTCGTCGGCTGGATGGCGTTTAGGACAGGGAAGTTCGTCGAGAACGTATCTCCGGCCACGTAAATATTTCCTGAGCCATCCACGGCGATGCCATTAACGACGTCCCGCCCGTTTCCGCCGAGATAGGTAGAGAAAGTGACTGCTCCAGTCTGCGCCGCGAGCTTGGCAACAAAACCATCCAGTGCTCCGCCACCAAATGTTGTTCGGAAAGTGCCCGATGTGACGGGGAACCCCGCCGTGGCGCTGCCGCCAACATAGGCGTTTCCAGAACCGTCGACCGCGATGGTGTTGCCAGAACAGTCGCCGGAACCGGTGCCGGATGCGGCAAAGATGTCCGTATAGACGAACGCGCTCGCATTAAACTCGGTCACAAATACATCAAAGTTTGGCCCTGCTGATTTCCCGTTGAAGTTCGGCGATTTCGTTTCGCCGGTTACATAAGTGTTTCCCGATCCGTCGACCGCGATGGCTAATGCGTCATCCTCCGCCGATCCTCCCAAATAACTTGCATACGTCAGCGATGGATCGATCACTAATTCACGGCTGTGGTCATACGAGCCGAGAGCAAAGGCGACTGCATTGGCGCCGGTCATTTTGAATCCCACATTCACAAATTCTCGTTTGCCCGCCGTCTCCTGGTAGGCCACGGGCTTGTGCAGCTCGACATCGCCAGCGCTGGAGGAAAGCCTGAGGTTTCCGGCCGCGTCGGTCGTTATTTTGTCTGCGCCTGCGAATCCGAGTTCGATAGCAGCTGGACTGGCACCCGGAGAAACAAGGAAATCAAATTCCAGCCGCCGCTGAGCGCCGTGAAATTTGAGGTCGACGCCGGGATACATCTCGCGGTAGGTCACGTCAGCATATTGTTTGGCGCCTTCCACCCACTTACTCGGATCGTTGCCGATGTAGTAGTTGATCCGGCCCGGAACTTCGTTTCCCGCTACGATGGCGGGATGAGAGTTAGCGCCGACCAGCTTCATGTGGACCGAAGCCGTTTTATCCGGGAGGTGCACTTCGGGCAGACGTCGCTTCGCCGACAAGGCCGAACTCTTTCGCACATTGGCTTGAGACGATTCGCGCATCGCAAATACAGCATCACTCGCCGTCAGAAACAGTGTGTAACCGCTCCCTCGGGCCATATACTTTACCTGCGAATCCGTCTGGCCGTAGTTGGCCTCGAAGGCCACAGGCAGAGCCTGCAAGGTGGCCGCGACACGCTCCGCAGGCTGAGCCGTCAACGATGCAGATGTGGAAGGGGCGGAAAATTCATTCGCCTGCCGATCACGCGTTGTCCGATTTCCAAACGCGACGAGGCCAGCCGCGATCACAAGAACTGCGGCAGCGATGGAACCGGCGAAGCGGAATTGATTGGGGATAGATGGCTTCGACACAACGATCCTCCTGAATTGAAATTCGCGGCGCTGAGGTGCTGGAACACCATTCCGGAAAAAAACACTCGGCCTGAAGGCAAACCACCCAAACCGCGCGCCGCTGTGCTGGGTCAGCAAGCCGTAATCTGTGCAGCTTAGCCGCGAGTATGGATTTTAGAGACAGGCATTGTCAATGGACGCCAAGTGCAATTCAGGTTCCATTGCGGGGGATAGCAGGAGGTCAGCTCTTGGGATGCTCCCTGCATGCGGCCAATCACGGCACCGTGACGATCACGCCTGTGCACGGTTTCGATCCCCGCCGCCTATAACTGTGCAGTACCGCCGAATCGAAATAAATCGAATCCTCGGCTTCGAGTTGATATTCATCGCTGGCGATCTTCAGGGTGAGCGATCCCTTCAAAACATAGAGGAATTCCACGCCGGAATGCTGGTGTGGCTTGACTTTCTCGGGAGGTAACTCCTGAAACGCCGCCAGATAGGCGCTCAGCTTGCGCTCGTTGGCGCGATAATCCAGGCATTCAAAATAGTAGGGAACATCTTGCATCCCGGGGCGCTCTGGGAAGCGCAAGCGCTCGTCGCCGCGCACGATCGCGAGCGTACGGCGCTTGCGTTCGTCGGTGAAAAAGAAATCGAGGCCTACGCCAAACACCATGGCAATGCGCAGCAAGGTGGGCAGAGTAGGAAACAACTTTCCTCTTTCCAGCTTGGAAAGCAAAGCCGCAGAAAGGCCAGTGTGCTTGCCGAGTTCAACCAGCCCCATACTCTTGCGAAGTCGAAGAGAGCGCAGTTTTTCGCCGATCGAGTAACGGCTTAAACCATCGCTGATCGTACTGTTCGTAGTCGCCATGATTTCTCAAAGCTAAAATATATATTCACAACAGTAAATTGACGGTACGAAATGAAAGCCACGTCATGTGGACGTGGCCCTTCTCAACGTGCCGCTTTACTGAGGCTTCTTCTTGCCAAACAGCCCTGACAATCCCCCGAGCGGATTCTGCTTACCCTTCCCGCCTAAGGCGTTTTTCAGAAGACCCGTCGCCATCCCCTTTACGTCGGGGGTGAATTTCGGATCCGAAGTTGTCCCTCCGACTCCGAACGGAACCGTAAGCCCGGCCACTTGGGCGTCCATTTTGAACGCGAGCTGATTGGATGGACTCACCGTTCCGCCACCGGTGAGCACACCGATCGAGGGCACGTCGAGATTGATGTTGCTGGCTTGCGTCCCCTCCGGCGCGACGCGCACATCGGAACTGAAATTCTTGATAGCCGTATCGCTTCCGGTCTGCTTGCCGGCTAGCGCCGAAATGGAAGAGAGTTTTGACCCCAGATCGAAGTTGGCGAGAGCCGTGTTCTGCAGTTTGATGGCGCCGGTAGTAACCAATTTGTCAACCGGGCCTACGGTCGTCGTGTTTACGTTGAGATCGCCGCCTTTGAGAGATGCCTTTGGAGGTAACACCACACCTAGCGCAGGAAGCATTGCTTCGAGATCGTCCACCGGCATTCCATCGCCATTCAATTTCATGTCGATTGATGTGACCTGGCCATGCAGGTCGTAAGTTCCCGTCACATGGGCCACGGCCTTGCCCATGGAAACGTCGCACTGCGGAATCGAGCCGGTTTGTTTCTGCAGATCATAGACCGCGGTGTAATTCACATCCACTGGCTGCCCTGCGGGAGTACCCTTCGGAGAGACCTTCAAATCCGATACTTTGAGAGTTCCGTTCGTTTTGGCATCGTGACCATCCGAAGTCACTGTGCCATCGAAATCGGCAACGCCGGCGATACCGGATGCCGGATCAATGAAGCCGGATTGAGCCAGATCCATATTCTTCACCGTGACCTTGGCGTTGAGCGGCGTCAGCGAGGCATCACTTGCGCTGATGGGCCCGGCATTGCCGTCAAGATTCAGGCTGCCGCCTCCGGGAAGGTTTGCAGTCATTTTGAAGGGGAAAGACGAATTAAAGGAGAAGTTTGTTATTGTGATATTTACCTTGTCATATACATGCGGTTTTTCGCTCGATCCGACCTGAGAAACAGTCAGGGAACCGTCTTTAACATTGAACTTTGCGACGGAGAGGTTCGGGTTTGAGCTTGGCGCATTATTGGTGGCTTGCGGAGAAGGTTTTTGCTCGGGCGGGGGTTGTGTGGCGGGACCTGGCTGAGTGGGTGGTGATTGCGAATTCGCCTGAGAGGACGCGGAACTGTTCCCCAAGCTTGAGAAGTTCCACTTTTCCCCGTTTTGCGATTTCACCAGCGAGATCTGCGGTTCGTTCAGGGTGAGTTCGGTGACGTTGAGCGTCTTGGAAAAGATCAGCGGCAGAAGCTCTACGCCCACTGAAAGAGACTTCGCCTGTACGAAAGGTGTTTGGCTGAAAGCGGGATCATCGCCGATGGCAATGTTGTCGGCCGAGATCCCGCCGGACAAGATGGAGAGCGAGAGGTTACCAACGGTCACTTTTCGTCCCATGGCGTTGGAAAGTTCCGATTCCAGCTTGGGACGGAAATCGTTGGCATTGACGAAGAATGGAATTGCGATAACGATGATGATCAGAACGATGATCACGATTCCGATGATTTTCAGGATTCGTTTCATGGGGGCTTCCTCCTGCGGATTCTTTCTTCGATCTGACAGGCTTATGATGCGGGGAAACGGACCGGAGTCATAAAGTTTACCACCGCCAACACTATTGATGCGCGTTTTGCACTGGCTACCCAGGTCAAGATCGCGTCGAGGTTTGTAACTTCCGGCACATGAGCGAAAGAGTTTTTTCCCGTCCTCAGCTCGCAATACGAGTAAGACGTTACTAAACCCAACGCGCGCTTGACACTGGTTGTACTCTTTGCTGTAGTGTCGGCCAGCGCTCGTCACAATTTCAAGCGCGGGCGGAGAATGCGCAAAACGAACGAAACTTCGCAACTCCCGCGGCTTTCTGCTCCGGCGCAATCGGCTGCGATGGTCACGATTCGAGATGTCGCCAAAGAGAGCGGATTTTCTTCCACCACGGTCTCCATCGTCCTCAACAATGCGCCGCTTTCCCGCTACATTCCTGCCGCCACCAAAAAGAAAATCGAACGCGCCGCGCAGCGCCTGGGGTACCGGCCGAATCAATTTGCTCGTTCCCTGCGCAGCAAGCGCAGCCACACGGTCGGCGTCATGGTTTTCGACATGACCGATCCCTACTGCACGCTGGTATTGCGCGGAATCGAAAATACCCTCTATCAGGCTTCGTACCTGCCGATCTTGACCGATGTTCACAACGAGCGCAGCCGCTTCGAGCGCTATCTGGAAATGTTGCTCGACCGCCGCATGGAAGGCTTGATCGTGCTGGCCAACTGGCTGTTTCTCGATATCAACCTGCTCGGCGACCTCGAAAAAAGCAGCAGCATTCCCACGGCGATGATCGGCTGCGAACTGAAGACCGAATCCATCAGCTCGGTCATTGTCGACAACGAGCTTGGCGGATATCTGGCGCTCGAACATCTGCTCTCACTCGGGCACCGAAAAATCGCATTTATTCGTGGACCACGCGCGCTGACCGACAGTTCCCCCCGCTGGCGTGGCATCCGGCAGTGTGCCCGTTCGTGTGAGCTGGAAATTGACACGCGCCTGATCGCCGAATTGCCGGAGTCGCGCGATCCCATGTCGAGCTTTGAAGCGGGACAAAAACTTACAGAAGATCTGATTCGTCAGAAGCGGGCCTTCACCGCAGTGCTCGCCTTTGATGACATGAGCGCGTTCGGCGCGATTCGCGCCTTGACCAAGGCCGGTATTCGCGTTCCGGAGCAATGTTCTGTGATCGGATTCGATGATGTAGCTCCCTCCGTGCTTTATTCGCCGCCGCTTACAACGGTGCGGCAGCCCATGGAAGACATGGGAGCGTCCGCAGTTGAGATTGTCCTTGAGGGGATTAATGCGAAGCTGGAACAACGCGAGAGCAGCGCCTTGCACCGTAAAGTGGCTCCGGAGCTCGTGGTCCGTGAGTCAACTCGCAACTTGGGTTAGCCGAAGAAGTCAAAACGGATTTTGTTCTCTGTATCGTTTCTGCAGCATCCAGGGTTCTTCTCAGGGTGCTACCGAGCTTTTTTCTTGACTTTGGAGATCAAAAAACAGCACTATTCATACGTTTTAATAGGGTCTTTGTCTTCTCACAACTAGTTTCTGCGCGGTTAGCACTGCGAGGCTCCAAATGAGCACGGCGAGCGAGAAGCAGTGTGCTGTCGATTGCAATCGGCAATCGAGGAGGGATGTATGAACTCATCGCATTCTATTTTCGTCAAGGGGCGTTGGGATGTTTTTGTCGGTTTCCTGATTTGTTTCGTGGCTGCGGTTGCCTTCGGGCAAGCGGGACGAGGCAGCATCAGCGGCACGGTGACCGATCCCGCCGGAGCACTAATCCCGGGAGCACAGGTCGTCCTGCTGAATCAGGCCACCGGTGTCAAGCAGCACACCGTGACCAGCAGCGCCGGTCTTTATTCATTTATCTCGCTGAATCCCGGTGTGTACCAGGTCACGGTGACTCACGAAGGCTTCGCGAAGGTCCAGCAAGACAAAATAACTGTTACGGTCGACCAAGTCACTCAAGTTAATCTCGCTCTTCGTGTTGGAGCTACCACGGAAACAGTGACCGTTACAGCGGGGACGGAACTGGTCGAGCCCAGCAACTCCACGGTGGGATCACTCATTGCAGCCGAGACCATTGACCGTGTTCCGTTACTGTACCGCAACGTTTACGATCTGGCACAGTTGAGCGCCGGCGTCACTCCTCCCAACGGATCACCCAACTCCAGCGATTCGATGCAGTCAGTTCAGAATATATCGGTCGGACGTCCCGGCGTCGATATCTCCTCTGCCACCATCAATGGAGCAATAGTCGGATCGGTCTACTACATGCTTGACGGGGCTCCCATCGGCATTGCGGAAAACAACGCCGCCGCAATTATTCCGGCCATGAACATTCCTGAGGATGGCGTCGAAGAAGCTCGCGTGGAGACGCAGAATACGCCAGCTTCTTATCAGAGTGGCGCCGCAGGCGTAATCAGTCTGGTCAGCAAGTCGGGGACTAACAAGTTTCACGGTGATGCTTTCGGGGTATTCCGCCCTGATGTTTTATCGGCCAACGAATACTTCAATAAGCAAAGCCAGTTATTGGCCGGCCAATCCAACACTCCTCCTAACTTTTACCGCTATCAGGAAGGGGGAGCTATTGGCGGTCCAATCAAGAAAGACAAGCTTTTCTTCTTTGGCGATTACGAGGATACACAACAACAGCAATTCGAGGGTCTCAAGACTTACTCCGTTCCGACCCTCGCCGAGCAAACCGGTAACTTTTCCGCGATGGGCTTTACCATTTATGATCCGACGCTGCCCGACAATCCCGATGGCACGCGGCAGCCGTTTTCCGGAAACATCATCACCAATCCCAATCCGATCGGGTTACTCTTCCTTTCGAAGATGCCCGCCTGCAACTATCCCGATCCCGTGAGCTGTGAACAGGCAACAAGTGATGTCCAGAACAATTTCCGGGCGCCCGGCATCGATCCTTTTCACGGCCACCGTTTCGACATCCGTGTGGATTGGGCAAAAAGCGAAAAGCAGCGCATTTTTACTCGCTTCTCCTACGACCGATTGAATTTTTCCACCGCCAACGTCTTTCCCAGCGGATGGGACCCTGACTACGCCGAGAACATTACGAACGGCCGCAACGTTCTAGTGGCCGACGATGTCACCCTGAATTCGACTACTGTGCTGAATTTGCGCTATTCCTTTACGCGCCATTATGAGAATCAGGGAAATCCCGCGTACACCAGCAACAACATTACGAATCAGGGCTTTCCCGCCTCACTGGCGTCTCAGGTTGTCTATGGACAGCTTCCCTTCATGGTCTTTAGCGATGTGGGCGGAGGAGTGGGTGGCACCGCCGATTACAATAATTTCCGCTACGCCAGCGAGAACAGCGACGTCAATGCCACTATCAACAAAGTCCATGGCAAGCACGAGATATCAACCGGCTTCGAATGGATGAAGCGCTACCTCAATGTCGGCCAGCCTCCCGCTCCCGCCGGCTCCTATTTGTTCGATCTCAGCGCTACCGACCAGCAAACCACACCTGCGTCGGGTGTTCTCGTAGGCGGTAGTGATTATGCCTCCATGCTCATCGGTATGGGCACAGTGCCGGGCACAGAAAATAGCGATTACCCCAATTTCACCAAAGACGTTTTCGCGGCTGAGTCCAACCCTTACTATGCGCTTTTCTTCGAGGATACGTACCATCCTACCGAGAAGTTGACGATTACCGCCGGGCTGCGCTGGGATATTTTTGCCGGACGCAACGAGCGTTTCAACCGCCAGGAATATTTCAATCCGACTGCCAGCGGCACCTCTGCCGGCGTTGCCTTTACCGGAGCGGAAATATATGTGAATGGCGGCAATCGTTCGCCGTTTACAACCAATCTCCACGATTTCGGACCTCGCTTGGCCTTTGCGTATCAGCCCATCAACCACTTGGTCATACGGGGTGGGGCCGGCTTTTATTACGGTCCTAGCACGCACAACGTGGGAAGCGCGCTGTTGAATACGGATGGGTTCTCATCTCAAACGCTCTGGAATGCCACCTGCGTCAACGCTGATGGCAACACCGTCTTCAATACTGATAATGCAACCTGCGCGGCCGGATCGCCGGATGTTTTCACCGGAGCCTATTCACTAAGCAATCCGTTTCCCAATCCTCCGGGCACACCTGGAGGGATTGTGCCCGTTCTCACTACTGCGCCCTCAGGTATTGCTAATAATTTCGGACTTAACTTGTCTACCGTTCTGCGCTCGCAGCGCACACCCACCGTCTATAACTTTAATTTCGCGCTCGAATATGAATTGCCGCATCAAGTAGTGGTGACCGCGGGCTACGTCGGCAGTCGCGGTCTTTTCCTGCCCCTTGGTAACGTCGATCTCAACGTTCTCAACGTATCCACGATTGAACAATACGGTGCCTCCTTGTGCGTCTTGAACGAGTGTGCGAACGCACCCTACTCCGGACCGGTAACCCTTAACCCAAACTTCAGTGCGCCCGGCGTCCCCTTATGGGCGGCTCTGGAGCCGTACCCGCAGTACGGCGACGGCAGCTACAGTCTGAGCGGAGGAACCAATGGTGTCGTGGTGAATGGCTACCCGGGAGGCGACTCCGAATATAATTCCCTGCAAACCAAAGTGCAGAAAAGGTTAACCCATCACTTCACTACTCTCACCACGTTTACCTGGGCGAAACTGATTACGGACGACGGGAATCCTCCTCTGGGTTTCGTGGGAACACACTTAGGAGCTGCTCAGGATTGGAGAAATCTCAGCTATGAGCACTCGATCAGTCCGCAGGATGTGAAGTATCAATTCACTGGTGAGGTGTCCTACGACCTTCCGGTCGGCAAGGGCGAAGCAGTGAACCTGAACGGAGTTACCAATGCTGTTCTGGGAGGTTGGACGGTGAATGCCATCGCTTATCTCAGCGACGGAGTTCCCATCAACTCGCCAGCTTCGGGAGTGCCGACGGCGTACCTCAACCAACGGGCCGACATGACCTGCGATCCCTCGAAGGGCGCTCCGCATACCGTCGCGCAATGGTTCGGCTATAACTGCTTCGCCACACCCGGTACGGAGAATGGTGGGGGCGGGAATCCGTTTGTACCGGGAACTGCTCCCGCCTATCTCGATCATGTTCGTACCAGGGGCGCTCGTGATCTCGACTTTTCGATTTTTAAGACTTTCCAATTCGGCGAGGCGAAAGCTCTCCGCTTCGATGTCTCGTCTTACAACCTCACCAATACCCCGCAATACGGATACCCGACCATTAACAGCACGACGCTGGTCCAGCCAGGGACACCTTGTAACCCCAATGTGAACACCTATTGCGCCACTTTCGGACAGATCACGAATTCCATCAACACTCCCCGACAATTCCAGTTTGGCGCGCGCTTTACCTTCTGAGGGTTGAATACCAGAGAGTGAAAGCGAACCGGCCTCGCGAGAGGCCGGATTTTTTTGTGCAGCATGCTGGGTGGCCAAAGCGCGGGATTTCAGATGCTGCTAGCCGACCGTCACGCTTTGCCGCGCTCCCACGGCTGTGAGCGCGTGTTCCAAATCCGCGATCAGATCTTCGGCGTTCTCGATTCCAACCGACAACCGTATCATCTGATCGGTCACGCCCATCTTCTCGCGATGTTCGGGGGCGATCATCGCGTGCGAAGTCGCAACCGGCATCGAGACCAGCGATTCCACCCCGCCGAGGCTTGGCGCCAACGAAAACAACCGCATGGCTTCGCTAACGCGGCGTGCGTCTTCGCCTGAGCCCTCGACTTCGAAGGTCACCATCCCTCCTCCGCCACTCATTTGTTCTCGCGCCAGCGCATACTGCGGATGACTTTTCAAGAAGGGATAATGCACGCTCCGCACCTTCGCGTGCCGCTCCAGAAATTCGGCTACGCGCAGCGCGTTCTCATTCTGCCGGGCCACGCGGACCGCGAGCGTCTTCAGACCGCGCAGTAGCATCCATGAAGCGTGGGGGTCCATGCAGTTGCCGAGCGTCGTTCGCGTTGCATGAATCTTAGCGATCAGATCCGCGCGCCCCGCCACCACTCCGCAGATCAGATCCGTATGTCCGCTCAAGTACTTCGTTCCCGAATGCATCACCAAATCGATCCCATACTCCGATGGATGCTGATTGATCGGCGTTCCGAATGTGGCGTCGATCATGCCGATCAATCCGTGCTCGCGGGCGATGCCGGCTACTTTCTTCAAATCGACAACCCGTAGTGTGGGATTCGTAGGTGACTCCACGTGCAGAAGCCGCGTGTTGGGCCGGATGGCGCGCTCATGCTGCGCGTAATCGGTAGTATCAACAAAAGTCGTTTCAATCCCAAGTTTCGGCAGCCATTGAGAAAAAAACTTTGTCACTCCGCCATAAATGTCGCGCTGTGCGACGATGTGGTCGCCTGCCTTGAGCAGGGCCAAAACCGTTGTCGTAATTGCTCCCATGCCCGACGCGAAGGTCAACGCGGCGTCGACGCGCTCCAGTTCCGCAATGGTCTTCTCGGCCGCGGTATTCGTCGGATTGCCATAGCGCGTGTAGAACATGTCGGTCTCCGTCGCGCGCAGTTGCTCCTCGTTGTCCGTGACCTGAAATGTTGACGTCTGATAGATGGGCGTGGCCAGGGGGCCGTTCCTCTTTTCCATTTCTGCTGCGCCATGGACTGCTGTGGTTTCTGGGCGTCGCTTCGGCCTTTTCATGATGATTCACCCCTAAGAAAATAACTTCTCAGGGTAAGCCGCCGGCCCGTTGGCGGCAAGAGGAAGATGTCGGCCGATCATTTATAATTCCCGATTCCTCCTTCTCCATGGATTTGGGCCTGAAAAATCGGGTTGCTCTGGTAGCCGCGTCCAGTCAGGGAATCGGCCTTGCCACCGCGGAAGCATTCGCGGCCGAGGGATGCCGCGTTGCTATGTGCGCCCGCAATCCGCAAACGCTGGAAGCCGCTTCAGCCAAAGTGAAGGCTCACGGTGCGGAAGTTTATCCTGAAGCATTCGACGTGACCGATCCGGCTGCAGTCAGTCGTTTTGTAGCCGATGTCGCTGGGAAATTCGGCAGCGTCGATATCTGCGTGACCAACGCAGGAGGTCCTCCCGCCAAGGGATTTCTCGCCTGCAATAATGAAGACTGGCAGCATGCGATCGATGCGAACTTCCTGAGCACGGTGTATTTCGCTCGCGAAGTCATCCCCCACATGCAGAAGCGGCGCTGGGGAAGGATTATCACGATCACTTCGATCACCACCAAGCAGCCAGTGACCGATCTCGTGCTTTCCAATGCTGTCCGCTCGGCCGTGGTCGGATTGGTGAAGAGCCTGGCCAATGAGTTCGGGAAGGACGGAATTCTCGTCAACAACGTTGGGCCGGGCTTCACGGCGACCGATCGTTTAAAGGAATTGGCTGCGGCGCGATCGAAGGCATCGGGGAAAAAAGAGCAGGAGATTTTTGATGGCTGGGCCTCCGACGCGCCCATGAAGCGCTTGGGTGAGCCGCGGGAAGTGGCCGAGACGATCGTCTGGCTTGCCTCAGAACGCGCCTCGTACGTGACCGGTCAGACTATTCTCGTCGATGGCGGTATGTATAAAGGATTGTGATGAGCAAGGAGACTCATGCGTAGCATTGCATCGCGAATGTCCGTGATGAGTGGCGAAGGCGCTCTTTCCGTTTTTGCACGCGCGAAAGAACTCGAAGCCCAGGGGCGATCCATCATTCATTTGGAACTTGGGGAGCCGGATTTTCATCCCGGTCAGTCGGTGGTCGACTCGCTAAGCCATGCATTAGCGGACGGAA
>Ga0335072_10004390_pt1 | contig 20971 bp, 22 predicted proteins | sample Lox_Sample_21_FD_206725 | JGI IMG/M metagenome (GOLD analysis project Ga0335072, IMG submission 206725) | Soil microbial communities from Loxahatchee National Wildlife Refuge, Florida, United States - Lox_Sample_2.1 | ecosystem: Environmental > Terrestrial > Soil > Wetlands | place: USA...
ACGGTCCAGGTGTAACCGGGGCCATACACGAACGAGTCGGCGACGAACCCCGCAATGGCGTTCATCCCGAAGACCAGAATTGGCACCGTCCAGACGCCGCGCCACTGCTTGATTTCCAGTATCCAATACAGCAAAGCGAGGAACACCAAACTGAACCCTCCAGCGAAGAGTGTGAATGAACTGGTCCAAAGGTTCTTGTTGATGGGAAACCAGACGTTCCAGACCTCGCCGGCAAACAAGCCGAGAACGCCAAAAAACAACATACGTAAGGCGATAATGCCGCGGTCCCGCCCCGAGCGGAGCCAGTCGCCCGTCAGCACTCCGATCAAGGTGGTTGCAATTGCCGGGATGGTATGGATGATCCCTTCTGGATCGCGGTTACCGTTGTAGAGATGTCCCATGAACAGCTTGCGATCGAGCCAAGCGGCAATGTTGCCATTCTGGTCCATGAAGGGTATATCGCGTCCTGGCATGCCGAAACCAGGCACCGGCAGAAAGCGCAGTATCGCCCAATACCCCAATAAACAGGCGGCGATGGTGATGATTTGTCCCCGACGGTTCGACCACAACACAAGGATGGCGGCGGCAAAGTAACAAAGCGCAATCCGCTGCGTCACTCCCTCAAAGCGGAAACCGTGCCAATCGATCCCAAGAAACGGAAAGCCATTCACGAAAAGTCCAATCGCGATCAGCAGCAAGCTTCTCTTAAAAGCGTGCCACAGAATCTGCGCCCGAGATTCGCCGCGCCGCATCCGGGCCGAGTACGAGAACACCATGGACACGCCTACCAGAAACAAGAACGACGGGAAAATTAAGTCGGCCGCTGTCCAGCCATTCCATTCCGCGTGCTTGATGGCCCAGTAGGACTTGTCATCGCCGTTGTCAACCAGGATCATGCCGGCAACTAGAAGTCCACGAAAGACGTCGAGGCAGAGCAGGCGTCCAGCCGGTAGCCCAGTATCCGGGATTGCGTTGCTGCCTTCTGGGGATTGCGCTGGCGCGGTGAGCGGTTGCATGGTTGACATAGCACTCCTCACTCGGAGTTGCACGGTCACCTTGGCAGTCTGCCGTCGAACGGCATCTTTTGTAAGGTATCTAACGGTTGCGTGATGGATTCAATCCCGATTCGAATCGCTCATAAAGTCCAAGGGGCCGCTCTCCGCCGGTGCTAGAATCTCCAGCAGACGGCCCTAATGGTCACGGATTCGCCGGATTCCAACGCCGCCCCGCGGGGGGCTCGAGCAGTCCTCGGTCTCGAACCAGAGGCCATTCGCTCCCAATTAGCTCAGATTTTGGCGAGTCCTGAATTTCGCTCCAGCCAGCGTTGCCAGGAGTTTCTCCGGTTCGTGGTGGAGCAATCGCTCGCGGGTCACGCCGGCGGACTGAAAGAACGGACGATTGGTGTGGAAGCGTTTGGGCGAGCCGTCGACTACGAAACTAATCTAGACGGAGTGGTGCGTATCAAGGCCAGTGAAGTTCGCAAGCGCTTGAGCCTCTACTACGCTGGAAGCGGCAAGGCGGCGAAAGTGGCCATCGATTTGCCAGTGGGCAGCTATGTCCCGAACTTTACGGCGCGAGAATCTTCATCCAACCGTAGCGCGGAGGGAAGGTTAAAAAGCTCCACCGGAATCTCCGCGGAGCAAGTCACGCGCGACGGCGCAGCCGAACATCGTGCGCAAAGCTCATTGGCCAGAAGCGTGCTGATATCCGTCGCGGCTGTTGCGGCCGTGGCCCTGTCGGCTTACTGGTGGCACTCACACCACACACCTTCGGTGCTGAACGAATTCTGGGAACCGATGCTTCGCGGTTCAAGCCCAGTGTTGATCGCGGCGGCGTACGTGCCCGTGTACGCACATGATGCGCGGATTCCTGACGACCAGGGAGAGCTGACGCCCATGTCCGACCAGTATGTTGGCGGGGGAGATCTAGTGGCAGCCGCCCGCGTTGCCGGCATGCTTGGCCGGATGGGGCGTGCGTCCGAGGTGCGGGTCGGAAACGCGATATCGTTTCAAGATCTGCGCAACTCCCCGACCGTGTTGATCGGGTATTCCAGCACGCAATGGAAGGACGTTACGCAGGATTTCCGATTCTATGTGGATGACAGCGATCGGGGTATGATTCGCGACAATGGCAAAGCGACGGAATGGTATCCGCACAATGTGACTCGCGAATTTCACACCGATGAAGACTACGCGGTGGTTTCGCGGGCGTTTCTTCCACAGACTCACTCGATGCTGATCCTGATCAGCGGCTGCACGCAATATGGCACCGAGGGAGCAGCCGACCTGATCACCAACCCCGAACTCCTGACCGGCGCGCTGCGCGAAGCTCCGGCGGGATGGCAGCACAAGAATCTGCAGCTGGTATTGCGTATGCAGGTGATTGCGAACTCTCCGGCCTCACCGAAGGTGGTCGCTACGCACTATTGGTAGCATCCTTGCGACGATTCGAGATTGTCGCCCGTCAACTTGCTTTGCATTCGGTGCCTTGAAGAGGACCGCCTCGTATATCTCTCGACCTATGGCTCGCCATCCGAAAGCGGTCCAAAAACCGGCTTCGGGGAAGTCAGTCCGGGAAAGGTCAACCCTCAACGCAACTCTTGCCAGTTAAGAAGGGGCCGTCTGCCCGGTAACGCTCCGCAAGCTAGTACGATTGCGAGAATCCGCCCTACGAGGAATTCGCCCAGCTTAGCTGTAGCCTTGAATTGCGGAATCGGTTCCAGTTCCTTGAAGGCTGATGTGAAGGCATTCGAAAGACTCCAAATCGTGCGCGACCGGAACTCCTCGTACTTCGGTTCGAAGTACAAGTCATGCACGGTCCGAGCGAGGTGTTTCGGGGCTTCGAGTCTGCCTTCGATGAAGGCCTCGTAAATCACCACCTTCGCAGTGACATCGGTGAGTTCGCTTCGCTGCCGCGCCTCCACTTGCTTCCGGCAAGGCTCGCGCTGTCCTATGACGAACTTGCCCAACTCATGGGCACCACCCGAGAAACGATAACTCGCACACTGTCAGAATTTAGAAAGAAAGACATTGTCGAACTGAAGGGCTGTACCTTGATCATCCACAACAAGCCTGCGCTGGAGCAGCTTGTGGCGTCCTGAGTGTTAGGAGGTGTAGCGTGCTTGCCAAGTGTACCAACTCTTTGTGTTCCGCTGCTTTTCGTCGTCTCGATGAAGGAAGGTTGTTTCTACTGGAAACAGAGCCGACTTTAGGCTCCTTCAAGACTAAGGCAACAACAGAATATTTTGCAAGGACTGCTCGATTGGGATGACCCTACGTCTAGCCCAAGATGGAAAGGTTGTAGCAACCGGACTGCGAGAGGCGTTTCGTAATAGCCCCAAAGTCACATTCGCCACGGTACATCGTGAGAATGGACTATTACTCCGCAGTGTTAGCTTTCGCAGCACACCGAGAGAGACACCTGAGAATGCCACACAAGAGCGCACCATGCTAGATGACTGGGAACAGAGCGATGACATAGTTGCGGCCGCCTCTAGCTGCCCTGTCCCCGATTGCGGCTCACTGGTAATTGACTACCGACCAGTTGGCAGCGTTCGACGAGACCATCCGGAAGATTGGGAATTCACGTGCTCGCGTTGTGGAATGGAGTTTACGGTCACCCAAGGTGAACTGATCTTTCAATCTGTGCCGAAGCAATGGCTCTCGGCGAACATCCCCGTCACATGGGCCGAGAGAACTTGGTCAGGAAAACTGGCTGATCCATGACTACAGCGACGATTCACCGCTTTGCCGGAGAACACCGCGACACCCCTACGATGAATGTCGTGGTTCGCGGGCTGAACGACATAGCTGACGTTGCATTGAATCATCAAGACCATCAAGAAGTGAACGGCGTAATGGAAAGCAGACTGGAACTTCAGGGCAAGTATGTGAGCGTCGGGAAAGGGGATCTCGATGTCACGGGAGTTTTTGCCAATCGCAACGACGGAATGTCGAGCGAGGCCGCTGCTGCTTCGATCTGCACGTTCGTGGCTTTAATCAACGATGGACGAAGAGACTAAGAGTGGATTTCAGACAATGGGCGGCGAAGAGCCGTTACGCGCTCTGGAGATGTTCGCCAAGATTTGCCTTTCCCCCGATGCGCTGCTTGCGGACTTCTTAACTGTTTGCCTTTCGAACTGGTGACACTACGGGCCGCCATGTCTTGCACGTACGCTCGCTCTTTATTCAAAGCAACAGCTAAACTGGGTGAATTCCGGTCCACCCGGTCCGCGCAGCCGTTTCCATGCCAAGGGGCGGTCCCGCAAGCCCCGTTATTCACTAGTGAGCGTAACCGTTCAGGACACAACGACGACGTTCGCCAAAAATGTCGGACGAGAGCATAAAATGCGGAGTGTTCTACGGTCCCTCGCCTCCGCTGTGGCAATCGCTGCAAGTTACCTGGGTGAGATCCCCTATCTCGGTTGGGTGCTTGAACGGAACACCCTGTTCGTGGCCGATCAACGGTATTCCGCTCTCCAGTTGAGCTTGCACAGTGTGGCAAGTGTTGCAATCTTTCGGAATCACCTTGCCATCTGAGCTGATGTGTTGCCCGTCGTGACATCGGAAACAGCCTGGCGCGTAGAAGTGGCCGAGATTGTTGGGGTGCGTCCGCCAATCCACTTTCATGTAAGGAAAGATTGTCGACCGATAAATGTGCTGAAGATCGGCAATTGCATTTTGGATCGAGGTTCCGCGAGTCGCGAACACATCGGGATACTTAGCCCGATAGAAACCCTCGATGTCCTTAGCTATTCCTGTGAAAGCCTCGTCGGTAGAGTTGTAGCCTTTGGTAAGCGCCGAAACACCTTGTTGCTTGATAAAAGGTAAAGATCGGTCAATCCGACCAGCGAGAAGAGAGTCGTCCACGGATCGATCCGGCGGCGTGAAAATGTGGCTCGGACGATCGTGGCAATCAATGCAATCCATTCGATGTTTGTTGGCCTTTTCGATCTCGTCTGGCTTCACACTCGAATCCTTTGCTATGTACACAGTGGTGTGGCCTTGCAGATCGGTGGCTTGCACCCAAGGAATGGTTTGACGCTGCGCGTCAGTTGCAACGAATGTGATTTGGTTCTCGATGTTCATGTGCCAGTGGATGCCGGCAGGAAGGCCACCGTTTGGCTCAGCTCCGCCGATGTTAATTAACATGCGAATCTGCCGAGGCGTGTTCTTTTCGTCGTCGCCGAAGTGGTAAAACACTTTGAGTTGCGCTCCGTAGAACTTTCTTGGCCAGTGGCATTGCTCACAGGTTTGTTGGGCAGGCCGCAGATTCGCGACGGGCGTCGGTATCGGCCGCGGGTACTTGTGGAAGATTGCCGCATAGACCTGGTAGGAACCGGAAAGCTTGGAGCGCACGTACCATCCGGCGCCGGGGCCGACGTGGCACTGCACACATTCAACCCGGGCATGCGGCGACTGCAGATATGTGGTGTATTCAGGCCGCATCACGGAGTGGCAGGTTTGTCCGCAGAACTGCACCGAGTCTGTGAACTCGTATGCGCGGTAGCTGCCCATCGCGCTTATCAGTATGAATAGGAAGGCGACGCTGCTGAAGAATGCGAATGCGTTCCGCTGTGATCGGACGTTCAAGTCAATTCGCGGAAATCGAGGAATCAGGCCGGGCCTTTCATTATGCCTTCTCCATCTTTCCCAAAGGATTCCGATCAAGATAAGCAGAAGACCCAGAACCAAGAAGGCTGGGGTGACCATGAAAAGGAGAATTCCGATATAAGGACTAGACTGAACCGAAACGAGGTTTACAAAGAACAGGAAGATCATTGTTGCGAGGCTAGCTGCCGTAAGCGCTGCGCCAATGAGACTGACTGGATTTCGGATGAGGTTGGCTTTAGATTCGGGTTCTTGGGATTTAGGCTGCTCAGGGCTCATCCATTCTGCTCCCGACAATGCTCATACAAGACTGCCTTTGGATATCGCATCGCAGCCGACCTTGCTTCTCCGTGATTAGAATTCGTAACGCAGCGACTCTGTCAACGTGTTGGCGTGAAAATAGCGCGGAGCGGTGGGCCCAACAAACGAACCCTCGTTGTATTGGTAGTAATTCCACCCGGTGTTCCACGTCAGCTTGTGGCCCAAGTCTACACTCAGGTAAATCACCGGCTGGTAATAGGTGTACTGCGCCGAGCCCTGAGGCTGCAGGATATTGAACTGCGGAACGCTGCCATCGACGTTTGTGATGCTGCCGCCCATATTGATGGTTGTGATCTTATCGAATCTGAACCTTGCTGTTGCCGTTCCGAAGCTACTGTGGTTTGTATAGAACGAGTTCGCCAGGAGAGGATTCGTTGGCTCATTTGCTGCACAAGAAGTAGCACCGCTTACAAAAGGCAAGGTCACCCCGGTCGGCGGTGTGTCAGCGAAGCAGATCAGCGCATTCTGGATCACGTCGTTGTAGTTGAACGCCAAATCTACGCCGAAGTGTTCGCGCGGGGCGAGCGAAGCGGTGATTCCATAGTTCCGGTTGTGGCCCACATAGTTCGTGAATGAGGTGCCGTTGGAATCTTCGAGAATGTTGACAGAACCGCCCAAGGTGGCCCAGGGTCGCGGGTTATAGTTGGCCTGAAAGCGGTATCTGGACTCCTTGCGGGGAGCGATACGAACGATCACGTTGTCGTAGTTGGTGTGCTCCATATCGAAATTCAAACGTAGAGCGTGCGTGGGCCTTGCCCAGAGTCCCAGGAGCGCGGTGTCTTCATGAACTACGAAGTGATCCTCACCCGTGGCCGAAAAACTGTTGAAGGTTTCCCCGCCTGTAAAGTCATTGAAGAGGTTGAACACCCGATCGCCATAGCGGAAGCCGACGCGGGCTCCCACTTTTTTGGAAATGTCCCAAGCTAACTCGGTTTGATTTCTTTTCAGGTTCTGGTTGAACGACGACGATGTGAGACTCGGTGACGGGCTGGGTGCGGTAGCGCTCAACGGAGTCAGCAGCGTGCAGCCTGCAGTATTTATACAGTCGTTGTCAACTTCATTAAAATTTCCATTCTGCGGAATACGGAACGCGTCAAAATAAAATTTGTCGATCAGGCGTAAATGCTTGGTCAGGTGTACGGTTGCCCCGAGATCGAGGTTGTCTGAGATGCGGGTAGCGTTGGCTATCCCGGTGCCGAGGAACGCCCGGGTAGAGGTGCGTGTGATCAGGCCGTCAAATGATTCGTACAAAGGGGTGCTCATCTCGGCGTCACTGTAGGAATAGGAAGCGACCAACTCGAGACGCTGGAAATAACTGCTGCGCAAGCCGACCCGCTCGGTGGGGGTCGACGTGCGGATCCGCTGGTTCCGAAGGTAGTTAAAGTAAGCGCTGCACGTGACATTGGTTAGCATTCCTGAGCTGACTAGGCTAGTCGCGGGCGGCACAACAGCACAGGGCTCCTTGTTCCCAGTGTCGATGGACAAACCCAACTCAACTGGAGTTCCAGTGGGCAAGAGAGCTGGCGCGAAGGGAGTCAGGGAAGAGTCCGTGTCTCCCCTGTAATAATTGAGGTATTGGTCGTAGCTGAGCACAGTCCGCGGCGCCACTTTCCAGTCCACTCCCATGCGATAGGAGTTCATGGTCGTGTTCCAGGGTTGAAGCAGCAACCCTTCGGTACCCTCGTGAACACTGCTGTAGACTGGACCGGTCATGTTGTTATGCGAATAGCCAAGGAGGAAGCTCACTCGGGATTGCGGCAGCAGGGTGAGATCCACATCGGTCATTCGGCGCGTTGTGTCAAATGCGCTGGGCGAGTTAAGCACAGGAATCGAAGGAGTGGACGTTGGCGGATTCAGGGGGTTCGCCAGCAGATTGTAATCCGAGAAATACTGATCGCGCCGGAAGCTGCCCTGCAGGTTATACCACTTGTTCTTCTCTGCGCGAAGCCGCAGAGCGTTGTTGGGGTCACCTCCCCAGCCAAAGCTATTGAGGTCGAGATCGTCGAATAAGAAGCCCTGGTGGTCCAGCGATCGCATGGACAGTGTCTCGTCGAGGAACCGCGGACCGCTCTGAAGATTTACCAGAGTATTGTACATATCTCCGCTGCCGTTCACTCCCGCCGCTCTGCCGCCTAGCTCAACCGACGAATGAATCTGATAGCCACCGCTAGTGATGCCATCTGAGTCAGCCGGGGTCTGACTGGGGTTGGAGCTTTGCGCGGAGAGCATTCCAGGGAAAAACCCAATCAAAACTAACGCAATCACGACCAGAACCAATTTGACGGCAAGTGATTCTGAGATCAAGCTCCGTCTCAGCGCAACTAAGCAACGGCCGGGCAAAGATTGAAAGAAGAGTTCTCTTGGCGCCGTCATCGCTATTCCCTCACTTGAAGAAGACTGCGCTGAAGTTGGAGCCGTGAATCTGGGTGTGACACATGGTGCATGCCTGATACTTGGCTGACTGATTGTGTACTGGCCCCATCGGACCTATGGTCGGGAAGGTATGGCACTGCAGGCAGAGCATATTCACCAGGCTCACCCTGAGCAACCGGGGATTGGCGGAACCGTGAGGGGTGTGGCAACTGGTACACCCGTCGGTCTTTACCGGCACATGCTCGTAGACAAAGGGTCCCTGCTTGTCGACGTGGCACTTGTAACAGACGGCATCACCGCTGGGCAAGCTCTGTAACTGCTTCACGGTCGCCGTCCCATGGGGGTTGTGGCAGTCACTGCATTCGACCAGGCCTTCGTTCACTCTGTGGTGAAAGGGCTTAGCAAAATCTGCCTTGGCGGAGGTGTGGCAGCCGTAGCATAACTGCGGCTGACTCTTAACCAGCAGGAACTGGCTCTCCTTGGCGTGATGGGGAGAGTGGCAATCAAGACAGCCCACATCGTTGCTGGAGTGAGCTGATTCGACGAAATGCGACTGTGCATGGGCTTCGCCGTGGCAGGTCAGACAGCGAGCGCTAGTTTCCTCCCGAGACATATCCTTGAAGGTGAATATCTTGGTTATATCGCCACCACCGGCCACATGAGCTGCGCCTGGACCATGGCAGCCTTCGCAACCTTGGTGTGAGGGTTCTTTGTTGAGCGTGGTTTTCCAGTGAGGTGTTTTCTCCCAAGCGCTGTAAATGTCTTCGTGACACGTCTTGCAGGTCTCCGCTCCCACATACTTCGAGTTTTCGGAGGAAGGCGCGCCAGACGGTGCGCTGGCGGGGGACTGAGCGCCCTTATCGACAACCTGCTGCCGAGCTTGCCCTGGGGCCAAGACCACACAAAGGAACAACGCAGAGAAGAGCAGAAGGTGAGAGGCCCCTACGTTTGCAGACATGGACACATCCCCTTCGACACCCACAGGCGGTCATGCACAGGAGTGACCGGCAAACCAATGTTGTGGCCCCAAGTGAGAATTACGGAACAGTTGAAATTGGTTTTACCATCCGTTTGAATCAGAAGTCAACGAGCGACAATCCCACGTGCTAAACACCTTGCGTGTCTATTAAAAGCAGGCCGAATCACGAAGAAAAACTAGCACACTCAGATAGAGACCAACGTCAGGGCCACGAGCGGCAGCCGGATTCAGCACGCCTTCGATCTCCTGCCGATCCCCGGCTCGGGCTCCATCAACATTGCCAGGCGCCCCAGCTTGGATCCGCTCATCAACGCCTCAGCGGTTCTCATCACGCGGCTTGCTCATCTGCTAAGCGAACCCGCCCTTGAAACCGATGGTTTCGCCGCGACTGGCCTCTTTTTCTGCCGCCTCGTCGGATGATTTGGGGTTCTCGCCTACGTCGCTAGTTTCGGTGCATTCGCCTCTTTCGTCATAGTCGCAGGTTCGCCCCGGATGAGTCTGCTTGCACTTCTGACAGAACTCTGTAGCCATTTCTCTTTCCTCCGTTTTGCGCGGCTGTCTTAAGCCGGTGCTTGCGAATTTCTCGTTTTGTTTCAGACTGAGACTTCCGCTGGGGTAACTTCCAACTGAGGCTCGAACCTTAAAGGAGTATCGAGGGCGCGAGCAACCAAACAGAGCCGCTCTGTTCTCTTTAAGAGATCAAGGGCTCGGTCCCGATCGCTGAACTCTGCGATCTTCATGGTTGGACGAAGTACGATTTCACTGAAACTATAGCCAGACGCAGCTTTGCGGATCGTGCCACTGGCTTCAACCTGCAGATCGGTAAAGTCGAACGGCACATTGCCCGCGATGGCGCGCAGCGTGGTGGTGAAGCACCCCGCGAGGGCAGCCAACAAGAGTTCTTCTGGAGTCCAGCGGCCTTCCAACCCGCCAAATTCCTTTGGGGCCGTAAAGTGGATGGCATTGGGAGCCGAGTCCGACTTGGCGATACCAGTTCGTCCTGAAGTCCACCATGCGCTTACAAGATATGCATGTTCTGCGGTTTTCTGAGTCATAAAACACCTCGGTTTCAGCGTAGGTTGCCAGAGAAAAGAGGAATACACGGTCTATTGCAACACGGCATCATGTGATTGGGCTCACGCGACCTTCTTGATGGTTGTCTCACTACACTGCTTTAGTGGCGGAGAAGTCTGTTTCATAAGGCGCTCGCGTTCCCTGAGAGCTCGCCAGATCTCGGTCGCCAGTTCGTCGTACTTCGCCGGGTCCGTTTCCTCCATAATTCGTTCTACCAGTCGCTTCAGTCGTGCGGTTGAGTCGTCGAGATTGTCGGACATGGAATACCTCCCGTGAGGGGTTAGGCTGCTAGGGAATTCCGGGCTGATGCGGCCGATTGACTGGCATTGCCGAGAGAATCGGGAGCTAACTGTACGGCGCGAGTCGCATGTTGTGGAGTCGCGGGTTGTGCTACGCCAGTCCTTCCTCGCTCCTCGAACAGAAGCCGTCGCAGCGTACGAAGGTCGTTAAGAATCCTCTGGCTTCGATTTACGTGAAGTTCAAGTTTGTCGAGGCTATATAGGGCCACTCGTAGCGCATCCAGACGGCGTGAATGATCCGAGGCGGATTCTCTCTGCACGTCACCTTCAAGTTCTCGCTTCGCGTCGGCCACAGTCTCGCCGAGCAGTGCGACAAAATCATAAGCACTCTCTAGAGTTTCGAATTGATTTTCCATCTGCGGCCTCATTTCAAATGTCGTCTCAGACAGCTTGCTGTTTGTCGCGAGTGAGCAATGTTCTCTCCACTTCATGGCTCTCTGCGATCTTCGCGCCCAGAATTGCCAGCAGCGGCTGACAGAAATCAGGATGCGTGCGCAATAAAGAATCTAGTGGCGTCGGGACTCCAATAACCCAGGTCAGCATCCTCCGTTACCGTAGCGGTCATACTGTAGCTTTGTCGCGTCAAGGTAGATGGCAAGCCGACTAGCGCACCTTGCCCACAAGTACGACCGACAGCGGAATCGACTCCAAGATCCAATCTCACCTTGCCGTTGAGAACGACAAACATGCCTGCTGCCTTCTCTCCGCGCCGGAACAGGACGGTAGACTTTGCTTTGTGGACTATCTCACTTCCCTGTTCGAGGATGTGATGCAGATTCGCAGAAGCTGTGTCGTCGGCCATTTAATGGACTCCATCGGCCAGCAGTAGAAGGGAGAATAGGCTGGAGAGTTGCGGGGGCTATGTGACTCACGCCACGGCCCGTTGTGACGAGACGCACAAAGTAGCAAACCGGACGCCACAACCAATTCTCACTGCATTCGAGTGACTGCAGAAGCGAGACATCCGGGAGGGACAATTCCATATTTCAGGTCTAAGAAACGCTAGAGGTCTGACGGTAAGGCTTCGCTCAGCTCCTGCCAGGTCAAAACCTTGCACCTCATTCGCAGCTCAGCAATTCTCACGCCTTTCATAACCGCATACCATCTTTCGATCAGATCGGGACGACGAGAGTCGCGGCCGCGACGATCAATAGTTTAAACTCGTGCTCTGCAGTCGCCTGCGCCGAGGAGACCATGGAAGAACTCGGGTTAGCTAAAGAGCAAAGGAGCGAGCGTCTCAAGCGGGTCTTTCTCTTCGGAAGCGCGGCGGCAGTCGTTCTCGTCGTGCATCTTTCCACCAACGGTAATCTCGGCTTCCACACGGACGAGCTTTACTATATTGATTGCGGCCGGCATCCTGCCCTCGGATATGTCGACTTCCCGCCGATAGTCCCGCTGCTCGCGCGTCTGGAAACGGATCTTCTGGGAGCGACACCGTGGGGTCTCCGCGTGCTCCCGACGCTGTTGGGCGCGTTCATGGTTATTCTCTCGGGTGTGTACGTGCGACGCCTTGGCGGCTCGCTCCGCCTGCAAGCCCTCGCCTTATTGATGGCGGTCACGGCGCCCTACTTCCTCGGGGCAAACTGGGTCTATCAGACCGTGACGTTCGATGAGGTGACCTGGATGGTCGCCTTCTACTGCTTTCTGTGCCTGGTTCTAGAGCACCGGCCCAAGTACTGGATCTACCTGGGCATCTCGCTCGGCATCGGCTTTGAGGTCAAGTACACGATCGGAGGTCTGGCGGCTGCCATCGGGATCGCCATCCTGCTTACTCCCACGCTGCGTTCGGACCTGGGGACGCGGTATCCGTGGATCGCGGCCGGCATCGCGCTGCTCATCTGGGCGCCGAACCTGGTGTGGCAGGTTCAGAAAGGTTTTCCCTCGCTTGTCTACATAGGCAATCATCAGGGGTCCGGCGGTGGCCTTGCCATGAACGTGCTTCTGATCGTGGTCTATCTCTTCTTCTTGATTCCGCTCTGGGTGGCGGGATTAGTGTCGCTATTTCGCAGTGCCACCCTGCGGCCCGTCGGGATCGCGTGCCTTTTTCCTCTCATCCTTTTCCTGTTCGTGGGCAAGTCGTACTACGCGGTGGGTACGGTGCCGATCGCCCTTGCTCAGGGGCTAATGGCGATCGGGCGCGTCAAGCGGCCGAGGCGGCGCACTGGTTTCCAGATCGCAGTCGCAGTTGCCTGCGCGCTCCAGTTGCTCACGTTTGCTCAGCTGACACTTCCCATCACGCCGCCGAACCGGATCCACTCGCTCGGTCTCGACGCTAAGAATGAGCTTTTCGCAGACAGCGTGGGATGGAAGGACGTCGCCAACCAGGTCGAGTCGATATACGGCAGTCTCCCCAGCTCGGAGCGAACTGGAACGATCATTATCTCGGCCTTTTACGGTGTTCCCGGAGCGCTGCGGATATATGGCGACAAGAGATCGCTCCCCGTGATCATCAGCCCTCAGCTGAGCGGCTGGTACTGGCTTCCCAGCGATCTGATAGCGACGAACGCGCTGATGGTCGACTACGAACCGTCGGACGTCGGCTGGATGTGCTCATCCGCGACTCTCGTGGGACACCTGACCGTCCCGTATGGCGTGCACGGCCTGGAGCAGGGCGCGCCGGTCACGTTCTGCGTGCTCAAAGGCCCTATCCTGCAGGACTGGAGCCGGCTCCGCAACTTCTCCTGAGGATGCTTGCGTGCACAGGCAACGTAACTAACCTGTCGTTGATCCCGGGCAATCTCCCAGCGGCCTGGCTCGACAAATGCTCCGCTGGCCGTCCATATTTGTTTCTTATGGCCACAAAGATTAAGCGCATCGGCATTCTCACGGCCGGCGGCGACAGTCCCGGCCTGAACGCAGCCATCCGAGGCGTCGGCAAAGCCGCGCTTGGCTACTACGGGTGGCAGATCGTAGGTTTTCGCGACGGCTTTCGTGGTTCGGTGGATGGAAACATCAACGGCGCGACATTTGCTCATGTGCTGAAAGCAGCACCCCCTCGCATCGGACAAGTGGCGCTCAAACTGACGTTCTAAGATTGCCAAGGCGAATCATAAAGTGGCGATACTTGATACAGAAGGACCATGGACCTTGAATCTCCCAGTCCTAGGAGTCAATCACGCGAACCCTCAATTCCTCCGCCGAGGAATACGTCGTCATGTCGCCCAACTCGGGCTGCAGCTCATCTGCCTGCAACTCGCTTGGTTGAGCGCAACACGGGTCTCGTGGGCTCAGTGCGCGCAACCTGATTCCGTGCAGCAGTCCCCGCAGACTCAGCAACCGACCGATCAAGAGGCTCCAGTAACGACCGACGCGGATACCGACCCACTGACAATGTTTCCACATTCGCCGTCCAGCCGTTATTGGATCTCAGGGCAAACAAACGTCGTTCTACAGTGGCATCCGTCGTTCCCAGCGCAGTACAGCGGACCAAACAGCCTAACCCCATGGGCCCAGAGCGCTACCACCCATGTTCTCACGCTTTACACTGGTTACGAAATCACGCATACGACCGAGGTGTTCGCCGACGTGGAGGATGCGACCGGCAATGGCATCGGAACCGCAATGGGCCTCGCCGGCTACACCAACCTGGATGCGGTGAGATTGGTGCAAGGTGTACCGCTCTCAAAGGCTCCCTATCTTGCGCGGCTTATTTTGCGGCAGATCATCCCGCTGACCGACGAGCGCGTCGAGGCGGAACGCGACGAGCTCCATCTCGCCACGTCGCTTCCGGCGCGGCGCATCGAGTTCCGTGCCGGAAAGTTCGACCTTGTCGATTTCTTCGACGTGAATTCCTTCGGGTCCGACCCCCACCTGCAATTTCTCAACTGGACTACAGACAACGATGGCGCATACGACTACGCGGCGAATACGCGCGGCTACACCGACGGCGCCATCATCGAATACGACGATCACTGGTTCTCGGCTCGATTCGGAGAGGTATTGATGCCGAAGGTGGCGAACGGTATCAATCTGGACGCGGACATCGCGCGTGCTCGGGCGGAAAACTTCGAACTGGAGGCGCGGGGAAACTTGATCGGGCATCGGCCAGGAGTGGTACGCCTGCTGAGCTATTTGAATCACGGGAACATGGGAAACTATCGCGAGGCCATCGTGAACTATCTCAACGGCGAGATCTCGACTCCCAACATCGTTTCGACCCGCCGACAGGGACGCCACAAGTACGGCTTTGACCTTAACTTCGAGCAGCAGATGGTTTCTAATTTCGATGTTTTTGGCCGGCTCGGTTGGAGCGATGGCCACAACGAGTCCTTCGCTTACACGGAGGTGGATCGCACAGTGGAACTAGGCGGCTTTCTTAAAGGGAGCGCTTGGCATCGCCGAAACGACCGGGCTGGAGCGGCCTTTGTAGCGAATGGCATAGTGGCCGCGCATCAGCAGTATCTCGCACTCGGAGGACTGGGATTTCTGCTGGGTGACGGTGGGTTGACCTATGGCCCTGAAAAAATCTTCGAGGGCTTCTACAGCGCTCACGTATGGCGGGGAGTCTTCGCCTCCTTCGACTTCCAACACATCAATAATCCTGGCTACAACATGGTCCGGGGCCCGGTCACAGTACCCGGTCTTCGACTTCATGTTGATTTCTAGGAACACAAAAAGCAGACCACTTTCACCGTGGCGCACAAGCCTGACCTTTAGACCGCCAACGCAAATTGCGCGCGGCCGCGTCGACAATCAAAAAGCAGATGAGTTGTAGGCTATTTGGCTTTATCTTGCGGATGGCCCTATGAACCCTGACGTGCTAGTGAATCTTCCTTTCGTCTACTGGCAAACACCTCAGAAGACTCCTGACTCGTAGATTGACCGTGATTTCTTTCGGCATGGTTGCGCTCTGCTTGTCCGCGAGAGATTCTTCCACTGATCACGGCCCCTTCGTCGTAGTGTCCTAATACTGCAGTATCAGGACACTACCCGTCGTGGGAACAACATGCAACCCACGTTGTTAAGCCAAAGATGGCCGATTACCAGTTTTCGGGAACTCAACCGAGCCTCATTCAGGTTTACCTGTGTAGTGTTGCTCGCGATGGACATCGGCATGGTCTTCTACGGACTCCAAGTGAGTGGTAACTTCAGCGGGCATGCCCAGGTCGGTTGGTAGGCGTTCTTCCAAAATGGTTGCGAGTCGGTGAGCCTCGCTGACCGGAGTTAGGCGCGGGAACAACAAGTGTACCTCGATGATCTGGCGGTATCCTGTGGTTCGGAAACGTACTCCATGGTATTGAATGCCCAGTTCCGAACAAATTGCATCCAGCTTGTTCCGGATCTTGCGGCCGGCCGTGGGATCCGAATAGTCCATCAGCCCGGCGACCGAACCCCAGACCAACCGCCCTCCTGACCAGAGAATATTTGCCGCGACCGCGATTGCTACCAGCGGATCGAACGGCTTCCAGCGTGTCAGTAGCACCAGTCCAAGTCCTCCCACCACCCCAAAGCTAGTCCAGCTATCGGTCAATACGTGGTTGCCATCGGCTTCGAGAATGAGTGAATTGGTGCGCCGCCCGATCCGCAGCAGATAGTAACCGAGGCCCGCATTGAGCACTCCAGCCAGCAGGATCAGCGCTGTTCCTGCTCCCAGGTGCTCCAGCTGTAGCCCGGCCATCCACTTGCGAATCGATTCATAGACAATTGCGATCGCGGCCACAACTATCATCGCGCCTTCAAATCCAGCGGAGAAGAAGGTAATGCGTTCGTAACCGTAGAGGAATTGAGGGGAAGCCGATCTGGTGCTGAGCCGAAGACTAAACCAGGCAAACCCGACAGCAATTACGTGAACAACCGACTCGGCCGCGTCAGAAAAAATGGCAGCCGAATGGGTAATGAAATAGACGCTGGTCTTGCCGATCAGCATCGCCAAACCGACCATCAGAGAGAGACGCATAGCAAATTCTGCATCGCGCAACTCCTGTTCGTCTCTCCGTGTTGAGCTAATCGTTGCTTGTGTGGGCACGCTCTTGTCCCTAAATCGAACGGTACCTTAGAAGTTGCTGTGATCGCAATTTTGCTCGTGTGCGGAAGGTCACTTCAGGTAAGCACGCACCAGCGAAATTAGATCTTCGGTCAATTCCTCTGGGGATTCTCTTCGGGTATTCGGGTGGGTAATGTGCAACCGGATGTGGTCTTCCAGAATTTCTGCCATCAGGCTGTTGACGCCACCCCGAATCGCGGCCAGGAGCATTAAGATGTCGGCGCATTCATCCCCGCCAGTCACCGAGTGCTCGACAGCGGTAATTTGTCCGGCGAGGCGTTTAATTCGAGAAAGCAGCTTCTGTTTTTCCTTCGATATTTCTGGGTGTTTGTCTTTCATAAATTTGGTCAGTTCCTGGCCTTTTCTCTCGACAGGTACCCTAGGGGGGTACTATATAAGATTCTTAGACAGGAAATCCAGAACTCCCGTCTAAGACGATCAAAGGACGTATGAAAAGAAGCTGTGGATATAGGCCTTCGAGAACGGTCGGCGAGTTTCCGGACGGCATGCCATAGTGTCACCGTGAGTTAGAAGTTGAACTTCAAGGCCTGGCCGATGCGAGGCGGTGCGGCTTTCAGCACTTCACCAAACGTCGCGTCGTTGATGTTTCAAGCGGGTACGCTCAGCTTTCGTTGACTTCCCCTTCCCCTCATCCCTACCATGTCAGCCTAAGCGCCATGATCGGTCAGACCATCTCGCACTACCGGATCGTCGAGAAGCTCGGCGGCGGCGGGATGGGTGTCGTCTACAAGGCTGAGGACACTGAACTCGGTCGATTCGTCGCTCTGAAATTCCTGCCCGAAGACTTAGCCCAAGACCCGCAGGCGCTCGAAAGGTTCCGACGAGAGGCGCGTGCAGCGTCAGCGTTGAACCATCCGAACATTTGCACCATCTACGAAATCGGCAAGCACGATGGTCGTTCGTTCATCGTGATGGAGTTTCTGGAGGGCATGACGCTGAAGCACAAGATCGGCGGAAAGCCGATGGAGATCGACACCATGCTGTCGTTGGGCATCGAGATTGCGGACGCCCTAGATGCCGCCCACGCTGAAAGCATTGTCCACCGCGACATCAAGCCCGCCAACATCTTCGTCACCAAGCGTGGATATGCCAAAATTCTGGACTTCGGATTGGCGAAGGTGACTTCTTCGGGAAACACTCTGATAGGCGCAGTGGGACTGTCCCAGCCGACAATCGAATCGAGCGCCGAGCAGCTAACCAGCCCCGGCACAGCACTGGGCACCATTTCCTACATGTCACCAGAGCAGGTGCGAGCCAAAGAACTCGACTCCCGAACAGACTTATTCTCGCTTGGAGTGGTCTTGTATGAGATGGCGACAGGTGCGTTGCCGTTCCGTGGAGAAAGTTCGGGCGTGATCTTTGATTCCATTTTGAACAAAGCATCCGTTCCTCCTGTGCGGTTGAATCCCGATTGTCCACTCGAATTGGAACTGATCGTCAACAAGTGTCTGGAGAAAGACAGGAACCTTCGTTATCAGCACGCCTCAGAGATTCGTACCGATCTGCAACGGCTAAAACGTGATACGAGTTCTGGTTCAATTGCAAAACCAGAAGTCGTCGAGGTTCGCGGTTGGCACAAAAAGCCAGCCATGTGGCTCATTGCTGCTGTTGCAGTGATTGGCATATGCGTTACGACATGGTCGATATTCTCAAAACGCCTTGAGACCATTCACTCAGTTGCAGTTCTACCATTCACTTCCGCAGCCCAAGACGCAAATTCTGATGACCTCAGCGACGGCATAGCGGAAGCCATCATTGATACAGTTTCGCAAGTTCCCGGTCTGCGGGTCATGTCTCGTGGTTCGGTGTTTCGCTACAAGCGCAAGGACAGTGACCCGCAGCAAGTCGGTCGGGAATTGAAAGTGGATGCGGTACTGACTGGAAATATCGTGCAACGAGGCGACAGAATTATTTTGAATGCTGAGTTATCTAAGGTAGAGGACGACAGCCACTTGTGGGGAAAGCAATACGAAAGCAAGGCGAGCGACGTGCTGGCGTTGCAGCAGCAGATCGCCAGCGATGTCTCGCAGAGACTTCAACCGCAGTTAACGGGAAATCAAAAAGAGAAGCTGGCAAGGCTTCCTACCCAGAACCCAGAAGCTTACCAACTCTATATTAAGGGTCGATATTTCTTTGATCGGTGGAGCGAAGAAGGCCGCAAGGAGTCGATCGAATATTTTGAACAGGCAATCGCAAAGGATTCGAATTTCGCTGCGGCTTACGCAGGAGTGTCCGAAAGCTACAGTTTGATCGCATTCTTCGGAGAATTACCAGCATCAGAAACCCGCGCTAAAGCGATGTCAGCCGCAAACAAAGCACTTGGGCTAGACAAGTCTTTGGCTGAAGCTCACGCTGCTCTGGGTCTGGCTCTCTTTCTTGATTTGCAGTGGACACAGGCGGGGCAGGAGTTGGAGCAGGCGGTCGCTATGAACCCCAATAGCGCCAGCGCCCATCTGTACTCGGGCTGGTTTTTCACATTCGAGGGACGCTTCAGCGATGGTATTCGGGAAATGGAATTGGCTGAGGCTCTTGAACCTGTTTCGTTTACGATCTATTTCACGACAGGGAACATCTATTATTTTGCCCGGCAGTACGACCGCTCGCTCCAGCAATACCAAAAGGCTGCGGAACTCTACCCCGGAAATCCTGATCTCGCTTCAAGCATTGGCGACTCTTATCTGGCGAAGAACATGTGTGCCGAAGCGACCGAGGCATACGCTCGTTCAGAAGAATTGTATGGCCGTCCGCAGAATGCCTCAATTATAAAGAAGGCTTACGCCGATTCGGGTTGCCGAGGCATGTTGGAGAAAGATCTGTCTCTCATGAGTGATCCTTCTACTGCGGCGTATGACCCTGTGGGAGCAGCCAATTTTTCGGCGATGCTGGGGAAGAAAGACCAAGCCTTCCGATTTCTGGAGCAAGCATTGGTTGATCGTAGAGAGATTGTCTTTTTCAAGGTTGAGCCGGAGTTGGACAACATTCGTTCCGATCCTCGCTATTTCGATTTGCTGAAGAGAGCAGGGCTGTCGCAGTGACCACCCCGACATCCCCATCCTGAAGGCAGCCAAAGCCGAGTACGCGAAGTTGCAATAGCGAGCTACGACGCACACCTTCGAGGGAGTAGGTCGGGCAAAAGCTCACCCGTTTTCCGAAATGGCATTCGGTAAAAGCCGACAGATTCGCAGGCTCCTCAGGCCCCACGTAAATCGTCCGCGCATGCCCGCCGACCTGAGCGACAAAGCTGGCGGCTGGCTCCACCACGGCCGATGTGCCGACAGCCATGAAGACCGTGCATTCGTCCAGAGTCCGGAAGATGCCATCCAACTCGAGGCACTTCGCCGAACCAGCAGATATGCGGGCGAATCCATCCTCCGCACTCGCAGCGGGGAAGCTCCGCTGGAGGATCGTAGGTGGTCATGTCGTGAAATGGCGGCTGGGTGCATCTATGGCAGCGGCTTTTGAACAGTTCTCCGTGCAAGTGGACAACGCGCTTCGACCCAGCTTGCTCGTGCAGGTCGTCTATGTTCTGCCACAGCCGAAACCACGGACTATGGGCTAACGCCTCGTCATGCTTTCGATTGGCGGCGAGATGTCGCTTGCGCTGAGTGGTCTAAGGTCCGGCGCTTCGAACATTTCCTGTGGTTGCTCGATGTCCTCAATGATGCGTTCGACGTCCATTCCGTCTCAATATCCAACATAAGCAAGGCAACGGTCAAACGGAAGCTGCATTGGTGACTTAACTGCGATGGTTGCGGATCGCGACAGTCATGGCACGCGCAGACTCTTGAGCGAGGCGCGAGCCGCTCCCCGACTGATGTCAGGCACAACGACCAATTCGAGAACGGTGACATCCGATCTCTCGCGTGGTGTTGGAGAGGCTAAAATTCCACTGCTGGCGCACAATTTCTCGAAACGAGTCTCCGCCGTCCGCAGACCATCGCAAGACAAACTCTTGACGATCTGTTTCGGTTTCTTCGAAAACAGGCGCGATGCACTTGATTGTGGCTGGTCGAAAATTAATCGGATAGTTTGAGCGCCAGAAGCGGCGGGACGCCAGCCTCGCTCTTCTCCTGAGACAAGAGCACACTCGACGGGATAGTCTGTCTCCTGCGACGTAACCTCGACCATTGCCGCACTGTCGAGGTCTAGCCAGCCTTCTTCGTCAGGTGTACCTGCCTGCCGAATCTGCGCGATCTGGCGCTTGCGCATACTCTAATAGTCTACCTCCGGCTTTGGTCTGAATGTTCTGCGAAGGGAACAAACCTTCCCCTTCCGTAAAGCATCCACGTTGCAGTACAAATCGGAGCCAGAA
>Ga0335072_10004391_pt1 | contig 20960 bp, 17 predicted proteins | sample Lox_Sample_21_FD_206725 | JGI IMG/M metagenome (GOLD analysis project Ga0335072, IMG submission 206725) | Soil microbial communities from Loxahatchee National Wildlife Refuge, Florida, United States - Lox_Sample_2.1 | ecosystem: Environmental > Terrestrial > Soil > Wetlands | place: USA...
GGAAGAGCAGGTATGAGCCACGCGTCCTATGTCATTGCGAGGAGCGAAGTGACGAATCAATCTCCTGCGGAAAAGCGCACGGACGGTTCGTGCGCCTGCACAAGCGAGATTGCTTCAGCGAGATTGCGTCGTCGCTTCGCTCCTAGCAATGGCATGTGGCGGCCCGCATCGCGCTTCCCTGAATAGCGGGCCCTATCGCGCTTCTCTGATCCCGAATACCAGGAAGGAATTGGAACGTGGCAACTGCTGCGATGGCAGCGTGTTACGCGTTTCGTAGAACCACGCCTGCCACGCCGGCCAGCACCAGCGCGGCCAACGCCGCGCGGGTCAGAACCACGCGATCCCAAGCGCGGATTCGGCGCTCGATGCCCAGCAACTCGCCATGTGCGGCCGCCGCGCGTGCCAGCATCGCCAAGGCTGCGAGCGGCAGCAGGAATGGGTGCAGCAGCAGGCTGGCGGCCGCGATCACGGACAATGCCACACGCAGTACACCGCCTCTCCCGACCAGATCGCGCGCCAGCACGGCCGCGACCGCGGTTAGCGCCAGCGGCTGCAGAACGGCGTCGGCGCCTATTGGGCGCAACGCAAGTAGCCACGGCGTCTGGACGAGCAGCGGCATGACACCGCCGCCAACAAGGACCACCACGCCGCCGGCGAACGCGCATTGCGCTGTGCGGCCGTCGGGGCCCAGCGCACTGAAAGCCGCGAGCCCCACTGCGAGCATGCACGCGGCCAGCACCCAATTCGCCAGCGGGACAGACACGGGGAGCCACGGCGGCAGCGGCAGCAGGCCGTCCACAGCCGCACCGGCAGGCACGAAACCTCCGGTGTGCACCCCCCACCACACCACCGGCACCGCGAGCAGCAATGCGCATACGCCCCCGGTGAGCCAGAACCGCGCCACGTGCGCCCCGTCCCATGCCAGGCCCGCGGATGCACCGGCCAGAACAATGGCGCCCCACAGCGCGACGTCGGGCTGGGCGAAGAACACAAGACCCAGCATCCCGATGCCGGCAACGGCCAGTCCGTCCAGCAAAAGTGCCAAAGCCAGCATCACCAGCGCGATGGCTGCCTGGGTCGGGCCGAACATGTCACCGATCGAGGATGCCCCCGATATCAGCCCAGGACCAGCGACGAGCCAGCTCAGGCCAATCAGCAGCGCCGCTGCGGTCATACCCGGGATCTCCGGCGCGACTAATCGCGAGACGATGCGGAGCAAGGCGTAGCTGCCGCACAACGCGGTTATCAGCCGTCCAAGTAACAGCGATGGACCGGCGAGCGGAGCGACCAGGTTTGCCATAGGCGACGACAGACCGGCCGGACCGGCCGAGACGGCGGCAACCAGCAACGGGAAGCGCGCGATGCCGGACATAAGGAGAAGACCCGCCGCCACAGCAGCCGCCGCCAACAGCGTCCAACGGCGCGCCTGGCGTGTGTCGGAAACATGGATCAGCGTTGCCGTGACCGGCCAATGGTGTGTCGGCTGTTGCGCCACAGCCATACGTCGCCCTCCTCGACAAATCGCGCTCCCGCTCCTGATATTGTCACGTCAGGGCGGGTTGCCGCCTCACGATGGCGCGCGGAATCGCTACGCTCGCGCGATGGTGTCTTCACACCACCAAACGTCCGGCGGTCAGTGGCTCCGGGGAGAAACGGCGGGCTTGCGATGGCCGGCGCGACGGGACAGCCTTCACCCATGGCGCTGGACGAAATGGTCGATGGCAAAGGCGGGCTTCGCCCTCATTGGCGACACCTGCTGGGCGTGCTGACGGAGCTTGGCCGTCCGACCTTGGTCGACCGTGCGCAGCGTCTGGAACGCATCGCGGCGGAGGAAGGCGTTTCCGCCATGCTCCCCGGCGCGCCGCCCGATCCGTGGCAGGTCGATCCTATTCCGGTATTGCTCCCGCAGGCGGATTTCAGCCGCCTGGCGACGGGACTGGCCCAGCGGGCGCGGCTGTTGGATATGATGCTCGCGGATCTTTACGGTCCACAGAGTTTATTGGCCGACGGCGTACTGCCGCCGGCTCTGGTCTTCGCCAATCCGGGATTTCTACGAGCCTGCCATAGCGCACCGGATGGCGACGGCCCCACCGTGGAGGCCGGCCTGTTGCGCTTCTATGCCGCCGACCTGGTCCGTGGCCCGGACGGCACGTGGCGCGTTCTGGCCGACCGGACGGATTGGCCCAACGGGCTGGCCCACGCGCTGGAAAACCGCCGCCGTCTGGGACGGATCCTGCCCGAATTGTTCGCCTCACAGCTCCTCTGGCCGCTGTCACATTTCGCCGAGCTGTGGCAGGACGCACTTCACCGCCTGGTGCCGAACACGGACGGCGATCCGGGTGCGGTCGCGTTGTTGACCCCCGGGCATGCGGATTCCGATTGGTTCGGGCATGTGCTGCTGGCGCGGGAGCTATCCTGTACCCTCGTGGAAGGTGGTGACCTGACCGTCCGCGGCGGCAACCTTTACTTGAAGACGTTGCGAGGGTTGCAACAGATCGGCGTGTTGCTTCGCGGCGAACCGGGCGGACGGGTCGATCCGCTGGAACTTTCACCGGACTCAGTCGGCGTGCCAGGGTTGTTGGCAGCTTCCCGCGCTGGCGGCGTGCGTATCGTCAACCACCCGGGTAGCGGGCTGGCCGAAGCCCCGGCACTGGCCGGTTTCCTCCCCGCGCTGGCAGAGCGTCTGCTGGGCGAGTCCCTGATCCTGCCCAGTGTTGAAACCCGTTGGCTAAACGACCCGAACGACCGCAAGGCGGTGCTGCGCGACCCGGCTGCATGGCTGGTGCGGCCGGCTCTGGATGGCGACGCGCCACCGCTCGCCCCGGCCACCCTGGCAGATGAGGTGCGCCAGGGACTGCTGGCGCGGGTCGGTGCAGCGGGGGAAAAATTCGTCGCCCGCGCGCCTGTATCGCCGTCCGCCGCGCCCTGCCTCGAGGCCGGGCAGCTTGTGCCCCGCCCCCTCGTGATCCGCATGTTCCTGGTGCAGGCCGACAGGGTCTGGCACGTCATGCCCGGCGGCCTGGGTTGTGCACTGCCAGACGGTGCTGCCGCCTGGCCGATTGCCGCCCCGGGTCTGGCGAAGGATGTGTGGGTGCTGGCGGAGGACCCGATGGACATCGCCGGCCCGCCGGCGATGCGCGTCCCCGCTCTGGCGATCCGGCGCACCGCCGGCGACCTGCCCAGCCGCGCGGCCGACAATTTCTTCTGGCTCGGCCGCTACCTCGAACGTTTGGAAGGTGCGGCCCGTCTACTCCGCGCGGCACTGGCCCGTCTGTCGCGCCCCGCGCCCACACCGCACGAAATGGCGGAGATCGAGGTGCTGACCGCTTGCCTGACGCAGGCGGGCGTACTGAACGCGGAAACCATCGCCGGTCTCAGCGCGCCGCGTCTTATCGAGGCCCTTCTGCGCGCCGCCGCGCCGTGGGGCGCGATCCATGCCATGCTCGGCCAGGTGTCGCGCATTGCCGGCCTGCTACGCGACCGCGTCACCGGCGAGATGCACGCCATGATCGCCGTCAATCTAAATGAACTCGAAGCAGCACTGGATGCTATCAATCCGCGGCAGGACGGGCAGCAACTGGAAGGTGCCGCCGCTGCGTTGCTCCGGGTGCTGACCTTCTCTGCCACCGTCTCGGGCATGGCGGCGGAGAACATGGTGCACGGCGGCGGCCGGTTGTTCTTGGACCTCGGCCGACGCGTGGAGCGCGCCCAGGCCGTGGCGGACGAACTGGCCTGTGCGCTGGAACTGCCCGGTGCCGAGGCCCAACCGGCACGGGTGGAACATGGATTGCGGTTGGCGCTGGAGCTCTGCGACTCAGTCATCACGTACCGCAGCCGCTATGCCGGCGTGCTTCAGCCTGCGCCCGCCCTGGATCTGGTGCTGGCGGACGAGGGCAACCCACGCGGCCTGGCATACCAGGTCGTGACCGCCGCCAGCCTGTTGCAACGGATCGCCGGATCGCAGGACGGGTCACTGGCCGGTCTCGCGGCGTCACTGAGGCAGGAGCTGGAATCAATGGTGTACAGCGTCGAAAGCGCCCCCGACCAGGCACGCGGCGCGACGCTGCTTCCGCCCCGCCTGCGTACCTTGCGCGACGCGGTGGCCGACCTGTCGGATCGCGTGTCGCGCCGGTATTTCGCGCTGCTGCCCACCGCGCGCAGTGTGGGCGTTGAAGCCGAGGCACCGGCATTGCTCGGTGCGGCGTAAAGCGGGCGCGGCATGATCTACCGCGTCCGCCACGTCACGACCTATCAGTACCAGGCGCCGGTCGCTCTCAGTGCGCATCTCGCGCATTTGCTGCCGCGCGAACTGCCGTGGCAGCGCGTGCTGTCGGCGTTGCTGACGGCCTCGCCGGCGGCATCCTGGCGACGCGACAGCAGCGACCATTTCGGCAATAGGGCCACCTGGCTGTTCCTGGATACCGCGCACCCTTCCTTAGCCGTCACCAGCGAGGCGACGGTTGATGTCTGCTTTCCCGATCCGCCGCCGGCCGAGGCGACTCTGCCCTGGGAGACGGTGGGCGCCGCCGTTCGCGCCGGCGACCTTTCCGCTTGGCAGGCCGCTGAGTACCTGTTCGATAGCCCGCAGGCGCCAGCCGACGCCGAGGCCGCGGCCTATGCCGCCCCTAGTTTTCCCGAGGCTCGGCCCCTGCTGGCGGCGCTGCTCGACCTGAATGGGCGGATTCGGCGTGATTTTATGTTCCGGCCAGGTGTCACCTCCACGTCCACCACCGTCCGCGAGGTGTTGAGCCGGCGGGAAGGCGTGTGCCAGGACTTCGCCCATCTGATGATTGGTGCGCTGCGCGGCCTCGGGCTGCCGGCACGCTACGTCTCCGGCTATATTCGCACCCGGGCGCCGGCCGGTGGAATGCGCCGGCTGGGCGCCGACCAGTCGCATGCCTGGGTGGGCTGCTGGCTGGGGCCGGAGCATGGGTGGGTGGATCTGGACCCCACCAACGGGCTCGTGGTGAAGGAAGAGCATGTGGTGCTGGCCTGGGGACGCGACTTCCGCGACGTGACGCCGCTGCGTGGCGTGATCCTTGGCGGCGCGGACCATGAATTGTCTGTGCGCGTGGAGCTGGAGCCGCTGTCGGCGGGAACCTGAAGACCTGATTTCTGTCATTGCGACGCCCGCGAGGGCCGAAGCAATCCCTGCAGGGGTCTGCCTCGGTCCGCCGGGCCACACCACAATTGGAATAGCCCCATGACGATCCTGAAAGTCCTGCATCGCACGCAGTATCGCTATGCCAACGCGGTCACGTTCGGTGATCACCGCATGATGATGCGGCCGCGCGACAGCCACGATCTGCGGCTGATCGATACCGGCCTGACAATTTCGCCCGCGGCAACGGTGCGCTGGATGCATGACGTGTTCGGCAATTCGGTCGCTGTGGCGCAGTTCTCCGAACCGGGAACAGAGCTGCTGGTGGAGTCAAGCTTCCAGTTTCAACACTATCCGCTGCCGGCCGAAGAAGTGACACTGGAGGATTACGCGCAGCGTTTTCCCTTCAGCTACGACGCGGACGAAATCCCCGATCTCGGCCGCACCGTAGAACGCCACTATCCCGACCCGGAACACAAGATCGATCTATGGGCCCGGCGCTTCGCCGAGGACACGCCCGATCACGCCACGATGGCGATGCTGATGGCGATGACCAACACCATCAAGGAGCAATTCACTTATAATCCGCGGGACGAGATGGGTACCCAGGATCCACTCGTGACTCTTCAAAGCGGCACCGGCACCTGTCGCGACTATGCACTCTTCCTGATGGAGGCGGTGCGCAGTCTGGGGTTCGCCGCACGTTTCGTGTCCGGGTATTTGTATGACGAAAACCTGATCGGTGGCACTGCGGCCAGCCTGGTGGGTGGCGGTGCCACCCACGCCTGGGCAGAGATCTATCTGCCCGGCGCCGGATGGGTCGAATTCGATCCCACCAACGCCCTGGTCGGTGGCCGCAATCTGATCCGCGTGGCGGTGACCCGCGATCCGAAGCAAGCGATTCCCCTGTCGGGCACGTTCACCGGCAAGCCCACTGATTACCTTGGAATGGAGGTCTCAGTGGAAATCACGGCTGACACCGGCACACAATGCTCCGCGGTGCGGGCCGGTCATGCAGCCCCATGACTTGAAAAAAGGTCCTGACGTCTGGACATTGATCCAGGTCAATGACGTCTCGCGCGTTCGTGAGCAGAAGCCTGCGCAACGAATGCACTCAAGGACCGAGGAAACCCCCTATGTCCGACACCACTCGCGCGCGCAACGTAGTGCTGGCGACGTATCTTGGCTGGACGCTCGATGCGTTCGACTTCTTCATTCTGATTTTCGTCCTGCACGATGTTGCCGAGTCCTTCGGCACCAGCCTGACCGCGATGACGCTCGCGATCACGCTGACCTTGGCGATGCGGCCGGTGGGTGCGTTCGTGTTTGGCCGGTTGGCGGATCACTACGGCCGGCGGCCGATCCTGATCGCCAACATCCTTTGCTTCGCGGTGTTGGAGTTCTTCTCCGGCCTGGCGCCGACACTTCTGACGTTCATGATCCTGCGAACGTTGTTTGGCGTGGCGATGGGTGGCGAATGGGGCATCGGGGCGTCGCTGGCGATGGAATCGATCCCACCGAACTGGCGCGGCTGGGTGTCGGGGCTGCTGCAATCGGGCTATCCCAGCGGCTATTTTCTCGCCACGATCGTGTTCGGCATCTGCTTTCCGCTGGTCGGCTGGCGCGGGATGTTCATGATCGGCGGCGTGGTTTCTCTGGCGGTCGTGTATTTCGTGTGGCGCATCGAGGAAAGCCCCGATTGGCTTGCCCGGCAGGCCGCACCGCGTGCCAGCATCGGCCTGGTTCTGAAAAACAATGCCGGCCTGGCGATCTGGGCCGTGATCATGATGATGGCGTTCAACTTCTTCAGCCACGGCACGCAGGACCTGTATCCCAGTGCGTTCCTGAGCGTGCAGCACCAATTCTCGCATGACACGATCACCACCATCGCGCTGGTCTATAATGCGGGCGCGATCGTGGGCGGCCTCGCATTCGGCGCGCTGTCTCAGCATATCGGCCGGCGCACGGCGATCGTGCTGGCCAGCGTGCTGGCGCTGCCGGTGATCCCGCTATGGGCGTTTTCGAATTCGCCGGTGTGGCTGGCGGTAGGTGCATTCCTCATGCAGATCTGCGTGCAGGGCGCCTGGGGGGTAATCCCCGCGCATCTGAACGAGATTTCGCCCCCGGAAATCCGCGCGACCTTCCCGGGGTTCGTGTATCAGCTCGGCAATTTCCTGGCGTCGTTCAACGCAACGTTGCAGGCGGCGATCGGCGCCAATATGGGGCACACGTATAGTTGGGCGCTTGCGAGCGTGGCCGGTTGTGCCGCGGTGTGCATCGCACTGTTCGTCGGGTTCGGCGTTGAGCGGCGCGAGGTGCGGATGCATGGCGCGGGTGCGGATCCGGTGCGCCGCGCCGGGGAATAGACTCGTATCGAGACACCGGGGTGACGTGGCTGCCGTGTTCCTGCGGCCTGCCAACCCGCCCCGGTACCACACCATCCGCCCGTCACTGACGCCGTAACTTGAGCCTGTGAAGAATGGGGGCACGCTGCGACGACAGCTTCAGGGTTTTCCTGACAGCAAGCCGCTCGGCGCCGTTGGGGTAAACGGCCATTCTTGTCCGGTGCCGCGGACCTCGCGATTGAAAGAGACAATACGCAATGGTTCCGCCATAAGAAGATCGCGTGGCAAGTGACCGCTGGCGGGGCAGACGATGAGCATTTCGGCCAGAGCAGGACAGCGCGCCGCCGCACGCCGGCGGGCATTTCCCCTGGCCGCCCGCATCGCCCGGCACTGGGGTAGGGTTGCCGCACGCGAGAAGCGCCTGCTGCGCATCATCGGCCCGGGCTGGATCACCGGCGCCTCCGACGACGATCCGAGTGGCATTGCCACCTATTCGCAAACCGGCGCCCAGTTTGGCTACGCCATGGCCTGGGTCATGCTGTTCACATGGCCGTTGATGGCGGCGATCCAGGAGATCAGCGCGCGCATCGGCCGTGTCACCGGCGAAGGCATCGCCGGGAATATCCGCCTGCATTACCCGGCCTGGCTGTTGCGCACGATCGTCGGGCTGCTGCTGATCGCGAACCTGCTGAATCTCGGCGCCGATCTCGGTGCCATGGGCGCCGCGGCCAACTTGCTCGTGCCATTCTCGGCGCACGCCTATGTCGTGGCATTCGCCGTGGGCTGCGCGTTGCTGGAGACGTTCTCCCGCTATGAGCGCTATGCCACGATCCTGAAATGGATGTCGCTGTCACTGCTTGCCTATGTCGCGGTCGCGCTGGTGGTGGATGTCCCGTGGCGCCAAGTGGCGTTCGAGACCCTCGTCCCGAGCTTTTCCTGGCGGCAGGACTATGTCGTCACGATCGTCGCCGTGCTCGGAACCACCATCACGCCCTACTGCTTCTTCTGGCAATCCTCGGAGGAAGCGGAGGAGGAACGAATCAACCCGAATGCCCACCCGTTGGCTGAAGACCCGCAGGAGGCGCCGGCCGAGATCGCACGCATCCGCGCCGACACCTATATCGGCATGGGATTTTCCAACCTGATAAGCTGGTTCATCATCGTCGCGACGGCCGCGACGCTGCATGCGCAAGGCATCACCAATATCCAGACCTCGGCGCAAGCCGCCGAGGCGTTGCGGCCGATCGCTGGCATGTTCACCTTCGTTGTGTTTGCCGTCGGTATCGTGGGGATTGGCTTGCTCGCGGTGCCGGTGCTGGCCGGATCGGCTGCCTACGCATTGGGCGAGGCGCTGGACTGGCCCACCGGTCTCGACCGGCTGCCGCGGGATGCCAAGGCGTTCTACGGCACGATCGTGGCGGGTACCTTGGTCGGCGTGCTGATCAACTTCGTCCACCTCGACCCGATCAAGGCGCTGTTCTGGTCCGCGGTGATCAATGGCGTGATCGCGGTGCCGCTGATGGTCGTAATCATGATCATGAGCATGCAGCCGAAGGTGATGGGAAGGTTCATCCTGCCGCGTCCGCTCTGGGCGATGGGCTGGCTGTGCACGGCCGCGATGGCGGTCGCGGTGGCAATCATGTTGGTGACCTGGTGACCAGCGTCGCGCGCTCCGGTGGTAACCCGCTTCGTGCCTTCATGCCTTCGTGGTGAAGCTTGAACACACAAGCACGCTGCACAGACCCCGCGTTAGCATCGACGCGAGGAAACTTTAAAGAGCGGCATGGCAACCACGATGCCCACAACCAGTAGTTGCCGGCATGCGCAAATCGGGCCGGAATGTCATATTGGCATCACCGGTATCTGCATTATTTTTCTACTCCCTCTTGTTTTCCTCTTGCTGCGCCCACTTCAGCCATCACCACGATGGGAAACAGGGCCTTCCCTCCACCTTCGCGAAGTTTCGGCAACGGTCTTGCCTGACCGGACCATCAAGCCTCTCGACGTCACCCGCCTCGGTCGTGCCGGCGCTTGAAGCATACGGAGTTCGCCGATGATCAGATGCGTCAGGATGTGGACGGCCGAGGACGGCAACTCACTGTTCGAGGAAGGCACGATCGCGCTCCACGAAGGAGAACGCGGCGACTTCATCGGCAAGGCGGTTGCCGCCAGGAACATCTCGTTTCGGGAGACTGCGTCCGGGGGCTCGTTCGAATGGCACCAGGACCCGGTGCCGCGCTATGTGATCACGCTTGCCGGCACTCTGGAATTCGAAACGAAATCAGGCGCGACGTTCACCATCCGCCCGGGCGACATTCTTATCGCCCAGGATAACAGCGGATCAGGCCACAAATGGCGGTTGATCGGCAACGAGCCGTGGCGTCGTGCCTACGTGGTCTACGAGGAAGGCACCGATCTGGACTTCGTCGCCACCAAGACCACAACCTGATCGTACGGGAACCGCCCCATGCCTGTGCAGAATTCCGACAGCCCCGACATCGTCCTGATCGGCGCCGGGATCATGAGCGCCACGGTCGGTACCATGCTCAAGGAATTGCAGCCATCGCTTTCCATCGTCGCATTCGAGTCGCTGTGGGACTGCGGCCAGGAGAGTTCGCAGGCCTGGAACAATGCCGGTACCGGCCATGCAGCAAATTGCGAGCTGAACTATACGCCGCAGCGCCCGGACGGCAGCGTCGACATCAGCAAGGCACTCGAGGTCAATACCGAATTCGATATCTCGCGGCAGCTTTGGACGCATCTTGTCCGCAAGGGTGCGATCCGTGATCCGCGCGCTTTCATCACTCCGTGTCCACACATGAGCTTTGTCTGGGGCGACGCGAACGTCGCTTTCCTGCGCACGCGCTATCACGAGATGTCGGCCCACCACTGCTATCATGGCATGGAATACAGCGAGGACCGGAGCAAGATCGCCGAATGGGCGCCCTTGATCATGGAAGGACGCGTGCCTGATGAGCCGGTGGCCGCGACCCGCATCATCACCGGAACGGATGTCGATTACGGCGCACTGACGCATCTCCTGATCGCGCAGCTCGCCGGGCAGGACGGTGTCGCGATCCACTACAACCGCCAGGTGGTTGGACTGGAACGCGAGACCAATGGGCGTTGGCGGGTCACTGTCGAAGACACGAGCGAGCGAACACAACACAGCGTCTCGGCTAACTTCGTCTTCATTGGTGCCGGTGGCGCTTCCATCGATCTGCTCCAGATGTCGGGCGTCCCCGAGGGCCGGGGCTATGGCGGCTTTCCGGTGAGCGGCATCTGGCTGCGCTGCGATAACGAGGCGATCAGCGCCCGCCATGACGCCAAGGTTTACGGTAAGGCGGCGACTGGCTCGCCGCCGATGTCCGTTCCCCATCTGGACCGGCGCGTGATCAACGGAAGCACATCGCTTCTGTTTGGCCCGTACGCCGGTTTTTCCTCAAGATTCCTGAAGCACGGCTCGCTGACCGATCTGTTCCGATCGATCACCCACGACAACATCGTGCCGCTGCTGGAAGTCGCCAGGGACAATCTCGACCTCACGGAATATCTGATCGGCCAGGTACTGCAGAGCTCCAGCCATCAATTCGCAGCTCTGAAGCAGTTCTTTCCCGAGGCGCAGAGAGGCGACTGGAAACAGGCCGTCGCGGGGCAGAGAGTCCAGATCATCAAGCCCGACAAGGACAAGGGCGGTATTCTTGAATTCGGCACCGAGTTGGTTACGGCAGCCGACAAGTCTCTTGTCGCCTTGCTCGGTGCTTCTCCCGGCGCATCGACCGCGGCTTTCATCGCCATGGAAGTGCTCCAGGCATGCTTCGCCGATAATCTGACGGATGCAGCCTGGCTATCTGCCCTCAAGCGGATGATCCCAACATATGGCATCGATTTGAAGCAGGATGCGGACGCTTGCCGCCGGACGCGCGCCGATACGGCAGCGGTGCTAAAGATCGAAAATCTCTGATATACCCCTGTTCTTACGGGGGGTATGGTCTTTGGCGATCCAGTAAAACGGACCTGTCGGTACCGGTCTGATGCCCATGGTGGCCTGTCGTAGGCACGATTCCAGACGGCAGCTTGAATCGGCCCCGCTAGGTTCCTTCCGGATGCAAGGCCCTCCGCGATCCAACACCACCTCGTGAACGCCCAGGGAAGACCTGCATCCACCCGGACGGCCACATAATTCATCAGTGACTTTTTTAGAACATTGGAGTAGCTTGCCTGCCTTCGAACGAAAGAAACTGCGCGCGGATGAACCGCCGCAGAGAGGGAGCTATACGCCTATCCGGCGGCATCATAGGGCCGCCAGAGGCTGCGGGGCGTCGGGACAGGACCTCTAAGGTGCACCAAGGAAGAACAAAAAGAAGAGATATGCGCCGGCCTCGCACTCTCGGCCCAGGGTGGTCCCCGGATTCGAAAAATCTGGGAGGTTATGATGGCACAGGCTGCCTCATTCGGCCGTTCAGTCAACGCCGGAAGCGTAGCCCTGGGACAAAAACTCGACAGCATTCCGTTCAGCGGCTACCACATCGTGATCATTGCCGTGCTGGCCCTCGTCGGTTTCGTAGAGGGCTATGATCTGGTCATGACGGGATCCCTGCTTCTGCTGGCGAAGCAGCCTCTTCACCTGACCGGCTCCGACATTCGCTGGCTTGCCGTTGGCCCAACCTTGATGTTGTGCATCGGCGGGTTTGTATCCTCAGCGGTGTCCGACCATTGGAGTCGTAAGACGATTATGCTCATTGGCGTCATCGCTACAACATTTCTGACACTCATGGTACCTTTGGTACAGAACTCTCAGCAGCTTATTATACTGCGCCTGTTGACCGGCCTTGGAGCAGGCGGCGCGGTGTCGGCGGCATTTCCGATCGCCGCCGAGCTGATGCCGGCGCAGCATAGACGCACATATGGTGCTGTCTACGAAATGGCGTTGGCGGGTTCCTTCACGTTGGTGCCTTTTTTGGCGTTCCTCCTCGCCGATAACCCGGAAGCGTTCCGGCTTCTTGCCTTGCCGGGCGGCCTGGCTGTCACCGTGGTTCCAATCCTCGTCCATTTTGGGATACCAGAAAGCCCACGCTGGTACCTTCGCAAAGGCAACGCCAAAGCCGCTGTGGATATTGTGAACCGCATCATCAGCCGGTGCGGCAATCGGGTCGCACCCTTGACCGTCGCGTCACTCGGAGACTCCGAACTCCCCCGCGACCGGCTTCCGCCTTATTGGTCGTTGTTCGCTCGTGATCAACTGCGCTGGACACTGATTGGCATTTTGGCCGGTGTTTGCGCCGGGACGGCGTATTTCCTCATTGCAGTGCTGCTGCCCAAGGCGTTGTCCGATCAAGGGGCAGCCGTCAGCCTGAGCTTTGGACTGAGTTCGCTGATCTTTTTCGCAAGCATTCCGGGTAAAGGCTTTACCGGGTTCCTGATGGAGATAATTGGCCGACGCTGGACGATCGCTTATGCCCTGGCCGGATCAATTCCTGGCCTCTGTTTGATGCTGGCGGCACATCGGGCAGGCGAGTACGCCACTGTTGTGATGGTTGCAGGCTCATTGATCACGGGCTTCACCGTCCTTTCTGCATTCACGGCGACCCGCGTTTATCTTTCCGAGCAATTCCCCACGGCACTCCGAGGCCGCGGACACATCTTCGGTGAGTCTTTTGGGCGGCTCTTTGCCGGAGTCCTGGCTCCCTATCTGATGGAACCACATACCGGCTCACCAACGATATTCTTCGGGACGATCCTGATCGTCGTGGGCATTGGTGCCTTTATCCCGGTGGTGTTCGGCCGTGAGACGGTCGGCCAACTTGAAACGGTGTCGGAAGGCATCCCGGCATTGGCCTGACGAAGAGGTCGGAATTGGCGGCAGTCATCAGGCCGGCGCCGGGATCGATCATTCAACGGCCGCCTTCGGTCGCGGCGCCCAAGCCGCCCAAATCTCTGCCACCGTCCCAGACCGGCTAGCCATGAGCGCAGTCTGGACCTGACGCCGCTGGACACACTTCAACAAGCGCGGCCCGGCAACGGCGCCCTTCACGACCCGTCCTTTTGGATGTCGGGCGATCGTTATGGATCCTGACGATCGTGCGGCCATGCCTGCCAGCTACCTGGCGGGGCAGTGTCGAACGATCCCGCCCACGACTGAACATGGATCGTGGGCGGGCGTACCATCACCGCTCGACTTCGAAGACAATTTTGCCTGTGACACGGTATGCGATGATCTTGTCGTGCTCGACCACGCATTCCATTTCGCTTAGCCGGAAGGACATGATCCCACGCAAGGTCTTCGCAGCTTCGGCAACGGCGCCACGGCACGCCTCGTCAAAGCTGACTTCGGACTGCATGGTGACATCGATGTTGCGGACGATCGACATGGTTGGCCTCCCACAGACAGATGGGCCGACTGCACCAGTCCGCCGCCATCCACTTGCAGCCAATACTGCTGCCGCCATGCCCAGCCGGCAGCGTGATCCGATGCGGAACAAAAGAGAAGAGGCCGCCTGCGTCGCCTGTTGAGTGAAGGCGTAGGTCGACCGTCAAGGGACCTTTGTAAATCGCTGTTTCAACGGAATTTCAGGCTGGCTATCACAACCAACGAAGCGGAGCACGATTCAGTGAACAGACCGCGAGCGCTTCCCTACGGGTCAAGCAACGGCACAAATCGTGTGCCCATGACTACGCCGCGTGGCTCCCGCTGTCTCTGACATCGGCCAAGTCTGACATAGGGCAGGCCTGGAAGCGGCAATCAAGCCGCTCGCCACCCTCGCAGCCTCTCTTCCAGCCGCTGCCGCAACCGGTGCGTCCACGCAATCCCGGCCAGCCGCCGGTCCAGGAACGCCAGCGTCGCGGCGTCATCCTCGCTGCTGTCACGCAACCAGAACAGCAACGTCGCGCCGTACGCCGCAGTCAGGATCGCGCGTTTGGTGTACCATGAGAAATCCGTCGTCCGGTCCCCCGCCGCGTGCCAGATCGCGTCCACCGTTCGCGCGGTGCACTTCGCCGCCAACCGCGCATGCCGTGGCAGTGCCAGAACGGCGATCGCTCGCCGTGTCGCTTCCTTGTAGCCCCGGTTCTGTTCCAGCCGCACGGCGATCAATGCGCGCACCCGCTGCGGCAGCTTCAGCCCCTCCATCGATCCCGCCGCCTGCACCATGCGCCGGTCGGCCCAATCGCAAAACGCCTCAATCATGTCGGGAGCGCCGCCCGGGAACAGCAGCTCGGCGTCTTCTTCTGCCGTATTGATCGATCGCAGGCCGGAGCGCAGCGAGCGATACGTCCAGCCGTCGAACGGCACGTTCGGCAGCATCGCCTCAAGCGCGGCGTCACGGTCCGGACTGCGTTCCGGCGGCGAGATCACAGCCGTGCCTCTGCCGCCGCGGCCTGCGCCTCTGCTGCCGCGGCTTGCGCCTCCGCTGCCGCGGCCTGCACCGCGGCGACCCGGTTCAGTTCCTCGTTGAAGCCGAACAAGCGGAAGTCGGTCATGCGCATCGTATAGAGGATACCGTCCAGGTGGTCGTATTCATGCTGCACCACGCGGGCGTGGAAGCCGGAGGCCTCGCGTTCCATCACATTGCCGTCGCAGTCCACCCCGCGATAGCGCACCCGCGGGGCACGCGGCACGCCGGCCCGCATGCCGGGGATGGAAAGGCAGCCTTCCCAGCCCACCACGCGGTCCTCGCTCAACAGTTCCAGTTCCGGGTTGATCAGCACGGTGGGGCCCACCGGCAGGTCGTCGGGATCATCCTCCCGCAGCTCGCCAGGAATGCGGAACACGAACAAGCGCAGCGGCACGTGCACCTGCGGGGCGGCGAGGCCGACGCCGGGGGCGTCCTCCATCGTCTGGATCATGTTGTTGACCAGTTGCCGGATGCCGGGGGCGCTGGGGTTGGGCACCGGCTCGCAGCGCCGCAGCAGCACCGGGTGGCCCATGCGGGCGATCTTCAGTAAGGGCATGCGCTCTCCGCGAATTGGATTTGGCGCCATCGGGGAGGCATGTTATAGCCCCGACCCCCGCGACGGGCACCCCGGCCGCGGCGTTTTTTGTCGCGCGGGCCCGATGGGCGGGACCGGCGAACCTGGAAGGAGCAGGCGGCCAAGTGCAAGTTCTCGTGCGTGACAACAACGTCGATCAGGCGCTGAAGGCGCTCAAGAAGAAGATGCAGCGGGAGGGAATTTTCCGCGAGATGAAGCTCCGCCGGCACTATGAAAAGCCGTCCGAGCGTCGGGCGCGGGAGGCTGCGGAAGCGGTGCGCCGGGCGCGCAAGCTGGAACGCAAGCGGCTGGAGCGCGAGGGTTTCTGAAAATGACCTCTCCCGCGCCCGGCGCGGCAGAGGGCGATGAGCGCAAGTGCGCCGGCTGAGCGTGATCGGGCCAGTATCCGACACGCTCAGCCGTGCCGTTGCGCGCCTTGACCTCGCGCGCGGCGCGGGAGAGGTTTCGTGGGGCCGAATGGTCCGACCCTCACACGCCCCACGCGATGCTTGCACCAGACCAAACCCGCCAGCAGGCCGTGTTCGACCGGCTCCGCCAAGGCATCTTGAGCGGCTCGCTCCCGGCTGGCGCGCGCCTTCCGCCCACCAGAGCGTTAGCCAGCGAACTGGGCGTGGCGCGTCAGACCGTCGTCCTCGCTTACGAACGGCTTGCGGCGGAGGGATACGTCCGTGCCCGCACAGGCAGCGGCACGTTCGTCTCTTCCGATCTGCCTGACGCTGCCCCGGCCCCTGCCTCACCCCCTGCGACGGCGGCCAACGCGCTGTCCCGGCGCGGAGCCGTCCTGGCCGCAATCTCCGTCACTGCAGGTCTGCGCGACGCCGGGGCTGGTATGCTGCTCGCAGGTGGCCTGCCGGCCCCCGATCTGTTCCCCGCTGCTGCCTGGGCGCGCTGCACCGCCCGCGTCCTGAAATCCCTCCCCGCCGAATGCACCGGCTACCCGCCGCCCCAGGGCCTCCATGACCTGCGCGCCCAGATCGCTGCGCATCTGGCCTCGACCCGCGGCCTGGTCGCCGATTCTGGCTGCATCGTCGTCACTGCCGGCACGCAGCAGGCGCTCCGCATCGCCGCCGAACTGCTGCTGGACCCTGGCGACGCTGCCTGGGTGGAAGATCCCGGCTACATCGCCGGCCGCGGTGCCTTGGTTTCCTCCGGCGCCGCGACCGTTTCTGTGCCCAGCGACACCGAGGGCCTGGACGTCTCCGCTGGCATCCGCCTCGCGCCGCAGGCACGGCTGGCCCTGGTGGCGCCATCGCACGCCACGCCGCTGGGCGGCGCACTGCCGATCGGGCGGCGGCTGGCATTGCTCGATTGGGCATCGCGCGCCAATGCCTGGGTGCTGGAGGACGACTGCGATTCCGAATTCCGTTGGGAAGGCCGACCGCTGCCGCCGCTTGCCAGCCTGGATCAGTCGGGGCGGGTGATCTACTGCGGCACGTTCAGCAAGACTCTGGCGCCGGCGCTGCGGCTGGGTTTCGCCGTGGTGCCGCCGCCGCTGGTGTCGGCCTTCGTACGGGTGCGGTCCCTGATGGACCGTGGTGCCGACTCGCTGACACAGGCGGTGCTGGCCGAGTTCATGCGTCAGGGGCTGCTCGCACCTCACATCCGGCGGATGCGCACGGAATATGCGCGGCGCCGGGACGCGGTGCTGGCGGCGCTGTCGAGGCATGCGCCAGCGCTGACAGTGATCCCGGCGCCGGGCGGCCTGCACATGGTCGCGCGCCTTCCCGACGGCACGGACGAGGCGGCAGTAGTGCGAGCCTGCCGCGCGCGCGGCCTTTCGGTGGTGTCGCTGCGCGCCTATTACGCCGGCCCGCCGCGGATGAATGGGATCGTGCTTGGGTTTTCTGGCACGCCGGTCGCGCTGGCGGCCGATGCAGCACGGCGGCTTGGGGCCGCGCTTAAAGCGGCAGGGTAGGGCAGGGGGCAGGGGGTGCGGCATCGCGGTTCGGCTTGCGATGCCGCGGGCCGCAGCGGTCAGGTCAGCCGCTTGGTCATATAAACGCGGGCGAATCCCTTCTCGCTGACGCGGCCGGTTTCGACGTAGCCCAAACGTTTGTACAAAGCCTGATTCTCGGTCATGAGCACGTGCGTGTACAGCACAATCTCGGGCCAGCCGCGGCGCCGCGCTTCGGCTTCGGCGAATTCCATCAGCACGCGCCCGAATCCACTGCCCTGGCACTCCGGCCGCACCGCCACATTGTCCAGCAGAAAGCGATCCGCTTGTTCGTCCAGGACCAGGATGCCGGCGATGCGGCCCGCGTCTTCCAACACCCAAACCTGACCATCGGAGATGCGTGCCGCATAATCGTCCAACATCGGGCCAGGCGGCTTGCCGATGCGCGCGACATAGTGCCGATAGGCGGCGTGCACCACCTGCTGCACGGACTCAGCTTCGGTCTCGGCGGCCAAGCGAATCACGGTGCCCTCGCGATTGACCATGGTAGTTCGGCCTGGTGCAACATGGGCGAGTCTCCTCGCGGCGACATCCACAGCATGCCACAATCGGGGCAGAAGGAGACCACGATGCAGTCGAAGGCGCGCACCGTCGCAACATACCGCACGATCGACATGCACACCGCGGGCGAGCCTGTTCGTATCGTGCTGGATGGCTTTCCCGAACCAAAGGGAGCAACAGTGCTCGCGAAGCGTGCCGACGCGATGGAACGGCTGGATCTGCACCGGCAGCGGTTGATGCTGGAGCCTCGCGGCCATGCTGATATGTACGGCGCGTTGCCGGTCGCCGCCTCGGCGCCGGGTGCCGCATTCGGCACGTTGTTCATGCACCATTCCGGCTTCAGTACGATGTGCGGACATGCCACGATCGCGCTCGGCCGCTGGGCGGTGGACAGCGGACGCGTGCCGTTGCACGGCGGCAGCGCCGATTTTGTGATGGAATGTCCATGCGGGCTAGTCGATGTGCACGTGCGCGAGGAAGGAGCATCGGTAGCGTTCGACAGCGTCCCTGGGTTTGCCGCAGCGTTGGATTTGCGGGTGGACGTACCGGGGTTCGGAGACGTTATCTGCGACATCGGCTATGGCGGCGCATTCTACGCCATTTTGCCGGCCACACGGCTGGGGATCGATTTGCAGCACGATCCGCTGGAACGGCAGCGTATGGCGGCATGCGCGGTAACCGACGCAATACGGGCCGCGCAAACCATTCGCCATCCCGCAGAACCGGACCTTGGCTTTCTCTACGGTACGATCCTGACCGACGGCGCGCCGCCGGAGGCGGTCAGCCGCAATCTCTGCGTTTTCGGCGAGGGCCAGATCGACCGCAGTCCCACCGGCAGTGGCGTGACGGCGCGATTGGCGGTGGATGCCACACGCGGGTTGTCGCGCCCAGGCGAGAAACGGCAATTCTACGGGCCAACCGGCGTACCCTTTGGCGGCGCAGTGATCGCGGAGGATCGGCTGGCCGGCATGCCTACGTTTCGCGTGCGCGTCGAGGGCAGTGCGTTCTACAGCGGCGAAGCGACGTTCATTGTCGAAGCAGGCGATGCGTTACAGGACGGATTTGATTTGAATGCCGGGCAAGAGGCCGGTCATGGACATGGATAGTACCCGCGAGCAGTGAAGCGCCAGTCCGACGCACCGGGTCATTCGCGCCCCGGGTCCTGTGCCCCCATGTCGTTGCGAGCAGCGAAACGAGGAAGCAACCCCGATCGTGTGGGTGCACGGACGGTCCGGTACGTTAGAAAACCGAGATGGCTTCGCCGCTTCGTTCCTCGTAATGACACGCTTCCAGCCGGCGCTGCTTACAGAATGCCCAAACCGCGCGCCAACATGTTCAGTGCCACGAGCACAATTACCGGCACAAACAGTTTCTTTAGCCACACGTTCGACAGCCGCGTGAGCGTCTTCGCGCCGACGGTCGCGCCGAGCAATACGCCCAGCGCCACCGGAGCAGCGATCGCCGGATCGATGTCGCCATGCTGGAAGAAGATACCGGCCGAGGCCGCCGCGGTAACGCCGATCATGAAATTGCTGGTGGTGGTCGAGACCTTCATCGGCAGCCGCATCGCCGTATCCAACGCCAGCACCTTGAACGTGCCGCTGCCGATGCCCAACAGGCCAGAAATCACGCCGGCGCCATACATCAGGCTGAAACCCCAGCGGATATGGGCGACGCGATAGAACACGTCCTCCTGCGTCCGCCGATCCGGATAACTGCTCGGCAGATGCAGGCGCTCGGCCCATTTGTGATTGATCACACCCTGCGGCAACTCCTCGCCCAGGCGCATCACCAGCGGCAGTGCGGAAACCAGCAGCACGACGCCGAACACGACGAACAACGCGGTGGCATTGAGCAGGGTGCTGAGCAAAGCGCCGCAGATCGCGCCGGAGGTCGTGGCGACTTCCAGAAACATGCCGACGCGCAGATTGGTCATGCGGTCGCGCACATAGGCCGCGGCGGCACCGGAGGACGTGGCGATGACCGAGACGATCGAGGCGCCAATCGCGGCCGTAAACGGTACATGGAACACCAGCGTCAGGATCGGGACGATGAACACGCCGCCGCCAAGCCCGACCATGGCGCCGATAAATCCGGCAAAGGTCGACGAGAGCAATACGAAGAAGAAGAATGGCAACGTATCGTCGATCACCACGGCGGGTTCCGGCCGTGCCAGCCACGGTCCTACGCCGAATATGCTGAACATCAGGATTGTCAGCACCAGTGCGGTGATGACGACGTAGGTACGGTCCTCATCCATCGCAAAGGCGATGATGGAAACCGCGACACGCAGCACGGGGGTGGCGAGCAAAATCAGCAAGCCGGCGACAACCACGGCCAACGGATTGCCGCTCCACAGCCCTTCGCGCACGTTGGCCAGCGTGTCGGGGAAGGTCGGGTCTGGCAGCAAACCAGCGGTGCGCAGGGCGAAGAACCAGGAGATGCCGCCGAGGATCACCGCAACGCTGAGCAATACCCCGCCGCGCAGCACGCCACTGATGATCAACTCGGTCTTTCGGATGACGTTGTCGCGGGAGCCGAGTGAAATAGAATTGCCGTCAAACGTCTCAGTCGCCATTTCGAACCAGTCCAATCAGCATGACAATACGTTACCCGTAACGGGCAGCGTTGTACTGCTCCGCTTCGAGTTGCGTTCGGCGGGACCATTGTTCCCGGACGGGGGCTCAAATATGGCGAATCGCACGCCGCTGATTTGCTAATCGCGCATCCCGGACATGTGGCAAAAGCGCTTCATATGGCATGACTATGTGTGGTTTCTGCGCAACGCTCCCACCTTGAATTCTGGCAAGTAACATTGCTTGTGATTCATCAAACCGACATCCAACGGCGATGGCAAAAGTCCATTTTGATGTTTTGTGCGCCCCATGACTGATCGGCAGGGTTCGGTCGTTTCGATAGAGGATCAGCGCAGCCGAGCCGAGATATAGGTCCTCAGCCGACAATAGCCGCCAGCACCTCGCCGGCGCGGCGGCACTGCGCCGCATCGACATTCAGATGCGTCACCGCGCGTACCGTACGCACGCCAAACGCCGATACCAGCACGCCATGT